>WBZP01001109.1_pt1 | contig 34209 bp, 30 predicted proteins | sample 5204301 | NCBI WGS metagenome assembly WBZP01 (sample SAMN12412401, study PRJNA552823) | activated sludge metagenome | isolation source: activated sludge from nitrification reactor of wastewater treatment plant... | place: USA: Pennsylvania | collected 2017 | reverse complement strand
CATAGATACACGGCCCTGCAACGTGGGGCCGGAAACGCGTTGCGCAACGCCGGCTTACGAGGGCGTGTCACTTGGAACTGTCAAAGTCAGGTCTGAGGCCGACGACGCGGACCGCACGGATCCCCACGTGCCTCAGCGGGCCGCCACGGCGGTTTCCAGGTCTTCCATGAAGGCAGAAGGCACGGGTTCGTGCGCGGCGTCGTTCTGCGCCTCGAACGCAGCGCGGTCGCCCTCGGACAGCAGTTCCATCATTTCCGGCAGCGGCATCAGCGGCATCGGGCGCGAGACGGTGGGCTTGATGCCAGAAGCCGCCGGTCCCAGCAGGGGAGCGAATGCGCCCCGCGCCTCGGTGGCGGTCGGCAGCTGGCCTTCGCGCCACTCGTAGACCGGGATGCGGGCCGCGCGCAACACACGCGCCATGCGCTCGTGCCGGCGCCGGCTGCGCTCGGTCTCCTGGGCGCTGCGGATGTCGATCACGGCCAGCACCCTGGAACCCGAGTCGCACAGCATCAGGTCGGCACTGAGCGAGCCCACGCGTTGCAGCCATTCGATGTACGAGCGACGTGAGGGCACACGGATGAATCGCGACAGGGGCACCTGCGCCATCACCAGGAAGCCCGGCATGGCCCGGCGCAGCAGATCGTAGGCCTGGCGTTCGGTGATGGACAGCACGCGCACCGACTCCGGTGGCCAGCCGGTCAGCGTGTCCACCACTTCCTGCTGGCGCTCGCGCCTTTGCTGCACACGCTGACGCAGACGCATCAGCACCAGGGCCAGCAGCAGCAGCAGGCTTGCCGGCAGGGCAAACGATGAGATCGTTGAAGAGAGTTCCATGGCTGCAGGATTCGACCGGCTCGAACTGCAGCATCGGCTCCCGGACCGGCCGAATCAAGCCATCCGGCACAAAAAGCGTATCCGACGGTATCCAGATGTTCGGGTTTTGGGCTTTTTTGCGACCTGCGGCACACCTCAGCGCGGCATTCCGGGGAAGCCGCCGCCCATCCCACCCATGCGCTTCATCATCTTCATGAGCCCGCCGCCCTTCATCTTCTTCATCATGCCCTGCATCTGGTCGAACTGGTTGAGCAGGCGGTTGACCTCCTGCACATGCACGCCGGCGCCGGCGGCGATGCGACGCTTGCGGCTGGCCTTGATGAGTTCGGGCTTGCGCCGCTCCAGCGCAGTCATGCTGCAGATGATGCCTTCCATGCGCTTCACGTCGCGCTCGGCCCGGTCCATGTCGGCGCCTGCGGCCTTGGCTGTGAGCTGGCTGGGCAGCTTGTCCATCAGGCTGGACAGGCCGCCCATCTTCTTCATCTGGCTGATCTGCGACAGGAAGTCATTCAGGTCAAAACCGCCGGTCTTGACTTTGTCGGCCAGCTTCTGCGCTGCCTGCAGGTCCACGCCTTTCTGAACTTCCTCGACCAGCGCGACGATGTCGCCCATGCCCAGCACACGGCCGGCGTGGCGCTGGGCGTCGAAAACCTCCAGGCCGTCGATCTTCTCGGACACGCCGGCAAACTTGATCGGCGCACCGGTGACCTGTCGCACCGACAGCGCCGCACCGCCGCGTGAATCGCCATCCAGCTTGGTCAGCACGACGCCGGTCAAGGGCAGCGCATCCTTGAAGGCCTTGGCCGTGTTGACCGCGTCCTGGCCTTGCATCGCATCGACGACGAAGAGCGTCTCCACCGGGCTGAGCACGGCATGCAGTTCGCTGATCTCGGCCATCAGGACCGCGTCGATGCCGAGTCGGCCCGCCGTGTCCACCAGCAGCACATCGAAGTAGTGGCGGCGCGCATGGTCCAGCGCCGCCAGCGCGATGTCGCGCGGCTTCTGGTCGGGCGCCGACGGGAACCACTCCGCGCCCGCCTGCGCCGTCACGGCCTTGAGCTGCTCGATGGCGGCCGGCCGGTAGACGTCGGCCGACACCGTGAGCACCTTCTTCTTGCGCCGGGTGATCAGATGCTTGGCCAGCTTGGCCGTGGTCGTCGTCTTGCCTGCGCCCTGCAGGCCGGCCATCAGGATCACGGCCGGCGGCTGCGCCGCCAGGTTGATGTCGGCCACGCCCTCGCCCATGGTTGCGGCGAGTTCCCCGTGCACGATGCCCACCAGCGCCTGACCGGGGTTGAGCGAGCCCACAACCTCGGTGCCCAGGGCCTTTTCCTTGACGCGGGCCACGAAGTCGCGCACCACGGGCAACGCCACGTCGGCTTCGAGCAGGGCCATGCGCACCTCGCGCAGCATGTCCTGCACGTTGCTTTCGGTGATGCGGGCCTGGCCGCGCATCGTCTTCACCAGCCTGGACAGGCGGTCGCTCAGGGCAGAGGCCATCGGGGTAGGCAGGCGGCGTTCGACACGCACCCGCGATCAGTACACTGTCGCAATGATTCTATCGACCGCCTCTCCTGCGCTGAGCGCTGACGGCGTGTGGCTGCTGATTGTGGTGGCCGTGGCGCTGTATGCGCTGGCAGCCCTGCCCGCGGGGCCGCTGCGGCGCTTTTCGGCGGCGTCCCTGCTGGGCGGCCTGGCCTTGCATGCCTTGCTGCTGGTCATCGACATCGGCGGTCTGGGTCTGCCGACACCCGGCGCAAGGCTGGGGTTTGGGCCCGTGCTGTCGATGACGGTGTGGCTGGTGATCGCCGTCTACACCGTGGAGAGCCGCCTCGTACCGCTGCCCGCCGTGCGCCAGTGGTTGGGCATTGCCGGTGTGCTGGGGGTGGGGGTGGCCGCACTGTTCCCCGGCGAGATCAAGCCGATCTTATCGGCGCTGGCCCCGCTTCATTTCGTGCTGGGTGTCAGCTCCTACGGCCTTTTCGGCGCTGCCGTGCTGCATGGCTTGATGTTGGACGCCACCGAACGCCGCCTGCGCCGCGGCAGCCTCACGGATGCGGGCGGCGGCCGCGCCATGGGCATGCCGCTGATGCAGCTGGAGCGTCTGACCTTTCGCTTCGTGCAGGCCGGCTTCGTGGTGTTGACCGCAACGCTCGTGCTGGGTGTGCTGAACACCGTGCACTGGCGCTGGGGCGACCACAAGGCCGTCTTTTCGCTGCTGGCCTGGGCCGTCTTTGCCGCCTTGCTGGCTGGCCGCCAGTTGCAGGGCTGGCGGGGCCGGCGCGCGACGCGCTGGCTGTACGTCGGGGCAGCGCTGTTGCTGCTGGCCTATGTCGGATCACGATTTGTGCTCGAAGTGCTGCTCAGTCGCGGCACTGCCCGTTGATGCCCGCTCGTCCATGAAGTACCTCCTCCTCTTGCTCGTCTTTGCGGTGGCCGGCTTCCTCGCCTTTGGCCGCCGCCGTGCGCCGCCGAAACCGCCCGCCGCCGGCCGGCCGGTGGCGGAAGCGGCGAAGGGCCGTGAAGAACCACAAGCCATGCTGGCCTGTGCGCACTGCGGCGTTCACCTGCCGCAGGCCGAGGCGCGGATGGATGCCACCGGCCGCCCCTACTGCAGCGACGCGCACCGCCTGCTGGGCCCGCGCTGATCGGCGCGGCCGCGCCCGTGGTCAGCCCCAGCGAAGCCGAACGACGCCGCAGCGACCGGCGCCGCAACGACCGTCGGCGGCCGCACGGTCGGCGACGCGACGACACGCTGTCGAGCGACGCCTCGCTTGCCGAAGGCGGCAGCCCGGAGTCCTTCTTCGATCCAGGCTGGCTGGCGGCGGGCGATGCACCGGCCGACAGCCACTTTGCGCTGCGCCAGGCCCGGCGCATCGCCCGGGCCCAGGAAAGCGCGCTGGCCCGCGTGCACCGCACCTATGCAACGGCAAGGGCAGCGATCGGCGTCGGCCTGGTGGCCGTGCAGGGTCTGGGCAGCCTGGTGGGCGCGCGTGGTTCGGAGTGGTTGGCGCTGGTGTCGGTGCTGTACGCGGTGCAGGCCATCACGCTGTGGCTGCTGCCCCGCTTCGGAGGACTCAGCAGGCCGCAGGAAAAGACCCGCCGGCGACGCCAGCAGTGGCTGTCGACGATCGGCGTGGATCTGCTGGCCTTCACCCTGCTGTACGTGCTGGAAGCCGCAGGCACCTTCAACTACGCCGCCCTGCTCGTGCTGCCGGTGCTGATGGCCGGTGTGCTGACGGCGCGCATCTTTGCCTTGGGCACCACGGCTGCCGTGGCGCTGATGCTGCTGACCGTCGCTTGGCGCGCACCGATGGGGCCAGAGGCTCCGGCACAGATGCTGCAATCGGGCCTGGCCGGCCTCGGACTGTTCATGATCACCCTGTTGGCCGGAGAGCTGGCCGCCCGCCTGGCACGCGAGGAGCGGGCGGCACGCGGCAGCCTCGAACTGGCGCGCCAGCAGGCGCAGCTGAACCGGCTGGTGATCCAGGAGATGGCTGACGGTGTGCTGGTGGTCGACCGCCAGTCCCGCGTCCGGGCGGCCAATCCTGCCGCCCGCGCCCTGCTGGTGAGCCAGGGTCTCAGCCCGCCTGCACCGTTCAGGCTGCAGGGCCAGCCGGACTGGGCCGCACTGCACGACGCCGTGCAGGAGGCTTTGACCCGCACCGAGTGGCCCGAAGAAGGTCGCGACGTGCTGCTCACCTTCGGCAACGGTCACACGCGCACTTTGCGACTGCGCGTGCGCTTCATGCTTGGCAGCGGCCTGGAGGCTGCCGAAGCCGAGAGCGAAGCCACGCCGGGCGCTGCGCAGCCTTTTGCGGTGCTGCTGCTGGAGGACTTGCGCACCCTGCAGGCCCGCATCCGACAGGAGAAGCTGGCGGCGATGGGTCGTGTCTCGGCGGGCATCGCCCACGAGATCCGCAACCCTCTGGCTGCCATCGCGCAGGCCAACGCCTTGCTGCTGGAGGACGAGCTCCCGGCACCCCAACAGCGCCTGGCGCGCATGGTGGCCGACAACGTCGAGCGCCTGAAGCGTCTGGTCGACGATGTGATGGAAGTCGCGCCGGGAGCGGAACCGACGCGCCAAGCCATCGAGCTGACGAGCGCGGTGGGCCAGGTGGCGGCGGATTGGGCGCGCACGGTGGAGTTGCGCACCGGCGCCACGAGCCGCCTGCGCGTGGACCTGCCCGGTGCGGCACTGGGCGCGATTTTCGACCCCGAGCACCTGCGCCGCGTGCTGGTGAACCTGCTGGACAACGCCCACCGCCACGCCAGCGCCGAATCTGGCGCGATCTTCCTGCGGCTGTGGGCCAAGGACGACGTTCACGCCTGCCTGGCGGTACTCAGCGACAGCCCGCCCATCGCCCCGGAAGTGGAGCGCCATCTCTTCGAGCCCTTCTTCTCGACGCGCAGCCGTGGTTCCGGCCTGGGCTTGTATATTTGCCGCGAGCTGTGCGAGCGATACGAAGCCAGCATCGACTACCGTCCCCGCCCCGCGGCCGAGAGGTTGCGCAACGAGTTTGTGGTCACGCTGCGGCGCGCCATGACGACAGATTCCCACCCTGTGCTGCCGTTGGATCGAGTCTGAGCCCGGGAGCCTGTTCTGCCTGGAGCCTACTCTTGTCTAGCCCCCGCCTGCTGGTTGTAGACGACGAGCCCGATCTGCGTACCCTGTACGAGCTGACGCTGCTGCGCGAAGGCTACGACGTCGAAAGCGCGGGATGCGTCGCGGAGGCCTGGTCGCTGCTGCAGCAGCGTGGCCCCGGCGGCTATCAGCTCGTGATCACGGACATGCGGCTGCCCGATGGAACCGGGCTGGACCTGCTGCGCCGCATCGACGAGGCAGGCCGCCACGAAAAAGCCGTCGTGATCACTGCCTACGGCTCGCCGGAGAACGCGGTGGAGGCACTCAAGGCAGGCGCCTACGACTACCTCACCAAGCCCGTCGACCTGCGGCAGTTCCGCGCCGCGGTGGCCTCGGCCCTGGGCCGTACACCGGCCACTCGCGCAAGCGGCGGCAGCCCGGCCGAAGTCCAGCGGCCGGCGCGACCGATGCACCCGGCGCTGGAACGCATCGTCGGGCAGTCCGCGGGCATGCAGCAGGTGCGCTCGCTGGTGCAGAAGGTCGCACGCAGCATGGCACCGGTGCTGGTCCAGGGCGAATCAGGCACCGGCAAGGAACTGGTGGCCAGGGCCATCCATGACTGTTCGCCGCGCGGGGCCGCTCCCTTCGTTGCCGTCAACTGCGGCGCCATTCCGGAATCCCTGCTGGAGGCGGAGTTCTTCGGTTACCGCAAGGGCGCCTTCACCGGCGCCAATGTCGACCGCGACGGTTTTTTCCAGGCTGCCCAAGGCGGCACGCTGTTCCTGGACGAAATTGGCGACCTGCCGCTGGCGATGCAGAGCAAGCTGCTGCGGGTGATCCAGGAACGGGCCCTGCGCCCGCTGGGCGCGGTGGCCGAAGCTCCGATCAACGTGCGCATCGTCAGCGCCACGCACCGCGACCTGGGCGCGGAAGTGCAAGCCGGAAACTTCCGCCAGGACCTGTTCTACCGCCTGAACGTGATCCGCATCTGCGTGCCGCCGCTGCGCGAGCGCATGGAGGACGTGCCCGGCATCTGCATCTCGGTGCTGGAGCGCATCGCCCACGACGCAGGGGTCACGCCGGTGCCCAGCTTGGCCGGCGACGCCCTGCAGCACCTGATGCGCTACGCCTTCCCCGGCAACGTGCGCGAACTCGAGAACCTGCTGCACCGCGCGCTGGCGCTGGCCAGCTCGGCGCTGATCAGCCGCGACGAACTGGGCCTGCCCGAGGAACTGCTGATCGACCCGGAGCCCGAAAACGCAGCGCCCGCGCGCTTGGCATCCCGGCCCGACGCCGAGGCCGCCCTGGCGGCACCCAGCGCCCCTGTGCCCAGCGATCTTGCGGCCTATCTGGATGCGGTGGAGCGCGACATCCTCGTGCGCGCGCTGGAACGCCATCGCTACAACCGCACTGCCGCCGGCGCCAGCCTGGGCCTGTCCCTGCGCCAGATGCGTTACCGGATGGCGCGGCTGGGCGTCGGCGCCGACGAAAGCGAAGCGGGTTCCTGACGTGCCGCGCCGGCAGGTCTGGTCGGGTGGGTGGTGGCAGGCCGCCGGCGCCCACCCATCGCCCAACTTCGGTCCGCGCCCGACCGGCGAACGCATCACCCTGGCCGTGGTGCACGCCATCAGCCTGCCGCCGGGCGCCTATCGGGGCGATGCCGTGTCCCGGCTGTTTCTCAACACCCTGGATTGGGATGCCCATCCGGCCTACCAGTCCATCCGCGGCCTGCAGGTGTCGGCACACTTCTTCATCCGGCGCAACGGCCCTGTCCTGCAGTTCGTGTCCTGCGAGCACCGGGCCTGGCACGCTGGCGCCTCGCGCTGGCGGGGGCGAGACGGCTGCAACGACTGGTCGATCGGCATCGAACTGGAAGGCCTGGCCGGCGATGTCTTCACGGCGGACCAGTACGCGTCACTGCTGCGCCTGCTGGGCGCGTTGCGCAGGCGCTACCCGCTGGCCGACGTCGTGGGCCACGAGCACATCGCACCCGGGCGCAAGACCGATCCCGGACCAGGCTTCGACTGGACGCGGCTCGAACGTGGCTTGTCCGGCGAAAGGCCGCGGCTTCGTGTGGCCTCAGCGGCGGACTGCTGAATCCACGCGGGCCGGCGGCAGTCTTCGCCCGTTTTCGCGAGCTCGCATGCGGCTCGCCGCGCGCGGAGGCAGCAGCGATGCGGCATCGCGGGCGACACGCGCCGCGAGCGCCAGCCGGTTCGCCCGATCGGCCCCCTGGCGACATCGGGGAAGTCCTGACCAAACACTAGCGGTAGTGGCTTGAAGGGGGGTCGCACCCCAGATATAGTGCCCAGCGGTGACACGACGGCATGTGCGGAAGGTGGTGTCACGGCCCCGGTCCTGCCTGCCAAGCTGCGTGCAGCTGCCGCACAACCTGCCATTTGCGCCGATTCATGGCTGCCCCGAGTTGATGACCGGCGGCTGCACCCGAACACCCAACCGAACACTCCAGACAGAGGGGATCTCATGCAATCCGTTCAGCCCGCCGCGACCTCCGTCGCCTCAGCGGCACGCGCCATGCCCAGCGCTTCGGCGCCGGGTGGCAACTATGCCGGCTACCAGATCATCCGCCGCAACGGCGCGGTGGTGGGCTTCGAACCCAACAAGATCGCCGTGGCCTTGATGAAGGCCTTCCTGGCGGTGCACGGCACGCAGGGCGCCGCCTCGGCCAGCGTGCGCGAGACCGTGGAGCGCCTGACGGAAACCGTAGTGCGTGCCTTGCTTCGTTCGCGCCCGGGCGGTGGCACCTTCCATATCGAGGACGTGCAGGACCACGTCGAATTGGGCCTCATGCGCAGCGGCCACCACGAAGTGGCGCGTGCCTATGTGCTGTATCGCGAACGTCGCGCGCAGGAGCGTGCCCGCCAGTCGGCACCTGCGCCGGCAAAAGCGCCCCAACTCCACGTCACCGAAAACGGCCAGCGCGTGCCGCTGGACATGGCCGCGCTGCGCGCGCTGGTGGAGTCCGCATGTGCCGACCTGGGTTCCGACGTGCAGGCCGAGCCCATCCTGGCCGAGACCCGCCGCAACCTCTACGACGGCGTGCCCATCGAGGAGGTGTACAAGGCCGCCATCCTGGCCGCCCGCACGCTGATCGAGAAGGAACCGGCGTATACGCGCGCCACGGCGCGGCTGCTGCTGCACACCATCCGCCGCGAGATCCTGGGCGGCGAGGTGACTCAGCCCCAGATGACCGAACGCTATGCCGAGTACTTCCCGCAGTTCATCAAGAAGGGGGTGCAGGCCGAGCTGCTGGACGAGAAGCTGCAGCAGTTCGACCTGGCCCGGCTGGGCGCCGCGCTGGACGCCTCGCGCGACCTGCAATTCGACTACCTGGGACTGCAGACACTGTACGACCGCTACTTCCTGCATATCGAGGATGTGCGCATCGAAATGCCGCAGGCCTTCTTCATGCGCGTGGCCATGGGCCTGGCGCTGGGCGAGATCGACCGCGAGGCGCGTGCCATCGAGTTCTACACCGTGCTGTCGCGCTTCGACTTCATGAGCAGCACGCCGACCCTCTTCAACAGCGGCACGCGCCGCAGCCAGCTCAGCAGCTGCTACCTGACGACGGTGGCCGACGATTTGGACGGCATCTATGAAGCGCTGAAGGAAAATGCCCTGCTGTCCAAGTTTGCCGGCGGCCTGGGCAACGACTGGAGCCGCGTGCGAGCGCTGGGCTCCTACATCAAGGGCACCAACGGCAAGAGCCAGGGCGTGGTGCCCTTCCTGAAGGTCGTCAATGACACGGCCGTGGCCGTCAACCAGGGCGGCAAGCGCAAGGGCGCGGTCTGTGCCTACCTCGAAAGCTGGCACCTTGATCTGGAGGAGTTCCTCGAGCTGCGCAAGAACACCGGCGACGACCGCCGGCGCACGCACGACATGAACACCGCCAACTGGATCCCGGACCTGTTCATGCGCCGCGTCATCGAAGGCGCCGAGTATCCGCAGGATGCGAGCAAGGGCCAGTGGACGCTGTTCAGTCCCAGCACCTGCCCCGACCTGCACGACAAGTTCGGCCGGGCCTTCGAAGAGGCCTACACCGCCTACGAGGCCAAGGTCGACCGCGGCGAGATCAAGCTCTTCCGGCGCATGCCCGCCAAGGACCTGTGGCGCAAGATGCTGTCGATGCTGTTCGAGACCGGTCACCCCTGGATGACCTTCAAGGACGCCTGCAACGTGCGCAGCCCGCAGCAACACGTGGGGGTGGTGCACAGTTCCAACCTGTGCACCGAGATCACGCTCAACACCAGCGACACCGAGATCGCGGTGTGCAACCTGGGCAGCATCAACCTGGCCCAACACCTGAAAGACGGGCAGATCGACCAGGACAGGCTCAAGCGCACCACGGCCACTGCCATGCGCATGCTGGACAACGTCATCGACATCAACTACTACGCGGTGAAGAAGGCGCGCGACAGCAACCTGCGCCACCGCCCGGTGGGGCTAGGCATCATGGGCTTCCAGGACTGCCTGTACCAGCTGCGCCTGCCCTATGCCAGCGACGAGGCGGTCGAATTCGCCGACCGCAGCATGGAAGCCGTCTGCTACCACGCCTACTGGGCCAGCACCGAGCTGGCTGCCGAACGCGGCCGCTACAGCAGCTACCGCGGCAGCCTGTGGGACCGCGGCATCCTGCCGCCGGACACGCTGGACCTGCTGGCCCAGGCGCGCGGCGGCGAGCAGTACGTGCAGGTGGACCGCAGCAGCACGCTGGACTGGGACGCGCTGCGCGGCCGCATCGCGCAGTTCGGCATGCGCAACAGCAACTGCGTGGCCATCGCGCCCACGGCCACCATCAGCAACATCATCGGCGTGGACGCCTCCATCGAGCCGAGCTTCGGCAACATCTCGGTCAAGAGCAACCTCTCGGGCGAGTTCACCGTAGTCAACGAGTACCTGGTGCGCGACCTGAAGAAACTGGGCCTTTGGGACGACGTGATGGTGATGGACCTCAAGCATTTCGATGGCTCGCTGCGACCCATCGACCGCGTCCCCGAAGAGCTCAAGCGCCTGTACGGCACGGCCTTCGAGGTCGACGCGGCCTGGCTCGTGGAAGCCGGCGCACGGCGCCAGAAGTGGATTGATCAGGCACAGTCGCTGAACATCTACATGGCCGGCGCTTCCGGCCGCAAGCTCGACGAGACCTACAAGCTGGCCTGGCTGCGCGGCCTGAAGACCACCTACTACCTGCGCACCACCAGTGCTACCTACACCGAGAAGGCCACGGTGGCGCCGGGCGCGCTGAATGCCGTCTCGATGTCGGGCCCGGCGCCCGCTGTGCTGGCCGCGGCATCCGTGGGCGAGCCGGCGACCGACATCAAGTTCTGCTCGATCGACGACCCGGATTGCGAGGCCTGCCAGTGACCCCGTCAGGGCAGCACGCCTGCAACGCCCTCACGTGATGCGCATCGCCGCACGGCACGCCTGCGACACCGCGTCGATGCGCTGCTGCAACAACGAGAACGGCGCCATGTCAACCAGTGCTTGGTGTTCGCGCACAACACTTGGATAATTCGCCGCTACAGGAATCAATGCACATGCTGGTCTGGGAAGACGACGCCACAAGTCAATCGAATCACGCGCCACGCGCTGCTGTCGCAGCGGTGCCGCCGCCCCATCTTCAAGGACCCGCAAGGGCCGCGCATACACAGCTGGCAGCCCCCGTCGCCTCGCTCCCTTCGATGCGAGCGCCGGCACCGGGCTTCGCTGCCGCACCCGCATCCACGCGCCGCGTCAACGCCGCCGACAAGCGCATCATTAACGGCCAGACGGACGTCAACCAGCTGGTGCCCTTCAAGTACAAGTGGGCCTGGGAGAAGTACCTCGCCAGCTGCGCCAACCACTGGATGCCCAACGAGGTGAACATGTCGCGCGACATCGCGACCTGGAAGGACCCGGGCGGCCTCTCCGACGACGAGCGCCGCATCATCAAGCGCAACCTCGGCTTCTTCGTGACTGCCGATTCGCTGGCCGCCAACAACATCGTGCTGGGCACCTACCGCCACATCACGGCGCCCGAGTGCCGGCAGTTCCTGCTGCGCCAGGCCTTCGAAGAAGCGATCCACACCCACGCCTACCAGTACATCGTTGAAAGCCTGGGCCTGGACGAAGGCGAGATCTTCAATGCCTATCACGAGATCCCGTCGATCCGCGACAAGGACGAATTCCTGATCCCGTTCATCGACGCGATCATGGATCCGGCCTTCCGGACCGGAACCGCCGAAGCCGACCAGACCCTGCTCAAGAGCCTGATCGTGTTTGCCTGCCTGATGGAAGGCCTGTTCTTCTACGTCGGCTTCACGCAGATCCTGGCCATGGGCCGGCAGAACAAGATGACCGGGGCCGCCGAGCAGTACCAGTACATCCTGCGCGACGAGTCCATGCACTGCAATTTCGGCATCGACCTGATCAACCAGATCAAGCTCGAAAACCCGCTGCTGTGGACACCGGCCTTCAAGGCCGAGATCAAGACGCTGTTCGAACGAGCGGTCGAACTGGAGTACCGCTACGCCGAGGACACCATGCCGCGTGGCGTGCTGGGCCTCAACGCATCGATGTTCAAGGGCTATCTGCGCTACATCGCCAACCGGCGTGCCACGCAGATCGGACTGGACGCACTGTTTCCCAACGAGGAGAACCCCTTCCCCTGGATGAGCGAGATGATCGATCTGAAGAAGGAGCGCAACTTCTTCGAGACGCGTGTCATCGATTACCAGACTGGCGGCGCACTGGCGTGGGACTGATGACCCATCCCGCAACAGGCACCACATGGCAGCCCTTGTCCCGCGAGGCCATTGAAGGCAACGCGGTTCGCGGGCTGTTCTGAGAGATCAAGAATGACGAACCAAGGCCGGCACCAGACCGAACCCAAGGCCGAGTTCGCGACCCCGTTCACCGCACTGGGGCAACCGTTGCGGGGCGCAAGCCCGGCAGCAGACCACCGGGCGGTGGATCTCCGAACTGCAACAAGCAGCGCGGAGCCCTTTGTAACTTGATCAAGGAGATCGTTATGGCAACTGCGAAGAAGGCCGCTCCGGCCAAGAAGGCTGCGGCGAAGAAGGCTGCCCCGAAGAAGGCCGCTCCGGCCAAGAAGGCGGCACCGGCCAAGAAGGCCGCCGCAAAGAAGGCGGCGCCGGCAAAGAAGGCCGCGCCGGCGAAGAAAGCGGCGCCGGCGAAGAAAGCGGCGCCGGCGAAGAAGGCCGCGCCGGCAAAGAAAGCGGCACCGGCCAAGAAGGCGGCACCAGCCAAGACGGCAGCGGCGAAAAAGCCTACCGCAAAGAAGCCGACGGCGAAGAAGGCAGCCAAGAAGCCGGCACCCGCAACTCCCGCTGCCCCTGCGGCCCCTGCTGCGCCCGCCGCACCTGCGAAAACCACGTTGAACCCCGCTGCCGCGTGGCCCTTCCCGACCGGCAACAAGCCCTAAGCCAATCTTGCCCACGTTTGATCGTGGGCTCAAAAGGCGCTGAGAGAGCCCCGGTATCCGGGCTCTCTTTTTTTGGGCAGGAGAGTCAGGACAAACGAAAGGGCGACTAGATTCCTTGACTGGGCAAAAGTCGAACCAAATGAGTCAAGTTCTGTTTGACAGCGACAAAAAGCCCCCTTCCCCATGAATTAGAAAGGGGGCTTCGTACCGCAATGCACGGACCGATGGGTTAACCGACTGACGAGAGGTTGGCTTGATGGCCGGCGTCCCATTGAAGGGAGTCGCAAGACACTCCCCGGGTGAGGAGTGGCAATTGGTCGTAGCTGCGTCGGTCAAATTCCGTCAATATGAGCATCACGGGCTGTAACAGCGTGAATCTATCACTCGTCGGTCTGAGGCGGAGCCTCGTTAGCTTGTCAAATCAGTTGAACAAGGGAGCCTAAAGTGCCGTCACCTCTGGAGAGTCGACTCATATCGAGAATCGCTGAGACAGCGGACGCTGCAAGCCGCGGCGTGTTTATTGCTGAATTGGCATGTTACTGTGCTCGCATTGGGGAGTTCGAACGAGCAGAGGCATACAGAACCGATCTGAGGAAGGCATTTGGAGACGGCAAGGACCTGAGAGTCTCCGTATTGATCATGATCCTTGAGGCGCTGCTGCTCTACTTCAGGGAGTTAAACCCGGCTGCACGGGACCGCTTGCTACGCGCCAAGTTGCTTTGCACCGCTGCCAAAGAGAAGCGCCTTCTAGCACTGACCTCCGCGTGGCTAGCCCACATAGACTTCAATCAGGAACGCTTCGAAAGCATGGCTGCAGCGATCGCGACAAGCATCGACTCACTCGATGCGGACGATGGCAGCGCCGAGTGTCGATTGGCCTTAGTTCTGGGAGATGCGTTCATATACTGCGGGCAGGAGATTCCCTCAAGGCGTTGGTATGAGCGCGCTCGACTTGCTGCAACTCGTCTTGGTGACCAAGCCGCAATAGGGGCGATGACATACAACCGAGCCGCACTCAGGGTTGCCGACCTGCGCATGAGCATGTTGACTCAGGACTATCCTAGCGTTGACATCTCTCTCGCGAAGGCCGAAGTCAAGACGGCAACGAACTATCAGGCAGTTGCCGGACTCCTCTCGCTGGAACATCTGCTCAAAGCCTCTCAGATCGGGATCCTAATGCTCGAGCAAGACTTTAGGGGGGCCCTCACTGGTATCGAACAGATTTTGGAGTCTGGCCAGATCCCGCGCCACTCAGGCGCCTTTTTTACGCTAGGTGCTGATCGAGTGACTTGCATGTTGAGGCTGGGCCAGACCAAGCCCGCACGGGAGTGTGCCCAAGGGTTCACCGAAGTGGTCCTGGAGTCATTGAGCCCCGACGATCGCGCCATGTGCCTGGCCGCCTTGGAAGAGGAAGCACGACGCTCGGGTGAGCGAGACGCTGCCTCAAGCTACGCCGCTGGAAAACAGGCGGCTCTCGCGGAGTTCACCGCATTGAAGCGCAAGCTACTTGCCTCGATCGAACTGCACGCTTAGCTTGCAGAGCACAACCTAGTTGGTAGGTGTGTAGCACGGCACGCGGATCCAGAAACGGGGCCAAACCCACTAAGAGCACTGGCAGATGCAGACTACGTTCAGAGTTGGCTTGGTGATGGGCTCCTCCAGCGACTGGGATACCCTTCGCCACGCGGCAGAGATCCTTGACCAGTTCCAGATCGCCTACGAGAAGCGCGTGGTCTCGGCGCATCGCATGCCCGACGAGATGTTTGGCTACGCCGAGCAGGCCTCCGGGCGTGGCATCCAGGCCATCATCGCCGGCGCTGGCGGCGCGGCTCATCTGCCGGGCATGCTGGCCGCCAAGACCCTGGTGCCGGTGCTCGGTGTGCCGGTGGCCAGCAAGCATTTGAGTGGCGTCGATTCGCTGTACTCGATCGTGCAGATGCCCAAGGGCATTCCGGTAGCCACGTTTGCCATTGGCGCGGCCGGGGCCGCGAACGCGGCGCTGTTTGCGGTGGCCATGTTGGCCGTGGGCGACGGTGCGTTGCGCGATGCGTTGGCAGCCTTTCGCGCCCGGCAGACAGCGGCGGCGCAGGCGATGACGCAGGATCTGAAGTGAGCGCCGGCGAGCCCACGCCGCGGCATGCCGCCGATGCGCGCGCGTGCACGCTGGGTGTGCTGGGTGGTGGCCAGCTCGGTCGCATGTTCGTGCATGCCGCCCAGGTGCATGGTTATCGCGTGGTGGTGCTGGAGCCCGATGCCGCCAGCCCGGCAGGAGCGGCGGCGGACTTGCACCTGCGCGCACCGTACAACGACGCGACTTCGTTGACCGCGCTGGCTTCGCGATGCGGCGCCGTGACGACCGAGTTCGAGAACGTGCCGGCTGCCGCCTTGCGCGGCCTGATGGCTTCGTGCGTGGTGTCGCCACCGGCCGACGCGGTGGAGGTGTGCCAGCATCGCGCGCGCGAGAAGCAGTTGTTCACCGCAGCCGGCGTGCCCTGCGCACCCTATGCCGTGATCGATTCCCTGCCGGCCGCGCAGGACCCCGGCCACTCAGCCCTGCTACCGGGCATCCTGAAGACCGCGCGCCTGGGTTATGACGGCAAGGGTCAGGTTGTCGTGGCCAGGTCGGCGGAGCTGGCATCGGCCTTTGCGGCGCTGGGCAGTGTGCCTTGCGTGCTGGAGAAGCGCCTGCACCTGGCGCATGAGATCAGCGTCATCATCGCCCGCGGCCGGGATGGGCAGTGGGTGCATCTGCCGGTCCAGCAGAACCTGCACCGGGGCGGTATCCTGGCCGTCACGCAGGTCCCGGCCCCGGATGTACCGGCACATGTCGCAGAACAGGCCGTCGCGCTGGCGGGCCGCCTGGCCCTGAGGCTGCAGTACGTGGGCGTTTTGTGCGTCGAGTTCTTCGTGCTGACTGACGCCACGCTGGTGGCCAACGAGATGGCACCTCGGCCGCACAACTCCGGACACTACAGCATCGACGCCTGCGATGTGTCGCAGTTCGATCTCCAGTTGCGCACGCTGGCGGACCTGCCTCTGGTGCAACCGCGCCAGCACTCGGCGGCGGTGATGCTCAACCTGTTGGGTGAGCTGTGGCCCGCGGAGGGGTCGCCAGGCGCTGCATCCCCCGACTGGCCTGCCGTGCTGGCCCTGCCCGGTGCCCACCTGCACCTGTACGGCAAGACCGACCCGCGCCGGGGACGCAAGATGGGCCATCTCACGATCACCGCAGCCAGCCCGGGCGCGGCACGCGCGGTGGCCCGGCAGGCCGCGTCGCTGCTGGGTCTGCCCGAATTCTGATGCCCATCGTCGACGGCCAGGATCCGCTTGCCCGTCAGCTTGCTGCACAACAGCTGGCAGCCGGCCGCCTGGTGGCCTTCGCCACCGAAACCGTCTACGGCCTGGGTGCCAGGGCCGATGACGAAGCCGCCGTGGCGCGCATCTTCGCAGCCAAGGGGCGCCCAGCCGACCACCCGCTGATCGTGCACCTGGCCGAGCTTCATGACGCACATCAGTTCAGCGGGCACATCTCCACCGACGCCCACCGCCTGATGGCGGCCTTCTGGCCGGGCCCGCTGACCTTGATCCTGCCACGCCGCGTGGGCGTGGCCGCCGCGGCCGCCGGTGGGCAGGACAGCGTCGGGCTGCGCATGCCGGCCCATCCGGTGGCGCGGGCACTGCTGAAGCAAGCGGCGCGCCTGGGCGTGCCCGGGGTGGCCGCACCGAGCGCCAACCGCTTCGGCCACGTCAGCCCGACCACGGCAGGGCATGTTGCCACCGAGTTCGGGCCGGATCTGCTGGTGCTCGATGGTGGCGCCTGCCCGGTGGGCATCGAGTCGGCCATCGTCGACTGCACGCGCGAGCTTCCAGCCCTGCTGCGCCCGGGCCAGTTGTCGCGCAGCCGTCTCGAGCAGGTGCTGGGCCAGCCATTGGCCGCGCCGGATGGCGCTTCGCCACGCGCTTCCGGCACGCTGGCTTCGCATTACGCACCCAAGGCCAGGCTGCTGCTGCTGGACACGCCAACGCTGCAGGCGCGTCTGTACGGCTTGCCGCCGCAGCCAGGTCAAGGGGTCGCGGTATATTCCCGGCTCGCGCCCGTGGCCGGGCATGGCTGGATCTGGCGTCGCATGCCTTCGCAGGCGGCCGCCACGGCGCACGAGCTGTTCGCGGTGCTGCGCGAACTGGATGCGGCCGGTGTGGGCACCATCTGGGTCGAACAACCACCGCCGGGCGCTGACTGGGACGGCGTGCGCGACCGGCTCCAGCGCGCCGCAGCCTGAAGCCGCGGCCTCACCGGCGGCAGCGCCGCCAACCCTGTTTTCGGAGCACCGATGATCTTCAGCAGCAAGGCCACCCCACGTTGGCAGCAAGCGGTGGCGGGCCTGGTGTGCATGGCCAGCCTGTGGCTGCTGGCGTCCTGCGGCGGCAGCACCTCGCAGTACGAGACCTTCCAGCCCGGTCGCGTGCTGGCCTTTGGCGACGACGCCAGCGTGCTCACACCTGCTGGCCAGCGCTATGGTGTCAACGGCCTGAACGCCGATGCCAACCAGATCGACTGCACGCGGTTTCCGCTGTGGATCCAGGCCGTAGCCAGCACCTACGGCTTCGGCTTCGCGCAGTGCAACCCCAGTGGCGGCTTCGATCCGCAGGCCCGCATCCTGGCCGCGGTGGGCGCCAAGGTGGCCGACGTGGCAGCGCAGGTGGAGGCCCAGGTGGCTTCAGGCGGTTTTCGTGCCGGCGACCTGGCCCTGGTGCTGGCCGGCACCAACGACGTGCTTGAGCTCTACCGGCAATACCCGCTGCGGCCCGAAGCCAGCCTGCTCGAGGACGCCCGCGACCGCGGTCGGCGCATGGCCCAGGTGGTCAACCGCCTGGTCGACCTGGGGGCCAAGGTGATCGTTTCCAACCTGCCCGACATGGGCCTGTCGCCCTACGCGGGCACCGAAGCGAAAGCCAACACCGATACCGACCGCGCGGCGATGATCAGCCGCATCACCGCCGCCTTCAACGAGCAGCTGGGCGCCAACGTGCTGCTGGATGGCCGCTTCGTGGGACTGATGCAGACCGATTTGCGCACCCAGGCCGCGCACCGCTCGCCCGGCAGCTTCGGCTTGACCAATGCCACCGACGCGGCGTGCACGGTGGCCTTGCCCAACTGCACGACGGCGACACTGGTCACTGGCGCCTCGGCCGAGCAGTACCTTTGGGCCGACGCCACCCGGCTGGCACCCGGCGGCCAGAACCTGCTGGCTTCACTGGCGGTGGATCGCGCCCAGCGCAACCCGTTCTGAGCGCCCCGGGGCCGGCGGCACTCGCTCAAGGGCCACGCGCGGCGCGCCGCTGCTCGACCACGACCTTGGTCACCAGGATGACGGCGGCCAGCGCCAGCGTCACGGCGTTGGCCAGCACGATGGGCCACTCGCGCAGCATCAGTCCGTAGACCATCCACAGCGCCACGCCCAGCGTGAAGGCGCTGTACATGCCCAGCGAGATCCCGCTCACATCGCGCGTGCGCAGCGTGAGCAGGGCCTGCGGCACGAAACTGCCGGTGGTCAGCACGGCGGCCGTCAGGCCCAGGGTGTCTTGCAGGTTCATGGTGCGGGTGGTCTGGAGTTGGCGTGGTGGGGCGTGTCGCGCAGTGACCATTGCACCAGCGCTTCCAGCGCCGGCCGGGCCGCAAGGGCGTTGGGATGGTTGACGATGGCCACCAGAACCAGCCGGCGCCCGCTGTGGGTCAGCACATAGCCGGCCACGGCCGCCACGTCGCGCAGCGTACCGGTCTTCAGGTGAGCACGACCGGCAGTAGCCCGCGAGCGCCGCATCGTGCCGTCCAGCCCCGAAATCGGCAGTGACGACATCAGCTCGCTCATCACAGGGCTGTCGTAGGTCTGCAGCAGCAGACGGGCCAGGCGCAGCGCGCTGATGCGCGTGTCGCGCGACAGGCCCGAGCCGTTGTCGATCACGACCTCGTCGCCCAACTCACCGGTGCGCGCTTCCAGCCAGCGCCGCATCGTCTCGCGCGCGGCATCCGGCGTGGCCGGTTCATCGGGTCGTGCCTGGGCGGCCAGGGTCAGGAAGAGCTGCTGCGCCATCACGTTGTTGCTGTGCTTGTTGATGTCGCGCACGATTTCGGCCAGCGCCAGTGACGGCATCTCGAAGCTCGGCCTGGTGCCAGTGGGCGCGGGGCCTTCGCGCACGCTGCCGCTGAGCAGGCCGCCCATCTCGCGCCACAGCGCCTCCAGCAGCCGCGCCTCGTAGGTGGCGGGCAGCGGGTCCGCCACGGCCCAGGCCTGCTCGCCACAGCTGCTGGGGTACAGGCCGGCAATCCGCGTGCGGCCTGGTTCGAAGCTGGCCTTCAGTGCGGCACGCCAGTCGCCGCACGGGCCCGCCGCCAGCGGCACGGCCAGGTCGACCAGCGTGCCGGCCAGCGGCGGCTCGACCGCCACACGGGCCACACCGGCGACAATATCCGGAACGAAACTGAGGATCACCGAGCGGAAGTTGAACAGCAGCGCGGACGGACGCACGTTGTAGGGGCGCAGGGCCTCGCCATCGAAGTCGCCGGCCGCGACCTCGGGCACGCGCCAGGCGCTGTTGTCCAGCACCATGTCACCCCGGATGTCCCGCACGCCCATCTGCTGCAGGCGGCGCAACAGCAACCACAGGCGTTCGAGCACCAGCTTGGGGTCGCCGCTGCCCTTGATGAAGACAGAGCCCTCGAGCACTCCTTCCTTCAACGGGCCACTGACCCACACCGGCGTGCGCCAATGCCAGGCCGGGCCCAGCCTTTCCAGTGCAGCCATCGTGGTCAGCAGCTTGGTCAACGAGGCCGGGTTGACGGGTCGCGTCGCTTGCCACTGCAGCACGCGCTGGCCGGTGCTGGCATCGTGCACCACCACCGACATCGCATCCGCCGGCACTTTGGCCCGCTGCAGCGCCAGCAGGGCTTCCGGCGGCAGGCCTTGCGCGGCCAGAGCCGGCATCAGCCACCACTGAGCCCACAGCATGGCCCCCGCCCAAACGTACCGGAACATGGCCTGGATGATCGCACGGCTAAACTCGTTGCATGCCCTCTGCACCTGCGCCGCCCGCGGTCACGCACGAGGCCGTGCGCGTGCTGGCGTTCGACATGTCCACCGAACGGCTGGCCTTGGCTCTGGGCGCACGGCAGGCTGGCTTTACGCACCTGTCCGAGGGTGGTGCCATGGCCTCCACGAACCTGCTGCCGCAGGCACACGGACTGCTGCAAACCGCCGGCTTGCGCTGGGCCGACCTGGACCTGATCGCCTTCGGCAGCGGACCAGGCGCCTTCACCGGGCTGCGCACGGCCTGTGCGGTGGCGCAGGGCCTGGGCCTGGGCCTGGGCAAGCCGCTGCTGCCGATCGACAGCCTGCTCATCGTGGCCGAAGACGCGCGGGGCCAGCTCGTCGACCCCGCGCACCCCCGCAACAACGGCGTGGTCATCGGCGTGGTGATGGACGCCCGCATGGACGAGGTCTACGCCGCCTGCTACCGCTGGTCAGCCAATGCCTGGCAGCTGCTCCGGGCGCCCGCCCTGTATACGCTGCCGGCGCTGGCCCGGGCCTGGTCCGGCTTGCCGCTGCAGGTGTTGGCCGGCTCTGCGCTGGCGGCCTTCGGTTCGCGTCTGGATCTGCCCGCCGCGCAGCGGCTGGAGGCCGAACAGGATCGTGCGGCGGCCTTGTTGAGGCTGGCCCGGCAGCTGGCGACGTGCGATGCCGGCATCGACGCCGCCCTGGCGCTGCCGCTGTATCTGCGCGACAAGGTCGCGCTGACCACGGATGAACGCCAAGCCGTCCGTCTGGCCAAGGCGGCAAGGGCATGAACGCCGTACTCGAGCCGCGCCCGCAACGCCGTGCGATGACGGTGCACGACCTGGACAGCGTGGTACGGATCGAAGCGCTGGCCTATGGCTTCCCCTGGAGCCGAGGCAACTTCATCGACTCGCTGGCGGCCGCTTACCTGGCCGAGGTGCTGGACTGCCCGCGCAACGGTCTGCTGGGCTACTACGTGGCGATGCCCGGCGTGGACGAACTGCACCTGCTCAACATCACCGTGGCTCCCGCTTGGCAAGGCCAGGGCCATGGACGGGATCTGCTGGATGCGGTGCAGGCCCACGGGCGACACCTGGGGCTGGACATGCTCTGGCTGGAGGTGCGTCACGGCAATCACCGCGCCCGAGCCTTTTACCTGCGCCGCGGTTTTGCCGAAGCAGGCCTGCGCCGTGGCTACTACCCGGCAGCCGGCGGGCGCGAAGACGCGGTTGTCATGAAGCTGTCGCTCGGAGCGCCGCGTGTCCTGGACTGAGCGGCAGCATGCGCTGTTGCATGCCATGCGGCTGCGCCTGTGGTCGCCGCCGGTATCCTCCGCGACCCCCGTCCTGGCCCCTGCACCGCCGTCCGAGCCAACGCCCGGAACGCAGCTGCAGCAGCTGCCGCAGCGGCCTCCCGTCGTGGCGGGCGAGCCCGGGCCCGAGGTGGCCGGAATGGATTGGGCGGCACTGCGCCTTGCCGTCGCGGGCTGCCAGGCCTGCAGCCTGTGCTCCAGCCGCACGCAGGCCGTGTTCGGGGTCGGCCACGAAGGCGCCCACTGGCTGGTCGTCGGCGAGGCGCCCGGCGAGCAGGAGGATCTTTCGGGCGAGCCCTTCGTGGGCGCCGCCGGTCAGCTGCTGGACCGCATGCTGGCCGCGCTGCAGCTCACCCGCTCGACCGATGGGCCAGAGCCACCGGCACAACGCGTGTACATCGCCAACACGCTGAAATGCCGACCACCGCGCAACCGCAACCCGGCGCCTGAAGAGATGCTGCGCTGCGAGCCCTTCCTGATGCGCCAGATCGAGCTGCTGCGTCCCCGCATGATTCTGGCCATGGGCCGCTTCGCGGTGCAGGCTCTGCTGCGCAGCAGCGAACCCGTCGGCAAGCTGCGCGGCCGGGTGCACCGCTACCATGGCGTCCCCCTGGTCGTGACCTACCATCCGGCCTACCTGTTGCGCAACCTGCCAGACAAGGCGCGCGCCTGGGAAGACCTGTGCCTGGCCGCCAGCGTGGCGCAGGCCGCTTCAGGCGATGGCACGCCGTGAACCGCCCGCTTGAAGCCGATGAACTGCAGGCCCTGCGAGCCGAACGTGCGCAGCTGCGCATGCTGTGCAACAACGTCCCCGTGGCGATGGCCTACTTCGAGCACCCGGGCGAGATCTGCCGCTACGCCAACCACGGCTACGCCGCGATGTTCGGCCACAGCGAGAGTTCCATCCTCGGCCTGAGCGTGCCGCAGATCATCGGCCAGGAAGCAGCCGCCCTGATCCGGCCCAAGGTGGACCAGGTGATCCAGGCGCGCTGCAGCACCAGTTACGAACGACGCCTGATCGATGCCCATGGCACGCCGCGCGAGGTCGAAGTGCACCTGTTGCCCCATTGCAATGAGACGGGCGAGGCGATCGGGGCTTATGTGCTGATCGGCGACATCACCCGGCACCGCCAGGCCGAAGCCGCCTTGCGCGAAAGCGAAGAACGCCTGGCCAAATTCATGCACGCCAGCGTCGAGGGCATCGTTTTCCAGAAGGGCGGCGTCGTCACCGACGTCAACCCGCCACTGCTGGAACTGACGGGCCACACCCTGCCGGAGATGCTGGGCCGGTCGACGCTGGACTTCATTGCGCCCGACCAACGTGACCGGGTGCGATCGGTGATGGCATCCGGTGCCGAGATCACTTACGACAGCGCGGTGCTGCACCGCGATGGCCGGCGCATACCGGTGGAGTTCATCGTGCGCACCCTGCACTATCAGGGCCAGACGCTGCGCATGACCATCGTGCGCGACATCCGCGACCGGCTCGAAGCGCAGGCCCGCATCCACCACCTGGCCCATCACGATGCGCTCACCGGTCTGCCCAACCGGGCCGCCTTCATCGACCGGGCTGAACTGCTGATGGCGCAGGCCGCGACCCAGGGCCGTTCGCTGGCGCTGCTGTTCATCGACCTCGATCACTTCAAGCGCGTCAACGACTCGCTGGGCCATCCGGTGGGCGACGCCTTGCTGCAGACGGTGGCCGAGCGCATCACCGGTACGGTGCGCGAGTCGGACCTGGTCTCGCGCTTCGGCGGGGACGAGTTCGTGCTCCTGCTGGCCGGCGCCGAGAGCCCGGCTGCGGTGATGGAGGTCGCCGGCAAGCTGCTGGCAGCCATTGCCAAGCCGCTGCCCGCGGAAGCCGCGTTGATCTCGGTCACACCGTCGATCGGCGTGGCGCTGTTCCCTAGCCATGGCGGCACGCCGGCCGAGCTGATCAAACACGCCGACACCGCGATGTACCACGCCAAGTCGGATGGCCGCGCTCGCTGCCGATTCTTCGAGCCGGCGATGGCGGCCAACGCCTGGGCCGAGTTGGCGATGGAGAGCCGGCTCACGCAGGCGGTTCAAGACGGCGAGTTCGTGCTCGAGTTCCAGCCACAGCTGGCGTTGCGCGACAAGCGCCTGGTGGGCGTGGAAGCGCTGGTGCGCTGGAACCACCCTGAACGCGGCCTGGTTGCGCCCGATGAGTTCATCCCGGTGGCCGAGGCCCGGTTGCTGATCCTGCCCATCGGCCACTGGGTGCTGCAGCAGGCACTGGGCAGCGCCGTGCACTGGCTCAAGCAGGGTCTGTGCAAGGTTCCGGTGGCGGTCAACCTGTCCAACCTGCAGTTCCAGGCGCTGGGATTCGTCCAGACGGTCGAGCAGGCCCTGGCCGAGGCCGGCGCGGCCGGCAGCATGCTGGAACTGGAGCTCACCGAACGCATGCTGATGGAAGACCTGCCTGCCGTGCAAAACGCCTTGCACCAGCTCAAGTCGATGGGTGTGCAGATCGCGGTGGACGACTTCGGCACCGGCTACAGCTCACTGGCCCATTTGAAGGACCTGCCGCTGGACCGGCTCAAGATCGACCGCAGCTTCGTGCGCGACCTGCCGGGTGAGCGCGGCTCGGAAGCCATAGCCCGCGCCATCGTCCAGATGGGGCGGGCACTGGGCCTGCAGGTGGTGGCCGAGGGCGTGGAGACCGCCGCGCAGAGCCAATGGCTGCTGGAACAGGGCTGCGACGCGCAACAGGGCTACCTGTGCGGCCCACCGATGTCGGCCGCCGCCTTCGAGGGCTGGCTCCGCGCACGCGTCGCCGCCGGGTGTTGACAGCGATGACCGTGGATCAGCCGCCCTTGGGCGCTTTCTCGGGCCGTACCCATCCGGGCAGGCTGAGCTGCCTGGCGCGGGCCACCGTCAACTGCCCGGCCGGCGCGTCCTTGGCGATCGTGGAACCACCGCCGATGGTGGCGCCGTCACCCAGCGTCAACGGCGCCACCAGCACGCAGTTGCTGCCCACGTGTACGTCGTTGCCGATCACGGTGCGGTGCTTGTTGGCGCCGTCGTAGTTGGCGGTGATGCTGCCGGCGCCGTAGTTGACCCGCTCGCCCACCGTGGCGTCGCCCAGATAGGCCAGGTGGTTGGCCTTCGCGCCCCGGGCCAGCGTGGAGTTCTTGACCTCGACGAAGTTGCCGATGTGCACCTCGGCCCCCAGCTCGGCCCCCGGCCGCAGCCGCGCAAACGGGCCGACCAGGGCACTGGCACCCACCGTGGCGCCTTCGATATGGGTGAAGGGGTGGATCACCGCGCCGGGCCCGATGCGCGCATCGCGAAGCACGCAGTTGGCGCCGATGCGTGCGCCATCGGCGATCTGCACCTGGCCTTCGAACAGGCAGTTGATGTCGATCTCCACATCCGTGCCGCAGTGCAGCGTGCCGCGCACGTCCAGGCGCGCGGGGTCGGCCAGGCGCACACCGGCCTCCATCAGCGCGGCGGCCTGGCGGCGCTGGAAGACACGCTCCAGTTCAGCCAGTTGCGCCGCGTCGTTGATGCCGGCCACCTCGGCCTCGTCGGCCACCACCTGCGCCCGCACGGCAACGCCTTCGGCTACCGCCATCGCCACCACGTCGGTCAGGTAGAACTCGCCTTGAGCGTTGTGATTGTGCAGCGCCGCCACCCAGCGCTTGAGCGCGGCGGTCGGTGCCGCCATGATGCCGCTGTAGACCTCGGCGATGCTGCGCTGCTCGGGGCTGGCGTCCTTGTACTCGACGATGGCCCGCACCCCCCCGCTTGCGTCCCGCACGATGCGGCCGTAACGCGCCGGGTCGAGCGGCTTGAAGCTGAGCAGGGCCAGGTCGCGTCCGGCTGAGGCCTGCACCAGGACGGCGGCCGTCTGCGGGCGGATCAGGGGCACATCGCCGTACAGGATCAGGGTGACTTCATTGCGATCGTCCAGCTGCGGCACGGCCATCTGCACGGCATGGCCGGTACCCAGCTGCGGCATCTGGCGCGCAAACACCGCCGTGCTGCCGGCCAGCGTGGCTTCCACGTCCTGCGCACCATGGCCCGTGACCACCACGGTGCGGTCGGCGCCCACGCCTGCAGCCGCGTTCAGAACATGCTGCAATAGGCTGGTACCGGCCAGCCGGTGCAAGACCTTGGGCAAGGCCGACTTCATGCGGGTACCCTTGCCCGCAGCCATGATCACGACGTTGAGTCCCATGCAGTCGTCCCGAATCAAAAGCACGATTATCGGCACCATGATCATGCTGCTCACGCCCTGGATGGCCGGGTGCAGTGCCATCCGTCTCGCTTATGCCAACGGCCCGCAGCTGGCCTGGTGGTGGCTGGATGGCTACATGGACTTCAGCCGCGAACAGACACCGGCCGCCAGGCAGGCCATTGACCGCTGGTTCGACTGGCACCGCAACACGCAGCTGACCGACTACGCTGCCCTGCTGGCCGCCACGCAGGCGCCGATCCTGCAGCCCACCACCGGCGCCCAGGCCTGCCGCTGGCAGGAACTGATCCGCGAGCAGCTGGAGCCGGCCTTCGAGCGGGCGATCGTCGAGTTTGCCGAACTGCTGCCCGGCCTGGGTGAAGTGCAGATCAGGCACCTGGAACACAGCTACGCCAAACGCAATGACGAGATGCGCAGCAACTTCCTGCAGGAAGATGCCCAGACCCGGGAGAAGGAATCAGTCAAGCGCGCGGTGGACCGCGCGGAACAGCTCTACGGTTCGCTGCAGGCCAACCAGGTGCTGCTGATTGCCCGCGGCGTGGCCGCGTCGCCCTTCAACCCCGATGCCTGGATCACCGAGCGCCAGCGGCGCCAGCAGGACACCTTGTTGACCTTGCGCCGGCTGGTGGCACAGAAGGCGGACCGCGACACACGGCAGGCCGCCTTGCGTGCGCTGCTGGCGCGCACCGAACGATCACCCGATCCCGAGTACCGGGCCTATCAGGCCAAGCTCACGCAATACAACTGCGGCTTTGCGGCCCAGATCCACAATGCCACGACGGCTGCTCAACGGCAGAAGGCGCAGGAACGGCTCAAGGGGTGGGAAGAGGATCTGCGGGCGCTGGCCGCGCCGGCCGTGAATTGATCCGGCAGGGCCTTGCTCAGGGCACCGGGACGACGACGGTTCTAGGGTTGACGCCCAGCTTTGGGAAGTCCACCAGACAGGCCTCGAACATCGCCGCCAGCGTGGCACCGCCCGCCTGGGCCGAGCTGCCTTCGTTGCTGGCCCTCGCCTCGAACAGCGGCTTGCCGTCGGCACGTTCGCGGATCAGCAGTGCCACTTCGCGCTCGTAGCGCAGGTCCATCTGCAGGCTCAGGCCCCAGCGTGGGCCGATCCACGGCCCATGGCGGTAGTAGCCGAAGCTGCCGCGCCACCACAACGGGTCGGCCCAGGGTAGCGCATCCGCGCGGCCGGCGCGCTGGCCCACCTGCACCAGCACATCGGGTTCCTGGCCGGCCGGCGCGGGTGTGAAACCCGCCTTCAGCAGGGCCGGGGCGGCGGCAGCCTCCAGCATCTGCATCGGTTCGGGGCGCACCTGCTGCGAAGGCAGGCGTTCGAAGGAATAAGTCCCGGGCTTGCGCGTGGCTGGCCAGTCGCCGAAGGTGGAAACCTCGCTGCTAACGCTGCGCATCGCGGCGCAACCGCCCAGGCCAACGATCAGCGATGGGGCCAGCGCAGCGGCCAGCAGCAGGCCGATGGATCTTCTGTGCATGTCATGCCTCCTGGTCACGCAGGGTGGGCCACCGCGCCGTGGCTGTTGAGAAGGCACTCGCGGTGGTGCAAGGCTCTTCGTCGAAGGCGATGTCGCCCTGCGCATCGGCCACCCCCGTGGCTTGGAGCGTCGCGAAGGGATGGAGGTTCCGGTCCATCAAGTGCGAAGGCACGACATGGGCCATCGCGCGCAGCATGTTGTCGATGCGGCCGGGGTACTGGCGCTCCCAGTCGTGGATCATCTGCTTGACCTGGACGCGCTGCAGGTTGGTCTGGCTGCCGCACAGGGAGCACGGGATGACGGGGAACTGTCGGTGCTCGGCCCAGCGCTGCAGATCGGCTTCGGCCACGTAGGCCAGCGGGCGAATCACCACATGCTGGCCGTTGTCGCTGACCAGCTTGGCCGGCATGCCCTTGAGGCGCCCGCCGAAGAACATGTTGATGAGCAGGGTCACCACCATGTCGTCGCGATGGTGGCCCAGCGCGATCCTCGTCGCCCCCAGCTCGCGCGCCACCCGGTACAAGATGCCGCGGCGCAACCGCGAACACAGGCTGCACATGGTCTGGCCTTCGGGGATGTGCTGCTTGACGATCGAGTAGGTGTCCTGCTCTTCGATGCGAAAGGGCACACCGCGTCGCTGCAGGTAGGCCGGCAGCACGTCGGCGGGGAAGCCCGGCTGCTTCTGGTCCAGGTTGACCGCCACGATGTCGAAGTCCACCGGCGCGCGTTCGCGCAGGCTCAGCAGCAGGTCCAGCAGCGCATGGCTGTCCTTGCCGCCGCTCAGGCAGACCATGACCCGGTCGCCGGCTTCGATCATGTTGAAGTCGGCAATCGCCTGGCCCACCTGGCGGTGCAGCCGCTTGCTGAGCTTATTGGCCTCGAAGGCGGCGCGCCGCGGGTCGGCCGGGGTGGCCAGGGTGGCAATAGGCGGGGGCGTGATGATCATGCGTTGAGCGGCTTGATGCGGAAGGCTTCCACGCCCACCGCCTCGCAGTCGGGGTAGACATCGGGCTTGGCGGTGGACACCCGGGCGGCCCGCACGCGGGGGTGGGCCAGCATGATTGCAAGCACGTCATCCACCAGCGTCTCCTGCAGGTGGATGTGGCCACGCGCCACGCGCTCGGCGACAGAGCGGCGGATGAAGTCATAGTCCACCACCTCCTCCAGCCTGTCCGAGCGTGGCGTGGACAGGGCCAGCGGCACATACAGGTCGACGTTGACCAGCACCCGCTGCTCGCCCTTCTTTTCGAATTCGTGCACGCCGATGTTGATCCAGACCTCGTAATCGCGCAGGAATAGGCGCCGACAGTCCATCAGCTGAGGGTGGTTGAGCAGGCTTTGCATCAAGGGGCTTTCGGTTGGGCGCCCGTTTCGCGGGCCAGGAACATCACATCGCGACCCTGGGCTTGCAGATGCTGGCCGCCATCCACCAGCAGCGTGGTGCCGGTGATGGCAGGCGATTCGAGCAGGAAGTGCACGGCCCGGGCGACGTCGTCCGGGGTGGCGCCGCGCTGCAGCGGCGTCATCCGATGCGCGGCGTCGAACTCCGCATCGCTCATCGCGCCGGACAGCAAGGTCACACCCGGGGCCACGCCGCAGACCCGCAGCGTCGGGGCCAGTGCCTGGGCCAGCAGCGTGGTGGCCATTTCCAGCGCGGCTTTGCTGAGCGAATACGACAGATAGTCGGGATTGGGGTTCCACAGCTTCTGGTCGAGCAGGTTCACCACCACGCCGCCACCCAGGCGGTGCAGCGCGCGCGCCAGCACGATGGCCGGTGCGGTGTTGGCGCGCCAGTGGCGGTCCAGCGTGTCGTAACGGAAGCCGGCGACATCGTCGTACTCAAACAGCGAGGCGTTGTTGACCACCGCGTCGACGCGGCCCAGCGCCTGCTGCACCGCCGGCAGCAGGGCCTCGCACTCGGCCTCCTGGGCCAGATCGGCGGCAAAGGCCTGGGCCTGGCCACCGGCGGCATGAATCTCGGCCGCGGTCTGCGCGGCGGCGGCGGCGGACTGGCGGTAGTGCACAGCCACCACCCAGCCGTTGGCGGCCAGGTGCAGGGCAATGGCGCGGCCCATGCGCTGCCCCGCACCCGTGACCATCACAACCGATTTCGCCGCACCCGAAGACACCATCCGCTGCACCCCAAGCCGCGACATGCCGTCGCGGCGAGCAGGATTATCCAGGGCGGTGCTGCAAGCTGCCGGCTGCCCATTGCAACGGGCGACCCGCAGCGCCGGTGCGCGCTCAGATGCTGCGCTGCGCGCTGGACCCGCGCAGCAGCAGCTCACCGTCCAGCACCACACGCCGGGCAGGGCGTGTCGGCTCGGCCATGCGCTGCAGCAACAGCTCGCCGGCGGTGCGCCCGATGTCCTGCGTGGGCTGGGCGATGACGGTGATGCCGGGCTGCGTCAGCGCCGTCCAGTCGTTGTTGTCGAAGCCGGCCAGCGCGATGTCGTCGGGCAGGCGCAGCCCAGCGCTCTGCACGGCCTGCAACGTGCCCAGCAGCAGCAGGCCGTTGCTGGCCAGCAGCGCGTCGGGGCGGTCCGGGTCGGCCAGCAGGGCTTGGGTGGCGGCGCGCGCGTCGGCAGCGGTGGGCGGCAAGAGCAGGCTACGCGGCTGCAGGCCGTGTTCGCGCAGCACCGCTTCAAAGCCGGCCTGGCGTTCGCGCCCGGTGCTGCTGCGGCTGCCCACCAGCGCCGCCATGCGCCGGTAGCCGTTGTCCACCAGGTGTTGAGCCAGGCGGCGTGCGGCTCCGGTGTTGTCCAGTACCACGCAGTCGCTGGCCGGCGGGCTGTCGCCGCGCGCCGGCAGGCGGTCCACCAACACCACCGGGAAGGGCAGCGCCGCGCCCGGCGGCCGGCGCAGGCGTTCCAGCGTGGCCGACAGGATCACGCCGCTGGCCTGCTCGTCGGCCATGAGCTCCAGGTAGGCCTGCTCCTTGGCCGGGTCTTCGTCGCTGTTGCAAAGGATCAGCCGCAGCCCGTGGCGGAAGGTGATGTCTTCCACCGCGCGGCTGATCTCGGTGAAGTAGGGGTTGCGGATGTCCGAAACGATCAGGCCGACGATGGACGCGCGCCGCTGGCGCAGCCTACGCGCCGCCAGGTTTGGCCGGTAGGCCAATTCGGCGATGGCCTTGTGGACCTGATCGCGCAGCGCAGGCCGCACGGCGTCGCTGTCGGGGTCGGCAAGCACCCGCGAGACCGTCGTGGTGGAAACGCCGGCGCGTTGCGCCACGTCCTTGATGCTGGCCATGGAGGCTGGTCCTTCTGAAAGGGGGTCGGCGACCGATTCTGACAACGATACCAGATCCAGATCATGATGGTATCGATACCGCAACTCGATCTCTTGAGACGCGTTTGGCGATGCAAGCTCACCAGTAGAAGCCCCAGAGAATCCTGCCCACGCCGCGCTTGCGGATCGCTTTTTTGTAACAGATGCTGGACGCCGCGCCGAATCCAGAATAAGCTTCATTCTGAAATCGATACCATTTCAGACGACAGCCCGAAGCCCAGTGCGCCCACCCACCAAGGAGATTGCGATGCACACCCCCGTCGACATACAACTGGCGGCCACGCCCCTCACGCGCGACGAAGCCGTGCGTCAAGCCGGCGCGCGGCTGGTCCGGGCCGGTTTTGCCCAACCACCGTATGTAGAAAGCATGCTGCAGCGCGAGCAGTTGGCCACCACCTACCTGGGCCGGGGCCTGGCCATCCCGCACGGCATGGTCGAGGACAAGCATCTGGTCACCCAGACCGGGCTGGCCGTGCTGCAGGTACCGGCCGGCGTGCCCTGGGGCCTGGAAGCCGACGGCACCCCGCAGACCGTGCACCTGGTGGTGGCGATCGCCGCAGCCGGGGACGAGCACATCGCTTTGCTGCGCCGGCTGACGCGGCTGATGCAGGTGCCGGGGCGCATCGCCGAACTGGCACACTGCGCCGACGCCGCCGCTGTCGTGCGGGCGCTGACCGATGAGCCAGCCCTCTCCGGCGCCCAGCAGCCTGCTCTGCAGGACCTTGCACTCCGCCGCGAGCTGGAGCTGCGCTATCCCAATGGCCTGCACGCGCGCCCGGCGGCGCGCTGGGCGCAGGCGCTGCAGCGCTTTGGCGCCGTGGTGCACGTGCGCTGCGGCGACACGGTGGCTGACGCGCGCAGCGTGGCGCAACTGCTGAGCCTGGGCGCGGGCAAGGGTGCCCGCCTGCGCCTGTCGGCCGAAGGCGACGACGCAGCCTCCGCACTGGCCGCCTTGCAGGCTTGCATCCAGAGCCTGGGCGACGAAGAGACCCACCAGGCCGAGTTGGCCGCCGCGCGCCAGGCGCAGGCCCAGGGCCTGGGTCGCGAATTGGGGAGCTGGGAGCCGGCCGCCGAACAGATGTTCACCGGCCTGGCAGCCAGCCCGGGGCTGGTCATCGGCACGCTCGTGGCTGCCGAACCGCCACCGCTGAAGGCCGAAGACCGACCGGCCGGCGTGGCTGCCGGTGCCACCGCGCTGGACCAGGCGCTGACCTCCGCCCACATGCAGCTGCAGGCGCTGGCCGCGGCAGCACGCCAGCGCGGCGCAGCCGAGCAGGCGGCGATCTTCGGCACGCACATCGCGCTGCTGTCCGACGCCGACCTGCTGCGCGACGTGAGCCGCACCGTGGTGCAGGGCCACGGTGCGGCCTGGGCCTGGCAGCAGCGCCTGGCCGAACGCGTGGCCGCGCAGCGCGCGCTGCCCGACGCCACGCTGGCCGCACGTGCTGCCGACCTGCAGGACGCCGGCGACCGCGTGCTGCGCCACCTGCTGGGCCGCGGCGCCGAAGCCGGCGGCCCGGCCGAGCTGCCGGACGGCGCCATCCTGCTGGCCGACGACCTGGCGCCTTCGGTCACCGCGCAGATCGACACCCGCCGCGTCAGGGGCTTCTGCACGGCCAAGGGCGGGCCCACGGCGCACACCGCGATCCTGGCGCGTTCGCTGGGACTGCCGGCCGTGGTAGCCGCCGGCCCCGGGCTGCTGCAGGGCCTGGCCACCGCCCCACCGGCGGGGCTGCACGGCCGGCGGGCGATCCTGGACGGCTACCGCGGCCGCCTGCACGTGGGGCCCAGCGACGAAGCACAACAACAGGCCCAGGCCCTGATCGACCGCCTGGCGCGCCGCCAGCAGGAAGAAGCCCGCGACCGCCTGGCCCCGGCCACCACCACCGACGGCCACCGGCTGGACATCGCAGCCAACCTCAACCGCGCCGACCAGGTGCCCAACGCGCTGGCTTGCGGGGCCGAAGGCGTGGGGCTGATGCGCACCGAGTTTCTGTTTCTGGAGCGCGACCAGGCGCCTGACGAAGAAGCGCAGTACATCGCCTACCGCGACATGGTGCTGGCGCTGCAGGGCAGGCCCCTGATCGTGCGCACGCTGGACATCGGCGGCGACAAGCAGGTGCCGCACCTGCAACTGCCGGTCGAAGCCAACCCCTTCCTGGGCGTGCGCGGCGCGCGGCTGTGCCTGCAGCGCGACGACCTGCTGCTGCCGCAACTGCGCGCGCTGTGCCGCGCGGCGCGGCATGGGCCGCTGTCCATCATGTTTCCGATGATCAGCACGTTGGAGGAGGTGGCCGAACTGCGCCGCCGCCTGGAAAACGTGCGCCTGGAGCTGGACGCCCCAGTGGTGCCGGTTGGCATCATGGTGGAAGTGCCTTCGGCTGCACTGATGGCTGACCGGCTGGCCGCGCAGGTGGACTTCTTCTCGATCGGCACCAACGACCTGACGCAGTACACGCTGGCGGTGGACCGCCAGCACCCCGAACTGGCCGGCATGGCCGACAGCCTGCACCCGGCCGTGCTGCGCCTGGTGGCGCGCACCGTGGAAGGCGCGCGCCGCCACGGCCGCTGGGTGGGCGTGTGCGGCGGCCTGGCCGGCGAACCGCTGGGCGCCGCGTTGCTGGCCGGCCTGGGTGTGCACGAGCTGAGCATGACGCCGGGCGACATCACCACCATCAAAGCGCTGCTGCGCCGTCACTCGCTGGTGGAGCTGCAGGCGCTGGCGCTGCGCGCGCTGGACTGCGACAGCGCCGACGAGGTGCGTGCGCTGGGTGAGGCACTCCAGCCAGCCGCCAGCGAAGGAGAAACCGCATGAGCCGCGTCATCACCGTCACGCTCAACCCCGCCATCGACCTGACGGTGCGGGTGGACCACCTGGTACCCGGCCAGGTGCACCGTGCGCTGAGCCATCACAGCGAAGCCGGCGGCAAGGGCATCGGCGTGGCCGCGGTGCTGGCGGCTCTGGGCGTGCCGGTGGCGGCAGCCGGCTGGCTGGGTGCCGACAACGCAGGCCTGTTCGAGACCGCATTCGCCCAGCGCGGCATCACCGACTTGATGCAGCGCCTGCCCGGCGCCACGCGCACCAACGTCAAGCTGGCCGACGCGCAACGCGGCGACAGCACCGACATCAACCTGCCAGGTCTGGCGCTGGGTGCACACGACATCGACTCCGCGCTGACCGGCCTCGTGCAGTGTCTGCACGCCGAACTGCAGCCTGGCGACTGGTGCGAGTTGGCAGGCAGCCTGCCGCCGGGTGTGCAGGCGGGCGCCTGGCTGCGCATCGCGCAAGCGGTGCAGGCACGTGGCGGGCATCTGGCCGTGGACACCGGCGGCGCCACGCTGGCCGAGCTGCTGCCTGCCTTGGCGCAGGCCGGCACGCCGCCGGCCTTCATCAAGCCCAACCAGGGCGAACTGGAAGAGCTGGCTGGCCGGCCACTGCCGACACAGGCCCAGGTGCGGCAGGCGGCCCAGGGACTGCTGGGCCAGGGCCTGGACGCGGTGGTGGTCTCGCAGGGTGGTGACGGCGCGGTGATCGTCTGCGCCCAGGGTTGCTGGCAGGCACGCCCGCCGCGTGTGCCGGTGGCCACCACTGTAGGCGCGGGCGACGCGATGGTGGCCGGCACGCTGGCTGCACTCATCGAAGGCCAGCCCTGGCCGCATGCCGCCGTCTTCGGCATGGCCTGCGCGGCTGCCCGCATCCAGTGCATCGCGCCGCAACTGCCACCTCGCGACGAGATCGAGCGGCTGGCCGCCGCCGTCAGCCTGCAGCCGCTGTAACACGCGGCCCGAACACCCCCCAGCACCGGAGAACCCAACATGGCCCACTTCATCGCCATCACCGCCAGCCAGACCGGCCCGGCGCACAGCCACCTGCTGGGCGCCGCGCTGCAGGCCGCCGCCGAACAGGCCGGCCACACGCTGCAATTGCAGGTCGTCAGCCGCCTGGGCACCCAAGGCAGCTTCACGCCAGCCGCCA
>WBZP01001107.1_pt1 | contig 34325 bp, 37 predicted proteins | sample 5204301 | NCBI WGS metagenome assembly WBZP01 (sample SAMN12412401, study PRJNA552823) | activated sludge metagenome | isolation source: activated sludge from nitrification reactor of wastewater treatment plant... | place: USA: Pennsylvania | collected 2017 | reverse complement strand
GCCGAAGGTCTCGGCGTCGCCCTGTCGCCGCGCTTCTTCAGCGTCGTGCAGAGCCTGCACCCGGTGTTCGCGGCGCTCGCCGGGCTGGTGCTGCTGCAGCAGGTGCTCGAGCTGCACGAGTGGATCGGGATCCTCGTCGTCGTCCTCGTCAACGTCGCCGCCGTCCTGTGGGCGCGCGACAAGCAGGTGCACGACACCGCTCAGGCCGAGCCCGGCCTCGAGGCCGCCGCCCAGACCTGACGCTGCCCGGGTGCGTGCTTGCTCGGGGCAGGTCTCCGGGCGCCGGCAACGGAGGCACGTGCAGGATCAGGCAAGGGCCGTAGGGTCGGGGGGTGCCGTCGATCCCGCCCGAGGGGGAACCCGCCCCCGCTGACGGCGCGCTGCCGACGTCGGCGCTCGAGCACCTCGGCGACCGGCGGTTCGCGGTCTACGTGCACGTGCCGTACTGCGCGACCCGCTGCGGCTACTGCGACTTCAACACCTACACAGCCGACGAGCTCGGTCCCGGCGTGAGCCGCGCGTCGTACGCCGACCAGGCGATCGCCGAGGTGCGGTTCGCGCGCGCGGTGCTCGGCGGCCGCGACCTGCCGGTGTCGAGCGTCTTCGTCGGCGGCGGTACGCCGACGCTGCTGCCTCCGGGCGACCTCGGCCGCGTCCTCGCCGCGGTTCGCGACGAGTTCGGCCTGCTGCCCGGTGCCGAGGTGACGACCGAGGCGAATCCCGACTCGGTCGACGCCGATGCGCTGCAGCGGCTGCGCGACGACGGGTTCACCCGGATGTCGTTCGGGATGCAGTCGAGCGCTCCGCACGTGCTGGCGGTGCTCGAGCGCACGCACACGCCGGGCCGCGCGGTGCAGGCCGTCGCGGAGGCGCGCGCTGCCGGCTTCGAGCACGTGAACCTCGACCTGATCTACGCGACACCGGGGGAGACCGACGCCGACTTCGCGGCGTCGCTCGACGCGGCCACGAGGAGCGGTGCGGACCATGTGTCGGCGTACTCGCTCATCGTCGAGGACGGCACGCGCCTGGCAGCGCGGATCCGTCGCGGCGAGCTGCCCGACGTCGACGACGACGTCGCGGCCGACCGCTACGTGCAGGCCGACGAGGCGCTCACCGCGGCCGGGCTCGAGTGGTACGAGGTGAGCAACTGGGCGCGGCCGGGCGGCGAGTGCCGGCACAACCTGTCGTACTGGCACGGCGACGACTGGTGGGGGATCGGCCCGGGTGCGCACAGCCATGTGGGCGGCGTGCGCTGGTGGAACGTGCGGCACCCGTCGGCGTACGCCGAGCGGATCGGCACCGGCGCCTCGCCGGCGCAGGCGCGCGAGGTGCTGTCCGACGTCGACCGCCGGGTCGAGGACGTGCTGCTGCGGGTGCGCCTGCGCGACGGGCTCGCGCTCGGGCTGCTCGACGGCGCCGGCCTCGACGTCGCCGCCCGCGCCGTGGCCGACGGCCTTGCCGACCCCTCGGCGTACGCCCTCGGCCGGATCGTCCTCACCCGGCGCGGCCGCCTCCTCGCCGACGCCCTCGTGAGAGACCTCCTCGCCTGACCCCCCAGCGTGTTGCTCGACTTGTCGGCGTGAAACGGCGCGAATGCCCCGACAACCCGAGCAACGCGCGTGGTGCTGGGAGAGGGGTCAGCGGAGGAAGCGGACGGCGAGGGGGTAGCGGACGTAGGCGCCCTGGAGGGAGCGCAGCGCCGCCCAGGCCGCGAGGATCGCGCCGTACGCCGCGACGACGCCGAGCACCGACGGCCCGGCGCCCCGCAGCGCGACGACCACGGCGACGACGAAGGCGATCACCATCGTGAGCTGGTGGTTGAACGCCTCCTTGGCGTGCGAGTCGACGTAGAGCGAGCGCGGGCCGAGGGTGGCGAGCAGGAGCATCGGCGCGACGACGATGCCGGCGATCTGCGAGAGGTGCGCGAGCGCGGCGTAGACCCGCTCCTCGCGCGGCTGCAGCGGACCCTCGTCGAGGGCGAAGTAGCTCTCGAGCACCGGGGGCTCGCCCGGTGTCGTCGCGCGGACCGGTCGCGGCGGCGGGTCGCCCGCGGGCAGCGAGCGCGGTGCGGCGTCGTAGGCCAGCGGGTCGCGGGGGTCGTCGGCGTCGGCGGGGATCACAGGTCACCTCCCGGGTCGGTGCGCCCATCGTGGGCCCGACCGCGGGGTCCCGCCACCGGGACCGGCGTGCTCGGTCCGAGGTGTCCGGTCGTCGTGGCACGCAGGAGGGGCGGGCCCCCGTGACCGGGCGCCCGCCCCTCGACGTGCGGTGGTGCAGGTCAGGCAGCGACTGCCTGGTTGGTGAACTTCTTGTAGGTGTACGCCGTCGCGATGAGCACGACGGGCGCCGCCACGATCAGGCCGATGCCGCAGAGGATCGCGCCGATGAAGTAGACGACGAGGCTGACCAAGTAGAAGACCAGCAGGTCGCCGAGGTGCTCCTTGACGAAGTTGAAGCTGGCGGACAACGCCGCGGTCGGTGCGAGGTCCTGGTCGATCAGGAAGTAGAAGGTGTACGCCAGGAAGAACGACACGATGATCGCGCCGATACCGCAGAACAGGTAGCCGATCGCGGTGGCGATGCCCACGAAGAACGCGGTGATGATGATCGGCCCGAGGCGGTCGGTCGACAGGATCGTGCCGACCTCGATCTTCTTGCCGTCGGTGATCGCCAGGGCGGCACGGGTGATCGCCGCCTGGATGAAGCCGGCGACCGTGTAGTAGACGAGGCCGCCGATGACGCCGAGGATCAGCGTCCCGAAGAAGCCGGGGCCGCCGCTCGTCGTGATGACGCCGGTGTCGGGGTTGATGGTGACGCCGGCCTGGCCGAAGATCGCGCCGCCGATGGCGCCGACGATCGCGTACCAGATGACCGAGATGATCGCGCCGGCGATGAAGAGCGCCAGCATCGCGAGCAGCAGTGGCCCGAGGTACTGCTGGAACTTCGCCCAGCCGTAGCTGAACGCTGCGCCGACGCTCCACGGCGCGTCGGCGGGGTTCGCCGGCGGCGGCGCGTAGCCCGGAGCGGGCGGCGGCGGGGTCGGAGCCGCAGGGGGCGGCGGGGGCGGGGGCGGGGTCGCGTCAGCGGGCGGGGTCGGGGGGACCGGCTCGCCGGGGGGCGGGGTCGGCTCGCCGCTGGGCGGGAACTGGTCGGACATCGCAGGCTCCTCGAGAGGGGGACCGCCCGGAGACGGCAGGCGGCTCGCGCTCAACGTAGCGAGACCGGAGGCGCGGTGGGGGGACGCTGGGGCAGCCGTTCGGTGGGTTTCGCCGCAGGTGCGGCACGTTGTGCGACGGAACGTGGCCGATCTGCGACGCAGAGTGAGCCCCGGTCCTCCGGTCGGGGGTCAGCGGGTGCCGTGCGCCGTGACGGCGTCGATGAGCTCCTCGACCCGACCGAGCAGCGAGGGCTCGAGGTCGGCGTAGGTGCGGACGTGTCCCAGCAGCCAGCGCCAGCCGTCGGCGACGTCCTCCGGGGTGCGGTGCGGGCGGCCGAGCGCGGCGAGCACCCCCTCCTTCCACGGGGTGCCCTTGGGCACGACCGGCCAGGCGTCGATCCCGAGGACCTGGGGCCGGACCGCCTGCCAGACGTCGACGTAGGGGTGGCCGAGCACGACGACGTGCGGGCCGTGCTCGCGGCGGACCGCGTCGGCGATCCGGGTCTCCTTCGAGCCCGGGACGAGGTGGTCGAGCAGCACGCCGAGCCGACGGGCGGGGCCGGGCTCGAAGTCGCGGACCCGCTCGACGAGGTCGTCGGCGCCGTGCAGCGGCTCGACCACCACTCCCTCCACGCGCAGGTCGTGGCCCCAGACCTTCTCGACCAGCTCCGCGTCGTGCTTGCCCTCGACCCAGATCCGCGAGGCGCGGGCGACCACGGCCCGGTGGTTCTCGACGGCGATGGAGCCCGACGCGCTGCGCCGCGCGGTGCGCGGGGCCGCGACCTCCGGGCGGACGAGCGTCACCGTGTCGCCGTCGAGCAGGAAGGCCGCGGCGCGCATCGCGAAGGGCCGGCGTACGCCGTGCCTGTCCTCGAGGACGACGGCCCAGCCCTCCGAGCCCTTCTCGGTGCCGACCACCGCACCGCAGAAGCCCGAGACCACGCACTCCACGACGACGCCCGGCTCGGCTGCGACGAGCGGCACGGCGCGCGTGCGCGGGGCGTGCGGGTCTGCGGACAGCACGTCGCGGCCGTACCGGTCGGACACGGAGCTCCTCGGGTCGTGGGGTCGGGGACCCTCGGAGCCTAGGTCGCCGCGACCGCCCCTCCCGGTCGCCTCGCCGGGCGTGCGTGCGTCGGGGTGAGCGCGCGGCGGGTGCGTCGTAGGATTGGCACTCGGCGGAGCGGAGTGCCAAGCACCTGCCCTGCCCCGACGACGAGCGGAGGTGGGCGATGACCGAGGACCGGCGCCTCGCCGTCCTGCGGGCGATCGTCGAGGACTACGTCGCGACCCACGAGCCCGTCGGGTCCCGCTCGCTGGTCGAGCGGCACAGCCTCGGCGTCAGCCCGGCGACGATCCGCAACGACATGGCCGCCCTCGAGGACGAGGGCCTCATCGCGCAGCCGCACACGAGCGCCGGACGAGTCCCCACCGACCAGGGCTACCGCGTCTTCGTCGACCGCCTCTCGCAGGTCAAGCCGCTCACCGCGGCCGAGCGCCGCGCGATCGGCTCGTTCCTCGACGGCGCCGTCGACCTCGACGACGTGATGCAGCGCTCGGTGCGCCTGCTCTCGCAGCTGACCCGCCAGGTCGCGCTGATCCAGTACCCCTCGCTCACCCGCTCGACCGTGCGCCACATCGAGCTGGTCGGGCTCGGACCGACGCGCGCCCTCCTCGTCGTCATCACCGACACCGGCCGCGTCGAGCAGCGCGTCGTCGAGACGTCGGTCGCGATGACCGACGACCTCGTCGCCCGGCTGCGCGGGCGGATCAGCGAGGCGGTGAACGGGCAGCGCCTCGTCGACGTCGCCGACCGCGTGGCCGACCTCACCGGCACGTTCGACGTCGAGGAGCGCCCGGCCGTCGCGGCGGTGATCGCGACGCTGCTCGAGACCGTGGTCGAGCGCCACGAGGAGCGCGTGATGCTCGCCGGCACCGCGAACCTCGCCGCGTTCGGCGAGGACTTCACCGGCGCCGTGCGCCCGGTGCTCGAGGCGCTCGAGGAGCAGATGGTGCTGCTCCGGCTGCTCGGCGAGACCCGCTCCGGCGACTCGCTCACCGTGCGCATCGGCCACGAGAACGAGGTCGAGGGCCTGACGTCGACGTCGGTCGTCACGGTCGGCTACGCGCGCGGCGACGAGGTGGTCGCGCAGCTCGGCGTCCTCGGTCCGACCCGCATGGACTACCCCGGAACCATGGCCTCTGTCCGCGCCGTCGCGCGCTACGTCGGCCGCATCCTGACCGAGCAGCAGTAACGAGCAAGGGACCCCGTGGCCACCGACTACTACGCCACCCTCGGCGTCGCGCACGACGCGACTCCCGAGGAGATCAAGCGCGCCTACCGCAAGCTCGCCCGCGAGCTGCACCCGGACGTGAACCCCGACCCGGCGACGCAGGACCGGTTCAAGGAGGTCACCGCGGCGTACGAGGTGCTGTCCGACCCGGACAAGCGCCAGATGTACGACCTCGGCGGCGACCCGCGCGGCGGCATGGGCGGACCGGGAGCCGGCTTCGGCCAGGGGTTCGGCTTCGGCGACATCATGGACGCGTTCTTCGGCTCGCAGTCGCGCGGCCCGCGCTCGCGCACCGCCCGCGGCAAGGACGCGCTCATCCGCCTTCAGGTCACCCTCCCCGAGGCGACGTTCGGCGCGACCCGCGAGCTCACGGTCGACACCGCCGTCGCGTGCGGCGAGTGCCACGGCGCCGGCACGGCCCCCGACACCCAGGTCGTCTCCTGCACCATGTGCGGCGGCCGCGGCGAGGTGCAGTCGGTGCAGCGCTCGTTCCTCGGCCAGGTCATGACCTCGCGTCCGTGCCCGCAGTGCCAAGGCTTCGGCACGCTCATCCCGCACCCGTGCCCGGAGTGCGCGGGCGAGGGGCGCGTCCGCACCCGTCGCACGATCACCGTGAAGATCCCGGCCGGCGTCGACACCGGCACGCGCATCCAGCTCTCGGGCGAGGGCGAGGTCGGCCCGGGTGCCGGCCCGGCGGGGGACCTGTTCCTCGAGATCGTCGAGCAGCCGCACGAGACGTTCACCCGGCAGGGCGACGATCTGCACTGCACGCTGTCGCTGCCGATGACCGCCGCGGCGCTCGGCACGTCGATCGACCTCACGACGCTCGACGGCGTCGAGGCCATCGACGTCAAGCCGGGCACGCAGTCCGGGGCCGTCGTCACGTTGCGGCAGAAGGGCGTGACGCACCTGCGCAGCAGCGGTCGTGGCGACCTGCACGTGCACGTCGACGTAGCCACACCGACCAAGCTCGACGAGCGGCAGGAGGCGCTGCTCCGCGAGCTGGCGTCGCTGCGTGGCGAGGAGCGGCCGACGGGCACGGTGGCGCAGAACCACTCCGGAGGCGGGCTCTTCTCCCGCCTCAAGGACGCCTTCAACAACGGCTGACGCCGATGTCCGCACCGTTCTTCCTCGTCGAGACCGTCGCGCTGCCGCCGTCGGTCGGCTCGGTCGTGGTGATCGACGGTGCGGAGGGGCGGCACGCCGCCACCGTGCGCCGGCTCGAGGTCGGCGAGGTCGTGCGCGTCGGCGACGGCCGCGGCCATGTCGTCGAGGGGCCGGTCCTCGCGGTGGTGGGCAAGGACCGCGTCGACGTCGAGGTGGCGTCGTACGCCGAGACCCCGCCGCCCTCGCCGCGCGTGGTGGTGGTGCAGGCGCTCGCAAAGGGTGACCGCTCCGACCTCGCGGTCGAGCTCGCGACCGAGGTGGGAGCCGACGTCGTGGTGCCGTGGGCGGCGTCGCGCTCGGTCGCCGTGTGGCGCGGCGACAAGGCCGACCGCGGCGTCGAGAAGTGGCGCGCCACCGCGCGCGAGGCGGCCAAGCAGTCGCGCCGTCCGTTCGTGCCCGAGGTGCGCGCGCTCGCGACGACCACCGACGTCGCGGCCCGGATCCGCGCCGCGGTCGACCGCGGCGGTGCTGCCGCGGTGCTCCACGAGGCCGCGCCGCACCGCCTCGCCGACCTCGCGCTGCCCCGGTCGGGAGACGTCGTCCTCGTCGTCGGGCCGGAGGGCGGCGTGGCAGGCGACGAGCTCGAGCTGTTCGCCGACGCCGGCGCCCGCGCGGTGCGCCTCGGCCCGTCGGTGATGCGCACCTCGACCGCCGGCGCCGTCGCCGCCGCCCTCGTCCTGCAGGCCACCGGCCGCTGGTCCTGACCGAGTCCCGCTGTCGATGGGTGATGACGCCACTGTCCAGGGTCGCCTCATCACGCGTCGACGGGGGATCCCTCGGGGGCGGCGTGTCCTAGGGTGCGCGCGTGGACGAGGTCAGCATCCAGGAGCGGCTGCTCGCCGGGACGACGTGCTTCGGGTGCGGTCCCGACAACGACAAGGGCCTGCGGCTGCGCAGCTATCCGGTCGACGACGAGGTGCGCGCGACCTTCCGGCCCTGGCCCGAGCACGACAACGGCCTCGGCTACCTCAACGGCGGCATCATCTCGACGGTGCTCGACTGTCACAGCGCTGCCGCGGTGCTGCACGAGGCGGACCTGCGCGGCTGGAAGCCCTACGAGGGGCTGCCGCTGTCCTACGTCACCGCCGGCCTCGACGTCCGCTACCTGCGTCCCTCGCCGCTGCGCGAGGAGTGCGAGCTCGTCGCGCGCGTGGTCGAGGCCGACGAGGCGCGGATGCTCGCCGTCGCCGAGCTCGTCCACGACGGCAAGGTGCGCGCCTCGGCGACCGCCGAGTGGAAGCGTTGGCGCCCCCGCAGCTGACGCCGCCGCCCCACCACGACGTCACTGCCGGAATGCACGGTTCCGAGGCCAGAACGCGTGCATTCGGGCAGTGACGTCGAGGGAGCGGGTCAGGTGAGGCGGTGGGCGGCGGTGGCGATGACGGCGATGGTGCCGCGCAGGTCGTCGTCGGTCGTGCGGGGGTTGATGGTGCACAGCCGCAGCACGCGGCGCCCGCGCAGGACGGTGCTGGTGATCGCGGCGTAGCCGCCGTCGGTGACGTCGGCCGCCACCTGCGCGTGCCCGTCGTCGTCGAGGCCGGGGACCACGAAGGTCACGACGCCGAGGCTCGCGGCGGACGTGATCTCGAAGCCTGCCTCGACCGCGAGGTCCTCGGACAGCTCGGCGAGCGCGATGCCGCGCTCGACGGCGTCCTCGATCGCGTCGAGGCCGTAGGTCCGCAGGGTGAGCCAGAGCTTGGCGGCGCGCGCATGACGGGTGAGCTCGAGGCCGCGGTTGTGCAGGTCGACCGGCCCGCCCTGCGCGTCGGTGAGGTACTCCGGGTGCATCGCGAAGGTGTGGTCGAGGGCGCCCGGTCGCGCGACCCAGAGGCAGGCCGCGTCGTAGGGCTGGAAGAGCCACTTGTGCGGGTCGAGGACGAACGAGTCGGCGAGCTCGAGGCCCGAGATCCCGTGGCGCCCACGGGCGAGCGCCGCCGGGCCGCCGTAGGCGCCGTCGACGTGCAGCCAGAGCCCGTGCTCCTGCGCGATCGCGGCGATCGCGGGGATGTCGTCGACCGTGCCGGCGTTCGTGGTGCCGGAGGTCGCGACCACCGCGGCCGGCCGGAGGCCCGCCGCGCGGTCGGCGTCGACCGCCGCGCGCAGGGTCGCGGGCGACAGTCGCAGGTCGTCGCCGGTCGGCAGCACGCGCACGAGCGCCGGGTCCCAGCCGGTGGTGACAGCGCCGCGCTTGATCGACGAGTGCGTCTGGTCGGACAGGTAGAGCACACCGCCACCGGTCTCGGCGCGCGCGACGATCAGCGCGGTCGTGCTCGACATCGACCCGCCGGTGAGGATGATCCCCTCGCTCGCCGGCGCGAGGCCGAGCGCGTCGCGCAGCCAGTCGAGCACCACGAGCTCGAGCGTCGCGGTCCCCGAGCCGCCGCCCCACGACGACGCGATCGCCTGCATGCCGACCGCGAGCCACTCGCCGAGGATCGCGACGTCGGACGACGGGCCCGGAACCCGCGCGAAGTAGCGCGGGTGGTCGCCGTGCTGCTGCGCCTCGAGCGCGACGTCGGCCAGCAGCGCGAGCCCCTCCTCGAGGTCGCCGCGACCGCGCGGCGCCGGACCGCCGAGGACCGACGAGAGGTCGTCCCAGGTGCGCTCGGTGATCGCGGGCCGGTCGCGCAGGGTCAGCAGGTGGTCGACCGTGCGGTCGACCACCCAGTGGCCCACGCGCCGCAGCTCGTCGGGGCCGAGGTCGAGGAGGTCGGGGGGTACGTCGAGACCGGGGGAGTCGGGCATCGGTCAGACGATGTTGAGCTCGTAGAGCGTGTCGCCCGCGGTGAACCGCTCCGCCGACATCGACGAGACGTCGACCACCGGCTCGCGGTGCAGGTACAGGTCGCGCATGACCTCGCCGACAGCCGGGCCCTGCAGGAAGCCGTGGCCTGAGAAGCCGGTGGCGTACAGGAACCGCGACACCGCCGACGCCTCGCCGATGACGGCGTTGTGGTCGGGCGTGACCTCGTAGTAGCCGGCCCAGCGGTGCGCGATGCCGACGTCGAGCAGCGCGGGCGCGCGGCGCTCCATCGCCTCGAGCAGGTCGGGCAGCCAGTCCTCGGTGAAGCCGTCGTGGAAGCCGACGGTCTCGTCCTGGTACGACATCCCGACGAGCAGCCCGGGCCCTTCGCGGTGCAGGTAGAAGGTCGACGCCGCGTCGATCGTCATCGGGGTGTCCATCGGGTAGAGCGCGAGCAGGTCCTCGGACAGCGGCTCGGTCACGAGGATCTGGCGGCGCAGCGGCTGCACCGGCAGGTCGACGCCGACCCACGAGCCGATCTCGCGCGACCACGCGCCCGCGGCGCACACCACGGTCGACGTCGCGACGACGCCCTCGCTGGTGACCACACCGGTGATCTCGCCGTCGCGCGACTCGATCCCGGTGACGCCGACACCGACACGGACCGTCGCACCGAGCGCCCGCGCCCCGGCGGCATAGCCCTGCACGACGTTCTCGGGGCTGCAGTAGCCGTCGCGCGGGTGGAAGGTCGCGCCGATGACGTCGGAGACGTCGACGCCCTTGCTGAGCGCACCCGCCTCCTCAGCGGTGAGCAGCTGGGTCGGGACGCCCATCGAGTTCTGCAGCGCGACGGCCTCCTGCGCGACCTGCCAGGCGGCCTCGTCGGTGTGCAGGAACAGGTAGCCGACCTGGTGCAGGTCGATCTCGCCGCCCGGTCGCGTCGCGAACTGCTCGAACGCCGGCAGGCTGCGCACGCCGAGCGCGATGTTGACCGCGTCGGAGAACTGCGCGCGCACGCCGCCCGCGGACTTCGACGTCGACCCGCACGCCAGCGAGTCCTTCTCCAGCAGCAGGACGTCGGTGACGCCGGCCTCGGCGAGGTGGAACGCGGTGCTCGCGCCCATCACGCCGCCGCCGATGACGACGACCTCGGCGGACGCCGGGAGGGAGCGGCTCATCCGAAGTTCACGCCCTGCGCGAGCGGGAGCTGGTCGGAGTAGTTGATCGTGTTGGTCGCCCGGCGCATGTAGCCGCGCCACGCGTCCGACCCGCTCTCGCGGCCGCCGCCGGTGGTCTTCTCGCCGCCGAACGCGCCGCCGATCTCGGCACCCGACGTCCCGATGTTGACGTTGACGATGCCGCAGTCCGACCCCGCCGCCGACATGAACGTCTCGGCCTCGCGCTGGTCGAGCGTGAAGATCGACGACGACAGGCCCTGCGGCACGTCGTTGTGGATCGAGATCGCGTCGTCGAGGCCGTCGTAGTCCATGACGTAGAGCAGCGGCGCGAAGGTCTCCTCGCGCACGACGTCGGACTGCGCCGGCATCCGCACGACGGCGGGGCGCACGTAGTAGGAGTCGGGGCCCGCGACGTCGACGCGCTCGCCGCCCGCGACCAGCTCGCCGCCCGCCTCGACCGCCCGCGCGATCGACGCCTGCATCCGGTCGTAGGCCGCCTGGTTGATGAGCGGGCCGACGAGCGTGCCCTCGTCGAAGGGGTCGCCGACGGGGAGGCCGGAGTACGCCGACGCGATGCGCTCGACGAGCTGGTCGGCGACCGAGGTGTGCGCGATGACGCGGCGCATCGACGTGCAGCGCTGGCCGGCGGTGCCGGCAGCGGCGAAGACGATGCCGCGCAGCGCCAGGTCGAGGTCGGCCGACGGCGCGACGATCGCGGCGTTGTTGCCGCCGAGCTCGAGGATCGCCTTGCCGAAGCGGGCGGCGACGCGCGGCCCGACCTGGGCGCCCATCCGCTCGGACCCGGTGGCGCTGACGACGGCGACGCGCTTGTCGTCGAGGAGCGCGGCGGAGTCGTCGCGGTCGGCGAGCACGAGCTGGTGCAGGCCCGCGGGAGCGCCCATCTCGGCGATCGCACGGTCGAGCAGCGCGGAGCACGCGAGCGACGTCAGCGGCGTCATCTCCGACGGCTTCCAGATCACGCTGTCGCCGCACACCAGCGCGAGCGCGGTGTTCCACGACCACACGGCCGCGGGGAAGTTGAACGCCGAGATGACGGCGACGACGCCGGCGGGGTGCCAGGTCTCCATGAGGCGGTGGCCGGGGCGCTCGGAGGGCATCGTGCGGCCCTCGAGCTGGCGCGAGAGCCCGAGGGCGAACTCGCAGATGTCGATCATCTCCTGGATCTCGCCCAGGGCCTCCGAGCGGATCTTCCCGACCTCGATCGTGACGAGGTCGGCGAGCTGCTCCTTGTGCTCCTCGAGCAGCCGGCCGTAGCGCTTCACGAGGTTGCCGCGCGCGGGCGCGGGCACCGTGCGCCACTGCAGGAACGCGGCATGCGCGGTGCCGATCGCGGCCTCGACGTCGGCCGCCGCGTCCTTCTTCAGGGAGAGCAGCGTGGAGCCGTCGATGGGGGAGCGGGAGGTCCAGCCCTCGCCCTCGGGGACGGTGGCGCCGCACGCGGTGAGCGCGGCCTGGGCACGGGTCAGCAGGGTGTCGTGGAGCGTCATGCGGGCCAGTGTGGCGGACCCCCTCGGGAGCGACCAGCGAGGGCTGCTGCACGGAACCGATGAGGATCCCTGATGGGTCGCTCAGCCGCCCACGCCGGTGGACCGGCCGGGGTCGACAGCCTCGGCGAGCGCCTCGGCGACCGCCGCCACCGACGGCCGGTCGGCGTCCCCCTGCCGGACCACGAGCAGCACGTCGCGCGTGACCGGCTCGGCCAGCTCGCGCCAGCGGCAGCCGGGCGGGCCGGCGAACCGCATCATCAACGGCGTCGCGGGCGTGATGCCGACGCCGGCCGCCGCCAGGCGCAGCGAGAACGCGGTGTCGGTCGCGAGGTGCGGGGCGCGCGGCTCGAAGCCGGCGCGGCGGCAGGCCGCGCGGACCGCCTGCCCGTACGCCGAGTCCGGCGGCGGGATCACCCAGTCGAGCGCCGCGAGGTCGGCGAGCGCCACGGAGTCGTCGCCCTCGCCGGGGGCGAGCCCGGCGACACCGAACCGCTCGGTGGCGAGCACCCGGTGCTCGACGTCGGGGAGCCGCTCGACGGGCGCGTCAGGGTAGTCGAGGCCGAGCGCGAGGTCGACGTCGCCGCGCGACACGGCGAGGCCGGGGTTCTCGTGCGTCGTCTCGCGCAGCTCGCGGACCTCGACGCGCAGTGCCGGGTAGTCGGTGCGCAGTCCGGGGAGCGCCTGCTCGAGGATCACGGCGCTCGACCCGAAGATGCCGAGGGTCAGGGTGCCCGCGACCTCGGCGACCTGGGCGTGCAGCTCCCGGTCGACGACGGCCTCCGACTCGATCACCCGGCGTGCGTGCTCGAGCAGGATCAGCCCCGCGTCGGTGAGCCGGACGCTGCGGCCCGACTGCACGACGACCGGCCGGCCGACCGCGCGCGACAGCGATGCGACGTGCTGCGAGACGGCACCGGGCGTGTAGCCGAGGGCCTCGGCGGCGGCAGTCATCGTGCCGCGCTGGGAGATCTCGTAGAGGCTGCGCAGCGCCACGATCGAGAGGTCCACGCCCGGACTCTACGGGCGGCTCAGCCCAGATGGTCGAGCGCGGGACCCCAGGTGTCGGACAGCGCCCAGCCCTCGGGGAATGGCTCGCGCGGGTCGCGGCGCAGCTGCTCGCGGCCGTACACCCAGCCGCGGCCGGTGATCCGCGGCAGCACGGCCGGCCTGTCGCCGACCGTCGTGACGCCGAGCGCCTCGGCGGTGAACTCGCCGCCGATGATCGACCGCGACACCCGGACGTCGCCGACGGCGAGCCGGCCGCGCGCCTGCTCGATCGCGAGGTTGGCCGAGCTGCCCGTGCCGCACGGCGACCGGTCGACCCGGCCGGGTGGCAGCGTGGTGCAGGTGCGCAGCGCACCGTCGTCGTCGTAGGACCGCCACATGACGTAGGCGATCTGGTCGAGCCCGGGGATGTCGGGATGGCTCACCGCGACCTGCTCGCTGACGAGCGGGCGCAGCTCGAGGCCGGCCTCGGCGAGCTCGCGCGCGCTGCCCGGCTCGATGGCGAGGCCCACCTGGTCGACGTCGACCTGCGCGTAGAACACGCCGCCGAAGGCGATGTCGGCGCGGACCGTGCCCCAGTGCGGGGTCGCGATCTCGGCGTCGAGCGTGTGCACCCACGCCGGCACGTTGTCGAAGCTCACCGACAGCACGCGGCCGTCCTCGCACCGGGCGCGCGCCACGATGAGGCCGGCCGCGGTGTCGAGGCGTACGACGGACTCCGGCTCGCTCATCGGCACGCGGCCCGACTCGAGCAGCGCGGTGACGACGCAGATGCAGTTGCTGCCCGACATCGGGTGGGCGCGGTCGGCCTGCAGCACGATGAAGCCGGCGTCGGCGTCGGGCCTCGTCGGCTCGACGAGCAGGTTCACCGACATCGCGACGTGGGCGCGCGGCTCGAGCGTGACGAACCGGCGCAGCTCGTCGTGCCCGGCGTTGAGGTGGTTCATCTGGTCGAGCACGGTGTCGCCAGGGATGCGCGGGACCCCGCCGACGATCACCTTGCCGAGCTCGCCCTGGCAGTGGACCTCGAGCAGCTCGATCGCCGAGTCCCACGTCATGCCGTGCCTCCGCCCTCGAGGGTGAGCAGCTCCTCGGCCGCGTCGACGATGTGCTCGCGCAGCCGCTGCTCGATGAGCGGCAGGTCGCGCGACACGATCGCATCGACGAGCTGGCGGTGGAAGCGGTGCGCGCGCGCCGGGTCGTGGTGAGCGGCCTGGTCCTGCGCGAGGGCGATGGTCGACATCGCCTCGGTGACCGGCCAGAGCCGCAGCAGCATCGAGTTCTCCGACGCGGCCCACAGCCCGTGGTGGAAGTCGACGTGCGCCTCGTGCTGCACCAACGGATCGGGGTCGAACGCGCGACGGTCGAACTGCTCCCACGCCTCGAGCAGCAGCTCGATCCGGTGGCCGGTGCTGTCGGCGAGGATCGCGTCGACCGCGATGAGGTCGAGGGGCACGCGCGTCGCCGCGATGTCGCGCAGCGCGTCGGGGGAGAGCGACGTCACCGAGAAGCCGCGGTAGGGCTCCTGCACCAGCAGGCCGTCCTGGACCAGCAGGTTGAGCGCCTCGCGCAGGGTCGCACGGCTGACGTCGAGGGAGGCCGCGAGCGGCACCTCGGTGAGCTTGTCGCCGGGCTTGAGGTCGCCGACGACGATGGCCCGACGGATCGACCCGACGACGGCCTCGCGCGCCGGGGTGGTGGCGGGCGTCCGGGTGGGCTGCTCGGCCTGCGCGCTCATCGGCTCACCTCCGGTCGGTCGAAGATTGTCGGACAATCCCTTGACCCTAGCCGAGGCTGCCCCTACTGTCACGGGTTGTCAGACAATCCGCGGCCCGGTTCTGCCAGGCCCTCGATCACCCCGGGAGGCGGCAGGTGCGCACGGTCGTCGTCGGGGGCGGGATCATCGGTCTGACGACCGCCTACCACCTGGCGCGCGAGGGCGCGGAGGTCGAGCTCGTCGACGCCCGCGCCACCGGGCTCGGCGCCTCCGCCGTCAACGCCGGCTGGTTCGTCCCGTCCGAGGCGATGCCGGTCCCCGGCCCGGGGATGGTCGCCCAGACGATGAGGTGGATGCTGCGCCCCGACAGCCCGGTCTACATCCGGCCGTCGGTCGAGCCGCGGTTCGTCGCGTTCATGATCAGCATGTGGCGCCACTGCAACGACGCCGACCAGCGCGCCGGCTTCGCCGCGCACCTCGCGCTCGCCGAGTCGACGAGCGAGGTGCTCGACCAGTACCGCGCCGACGGCATGGACTTCGAGATGCACGCGCAGGGCCTGCTCATGGCCTTCACCGGTCAGGACCTGCTCGAGCACCACGTGCACAACCTCGACATCGTGCGGGCGCACGGCATCGAGCCGCAGGTGCTCGTCGGCGACGACGTCCGCGTGCACGAGCCCGAGCTCTCCGACGCCGTCTACGGCGGCATCTACTACCCCGACGAGCGCCACCTCGACCCGCGCGCCTTCGTCCAGGCGCTGCACAAGCGTCTCGACGAGATGGGCGTGCGCATCCGCGAGCACTGCGCGCTCGAGGAGCTCGTCGTCTCCGGCGGTCGTGTCACGGCGCTCGAGACCACCGGTGGTCGGATCGAGGGTGACTCGTACGTCGTCGCCACGGGTGCCTGGACCGGTGGGCTCTCGAAGACGTTCGGCAGGCGGCTGCCGGTGCGCCCGGGCAAGGGCTACAGCGTCGACGTCGCACCGGTCCCGCTGCGCAGCGCCACCAACCTGCACGACGCGCACGTCGCGCTCACCCCGTTCACCGACCGGCTGCGACTGGCCGGGACGATGGAGTTCGCCGGCGTCGACGAGAAGGTCAACGACCGCAGGGTCGCCGCGATCCTCCGCGCCCCGAGCACGTACCTGCGCAACTGGCAGCCGCCCACCGGGACGCCGGTCGCGCAGGCGGGCATGCGCCCGATGACCCCCGACGGCCTCGCCGCGATCGGCGCGCTGCCGGGGCTCTCCAACGCCTACGTCAGCACCGGCCACGGGATGCTCGGCGTCACCCTCGCCGCGGGCAGCGCGCTCGCCCTCACCGACCTCGTCCTGCACGGCGTGCGCCGCCCGGTGCTCGCCCCGTTCGACCCCGCCCGCTTCTGATCGACGATCCGAGAGGCCCCGTCATGAGCACCCGTCGTACCGCCGACCTGCGCGGCATCATCGTCGCCGTCCCGACCCCGTTCACCCCCGACGCATCCGCCGTCGACCACGAGTCGCTCACGGCGCATGCCGACCGCCTCGTCGCCGCCGGCGTGCACGGCATCGTCTGCACGGGCACGACCGGCGAGTTCACGACGCTCTCGCCGACCGAGTACCGCGAGGTCATCACGGCGTGGGTCGAGGCGATCCACGGCCGGATCCCGGTCGTCGCCGGTGTCGGCGCGCTCGCGACCGCCGATGCGGTCTCGCTGGCGCAGCACGCGGAGTCCGCCGGCGCCGACGCGATCATGCTGCTGCCGCCGTTCTACGGTGCGCAGCCGTGGGAGCAGCTCGTCGCCTTCATCACCGATGTCTGCTCGTCGATCGCCATCCCCGCCGTCTACTACAACGTCCCGGGCGCGACCGGCACGCGCCTGTCGGCCGAGCAGATCGCTCAGCTCGGCGACATCGAGGGGCTCGACTACCTCAAGGACACCAGCGGCGACGCCGTGGCCCTCGGCGAGCTGCTCGTGAAGCACGCCGACCGCATCACCGCCTTCAACGGCTGGGACACGCTCACGTTCTTCGGCATCGCCTCGGGCGCGAAGGCCAGCGTGTGGGGGATGGCAGGCATCGTCCCCGAGCTGTCGGTCGAGTTCTGGAACACGTTGGCGGAGAAGGGCGATCTCGTCACCGCGCGGGAGCAGTGGACCCACCTGTGGGCGCTCTCGGACTTCCTCGAGTCGGTCGACTACGTCGCCGGCATCAAGGGCGCCCTCGACCTCGTCGGCCACTCCGCGGGTCCGACGCGCCTGCCGATCCAGCCGCTGCTGCCCGCGGACCGCGAGCGGCTCACCGCGATCCTCGCCGCCGCCGGAGCCCTCGCCGGCTGAGCGCCGCAGAGGTAGGACGTCGCCCGGCGATACGTGCACCGCGTCCTGCATCTCGGCGAGCACCCCGTACGGTCGGACCTCCCGTCCCTCGAAGGAGAAACCCATGCGCGTCCTCATCGTCGGTGCGAGCGGCGAGCTCGGTCGAGCCGTCACCTCGGCGTTCAGCGGCCACGAGCTCGTCCTCGCCTCGCGCTCGGGGGAGGAGCAGGTCGACCTCACCGACGTCGCGTCGATCGCGGCTCTCTACGCCCGGGTCGGCACGGTCGACGCCGTCGCCTGCACCGCCGGGCACGTGCCGTTCGCACCGCTCACCGAGCTCGACGTCGAGCAGTACCGCGACGGGATCACCGACAAGCTGCTCGGCCAGATCGCGCTGGTGCGCCTCGGTCTCGACCACGTGAGCGACGGCGGCAGCTTCACGCTGATCACCGGCATCACCGCCGACGACCCGATCGCCACCGGCACCGTCGCGAGCACCGTGAACGGAGCGCTGCACTCCTTCGTCCTCGCGGCGGCGATCGAGATGCCGCGCGGGCTGCGGGTCAACGCGGTCAGCCCGACCATGTTCACCGAGTCGGAGCCGGCGTACGGCCCCTACTTCCCGGGCTTCCCGCCCGTCCCCGTCGCCGAGGCGGCACGCGCGTACGTGAAGTCCGCGCTCGGCCGCCAGACCGGCCAGGTCTACCGCGTCGGCTACTGACACCCGAGGAGCAGCCGTGAGGTTCGACAGGTCCCTGCGCGTCGTCGGTGTCCACGCCGAGGGCGAGGTCGGCAACGTGATCGTCGGCGGGTTCGGCCAGGTGCCGGGCGAGACGATGTTCGACAAGCGGAACTTCCTCGCCGAGCACCGCGACTGGATCCGCAAGCTCATCCTGTCCGAGCCGCGCGGGCAGGTCGCCCGCAACGCCAACATCATCCTGCCGAGCAACCACCCCGACGCCGACGCCGGCTACGTGATCATGGAGTCCATCGAGTACCCCGTGATGTCGGGCAGCAACACGATCTGCGTCGCCACGGTGCTGCTCGAGACAGGCATGCTCGACGCCGTCGAGCCGGTGACGAACCTGGTGCTCGAGTCGGCGGCGGGTCTCATCCCCGTCGAGTGCCAGGTGCGCGACGGCAAGGTGACGCAGGTCCGGTTCACCAACCAGCCGGCGTTCGTCTACCACCTCGACGCGCCGGTCGAGGTCGAGGGCCTCGGGACCATCACGGTCGACGTCGCCTGGGGCGGCATGGCCTACGTCATCGTCGACGCGCGGCAGTTCGGCTTCGCCATCACGCCCGACGAGGCCCGCGACATCTGCTCCCTGGGGGAGCGGCTCAAGATCGCGGCGGCCGAGCAGCTCGACGCCGTGCACCCGGAGAATCCCGGCTTCCCCGGCATCACCATCGCGGAGCTCACGCTGCCCCCGGAGCGGGTCGACGGCGTGCTCACGGCGAAGAACACCGTGGTCGTCTCGCCGGGACGTCTGGACCGCTCGCCGTGCGGCACGGGCACGTCGGCGCGCATGGCCGTCATGCACGCGCGCGGCGAGCTCGCCGTGGGCGAGGACCTCGTGCACACGTCGATCATCGACTCGCGGTTCGAGTGCCGCATCGAGTCGACGACGACCGTGGGCGAGGTGCCCGCGATCGTGCCCTCGATCGCCGGCCAGGCCTGGATCACCGACCTCACGACGCTCGTGCTCGATCCCACCGACCCCTACCCGCAGGGCTACCGGCTCACCGACACGTGGCCGAAGGGCCTCGAGGCCTGATGTCAGGTGGCGGCGCGCATCCGGCGCTCGAGGTGCATGCGCGCGAGGGTCGCGGTCAGCGTCTCGTAGGTGCCGGTGCCGGTGAGCGCGCGACGCACCTGCTCGTTGAGGCCGCCGGGGGTCTCGTGCTCCACCGGGAGGCGGAAGCGGTCCTGCGGCGCGGTGGTGCGGCCCTCGGTCGCGAGACCGAGCAGCTGCGAGGTCACGTAGTCGTGCGACGTCTGCTCGGGCAGCCCCGTGGAGACCAGCCAGTCGACGACCGTGCGCTGCAGCTCGAAGTACGACGACATGATCGCCGACGCGCACGAGAGCGCGATGATCTGCGACTCGTCGTCGAGCAGCACGAGATCGCCGCACTCCTCGAGCAGCCGCTCGACGACCGGGACCTCGGGGAACATCACCAGGGGCCCGGTGCGCAGCGACACCATGGGCAGCGGGATCAGCTGGCACAGCGTCGTCGCCGGCGCGACCACGGGCGCGAGCACCGAGGGCGGCCACCCGGCGGCGAGGTTGGCGACCACGTGGTCGGACCGGAAGGCCAGCTCCGCGCACACCTCGGCGACCTGCGGCGGCAGCACGGCGAGGATCACGACGTCGCTGCCGTCGAGCACCTCCTGGTTGTGCGATGCGACGCGCACGGACGGGAACCGGCCGGCGAGGTCGGCCGCGCGATGCTCGGACCGCGGCGACAGCACGACCTCGACGCGGTCGCCGTGCGGTCCGGTCACGATCGCCTCGACGAGCAGCGCCGCGATGGTGCCGACGCCGACGACGCCCAGCCGGATCGTTCCGGTCGCGGCAGGGGCTGCGTCCACGGGGTGCTCCCTCGGTCCTCGTCGCGCTCGTCGAGCGCGTCGACGAAGACTAACGACGCCCGGCGTCCTCCCGGTCCGGCGCACCGCTGCCGCTGCTGAACCACCGGGCCCGCGGTCACGTGCACCAGGTGACCGCCCGCACCCGACGACTCCCCCGACCTTCCGCTCCTGCATCACGGAGGAACGCCATGCCCGTCGTCCAGAGGATCCAGTCCCAGCAGTTCGCGCTCGAGCAGCGCCGGCCGTCGGCCGACGACCGCACCGTGCAGCGCGCCCGGCTCACGGTGACCGCGATGGCGGCGCGGCACGACGGCGACGACCCGGTCGGGGCTGCGCGCGAGGTGCTCGAGGCGCTGGGCCTGGTCGAGCCGGCGCCGACGGTCGTCGCGGTGCCGTCGTGACGCGCTTCGTCGGCCGCACGGCCGTCGTCACGGGTGCGGGGGGCGGGATCGGGACGGCCATCGCGCGCCGCCTCGCGTCGGAGGGCGCGCACGTCGTCGTGTGCGACGCGGTCGCGTCGACCGCGGCGTCGACGGTGCAGGAGATCGTGGGCGACGGCGGCAGCGCCGAGGCGGCCGTGTTCGACGTGGCGAGCGGCGCGGAGGTCGCGGCGTTCGCCGTCCGGGTGCTCGAGGACCGCGGCCTCGTCGACGTCCTGGTCAACAACGCGGGGATCAACCGGCGCGGGGCGCTGCTCGATCTCACCGACGACGACTGGCGCGCGACGATGTCGGTGAACCTCGACTCGATGTACCACCTGTGCCGCGCGTTCCTGCCCGCGATGGTCGACGCCGGTCGCGGGGCGATCGTGAACACCGGCTCGCAGTGGGGCCTGCACCCGGCGCCGGGCCACATCGCCTACAACGTGTCGAAGGCGGCGGTGATCGCGTTCTCGCAGAGCCTCGCGCGCGACTACGCACCGGCGGGCGTGCGCGTGAACGTCGTCTGCCCCGGCGAGATCTTGACGCCGATGGTCGAGGCGAACCTCGCGACCAAGGGCATCCCGGTCTCCGACCTGGCGGCGAAGGTCCCCTACGGCCGGCTCGGGAAGCCCGAGGAGGTCGCCGCGCTCGTGGCCTTCCTCGCGTCGGACGAGGCGCCCTACCTGACCGGGTCCGCCGTGGAGATCACCGGCGCGCAGGCCGTGAGCTGACCCGCACGAGGATCCGTCGGTGAGAGCGGCGGCGCGGGGCCGTAGCCTTCGTCGCGCCGGGCCTCCCGGCTCCCCACGTGCCCGACCGATCGCCCAGGAGCGACCATGTCCGCTGACACCGCCCGCATCATCGCGCTGAGCGCCGATGACGTACGTCGCCTGGTGCCGGTCGGCGAGCTGATCGAGGACCTCCGCCGGGTGCTGGCCCCGGCGTCGCTCGCCGAGTTCGACGTGCCGCCGCGGCACATCTTCTCCAGGACCGCCGGGCTGATCATGCCGTGCCACGACAACGCCAGCGGCGTGACGGTCACCAAGTGCCTGAGCCAGAACCCCGACCGTCAGCCGGCCATCACCGGCACGGCGGTGTGGAACTCGCCCGCGACCCCGGACGTGCTCGTCGCCGACGCCATCGCCGTCACGACCCTGCGCACCGGTGCCGTCGTCGGACTGGCCACCGACCTGCTCGCCGCTCCGGGACCTGCCGACGTCGTGCTCTTCGGCGCGGGGGCGCAGTCGCCCGACCAGATCCGCTCGGTGGCCGCCGTCCGCGAGATCGCGCGGCTCACGATCGTCGCGCGGCGCCTCGAGTCCGCCGACGCGCTCGCCGACGTGCTGCGCACCGATCTCCCCGGGACCGAGATCCGTACGACCAGCGACGGCCAGCCGGCGCTGCACGAGGCGACCGTCGTCTGCTGCGCCACCCGCTCGACCGAGGCGCTGTTCTCCCTCGCCGACCTGCGTCCGGGCCACGTCCACGTCAACGCGATCGGGGCCTACCTGCCGACGATGCACGAGCTGCCCGAGGACCTCCTCGCGGCCGCCGAGGTGATCGCGGTCGACGACGTGGCCGGCTGTCTGCACGAGTCCGGCGAGCTCATCGACGCCATCGCCGCGGGCGCCATCTCCGCCGACGGGATCGTCGCCGTCGGCTCGGTGGTCCGTCAGGACGCCCCGCGCTCGGCGCCGACGGTGTTCAAGTCTGTGGGCACCGCGATCCTGGACTGGGTCGTCATGGATCGCGTCGCGAAGGGTCTCGGGCTGGCCTGACGCGTCGACGGGTGCTCACGGCTGCCGAGGGACGGCTGACAGCGCGCCTCGACGGAGACCGCGTCCACTAGCGTTCGGGCATGAGCGACTGCCTGTTCTGCGCCATCGTCGCGGGCGACATCCCCGCGACGGTCGTCCTCGAGACCGACGACGTCGTGGCCTTCCGCGACATCTCCCCGCAGGCGCCGACGCACGTCGTCGTCGTCCCGCGCGCCCACCACGCCGACGCCGCGGCGCTCGCCGCCGCCGACCCCGGGCTCGCCGGCCGGCTGCTCGCGGCGGGCGCGTCCGTCGCCGAGGCGGAGGGGCTCGCCGACGGCTACCGCTTCGTCCTCAACACCGGCCGCGACGGCGGCCAGACCGTCTTCCACGTGCACCTGCACGTCCTCGGCGGCCGTCCGATGGCCTGGCCCCCCGGCTAGACCCCCCGGTCTCGCTCGGCGATGTGTCCACCAGAGGGCTCCTGCTGGGCACTTCGCCGAGCGAGACCGACGATGGCGGGGTGGGCGACCGGGTAACGGACGGGTCGGGACGGGCCTCTCGCCGTAGGATGGAGGCTCCGGCACCGCCGGATCCGCCCGGACCGGGCGGGACCACGACGAAGGGCAGAGACGGCCCGCGAGGGCCGACCCATGACAGCACCGACCGACACGCGCGCGATGATCGTCGTCCCGACGTCCCTCGACATGGTCACCCTGCTCGGGCCGGGCGACGAGTTCCTGCGGATCATCGAGCGCACGTTCCCCGACGTCGACATCCACGTGCGCGGCAACGAGATCGCCATGACCGGCGAGAACGCGGAGCTGATCCTCGTCGACCGCGTCCTGGCCGAGATGATGACGGTGCTGCGCACCGGCCAGGGGCTCACCCCCGAGGCCGTGGAGCGCTCGATCGCGATGCTGCGCGACGACTCCGGCGTCCGACCGGCCGAGGTGCTCACCGCGAACATCCTCTCCAACCGCGGTCGCACGATCCGGCCCAAGACGCTCAACCAGAAGCGCTACGTCGATGCGATCGACCACCACACGATCGTGTTCGGCATCGGCCCCGCCGGCACCGGCAAGACCTACCTCGCCGTCGCGAAGGCGGTGCAGGCCCTGCAGGCCAAGATGGTCAGCCGCATCATCCTGACCCGGCCCGCGGTCGAGGCCGGCGAGCGGCTCGGCTTCCTGCCCGGCACGCTCAGCGAGAAGATCGACCCGTACCTGCGGCCGCTCTACGACGCGCTGCACGACATGATCGACCCCGACTCGATCCCGCGGCTCATGACGAGCGGCGTCATCGAGGTCGCACCCCTGGCCTACATGCGCGGCCGCACGCTCAACGACGCGTTCATCATCCTCGACGAGGCGCAGAACACCTCGCCCGAGCAGATGAAGATGTTCCTCACCCGCCTCGGTTTCGGCTCGACGATGGTCATCACCGGCGACACCACCCAGATCGACCTGCCCACCGGCACGGCGTCCGGGCTCAAGGTCGTCGAGGGGATCCTCTCCGAGCTCGACGACGTCGAGTTCTGCCGGCTGCACAGCCAGGACGTCGTGCGCCACAAGCTCGTCGGCCAGATCGTCGACGCCTACGCGAAGTTCGACGCCGAGAGCGCAGCCGCCTCGCAGCTGACCGGTCGCGGCGCCCGCCGCACCCGGCGGTAGGCGGCGGTCGTGACCATCGAGGTCGTCAACGAGAGCGACGTCGACGTCGACATCGACGTGCTGGGCCGCCAGGCGGAGTTCGTGCTGCGCCGGCTGCGCATCCACCCGCAGGCCGAGCTGTCGGTCGTGCTCGTCGGCGAGGAGCCGATGACCGACCTGCACGTGCGCTGGATGGACGAGCCCGGCCCCACCGACGTGCTCTCCTTCCCGATGGACGAGCTGCGCAGCCCGCGCGACGACGAGGAGCCCGAGCCCGGGGTGCTCGGCGACGTCGTGCTCTGCCCGCAGGTCGCGCAGCGCCAGGCGGAGGCCGCGGGCCACAGCCTCGACGACGAGCTCGCCCTGCTGCTCACCCACGGGATCCTGCACCTGATCGGCTACGACCACCTCGAGCCCGACGAGCACGCCGAGATGTTCGGCCTGCAGGCGCGGCTGCTCGCCGAGTGGGTGGCTGCGCGATGACCGGCGTCGGGGGCAGGTCGTGACGGGCTACGTCATCGCGCTGCTCGTCGCCGCGCTGCTCATCGTGCTCGGCGCGGTGATCGTCGCGGGCGAGTCGGCCTACGGCCGCATCTCCAAGGCGCGCGTCGACGAGCTGGTCCGCGAGGGGCGGCGCGGCGCCAAGCGGGTGCGTCCGCTGCTCGACGACCGTGCGCGCTACGTCAACGCGCTGCTGTTCACGCACATGCTGCTGGCCGCCTGCGCCACGGTGCTCGTCACGTGGGCGTTCCTCTCGATCGTCCTCGGCCCGCTGTGGTGGCAGCTGCTCGCGGCGGCGCTGGTGATGGTCGTCGTGAACTACGTCGCTCTCGGCGTCGCGCCGCGCACCCTCGGCGTCCAGCATGCCGACGGCATCGCGATCGCGATGGCCGGCCCCGCCCGTTTCCTGGCCGCTCTGCTCAACCCGCTCACCCGCCTGCTGATCCTGCTCGGCAACGCGATCACGCCGGGCAAGGGCTACCGCGAGGGACCGTTCGCGACCCAGGCCGAGCTGCGCGAGCTCGTCGACCTCGCCGAGGCGAGCGACGTCATCGAGGACGACGAGCGTCAGATGATCCACTCGGTCTTCGAGCTCGGCGACACGATCGTGCGAGAGCTCATGGTCCCGCGCACCGAGATGGTGTTCGTCGAGTCGACCAAGACGCTGCGGCAGGCGCTGTCGCTCGCGCTGCGTTCGGGCTTCTCGCGCATCCCCGTGGTGGGGGAGAACATCGACGACGTCGTGGGCGTCGTCTACCTCAAGGACATCGCGAACCGGACGTTCGAGCACCACGACGCCGAGACCAGCGAGCGCGTCGTCAGCCTGATGCGCCCGGTGTTCATGGTCCCCGACAGCAAGTCCGCCGACGAGCTGCTGCGCGATATGCAGGCTGCACGCGTGCACCTCGCGGTGGTCGTCGACGAGTACGGCGGCACCGCCGGCATCGTCACGATCGAGGACGTCGTCGAGGAGATCGTGGGCGAGATCGCCGACGAGTACGACACCGAGGTTCCCGAGGTCGAGCAGCTCGCGCACGGCTCCTACCGCGTGCACGCACGCATGCACGTCGAGGACTTCGCCGACCTGATCGGAGTCGAGATCGACGGCGACGAGGAGGGCGTCGACACCGTCGGCGGCCTGCTCGCCCGACGGCTCGGACGCGTCCCCATCCCGGGCGCCCGCATCACGGTGCAGGGCTGGGACCTCACCGCGGAGTCGGCGGCCGGGCGGCGCAACCGCATCGGTACCGTGCTCGCGGAGCCCGTGACGAAGCCCGACGACGAGGACGACGACGATGACGACTGAGCTCTCCGCGGAGGACGCGAAGCTCGTCACCCTGGCGCGCGGTGCGCGCGGCCGGGTCGGTGCTCCGGAGGGCGCCGCCGTGCGCGACGAGACCGGGCGCACGTACTCGGGGGCCACTGTCGCGCTGGACGGCCTCGGGATCTCCGCGCTGCGCCTCGCGGTCGCTCAGGCCGCGGCGAGCGGTGCGCGCGGCCTCGAGGCGGCGGTGGTCGTCGGCCGCTCCGACGTCGTCGCCGACGACGACCTTCTCGCGGTCCGTGCCCTCGGCGGCAACGGCGTCACCGTGCACCTCGTGGGGTCCGACGGCAGCCTCCTGGCGACGACGTCGAGCTGACGTGACCGCTCCCCGCCCGCAGCCCGCTGCGGGCCCTGTCCTCGCCGTCCTCGCCGCCGCCGTGCTCTTCGGCACCACGGGCACCGCGCAGGCGCTCGGGCCCTCGGGCACCACGCCCCTGGGCGTGGGTGCGGCGCGCATCGTCGTCGGCGGTCTCGGCCTGCTCGCGGTCCTCCCGTTCGTCGGTGGCTCGCGACGGGCTGCGCTCGCGCTCTGGCGCACGCGGTGGGGCCTGTTCGCGGGCCTCATGACCGCCGTCTACCAGGTGCTGTTCTTCGGCGGCGTGCACCTCGCGGGCGTGGCGCTCGGCACGCTCATCACCATCGGGAGCGGACCGGTGTTCACCGGGCTGCTGTCGTGGGCGCTGCTGCGCGAGCGGCCGCAGGTGTCGTGGGTGGTCGCGACCGCCGTGTGCGTCGTCGGCCTCGCGCTGCTCGTGAGCAGCGGTGCATCGGCGCCCGGCACCGATGGCCGCGGTCTGCTCCTCGCGCTCGGCGCCGGCCTCGGCTACGCCGTCTACACCGTCGGTGCCAAGCACCTCATCACCGAGGGGCACCGCAGCGACGACGTCATGACCGCCGCGTTCCTCCTCGGCGGCATCGTGCTCCTGCCGCTGCTGCTCACCCAGCCGCTGGCCTGGCTCGCGACGCCCTCGGGAGTCGTGATGGCGCTGTGGCTCGGGCTCGCGACGACGACGCTCGCCTACGTGCTCTTCGGCCGCGGGCTGCACCACCTGCCTGCCGGACCGGTCACCACCCTCGTGCTCGCCGAGCCGGTGGTGGCGACCTTCCTCGGTGTCGTCGTCCTCGGCGAGTCGCTCGCGCCGCTGGGCTGGGTCGGTGCCGCGCTCGTGCTCGCCGGTCTCGCGCTGCAGGGCGTCGTGTCGGCGCGGAGCGGCGGCCGGGTCGCCGAGGCGGATGCGCTCGGGGGAGGATTGCCGACGTGACCGACCACCGCTCCGGCTTCGCCTGCTTCGTCGGTCGCCCCAACGCCGGCAAGTCCACGCTGACCAACGCCCTCGTGGGGGAGAAGGTCGCCATCACCTCGAGCAAGCCGCAGACCACGCGCCACACCGTGCGCGGGATCGTGCACCGCGACGACGCGCAGCTCGTGCTCGTCGACACCCCCGGGCTGCACAAGCCGCGGACCCTGCTCGGCGAGCGCCTCAACGCCCTCGTGCGCGAGACGTGGGCGGAGGTTGACGTCATCGGGTTCTGCCTGCCCGCCGACCAGCCGGTCGGCCCGGGCGACCGCTTCATCGCGAGCGAGCTCGCGGCTGCGCGGCGCACGCCCAAGGTGGCGGTCGTGACGAAGACCGACCTCGTGCCGCACGACGTCGTCGGCCAGCGGCTGCTCGAAGTGGCCGAGCTCGGGCAGAAGGCCGGCATCGAGTGGGCCGAGGTCGTGCCGGTGTCGGCGGTGGCGGGCGACCAGGTTTCGCTGCTCGCCGACCTCCTCGTCGCGCTGCTGCCCGAGGGGCCGCCCCTGTACCCCGACGGCGAGCTCACCGACGAGCCCGAGGCGGTGATGGTGGCCGAGCTGATCCGCGAGGCCGCGCTCGAGGGCGTGCGCGACGAGCTGCCGCACTCGATCGCCGTCGTCGTCGACGAGATGATCCCGCGCGAGGACCGGCCCGCCGACGACCCGATGCTCGACATCCACGCCTCGCTGTACGTCGAGCGCGACAGCCAGAAGGGCATCGTCATCGGCCACAAGGGCGGTCGGCTGCGCGAGGTGGGGACGACGTCGCGCCGCCAGATCGAGGCGCTGCTCGGGGTGCGCGTGCACCTCGACCTGCGGGTCAAGGTCGCGCCGGACTGGCAGCAGGACCCGCGCCAGCTGCGCCGCCTGGGGTTCTAGCCGCCCGTGGTCCTAGGCCGCCAGCGCGTGGTGGTCGTACGCCGCGTGCACGGGCGGCACGACCGCGCCGGGGTGCGCCGCGCGCAGGTGGTAGTCGAGCACCTCGTGGCCGGCGACGTGATGGCCCACCACGACCGGCTCGCCATCGACCTCCCAGCCCAGCCGGTGCCAGTAGGCGATCCAGACCGCGGCGACGACCTCGGACACGTCGCGCTCGAGGACCGTGCCCTGCTCGACCATCTCCGTCGCCTCCTCACGTTCCCTGTGCTGGCCTGATCGGCTCCGCCCGGTGGCGGACTGGAGCACGGCGCCAGAACGTGAGCAGGTCGTGAACCGTCAGCCTCGCGGGGCGGCGGCGCCCGCGTGGCCGACGCGGGCGAAACCGAGGCGCTCGTAGACGCGGGCGACGTCGTCGTCCGCGGCCGAGAGCAGCGCGAGCCCGCACCCGCGGCCGGTCGCGTCGGCGAGCAGGCGCGCGACGACGTCGATGGCGAGGCCGCGCCGGCGGTAGGTCGGGAGCGTGGCCACGCCCATGATCTCGGTGACCCCGTCGACCGGGACGTGGCTGCCGGAGGCCACGACGCCGTCGACCGGGTCGACGGCGGCGACCATCGCGGCGGACCCGTCGGCCACCCGCCCGCGGATGTGGTCGAGCTGGTCGTCGGGCACGACCGTCGCGTCGCGTGCCTCGACCCCCTGGTCGCCGACCGCGGTACCCGCTGCGGCAAAGGCGATCTCGGCGACGGCGAGCGCATCGCGGAACCGCCGGTCGCCCGCGGTGAGGAGCGCGGCGTGCGGCGTCGCCGGCAGCGGCGCGGGCAGCTCGAGGGCGAGGAGCGGATGGAGCGTGACGGCGTACCCGGCGGTCTCGAGCGTGGTGACGAACGACGGCACGAGCTCGTGCACCCACTCGAACGACACCTCGGACCCGTGGTCAACGAGCAGCTGCGCGGCGGCTGCGACGTCGTCGACGGTGATCGACCCCACGTCGGCGAGGTCGAGCTCAGGCCTCGGACGCGCGTAGTAGGGCCAGGGCGCGTGCGAGAGGAAGGCGCGCAGCGGTCCGGCGTCGGCCGTGCCCGCGGCTGCACGGGGGACGGCGTCGAGGTAGCGGTCGAGCCGACGGAGCAGGTCGAGATGGTCCATGACCGGGAGGGTCAGCCCTCCTCCTCCGAGTCGGCGATGGCGTCGGCACGCTCGCGCGCTGCGAGCTCGGTCTCCTCGAGCTTCGACAGCTTGGTGTTCGCCGGCACCTCGATGTGCTCGTCGACGAGCGGGTCGTCGACGGCGGACTTCTCGCCCTTGGTGCGGGCACGCAGCTCGGGGACGAGGTCGTAGCGCTGGCCGTAGGTCTCGATGACCGCGATGATCGCTGCCGCCAGCGGGATGCCGATGATGGCACCGATAGGCCCGAACAGCGCGACGCCGACGAAGACCGAGGCCAGCGCGATCGCGGGGTGCACGTCCATCGTCGCGCGGCTCACGCGCGGGGTGAACACGTAGCTCTCGATCTGCTGGTAGACGGTCGCGAACGCGATGATCCAGACCACGTCCCATGGGTCGTTGAACGCCGCGAACACCGCGGGGATCGCGACACCGATGTAGGTGCCGATCGTCGGGATGAACTGGCTCACGACACCGGCGAAGATGCCCATCGGCAGCCAGTACGGGATGTCGATGAGGAAGAAGAACAGCGAGTGGAAGAACGCCGACATCGTCGCGAGGACGACCTTCGACACCACGAACCCGCCGGTCTTCACCACCGCGATGTCCCACACCGTGAGGAACACCTTCTGGTGGCGCTGCGGCAGCCACGACCCGACCACGCGCCGGATGCGCGGCGCCTCGGCCGAGAAGTAGAACGAGAACACCAGCATCGTGATCAGGTCGAAGAGGCCGCCGAAGACGATGCCGAGGATCCCGAGCACGCCGCCGGCGAGATCGCTGCCGATGGTGGCGATGGTCGAGGCGTTGAGGTTGAAGTAGTCGAGGATGTGGTTGGGATCGAAGCTCGTCCCGAAGCGGTCGTTGATCCACTCCGCGATCTTCACCAGCAGGTCGGGCACCGACTTCACGAGCTCGGCGGTCTGCGTCGCGAACAGGCTGCCGAAGATGGCCACGAAGGCAATACCGCCGACGAAGATCCCGAGCAGCACGACGCCGGTACCGAGCCCGCGCCGCCAGCCGTGGTCGGCCAGCCACGCCACGGCAGGCTCCATCGCGATCGAGAGCAGCCAGGCCAGCAGCATGATGAACACGAAGCCGCCGGTGGAGTCCCAGATCCAGGAGGCGATGCGGTAGCCGACGAAGATCAGGAAGACCCAGACGACGGCGTTGCGGAACGCCCGCGGCTCGAACTGCACGGTCATGGGCCGGGAGAGGCTGCCGATGAGACCCGTCGGCCCGGCCGGCGCGTCGGGATCGTCGGTGGCGGTGCTGCGCTGCTCGTCCACGTGGTGCCTCCTCGCGATCGACCGTACCGGCCGTCGGGCATCCGCACGGGGTGCCACGGCGAGCAGGCGGGTGTCGGGAGCCCCCGCCGTGGGTGGCTCGGGTGAGAATGGGCCGGTGAGCCTCTACCGCGACGAGGGCGTCGTCCTGCGCGCCCAGAAGCTGGGCGAGGCCGACCGCATCGTCACGCTGCTCACGCGCGACCACGGCCGGGTGCGCGCCGTCGCCAAGGGCGTCCGTCGTACGTCGTCGCGCATCGGCGCCCGGCTCGAGCCCTTCGGGCACGTCGACGTGCAGTTCTACACGGGGCGCACCCTCGACGGCGTCACGCAGGTGGAGACGATCGCGTCCTACGGAGCCCGCCTCGTCCACGACTACGCCCGCTACACCGCGGGCCAGGCGATGCTCGAGACGGCGGAGCGGCTCACGCCGGAGGAGGGCGAGCCGTCGGTCCAGCAGTACCTCCTGCTCGTCGGCGGCCTGCGGGCGCTGGTGTCGGGGGAGCACGACTCCTCGCTCGTGCTCGACTCCTACCTCGTGCGGTCGCTCTCGGTCGCCGGCTGGGCGCCGTCGTTCGACGCCTGCGCCCGCTGCGGCGCCCCCGGCCCGCACCGCGCGTTCAGCGTCCCCTCCGGGGGAGCGCTGTGCGCGGCCGACCGCCAGCCCGGCTCGGCGGCCCCGGCCCCGGAGACGATGTCCCTGCTCGGCGCCCTGCTCGCGGGCGACTGGACGGTGGCCGACGCCAGCGACCAGCGCCACCGGCGCGAGGCGTCCGGGCTGATCGCGGCGTACCTGTCCTGGCAGCTCGAGCGGGGGCTGCGCAGCCTCCCGCTGGTCGAGCGCACATAACCTACTTGACCGTAGGTTACCCGCGGGTATACTTACGGGAACGTAGGTTATGGAGGATCCCATGTTCCCGCTCCGCCGCCGCACGGCCGTGCTCCCCGGGCACACGCTCGCGTACGTCGAGCTGCCCGGGCAGGGGATCCCGCTCGTGCTGCTGCACGGTGTCGGCTCCTCGATCGACACGTGGGGCGACATCCCGCAGCGCCTGGCCGAGGCCGGGCGCTCCGTCGTCGCGGTCGACCTGCTCGGCCACGGGGGCTCCGACGCCGGCAACGGCGACTTCAGCCTCGGCGCGCACGCGAGCGCCGTGCGCGACCTGCTCGACCACCTCGGGCACACCGGCGCGGTCCATCTCGTGGGGCACTCGCTCGGCGGCGGCGTCGCGCTGCAGCTGGCCTACCAGTTCCCCGACCGCATCGAGTCGATGACGCTGATCTCCAGCGGCGGCCTGGGCAGCGACGTCGGCGTGCCGTTGCGCGCGGCGAGCCTGCCCGGCTCCGAGCTCGTGCTGAGGCTCGCGAGCAGCGAGCGGGTCGTCGCGCTGGCGCGTCGCTCGTCGCGGTGGCTGCAGAAGCTGAGCATCGACGCCGAGGTGCTGAGCCCGCACGCGCTGGAGAAGCTCGAGGTGCTGCGCGACGAGCAGCGCCGCCGGGCGTTCCTCTCGACCGTGCGCAGCGTCGTCGGACCCGACGGCCAGCGCGTCTCGGCGCTGCAGAAGATGGGCGGCCTCGACCCCGAGCGCGTGCTCATCGTCTGGGGCGACCGCGACCCCATGCTGCCCATCGAGCACGGCCGTGCTGCCGCCGCGCTCCTGCCCGGGAGCCGCTTCGTCGTCGTGCCCGGCGCGGCGCACCACCCGCACACGTACGACCCGGACACCGTCACCGCCGAGCTGCTCGTGCACACCGCCGACCGACGGGTCGCCGCACTCTGACGGCGGTCGCGGTGCGACCATGAGCGCGTGGCAGGACGACGCGCAGCACGGGCAGCGAGCCGGACGTCGGCGGCGCCGGCACGCACCACCCCGGTGCTGCCGCCCACCCCGCACCCCAGCGGCGCGACAGCGCCCGACATCCCGCGCGAGCTCGTACCGCGCCACGTCGCCCTCGTCATGGACGGCAACGGCCGGTGGGCCAAGGACCGCGGGCTGCCCCGCACCGCCGGGCACGAGGCGGGCGAAGCGTCCCTGCTCGACTGCGTCCACGGTGCGATCGAGCTCGGTGTCGGCGCCATCTCGGCGTACGCGTTCTCGACGGAGAACTGGAAGCGCTCGCCCGACGAGGTCAAGTTCCTCATGGGCTTCAACCGCGACGTGATCCGCCGCCGCCGCGACGAGATGCACGACCTCGGCGTGCGCGTGCGCTGGGCCGGCCGGCGGCCCAAGCTCTGGAAGAGCGTGATCGACGAGCTCGAGGAGGCCGAGCGGCTCACCGCCGGCAACTCCACGCTGACCCTGACGATGTGCGTCAACTACGGCGGCCGCGCCGAGATCGCGGATGCGGCGCAGGCGATCGCGCGCGAGGTGGCGGCGGGCCGGATCGACCCGGCGAAGGTCGACGAGAAGACCATCGCGCGCCACCTCGACGAGCCCGACATGCCCGACGTCGACCTGTTCGTGCGCTCGTCGGGGGAGCAGCGCACGAGCAACTTCCTGCTGTGGCAGTCGGCGTACGCCGAGCTCGTCTTCGTCCCGACCCTGTGGCCCGACTTCGACCGGCGGCACCTGTGGTGGGCGTGCGAGCAGTACGCCTCGCGCGACCGCCGCTACGGCGGCGCCATCCCCAACGAGGTCCCGCCGACAGCATGACGCAGACGACGCAGCCGACGCCGAGCACCGGGTGGCGCCCCGGCGCTCTCGGCTGGCTCGCGGCCGGGCTCGTCCTGCTGGTGCTCGCCCAGCGCTTCATCCAGGGGCTGTTCCAGACGCCGGCGTGGCAGACCGGCGCCACCGTCTTCGTCTCGATCGTCGTGCAGGCACTCCCGTTCCTCGGTCTCGGCGTCGTCCTCTCGGCCACGATCGCGGCGTACGTGCCGCCGTCGTTCTTCGCCAGGGCGCTGCCGTCGCGCACCGCGCTCGCCGTGCCGGTCGCGGGTGCCGCGGGCGTGGTGCTCCCGGGCTGCGAGTGCGCGTCGGTTCCGGTGGCCGGTGGGCTGATGGCGCGCGGGGTCGCACCCGCTGCTGCGCTCGCGTTCCTGCTGTCGAGCCCGGCGATCAACCCCGTCGTGATCGTGTCGACGTTCGTCGCCTTCCCGAACCAGCCGATGATGGCCGTCGCCCGGTTCGGCGCCTCGCTGGTCGTCGCCGTCGTCATGGGCTGGGCGTGGATGCGCTTCGGACGCGGCGAGTGGCTGCGCATCCCGAGCCGGTCGCACCTCGAGGGCGCGACGAAGGCGGAGACGTGGCGGCGCACGGCGTCGCACGACTTCCTGCACGCGGGCGGGTTCCTGGTGATCGGTGCGCTCGCGTCGGCGGTGCTCAACGTGCTGGTCCCGACGCAGTGGCTCGACAGCCTGGCGGCACGTCCGGCCCTCTCGGTGCTCGCGCTCGCGGCGCTCGCCGTCGTCCTGTGCGTCTGCTCCGAGGCCGACGCGTTCGTGGCCGCGTCGCTCACGCAGTTCTCCCTCACCGCGCGGCTCGCGTTCCTCGTGGTCGGCCCGATGGTCGACCTCAAGCTGTTCGCGCTGCAGGCCGGGATGTTCGGCCGCCGCTTCGCGGTGCGCTTCGCGCCGGCGACGTTCGTCGTCGCGGTGGTCGTGGCATCGCTCGTCGGGTGGTGGGTCTGGTGAACCGTCACGTCGGCGGGGTACTGCTCGGCCTGCTCGGTGCCGCGCTGCTCAAGATCAGCGCGACCGACCTCTACCTCAACTACGTCAAGGCCTCGATGCGTCCGTGGCTCCTGCTCACGGGTGCGGTGCTGCTGGCGCTGGGGATCTGGTCGCTGGTCGACGTCGTGCGCTCGGCGGCGGCCGACGAGGCGCACGACGACGAGGACGACGACGGACACGGACACTCCGGCCTGCCGCGCACGGCGTGGCTGCTGCTCGTCCCCGTCCTCGCTGTGCTGCTCATCGCGCCGCCGCCCCTCGGCGGCTACGCCGCGGAGCGCGAGCAGTCCACGACGCTGCCGCCCGCGACCCAGAGCGATCTCCCGCCCATCCCGCCGGGCGATCCCTCGGTGCTCGCGCTGTCGGACTTCGCGGTCCGCGCGGTGTGGGACGACGGGCGGACGCTCGCCGGGAAGCCCGTGGAGCTCACCGGGTTCGCGTCGGCGGCTCCCGATGGCGGCTGGTACCTCACCCGGCTCGCGCTCACCTGCTGCGCCGCCGACGCGACCGCGACGAAGGTGACGGTGGTCGGTGCGCCGTTCGCTCCGAAGACCAATACGTGGGTGACGGTCGTGGGGGAGTGGACGCCGGGCGGCGGCACCGAGAGCGTCACCGCCGTGCCGCGGGTGAAGGCGTCGTCGATGAAGGTCGTCCCGCAGCCGAAGTACCCGTACGAGTAGGCCGGCGTCTCGTCGGCGGTCAGCGGCAGGCG
>WBZP01001106.1_pt1 | contig 34364 bp, 31 predicted proteins | sample 5204301 | NCBI WGS metagenome assembly WBZP01 (sample SAMN12412401, study PRJNA552823) | activated sludge metagenome | isolation source: activated sludge from nitrification reactor of wastewater treatment plant... | place: USA: Pennsylvania | collected 2017 | reverse complement strand
GAGGTTGAGCCCCTCCTGCTGCGCGCCATCGCGCAGAGTGGTGTCGTAGACGTGAAGGTCGGTCATGGAGTCCTGCTCATTTCAGGCTGAGGTGTATGCCGTGGGGCTCTCGCCCCACGGCCGGGGGTCGACGTGCTGCGCCACCGGTTGGCCGGGGTATGGCCTCACGGTGTTTGCCCCGCCGATCGCCTCCCAGATTGTGGTCGTGAGGCTCCCGACAAAGCAAAAGACCCCCCGGGTGTGGGAGGTCTGCGCGACGAGTCGGAACTCGTCGCGCTAGTCGATAATGACGGCGATAGCCAGGAACATCACGGGACCACTGTGACATGCCCGCTCGAAGCGTGGAACCGCATGTCCACATGGTGGCCATCGGGGGGGAGTGGCTGATCGAGTGTCGGGTTGTGGCTGCTCTGAGGCCCTCAAAGGGACCACAACCCGACACTCGACGTCAGGTGCCAGCGGCGCGCCACCACGGATTCAGCTCCGGCGGTGCGCCCACGTCGACGGGCTGCCCCACCGTGGGCACTGCCACCCCCAGGGAGGTGCCGCTGGCCGCCTTCAGGAATCGCTCCACCGGCTCCGCCCAGGGGTGCGGCGCCAACGAGAAGGTGCACCAGTGGATCGGCACGGCCAGTCGCGCCCCGAGCTCCTCGGCGGCCGTGACGGCCTCCTCGGGGTCGAGGTGAATGGAGCGCCAGGCCGGGTCGTACATCCCGACGGCCATCAGTGCCACATCGAAGGGTCCGTGCGCGGAGCCGATCTCCGAAAAGCCCGAGAAGTAGCCCGTGTCCCCCGAGAAGTACACCTTGCCGGCATCCGACTCAAGCACCCAGGACGCCCACAAAGTGCCGTCACGCCGCAGGCCACGACCCGAGAAGTGTTGGGCAGCAACGGCGGTGAGGGTCACCTCGTCCACGGCATACGACTCGGTCCAGTCCAACTCGACGATGCGTCGCGCCGGCACGCCCCAGCGCTCCAGGTGCGCACCAATGCCCAGCGGCACCACAAACGGGCAATCCTGCAGGGCAACGAGTTCCTTGATCGTGGCCATGTCGAGGTGGTCATAGTGGTCATGGCTGATGACCACCGCCGAGATGGTCGGCAACTCGCCCAGCGCAAAAGGGACGGGGTGCAGGCGCTGCGGACCAACGAACTGGCTCGGTGAGCAGCGTTCACTCCACACGGGATCGAGCAGGATCAGCGAGCCACCGAGCGAGACCAACGCACTGGCGTGCCCGAGCCAGGACATCCACACGCCCTCGGTGGGCAAGATCGCCCCGGTGCGCGAGGTGGGAATCGGCACGGGCGGCTGACGCAGCGCCCGTCCGGTGACGAGCCTGCGGACGGCGTCGCGTTGGGTAGCGGCATCGCCTTCGGGACCGCCGGCGACGGACGGATTGGCGTTGCGAAAGCGTTCGCCAGCCCACTGCGGGGAGTTCTGCATCCGCGTGAGCCGCGCCCCCGACGGCGTGGCTCCCATTTCTTCACTGACGCCTCGGCCAGTGCGCGTGGCGGCTACCGCGAGTGCCCCCAGCGCTCCAGCAGCCCCCGAGGCAACGGCAAGTCGTGTCGTCCTGCTCATCGTCCCATTGTGTGTCACGACGGGCGGATCACGCTCATCGTCTGCGGCTGGCGACGATCAGTGCGTCGAACAGGCGGGGGTCCTCCCCCGCCTCCGGATGCCACTGAACGGCCAGGCGGAATCGGCCGGTGGGGTCTTCCATCGCCTCGGGCGTGCCATCCGCGTGCCATGCGCTGATGACATATGCCGCCCCGGCCAGCGACGAGGCCAGCACGCCTTGGTGGTGGTAGGTCGGCACCGAATGTTCACCGGCGTCGATGATCCTCGCCAGGGCTGTTCCCGGCACCACGGAGACGGGGTGCCGGGCATAGACCCCGGGGGCCACCGAGTGATCGTCGTGGCCGACCCGCTCGGGCAGATGCTGTTCCAGCGCCCCACCGGCCTGGACGGCCATGATCTGCATGCCGCGGCAGATACCGAGCAGCGGCAGGTCGCGCGCGCGAGCCTGGCTCACGAGCGCGATCTCCCAACTATCGCGGTCCGGCCGAGGTGACTGCGACGTCGGATGGGCGGGGGCGGCATACCGGCTGGACTCGACATCGGCGCCGCCGGCAATGATCAGCCCGTCGACGCGGTCCAGCACCGCAGCGGCCATCTCGGCGTCGACGTCGAGCCGAGGCGGCAGGATCACCGCGATCCCGCCCGCCCTGGTCACATGATCGACGTACCCATGGGGCAGCACAGCAGAACGCTGCCCCACCCAGGGGTCCCGGTCGATGTCCTCGACGTAACAGGTGATCCCGATGACGGGTCGCTCGGCCATGGCCAGGAAGGTCAGAGCGGAGTGACGTAGGCGCCCGAGATGCCGCCGTCGACCAGGAAGGTCGACGCCGTCATGAAGGAGGACTCATCAGAGGCGAGGAAGAGCACGGCATTGGCCATCTCCTCCGGCTCACCGAAGCGACCCATCGGGACGTGCACGAGCCGGCGGGCGGCGCGCTCCGCGTCCTTGGCGAAGAGCTCCTTGAGCAGCGGCGTGTTCACCGGTCCCGGGCAGAGGGCGTTGACCCGGATGCCGTCGCGGGCGAACTGGACGCCGAGCTCTCGCGTCATCGAGAGCACGCCACCCTTGGAAGCGGAGTAGGAGATCTGTGAGGTCGCCGCACCCATGACCGCGACAAAGGAGGCGGTGTTGATGATCGAGCCGGACTTCTGCTCGAGCATGTAGGGCAGCACCGCCTTGCAGCACAGGTACACCGAGGTGAGGTTGACCAGTTGCACCCGGTCCCAAGCGTCGAGCTCGGTGTCGAGGATCGAGTCGTCATCGGGCGGGCTGATGCCAGCGTTGTTGAACGCGATGTCGATCCGGCCGTAGGTGTCGTGGGCAACCTTGAACAGATTGTCGACGTCGACTTTGTCGGCGACATTGCAGTGGACGTAAGTGCCACCGAGTTCCTCCGCAACCTGGGCTCCCAGGTCGTCGGAAAGGTCGGCGATGACGACCTTGGCACCCTCTTGCGCGAATCGGCGGGCCGTCGCAAGTCCAATCCCCGAGCATCCGCCCGTGATGACCGCGACCTTGCCGTCGAGCCGTCCCGTCATGTGAATGTCCTTCCTAGAGTTCGGTGTTGAAGAAGACGTTCTTGACCTCGGTGAACGAGTCAAGCGCATCCGGACCCAACTCGCGGCCGATCCCGGACTGCTTGAAACCACCGAATGGGGTGGAGTAGCGGACCGAAGAGTGCGAGTTGACCGAGAGGTTCCCGGCCTCGACGCCACGAGCCACCCGCACCGCGCGTCCGAGGTCTCGGGTCCAGATGGACCCGGAGAGACCGTATGCCGTGTCGTTGGCCTTAGCGATCGCGTCCGCCTCGTCGTCGAAGGGCATAACACCCACGATCGGGCCGAAGATCTCCTCACGCCAGACCCGGTCCTCCACGCCACGGGGCAGCACCACGGTCGGCGGGTACCAGTAGCCGGCGCCCTCTGGAGCCGAGCCGCGGAAGGCCACGTCGGGTGCCGCCTCAGCACCCTCGATAAAGGAGCGCACCGTCTCGCGCTGACCAGCGCTCACCAGGGGGCCCATCTCCGTCGACTCATCACCAGGGTCACCCACGCGGACGCCCTTGATGGCCACCTCGAAGCGCTCCATGAATGCATCAAAGACACTGCGCTGCACCAAGATTCGCGTGCGTGCACAGCAGTCCTGACCGGCATTGTCCAGAAAGCTCATCGGCGCACTCGCGGCGGCCTTGTCCAGGTCGGCGTCGGCAAAGACGATATTGGCCGACTTGCCACCCAACTCCAGCGTGATGCGCTTGAGCGAGTCGGCCGCCTTGCGCATGATGCCCTGGCCCACCGCGGTGGAACCCGTGAAGCAGACCTTGCGCACATCCGGGTGGGTGACGAAGCGCTCCCCCACGACCGAACCGCGACCCGGCAGGACGGTGAACACGCCCTCCGGGATGCCAGCCTCCAGGGCGAGCTCGCCCAGTCGCATGGCGGTGAGCGGGGTCAACTCCGCCGGCTTGAGCACCACCGTGTTGCCGGCGGCCAGCGCCGGCCCGAAACCCCAGCCTGCAATCGGCATGGGGAAGTTCCAGGGCACGATGATCGAGACGACGCCCAGCGGCTCTTTAAAGGTGACATCCAAGCCACCCGCCACCGGAATCTGGCGACCAAAAAGCCGCTCCGGCGCAGCGGAGTAGTACCGCAGCACGTTCACGACATTGCCGGCCTCCCAACGGGCATTGCCGATCGTGTGCCCGGAGTTGGCCACCTCGAGGCGTGCCAACTCTTCGGTGGCGCCTTCAACGACATCAGCGAAGCGGCGCAGGAGCATCCCGCGGTCGGCCGGCGAGACGGCCCGCCAGGCCGGGCCGACCTCGACCGAACGGGCAATCGCCGCGTCGGTCTCCTCCACTCCCACCATGTCGATCGTGCGGACCAATTCCTCGGTCGCCGGGTTGAGCACGTCATGCGAGACGGTCACGGGCGTTACATCCTCTCGAAGCCACGAATCCGCTCCCAGTCGGTCACGGTGGCGTTGTAGGCCGCGAGCTCGACGTCCGCGGCATTGACATAGTGATCCACGACCTCGTCACCGAAGGCCGCCCGGGCGATAGCGCTGCCGTGCAACAGGTCTCGCGCTTCGGCCAGGGTCGAGGGTACGTGAACGTAGTCACCGGTATAGGCGTTGCCAACGCACATGGGGTCAAGCGGGAGCTTCTCCCGAATGCCGTAGAGGCCGCCGGCCATCATGGCCGCCACGGACAGGTACGGGTTGACGTCTCCACCAGGCACGCGGTTCTCCACGCGCAGGCCGGCTCCGTGACCCACGACCCGCAAGGCGCAGGTGCGATTGTCGGTACCCCAGGCCACCGCGGTCGGCGCAAAGGATCCAGCAGCAAAACGCTTGTAAGAGTTCACATTTGGCGCATAGAAGTACGTGAACTCGCGCATCGTCGCCAGCAGGCCAGCGAGGAAGTGGTCGAAGATCTCGCTGCGGCCTCCCTCACGGCTCTCGTCCGCGAAGGACACCACCCCGTCGGTGCCACGCAGCGAGAGGTGGATGTGGCACGAGTTGCCTTCACGCTGGTCGTACTTGGCCATAAAGGTCAGCGAATGGCCGTGCTTGGCAGCGATCTCCTTGGCGCCATTCTTGTAGATCGTATGGTTGTCACAGGTCCGGACCACGGAGTCGTAAAGGAAGCCGATCTCATGCTGCCCGAGGTTGCACTCGCCCTTGGCGGACTCGACGGTCATGCCCGCGGTGTACATCTCGTTGCGGATCTCGCGCAGCACGGGCTCGACCTTGGTGCCACCGAAGATCGAGTAGTCCACGTTGTAGCGGTTGGTCCCCGTCAACCCTGCATAACGGCGATCCCAGGCCTCATCAAAGGTCTGCTCGAACATGATGAACTCAAGCTCGGTCCCGCAGAACGCGGCGAAGCCCATCTCCTCACCCGCGGCCACCTGAGACTTCAGTACGGTGCGCGGAGACTGCGGCACCTCTCCTGAGCCGTCCAGCCACGTCAGGTCGCACTGGATGGTCGCAGATGCCCGATCGCCGGGGGTGCGCCGCAACGTGGCCAGATCCATCGTGAAGAACATGTCGCCATAGCCGCGCTCCCAGGAGGAGATGGCATATCCGTCGACCGTGTTCATATCGATGTCGACGGCCAGCAGGTAGTTGCAGCCCTCGGTGCCATGGGCCAGCACATGCTCGAGGAAGAAGTGCCCGTGGATGCGCTTGCCCTGAAGGCGACCCTGCATGTCCGTGAACGCCACGATCACCGTGTCGATCGAGCCATCCTCGATCTCCGCTGTCAGTTGCTCCACGCTCAGCTGGGGAGGTCCGCCCCGATGGATCGATGCGCCGCTCATGTGTCCTCCTTGATCGCTCATCCGAGAAGTCCTCGCAAGAGCGCTGCGGTCCCGTCGCAGTGCTCCTCCATCGCCGATCGGGCCACTTCGGGCTCACCATTGATGATCGCGGCCACGATGGCCTCGTGCTGGTCATGGGAGTGCTCGATATTGCGCCGCAGCACCGGAATGGCGGCCAACAATTCGCTGAGCGCGGCCTGCGCGCGTGTCACCGATTCGACCACCATGGGCGATCCGGTGACCGTGGCGATGGCGAGATGGAGTCGTGAGTCGGCGATGCGATGCGCCGCGCCCTGCGAGGTCCGCACCGCGGCGGCGGACTCCCGCAGCCAGCTGCGCTGATCGGCCGAGAGGTGGCGGGTCGCGGCCAGGCGAGCGGCGCCGGGCTCCACCACGCGGCGGAAGTCCAGGGCGTCCTCCAGGGCGGCGCCACGCCGGACGTCGGTCGTGAGCGAGCGCGGGGCGTACCCGGCATAGGTCACGACGCTGCCGCCGCCGCGGCCCCGACGTGTCTGGACCAAACCGGAGTCCCGCAGCGCGGCAATCGCTTCACGCAAGGTGTTCCGGGACACCCCCAGTCGCTCTGCCAGGTCGCGCTCGGGCGGCAGCTGATCGCCATCGACGAAGACCCCCAAGCGGATCGCCGTCGCGAGTTGCTCGACCGTGGACTCGAAGGCATTCCCGACGCTCGGGCGCAGCACGGCCTCGGTCAGCCAGCCTGGCTGCGGGTCACGTGGGGCGACGGTCACGCAGGTCAGTATGCCGTGCAATGGTCCGCATGTGAACCATTGGCCGTCGACGCAGTTCAGACGAGTCGGTGCATCCAGCCGTAGGTGTCCTCGGAGGTGCCCTTCTGAATGCCGAGCAAACGCTCGCGAATGCCATTGGTGACCGGGCCACCATGCTCGCCAGCGGTCGACGGAGCGGACCCGCCGTCCCAGCGCAACTCACCGATCGGCGTCACGATCGCTGCGGTGCCGCAGGCAAAAACTTCGAGGATGTCGCCGCTGGCGACGCCATCCTTCCACTCCTGCACCGGGATTGCGCGCTCCTCCGGCTCAAGGTCGAATTCCTTGGCCAACTGGAGCACGGACATCCGCGTGATGCCGGGCAGGATCGTTCCGGTCAACTCGGGGGTGATGAGGCGTCCATCCTTGGTCACAAAGAAGACGTTCATGCCGCCGAGTTCATCAACGAAGGTGTGCGTGGCCGAGTCCAGGAAGACGGCCTGGTCGCAGCCATTCTGACCGCCCTCGATCTGGCCGGCGAGGGCCGAGGCATAGTTGCCACCGCACTTGGCGGCGCCGGTGCCCCCAGAACCAGCACGGGCAAAGTGCTCGGAGATCCATAAGGTCACCGGGCGCAGCCCGCCCGTGAAGATCGGTGCGGCCGGGGAGGCGATCACCGAGTATCGGACCTCGTCGGATGGCCGCAGACCGAGGAAGGCTGCCGAGGCATACATAAACGGACGCAGGTACAGGCTCTTCTCACCCTGATCGGCATCGGGCACCCAGGCCTCGTCAGCCTCGACGAGGATGCGCAGGCTCTCGATGAAGGTCTCGACCGGGAGCTCGGGGAGCACCATCCGGCGCGCAGAGGAGTTCAGTCGCTCGGCATTAGCCTCGGGGCGGAATGTCCACACCGAGCCATCGGGGTGGCGGTACGCCTTGAGACCCTCAAAGATCTCCTGCGCATAGTGCAGGACGGCTGCGGCAGGGCTGATCTGGATCGGACCGAATGCCGTGAGCTGGCCACTGTGCCAGCCCTCGCCTTTGGTCCACGTGGCCGTGACCATGTGGTCGGTCATGTGCAGGCCAAAGCCCGGGTCCGCCAAGATCCCGCTACGGACGCTCTCGGCGGTCGGGTCGAGGCGCCGCTGGATGTTGAAGGTGAGCGAGCTCATAAGATCAGGCTACTTCCTGGGGCTCAGAGGCGAGCGGCGATGGCGTCGCCGATGGCGGTGGTGGACCGGGCCGCGTCACCGCGCTCGGCAAGGTCTGCGGCCACTGCGGCCTCGATGCGCTGTGCTGCGGCCGGTAGGCCCACGTGGTCCAGCATCATGGCCGCGGAGAGAACCGCGGCAGTGGGGTCCGCCTTGCCCTGGCCAGCGATGTCCGGGGCCGAACCGTGCACGGGCTCAAACATGCTGGGAGCGGTGCGAGTGGGGTTGATATTGCCCGAGGCCGCCAGGCCGATACCGCCCGCGATGGCAGCAGCGATGTCGGTAATGATGTCGCCAAAGAGATTGTCCGTGACGATGACGTCGAACCGGCCCGGGTCCGTAGTGAGGAAGATCGTGGCCGCATCGACATGCTGATAGGCCGTCTCCACCTCGGGGAACTCAGCGGCAACCTCTTCGACCGTGCGGCGCCACAGGTGGCCAGCGTGGGTGAGCACGTTGTGCTTGTGCACCAACGTCAGGTGGCGGCGCGGACGCGCTTGGGCGCGGGCAAAGGCATCCCGCACGACGCGCTCAACACCGAAGCGGGTGTTGACCGAAACCTCGGTGGCGATTTCGTGGGGCGTGCCCACACGCAGCCCGCCACCGTTGCCGACATAGGGGCCTTCCGTTCCCTCGCGCACGACGACGAAGTCGATGCCATCGGGAGCGACCCGAGCCACATCGAGCGGGCTGGCCACGCCCGGGTACAGGCGGGCCGGGCGAAGGTTGACGAAGTGGTCCAGCGCGAAGCGCAGCGGCAGCAGCACCCCGCGCTCCAGGACGCCGGACGGCACCGTCGGATCACCGATAGCGCCCAGCAGAATGGCATCGTGGCCCCGCAGTTCGGCGATGACCGAGTCCGGCAGGGTCTCCCCGGTTGCGTGCCAGCGGCGGGCGCCCAGGTCGTACTCGGTCAGGCTGACACCGACGTCGGGCACGGCAGCGGTGAGCACCTTGAGGCCCTCCGCAACAACCTCCGGCCCAATCCCATCTCCGCCGATCACGGCGAGATTCAGGTGGGTGGGGGCCGCGGCTGCCGTCGTGGAAGTCATGGGTCCAGCCTAGGGCGACCGTCCGGCATTCGGACGACCGATCTCACACACCGATCAGGCGAGGTTGACCACTCGCAGCATCTCGGTGGTGATCGCGGACTCGATCGCTGCGGACATCTCAGCCGGGATCGCGCTGTCCACGGTCAACCCGACCATGGCCCGACCGCTCTCGTCATGGCGGGAGACCTGCATGGCCGCGATATTGATCGACCCCTCCCCGAGCAGACGGCCCAGCGTGCCGATCACGCCCGGCCGGTCGATGTACCGGAAGAAGGCCATATGCCGCGAGATCGGCACCTCAAGATCAAAGCCGTCGACCTCGGTGATCTTCTGGACCATCTTGGGTCCGGTCAGGGTGCCCGACACCGAGCGAACCGTGCCATCGGCCAGGGTGCCCCGCAAGGTCGTGACATTGCGGAAGTCCTCGGCCACCGGTGAGGTCACCAAAGAGACCTCAAGGCCACGCTCCTTGGCGTGCAAGGGGGCGTTGACATAGGTCACCGGGTCCTCGGTGATGTCGGTGAAGATGCCCTTCTGCGCCGCCAACTTCCACACCGATACGTCGTGCGAGGTAATCTCGCCGCGCACATCGATCACGAGCGAGACCGGGACCGCGCCAGCGACTGCGGTGAAGACCCGACCCAGTTTCTCGACCAGGTCGATGCCCGGCTTGACCTCGTCGGCGACCACGCCACCAGCCACATTGACTGCATCGGGCACGAGGTCGCCCCCGAGGGCCAAGCGAACCGACTTGGCGACGGCGACCCCGGCCTTCTCCTGGGCCTCGTCGGTCGAGGCCCCCAGGTGCGGCGTGACGACCACGGACTCGAAGGCGAAGAGCGGACTGTCGGTGCACGGCTCGGTGTCGAAGACATCGAGCCCGCCACCGGCGACTCGGCCCTCGGCAATGGCGTCCGCCAGGGCCGTCTCATCGAGCACCCCACCGCGGGCGGCATTGATGATCCGCACGCTGGGCTTGACCTTGGTCAGCGCCTCGGCGCCGATCAGGCCGATGGTCTCCGGCGTCTTGGGCAGGTGGATCGAGATGAAGTCGGACTCGGCCAACAACTCATCGAGGGTGACCAGTTGAGCGCCCAGCTGCCCAGCCCGCTGCGCCGACACGTAGGGGTCGTACGCCAGGATCTCCATGCCGAAACCCTTGAGCCGCTCGGCCACCAGCTGACCAATCCGGCCGAAGCCGACGATGCCGACCTTTTTCTCCAGCAACTCCACGCCGCCATACGAGCTGCGCTTCCACGCTCCACCCTTGAGCGACTGGTTCGCGGGGGCGATGTTGCGGGCACTGGCCAGGAGCAGACCCACGGCGAGCTCGGCCGCGCTCGTGATATTCGAGGTCGGCGCGTTGACGACCATGACGCCGGCCTTAGTGGCGGCGGGCACGTCAACATTGTCCAGACCGACGCCAGCGCGGGCGATGACCTTGAGTTGCTTGGCTGCGGCGATCGCCTCGGCGTTCATCTTGGTGGCCGAGCGGATGAGCACCGCATCAACATCGGCGAGGGCGGGCAGCAACTCCTCGCGGTCCGCGCCATCGCAGTGACGAACCTCGAAGTCGGGTCCGAGGGCATCGATGGTGGCAGGTGAAAGTTCCTCGGCGATGAGGACGACAGGGCGAGTCATGGGTGGGTTCCTCCAAGATAAGAAGACCGGTCGAACGCACGCCGTTGTGCACCCCTCCCGTGCGGGTCACCCCGCGCACTGCCATGGTAGCCAGGCTGGCATCCAGCAATTCACTGGTGTCCACCCAGCGGCCCGGTGACCTAGCGCGCCTTCGCCGCGATGCGCCGGGAGGCCACCACCACGACCAGCACCACGAGGATGCCGATCAGAGCCCACCACCAGCCGATCTGACCAAAGATCGCGGTCACCACCGCGAGTCCCACGGTCAGATAGAGCGTCGCCCACAGTGCCGCCCCCACCACCAGAGCCGGGATAAAGCGCCGCATGGGCATACGCAGCAACCCACTCGCGGCGTTGATCGCCGTCTGAACCCCGACGGTCAGGAATCCCACGGACACCAAGGGGGCACCAAAGCGGCGGACCCAGCCCTCAGCCCGAGTCACCAACGGCCGATCGAGGTGGCTGGCGAGCCTGGACCGTTCACCACCGCTGCGCAGACCACGCCCCACGGCATACGTGGCGCCACCACGCAGAAAGGCGCCAGCGAAGAGCACGAGCCAACCGACCCACACGGGCCAGTCGGCAATCCATTTCTCCACCGGGCTACCCTACGTGGCTCGCGAGCGCCCGCCGACCAAAGGCAATCGCGATCAGAACGACGACAATGCCGGCGACGACGGGCCAGGCGCCCCTCGCCAAGGACTCCAGGACCGCAACCCCCAAGGCGGTCTGAAGAGCAGCCCACAGCGAGGACACCAAGCACAAGGCACCGATGAAAGGCGCCATCGGGATCCGCAACACTCCACACGCGAGCTGCGTGGCTCCGGCCAGTCCGTAGAAGGGATATGTCCCGACCACGGACCAAGCGCCCCAGCGACGCACCGACGATAAGCCCTTGGCCAGGGCCGCACTGGCCCTCCCTGCCCGCTCCGTCCAGCGTGAGCCCGCGGCTCCGAAGGCGTAATAGCCCAGGCCGCGGACGATGCCGAGCAAGAAGAAGCCGGCATACATCCAGCCCGTCGGCAATGACGACAGCCACGCGATCACGGGGGGAACCGTAGATCGCGTGGCTGTGCGTTGGCTGTGTGGCGGAGTATGCCGGGTGCTCGGGTCAGCGAGCGGCCGAGCCCTCGACGTAGTCGCTATCGCGCTCGGTGTCGATCCACGCCATCAGGCCGCGGAGCTTCTTGCCGGTGGCCTCGATGGGGTGCTCGGCACCCTTGGCGCGCAGAGCCTTGAACTCCGGCGCGCCGGCGTCCTGGTCAGCGATGAAGCGGTCCGCGAAGGCACCGCTCTTGATGTCGGCCAGAACGGCCTGCATGTTCTCCTTCACGCGGGGGTCGATCACTCGCGGACCGGAGACATAGTCGCCGTACTCGGCGGTGTCGGAGACCGACCAGCGCTGCTTGGCGATGCCACCCTCGACCATCAGGTCGACGATCAGCTTGACCTCGTGCAGGCACTCGAAGTACGCGACCTCGGGCTGGTAGCCGGCCTCGGTCAGGGTCTCGAAGCCATACATGATGAGCTGCGAAAGGCCACCACAGAGCACGGACTGCTCACCGAAGAGGTCGGTCTCGCACTCCTCGGTGAAGGTCGTGCGAATGCCGCCTGCGCGCAGCCCACCGAGGGCCTTGGCATAGGACTTGGCCAGCTCGAGCGCGCCACCCGAGGGGTCCTGCTCGACCGCAACAAGCACCGGCACGCCACGGCCGTCGACGAACTCGCGACGCACGATGTGACCGGGGCCCTTGGGGGCAACCATGATGACGTCCGAGTCGGCCGGCGGTTGGATGTAGCCGAAGCGGATGTTGAAGCCGTGGCCGAAGAGCAGGGTCGTCCCAGGGTTGAGATTCGGTGCGATGTGCTCGGCGTACACCGTGCGCTGCACCTGGTCCGGCGTGAGGATGACGACGAAGTCGGCGTCGGCGACGGCTTCGCCCACGGTCTTGACGGCCAGGCCCTCGGCCTTCGCCTTGGCGATGCTGGCGGAACCCTCCGCGAGCCCGACGCGCACGTCGACCCCGGAGTCACGCAGGCAGAGCGCGTGGGCGTGGCCCTGGCTCCCGTAGCCGATGACAGCGACCTTGCGGCCCTGGATGATCGACAGGTCGGCGTCGTCGTCGTAGTACATCTCGGCCATGGTTCTCGGCCTCTCCTTGTGTGTGCGGTGGGTGGTGTGGACGGTGGTCAGCCGACCCGCAACGCGCGGTCGGTGATGGAACGAGGGCCACGGCCGATGGCGACCAGGCCGGACTGAACGAGCTCTTTGACCCCATAGGGCTCCAGGACATCCAGGAGCGCGCGGAGTTTGTCGGAGGTGCCGGTGGCCTCGATGGTGAGGGACTCGGTGGCAACGTCGACCACCTTGGCTCGGAACATCTGGACCATCTCCAGGACCTGGCTGCGGGTGGCGGCATCGGCGCGGACCTTGATGAGCATGACCTGGCGCTGCACTGCCGAGGCCGGCTCCAACTCGACGACCTTGAGCACCTCGACCAACTTGTTGAGTTGCTTGGTCACCTGCTCCAGCGGCAAGTCTTCGACATCCACAACAACCGTCATACGGGAGATCTCGGGGTACTCGGTCTCCCCCACGGCCAGGCTGTCGATATTGAAGCCACGCCGCGAGAACAGGCTGGCGATGCGCGCCAACACACCCGGCTTGTTCTCAACGAGGACGGACAGCGTGTGCTTGGACATCAGGCGTGGTCTCCTTCGGCTGGGTCGCTCGGGCGGTGGCTGCCGCTGGGAATGCCATCGTGGTCAGCGTCCAGATCCTGCTCAATGGCGTCGCTCTCCTCGCGATCCCATTGGGGCGCAGTGTCTTTCGCGATCTGAATGAGGTCATTGGAAACCCCGGCCGGAACCATCGGCCACACCATGGCGTCGCGGTGGACGACGAAGTCGATGACCACCGGGCGGTCGTTGCACTCCATCGCGGCCTTGATGGTGGCGTCGACATCCTCGGGACGCTCGCAGCGCAAACCCAAGCAACCATAGGCATCGGCCAACTTCACGAAATCGGGGATCCGCTCACCGGCGTGCGAGGTGTGCAGGTCGGTGTTGCTGTAGCGCTCGTTGTAGAACAGCGTCTGCCACTGGCGGACCATGCCCAGGCTCGAGTTGTTGATGATCGCGACCTTGATCGGGATGTTGTTGATGACGCAGGTCGCGAGCTCCTGATTGGTCATCTGGAAGCAGCCATCGCCATCAATCGCCCACACGGTCCGGTCGGGCTCGGCGGCCTTGGCACCCATGGCGGCGGGCACCGCATACCCCATGGTTCCCAGGCCACCGGAGTTGAGCCATGAGTTGGGGCGCTCGTACTGGACGAACTGAGCCGCCCACATCTGGTGTTGGCCGACGCCCGCGACATAGGTCGCATCGGGGCCGACGATCGCACCCAGTCGCTCAATGACGTACTGGGGCGCCAGTGTGGCTCCCTCAGCCGGCTCGGAGTAGCCGATCGGGAACATCGTCTTCCACCCCGCGACGCGCTCGCGCCACTCGACGTAGTCACCCAGGTGGCCGGCCTCCATGTCCGCATCAATGGCGTCGAAAAGGTCGGAGATGACACCCTTGCAGTCCCCCACGATCGGGACATCTGCGTGCCGGTTCTTCCCGATTTCAGCGGGGTCGATGTCCGCGTGGATGACCTTGGCTTCGGGGGCAAAGGTGGAGAGCTGGCCGGTGACCCGGTCATCGAAGCGTGCCCCGAGGGCGATGATCAGGTCGGCCTTCTGGAGGGCCGTCACGGCCGAGACCGTGCCGTGCATGCCCGGCATGCCGAGGTGCAGCGGGTGGCTATCCGGCAGGGCGCCACGGGCCATGAGGGTGGTGACGACCGGGATCTGCGTGAGCTCGACCAGTCGGCGCAACTCTGCGGCGGCTCGGGCGCGAATGACGCCGCCACCGACGTAGAGCACAGGACGCTCGGCTGCCGCGATCATCCGGGCGGCCTCACGAATCTGCTTGCTATGCGGTCGGGTCACCGGCCGGTATCCGGGGAGCTCGACCCGCGGCGGCCAGCTGAAGGTGGTCTTGGCCTGAAGGGCGTCCTTGGAGATGTCCACCAGGACCGGACCGGGACGCCCGGTGCTGGCCACATGGAAGGCCTCAGCGATCACGCGCGGGATGTCGTCGGCATTGGTCACCAAGTAGTTGTGCTTGGTCACCGGCATCGTGATGCCCCGGATATCGGCTTCCTGGAAGGCATCGCTGCCGATGGACGCGCTATTGACCTGACCGGTGATCGCCACGATCGGCACCGAGTCCATATGAGCGTCGGCGATCGGCGTGACGAGGTTCGTGGCCCCGGGACCGCTGGTCGCCATGCACACACCGACCTTGCCGGTGGCGGCGGCATACCCCTCGGCCGCGTGTCCGGCGCCTTGCTCGTGGCGAACCAGGATGTGACGAACCTTGACGCTGTCCAGCAGCGGGTCGTATGCGGGCAGGATCGCGCCACCGGGGATACCGAAAACGGTGTCCACGTCCATGGCCTCCAGCGAGAGCACCAGGCTCTGCGCGCCGGTTACCGTGACGGGCGCCTTCGAGCGGGCCTGAGAGGCCATTTGCGCTGGGCTCGGCGCGCCGCTGGGGGCTGCCTGCTGGTCGCTCACGGTGGTTCACTTCCTGGGTCGTCGGTGCATAAAAAAGCCCTCCAGTCCCGTGGCGGGACGACGGAGGGAGCGCGTCTGTCCGAGTCGGTCAGACGCGCGCGAGAAGTACGAGAGACTGCGCCACGGCTCCACCCTGTCCCCGCGCACGCACGATGTCAATCCGCGAGACGCCCAATCCCAGTATGCGAGCGCGAGACCTTGCTCACGTCGTGGCGTCCAGGGCCTGTGCCCGGAGCTTGCGACGCGCAGCCGCCCCCGCGCCGACCACCATCAGCGCTGCGGCGCCATAGAAGATCCACACCACCCACGGCTGCCGTCCGCGAGCGTGCACCACGCTCCCATCAGGGCGGGCCACCCAATACACGTCGTGTCCGTGAACGGCGACCTGCACGTGGTCTCCCCTGGTGAGGAATACGGAGCGATCGAAGAGGCCGTTGACTCGCCGAGTGTCATCAATCTCGAAATAGACCAGCTGGTAGGTGCCCCCACGCCGCTGAGACTTCACCACCTGGGGACCGACCACGGCCGGATAGACCTGAGCGCAGGGCTGCACCACGCCGGGGGCACACAGGCGTTCCTGAGCGCGCATGTCCTGAATCCCGTGTGTGCGCATGCCGAATCCAACGAGACCGACCGCTATCGCTACGGTGACGACAGGTCCCCACCACGACCGCACCCGCGTGCGCAGGCCCGGGTCAATCCTGGACCGGATTCGTCCAGCGAAGAGCGCCAGGGTCCCGAGGACCAGCGGCGTCAAGAACCACCAACCGCTCAGTACGCGCCACATCCCCATCGACACAGAGAGCACAAAGCCCAACCACGTCGCCACGGCCACAGTGGGCGGCATGACCTGTTGCCCTCGGCCGCGAAATATCGTGATGGACCACCACGCCCACGCAGCGCCCCAGAGGCCCAGGCCAAGGACCGTGAGCAGTCGCACCGACAGCGCCACGGTGGTCCACTCGCCCCTGGGGACAATCTCATTGCTCGACTCGACCGCCGCCAGTTCATCATCGACGCTCCAAGCGCGCACCTGGGTGCCGCGAGCGGACAGCAGCGCGGAGTCGCCGGGGAGGAAATCGCCCTCTGGCCCGGCTCCTTGGGCATCTCGCACCGACCACGTCTGAAGGCGATCGTCGCGGATCTCCCAGCCACCGACGAGGCGGCCGGTCACCTCCTGGGCACGACAGGCGGTGGCACATCCGCGCACCTCGAGCGACTGCCCGACTTCACGCACAAAGACAACTCCGAAGTAGAGCGCTGCACCGAGGATGGATACGGCAGCCAGCGCAAAGGCCCACCGCGCCTTCCGCGCTTCCTGACCCATCAGCCCTCGCTCCTCGCCGGTCGCTCAAAGAGGAGCAGAATACGGGTATGCCGCGCGCGCTGGTGCTGTATGACCCGGATTGCGGGTTCTGCACGCGCACAGCGCATCAGGTGGGGCGCTGGCACCGAGGGATCGACATCGAGCCGATCACTGCCCGCCGCCTGCGCGAGCACGGCATCGATCCGGGCCGGGCCGAGCGCGAAATGCCTTATGTCGCACCCGATGGATCAATCGCGTATGGCCATCGGGCCTGGGCCGGCATCCTGCGGGCCGGCCCCTGGCCAACCCGGATCCTGGGTCGCGCCATGACCGCTCCGGGGCTCGATCGACTCTCCGCCTCGGTGTATCGCTGGGTGGCGGAGCACCGCGAGATCCTGCCTGGCGGCAACCCCTCGTGCGCCCTGCCCGCGTCCGAGCCGGAAGCGTCAGGGAACCCGCCGAACCGCCCCATCCGAGGCTGAGGTCGCCATTGAGGCATAGGCCCGAAGCGCCGCCGAGATCGGGCGGTCTCGGTTGACCGGGGTCCACGGGTTCTCGCGCGCCTCTTGCTTTGCCCGCCGCTCGGCGAGCACCTCATCGTCAACCGCGAGATGAATCCGCCGATTCGGGATGTCGATCTCGATCAGGTCGCCGTCCTCCACCAACGCGATGAGGCCGCCCGAGGCCGCCTCGGGCGAGACGTGCCCAATGCTCAGACCGGAGGTACCACCGGAGAACCGACCGTCGGTGATGAGGGCGCACTGTTGGCCCAAGCCACGGCCCTTCAGGAAGGAGGTTGGGTAGAGCATCTCCTGCATCCCCGGCCCACCCTTGGGTCCTTCGTAGCGGATGACGACCACGTCGCCCGCAACCACGACCTTGTTCAAGATGCCCTCCACCGCATCATCTTGAGACTCAAAGACCCGGGCCGGGCCACTGAACGTCCAGACCGACTCCGGTACTCCCGCGGTCTTCACCACGCAGCCGTGTTCCGCGATATTGCCCGAGAGCACGGCCAGGCCGCCATCCGCCGTGTACGCATGCTCGACACTGCGGATACAGCCCTTCTCGGCGTCGGTGTCCAGGCTGGCCCAGCGGTTGGCCGTCGAGAACGGCTCGGTCGTGCGGACTCCTCCAGGGGCCGCGCCGAACAGGGTCATAGCCGCCTCGCTGGCGGCGCCGCCACGAATGTCCCACTCCCCCAGCCACTGCGACAGCGTGGGCGAGTGCACGGCCCAGACGTCACGCTCGAGCAGTCCGCCACGGTCAAGTTCCCCCAGGATGGCCGGTATGCCGCCGGCCCGGTGGACATCTTCCATGTGGTACTGCTGGCTATTGGGGGCTACCTTAGAGACGCAGGGAACCCGGCGTGAGATCGCGTCGATCTCCTCAATGGAGAAGTCCAGTTCGGCCTCGCGCGCGGCAGCGAGCAGGTGCAACACGGTGTTGGTCGAGCCGCCCATCGCGACGTCGAGCGCAACGGCATTGCGGAACGCCTTGTCGCTGGCGACGGCCCGCGGCAGCACCGAATCGTCATCGCCGTCGTAGTAGCGAGCGCACAGGTCGACGATGAGCGTGCCTGCCTCGACGAAGAGGTCCTTGCGCGCCGCGTGAGTCGCCAAGGTGGAGCCATTGCCAGGCAGCGACAGGCCGATCGCCTCGGTGAGACAGTTCATCGAATTAGCCGTGAACATGCCCGAGCAGGAACCGCAGGTCGGGCACGCCGAGCGCTCGATCCGGTCGAGTTGGTCATCACTCACGGCGTCATTGGAGGCCGCGATCATCGCGTCGATGAGGTCAAGCTTGGAGTGCACGATCCCGTCGATGGCCTCGGTCTTGCCCGCCTCCATGGGACCGCCGGAGACAAAGACGGTCGGGATGTTCAGACGCAGCGCGGCCATGAGCATGCCGGGCGTGATCTTGTCGCAGTTGGAGATGCACACCAACGCATCGGCGCAGTGCGCATTGACCATGTACTCGACGGCGTCCGCGATCAGCTCGCGACTGGGCAGGGAGTAGAGCATCCCGCTGTGCCCCATGGCGATGCCGTCGTCAACCGCGATGGTGTTGAACTCCCGGCCGACCCCACCAGCCTCGGCCACCGCCCCGGCCACGAGCTGGCCTAGATCCTTGAGGTGGACGTGACCCGGCACGAACTGCGTGAAGCTATTGGCGATCGCGACGATCGGTTTGCCGAAGTCGTCGTCGGTCATGCCCGTGGCGCGCCACAGGGCACGCGCCCCGGCCATGGTGCGGCCGTGCGTGGATGTGCGGGACCTCAGTTGCGGCATACCGCCATGGTCGCATGCCGCTCGGGGGGAATCGCCTGCCGTCTCGTGCCGTGGTTAGTCGAGCGTGGTGAGGTGGAAGCGGGTGAGCGTGGCGTCCCCGGCACCCAGGTCGCGCCAGTGGCCCTGATATGTCAGGACTGCCATGCCGCAGGGTGGAAAGCCCTCGGCCAAGACCCGATGGGCGGCAGCCGAGCCTTCGCCATCGGCCAAGACACTGGTCAGGGCCGGGATTCCCGGGGCATGCCCGACCACCATGACGACGTTGGCGTCCTCGTCGGCCTCCCGCAGCACGGCCAGAATGGCCTCGGGCGAGGCGTTATAGAGCTGCCGGAGATGATGGACTTCGGCCTCGGGGCAGCCGCCCGCCCACAGGCCTTCGGCCGTCTGACGCGCGCGTGCAGCCGTGGAGCACAGTGCCTCGTCAACACCGATGCCATGCTCGTGAAGCCAGCGGCCAGCCTCCTCCGCCTGGGCCGCCCCCCTCTCGGTGAGCTCCCGCTCGTGATCGCCGTCCGGGCTTCGATCCACGGCCTCGGCATGGCGAACGAGGATGAGGGTGCGGTCCTCGGCTGCGGTAGTCATAAACCGATACTGCTCCGCCGTACGAGCAATGTCACCCCCAAGGGGGAACTGGTGGGTAAGTTTGGCCCATAAGGCGCGCGCCCGCGTCGCCGCCACCGACGGAAGGTGACCCATGTCCGCATACGACGACATCCTCAGCGCGCTGCCGCTGGACCAGTTGGCCGACCAACTCGGCGCCTCGCCGGACGAGGTTGCTGCGGCCAGCCAAGCTGTCTTGCCGGCGCTTTTTGGCGGGCTCGAGGCGAACGCTCAGGATGGCGGCTCCCGGTCCATCCTGGAGGCCCTCGGGCAGCACGACACCGACCTGCTCTCGGGCGGGATCGACCTGGGGGCCATCGACCAGCAGGATGGTGCGGCGATTGCGTCGCACATCTTTGGCGACCAGCAGGACCAGGTCATCAACCAGCTCGGCGGCATGCAGCTTGGCTCGGGCAGCAGCATCGGTGGCACCTTGATCCGCAAGCTCATTCCGATCCTCGCGCCGATCGTGCTCTCCTACATCGCCAACCAGGTCCTCGGCCGTATGGGCGGCGGGTCTGCCGGTGGTTCGGGCAGCTCGGGTGGTTCCGGTGGTGGCCTGGGCGACATCCTTGGCCAGATCCTCGGTGGCGGCCAGGCCCAGGCGCCGACGCAGTCCGCTCCCGAGCCCTCGCTGCCGACCGGTGGTAGTGCGGCCGGTACCCCCGGATCGCTCGATGACCTGCTCAAGGACGTGCTCGGTGGCGCCACCGGTAGTGGCTCCACCACGCAGGCGCAGGCACCGACGCAGGCTCAGGCTCCGAGCGCGGGCAGCATCATCACCGACATTCTGGGTGGATTGCTGGGCGGCGGGCGTCGCTGACCCCTCGCGTCCCACTTTTCCTCTGCTTGGTGAGGTTTCCGCGCCGCGGCATACGTTATTGCGTATGCCGCGGCCCTTTTTGCGCACCAAGCAGAGGAAAAGTGGTGCAGGTGGTGCGTGAGGGGAAAGTGGCGCGGTGGGGCAAAAGTGGCGCGGTGGGGCAAAAGTGGCGTGGCGTGGGGCAATCCGCGAGGGGCGGAGTCAGGAACCTAGCCGCGCCATGATGACCTCGCGTGCAGCAGCGGCATCGCCCTGACCACGCATCTCCCGCATGACCTGACCGATGAGCGCACCCACGGCCTGGACCTTGCCTTCCCGAATCTTCTGTGCCACATCGGGATTCGCCGCGATCACTGCATCCACGGCGGCCTCGAGCGCGCCACTGTCGCGGACCAACTGCAGACCACGAGCATCGGCAACCTGGGTCGGCGAGCCCTCGCCAGCCAGCACACCCTCCCAAACCTGCCGGGCCATCGCGTCGTTGAGGCGGCCACTGGTCACCAGGCCCTCAAGCTCGGCGACCTGGGCCGGGGTCACGGCGAGCTGTGCGGCATAGGTCGGCACATCGACGCCTTCACCATTAGCCCGACGAGCGATCTCGCCCGACCACCACTTGCGCGCGGCCGAGGCCGACGCCCCCGCCGCCACGGTCTCCTCGATGAGGTCCAGTAGCCCCGCATTAATGGCATCGCGCATCTCCAGATCGGAGAACCCGTATGCCGCCTGCAGCCGCTTGCGCCGCTGCGCCGGAGGCTCGGGCAGCGTCGCCCGCAGCGCCTCGACGGCCTCCTCCGTGGGAGCCACCGGCACCAGATCGGGCTCGGGGAAATACCGGTAGTCTTCGGCGTCGGACTTGATCCGACCAGCCGTGGTCAGGCCCGTGTCCTCGTGCCAGTGACGGGTCTCCTGAACGATCGATCCGCCCGAGGCGAGCACGGCAGCATGCCGCTGCATTTCGTACCGCACCGCGCGCTCCACTGACCGCAGCGAGTTGACATTCTTGGTCTCCGTCCGGGTGCCGAAGGTCTCAGTTCCCTTGGGGCGCAACGACACATTAACGTCGCACCGCATGGAGCCCTGCTCCATCTTGACGTCCGAGACATCGAGCGCACGTAGCAGGTCCCGCAGCGTGGCGACATAGGCTCGCGCGATCTCCGGCGCCCGCTCCCCCGCACTGACCATCGGCTTGGTCACGATCTCGATGAGCGGAATACCGGCGCGGTTGTAGTCCACGAGGCTGTGGGTCGCACCGTGGATCCGACCGGTGGCGCCACCCACGTGCAGCGACTTGCCGGTGTCTTCCTCCATGTGCGCCCGCTCGATCTCGACGCGAAACACCGTGCCGTCCTCCAACTCGACGTCGAGATGCCCACCAAAAGCGATCGGCTCGTCGTACTGCGAGGTCTGGAAGTTCTTGGGCATATCCGGATAGAAGTAGTTCTTGCGGGCGAACCGGCACCACGGCGCGATCTCACAGTTCAGCGCTAGGCCGATCCTGATCGCCGACTCCACGCCCTTCTCGTTGACCACCGGCAGCGCCCCCGGCAGCCCGAGACACACCGGGCAGACCTGGGTGTTGGGGTCGGCGCCGAAGGTCGTCGGACACCCGCAGAACATCTTGGTCGCGGTGCCGAGTTCGACGTGGACCTCCAGACCCATCACCGGCTCGTATGCCGCCAATGTCTCGTCCCAGCCGAGGATGGCATCGGTGCTGGTCGTGGTGCTCATCGGGCGACCTCCGAGGTCGGGAGCGCGGGCGCTCGGTCGAGCAGCTGTCCGCCCCAGGCGGCGGTGAGTCGGGCTTCGAGAGCCGAGCCCACGGCATACAACCGCTCATCGGCCATCGCGGGGGCGAGGATCTGGAAGCCGGTCGGCAGCCCATCCTCGGGAGCCAAGCCACTGGGCAGCGACATGCCAGGAACGCCCGCCAGATTCGCCGGGATGGTCGCGATGTCATTGAGGTACATCGCCATCGGGTCATCGAGTTTGTCGCCCAGCCGGAATGCCGTGGTGGGTGCGGTCGGGCTGACCAGGACATCAGCGCTCTGGAAGGCCTTCGCGAAATCGTCGGCGATCAGGCGACGCACCTTCTGAGCCGAGCCGTAGTACGCGTCGTAATAGCCACTGGAGAGCGCGTACGTGCCCAGGATGATCCGGCGCTTGACCTCATCGCCGAAGCCGGCGTCGCGGGTGGCCGCCATGACCTGCTCGGCGCTAGCGTCTTCGAGACCTTCCGGCCACACGCGCAGGCCGTAGCGCATGGCGTCAAACTTGGCCAGATTGCTGCTCGCCTCACTGGGGAGGATGAGGTAGTACGCGGCTAGCGCATACGTGAAGCTCGGGCACGAGACCTCGACCACCTCCGCGCCGGCATCTACCAGATGCGCGACCGCCTCATCGAAGCGTTGCTGCACCCCGGCCTGGAAGCCCTCACCGGTCAGCTCCCGCACGATCCCGATCCGCATTCCGCGGACATCGGCGCGCTGCGCGGCGGTCACGCAAGCCGGCACCGGGGCATCGATCGAGGTCGAGTCCAGTGGGTCGTGGCCGGCGATGACCTCGTGCAGGAGTGCGGTGTCCAGCACCGTCCGCGCGCATGGGCCGGCTTGGTCAAGCGAGGAGGCGAGAGCCACCAGGCCATAGCGCGAGACCCCGCCATAGGTGGGCTTGGTGCCGCAGGTGCCGGTCACGGCGGCCGGCTGCCGGATCGAGCCACCGGTGTCGGTCCCGATCGCCAAGGGCGCCTGGAAGGACGCGATCACCGAGGACGAGCCACCACCCGAGCCGCCCGGGATCCGCTCCAGATCCCAGGGGTTGTGGGACGGGCCGTATGCCGAGTGCTCCGTGGAGGAGCCCATGGCGAACTCATCCATATTGGTCTTGCCGAGGATCGGCATACCGGCGGCCTTGATCCGCGAGACCAGCGTCGCGTCATAGGGCGGCACCCAACCTTCTAGGATGCGCGAGCCGCAGGTCGTCGGCAGGCCGGCGGTGGCCATGACGTCCTTGACGGCGATCGGCACACCGGCCAGGCGGTGCAGATCGCGGCCCTGGGCACGGGCCGCGTCGACCGCATCCGCGGCGGCGAGGGCGCCCTCGGCGTCGACGTGCAGGTAGGAGTGCACCGCACCATCCACCGCAGCCGTGCGGTCCAGGTGCGCCTGGGTGAGTTCACGCGCACTCACCTCGCGCGCAGTGAGGGCATCGGCCATGGCTGCTGCGGTCAGTTTGACCAGTTCGCTTGTCACAGGTGTCTCTTCGTCTCGTCAGGTCAGTCTTCGTCGAGGATGCGCGGCACCGAGAAGCGCTGCTCGTCGACCTCGGGGGCGCCGGCGAGCGCCTGCTGCGGGCTGAGGGAGGGGCGCACCACGTCCGGTCGGGTCACATTGACCAGCGGCATGGGATGGCTCATCGGCTCGACGTTGCCGATCGGCGCCTGCTGGACGGTCGCCACGGACTCCAGGATCACGGCCAACTCGCCGACCATCTTGTCGAGTTCAGCGTCGGAGAGGTCGATGCGGGCGAGCATCGCGAGGTGCGCGACATCGTCGCGGGTCAGGTCCGGCATGGGCACCAGTCTATGGGCGCGAGCCCCGGGCGGCAGTTCCCCTCGCGGGTCGGGATCGCGCCGCCAACACGCACAGCCGACCCACAGCCACCCCAAGGGCCGGGGACAAGCCAGGCCGCGAGAGTCCTATCGACAGCACCGCACCGACACGCACCAGGAGCCCTCAGATGCACCCCGCACTCATCGCCGCCGATATCGCCGCCATCACCATGCTGGTGTTTGGCATCTTCCTCCCTCGGCACCAGCGACGCGAGCTGGTCGTCGCCTACCTCACCGTCAATGTGGGGGTGCTCGCGGTCGCCGCCACCCTGGGCGCCAACTCCGCCCTCTCCGCCGGCCTGGGACTGGGCCTGTTCGGGGTGCTCTCGATCATCCGGCTGCGGTCCTTTGAACTGACCCAGACCGAGGTCGCGTACTACTTCGCGGCGCTCGCCCTCGGCCTGCTCGCTGGCCTCGGCGCCAGCAGCGCCCTCTGGATCGGCATCTTCATGGCGTTGCTGCTCGGCGCCATCTGGATCGGCGACCACCCGCGATTCGTCAAGCGGACCACCAGCCAGGTCCTCATCCTGGACCGAGCGCACACCGACGCCACCTCGGTACGGGCGCACGCCGAGCGCGTGCTCGGAGGGGCCATTCACGAGGTCACTGTCATCAAGACCGATCTGGTCAATGACACCACCCAGATCAGCGTCCGATACACCCCCCAGTCGTATGCCGATCGCACCCAGAGCATCCAGAACGTCGAGGTCGCGTCATGACCACCGCGACGCTGGACCGCCTCCCCGCGATCTCTCTCGACGACCTGATCGCCCAAGCCCCGGCCCTGACGCGGATCGATCGCAAGTACCTGGTCCCCGAGTCCCTGGTCGCTCGCCTGCTCGGCGACCTGGACTCCTCGGCCCGGATCTTGGAGATCGACGGCGAGCGCGAGTTCGCCTACCGCTCACTGTATTTCGACACCCCGACCCTGATCAGCTTCCGCGGCGCGGGACAGCGGCGCCGGCGCCGGTTCAAGGTCCGGATCCGCACCTACGTCGCCTCCGGCGCGAGCTACCTCGAGGTCAAGACCCGCGGACCTCGCGGGGCGACGGTCAAGGAGCGCGAACCGTATGCCGCGACCGGGCACCTTGATCGGTGGGGCCGCTCATACCTCGAGGATCGCTTCGAGAATGCCGGCGTCACGACCCCGGTCAGCGCACTGGAGCCGGTCCTGCTCACGGCATACCGGCGAGCAACGCTGAGTCTGGGCGCGGACCGAGCCACCATCGACACCGACCTGTCCTGGGCACGGCCCAGCGGCCTGGCCCTGGCCACTTCGGGCCTCGCGGTCATCGAGACCAAGGCCGGATCCACCCCCACAGCCCTGGACCGACTGCTCTGGCGGCAGGGACACCGGCCCCTGCGCATGAGCAAGTACGGCACCGGCCTCGCCTTGCTGCACCCCGACCTGCCACACCTGAAGTGGCACCGCACCATCACCTCCCACCTCGCGAACCACCTCGCGGCCTGAGCACGACAGGACCCACCATGAAACTCACTCGACTCACCTCCGGTCTCGTCGCGGCCTCCGCCGCACTCGCCCTGGCGGCCTGCGGCGTCTCCTCGGCCGACACTGCGTCGACCGCGGGCACCACCAGCACGACCACCTCGCAGACCTCGACCAGCAGCACCGGCTCGACCGTCGCCGCGGACTTCTTCAAAGACAACCTCGCCGCCCACTCCGAGGCCGACGACGCGGACTACACCGCCTCGGAGGCGTCGACCGTCACCCTCAAGGACGGGGCCTCCACGGTCACCGGCTCCGGGGTGAGCGTCGATGGCGACACCGTCACCATCACCGCACCCGGGACCTATGTGGTGAGCGGGACCCTGCGCAATGGCTCACTTGTGGTCGCCAGCGAAGCCGAGGGCAAGGTCCGGATCGTGCTTTCGAATGCCTCGATCACCAACGCCGGCGGCGCCGCGATCGCGGTCACCGCCGCCGATGAGGTGGTCCTCGTCCTGGCCGATGGGACCACCAACGCGCTGGCCGATGGCACCGGATACGACACCAGCGCGCAGGATGCACCCAATGCGGCGCTCTTCTCGATGGCCGATCTGACCATCGCGGGCACCGGATCGCTGAACGTCACCGGCAACACCAATGACGGCATCTCCTCCAAGGATGGCCTGGTCATCCTGTCCGGATCGGTCACCGTTACGGGGGTCGATGACGCACTGCGCGGCAAGGACTATGTCATCGTCGAGGGCGGCACGCTGAAGCTCACCGCCGAGCAAGATGGCATCAAGTCCGACAACGAGACCGACGACACCGTGGGCTACGTGCAGGTCTCCGGGGGCACGGTCTCCATCACGGCCGGCGACGACGGCATACACGCCGAAGGCGATCTGGCCATCACCGGCGGCACGATCGAGATCAGCCGCTCCTCCGAGGGCATCGAGGGCGCCAACATCGCGGTCACCGGCGGAGCGACCACGATCACCGCCACCGACGATGGGGTGAACGTCTCCAGCGGCGTCGCCGGAGCCAACCAGGGACCTGGCGGCGGGCAGATGGCCGACGACGGTTCACTCCTGCTGATCACCGGCGGCACCTTGGTCGTCAATTCAGACGGCGACGGCCTGGATAGCAATGGCTCGACCACCATCTCGGGCGGCACCACCGTGGTCAACGGCCCGACGATGAACGGTAATGGGGCCCTGGACAGCAATGGCGGCATCGACGTCACCGGCGGCACCGTGGTGGCCGCGGGCAGCTCCGGCATGGCCGAGGCCCCCGAGTCCGCGAGCGCTCAGGGCTGGATCTCGATCAGCTTCAGTCCCGCCATCGAGGCCGGCCAGACCGTGCAGGTCGTCTCCGGCGACACCGTCATCGCGTCCTACACCACCACCAAGAGCGTGGCCTCCCTGGTGATCGCCGCCGACGGGATCGAGAGCGGCACGGCATACGACATCTACGTCGGCGGCCAACTCGCCAAGGATGCCGTCGGAACCTATTCCGCAGGTGGCTCCACCACCGGCGCCACCAGCATTGGCTCGGTCACCGCCGGCCAGCACACCTCGGGAGGCCGGCCATGATCACCCGACGCACCCTCCTCGGGGGTTCCCTCGCGGTCTTGCTCACCACCGGTGGCGCCAGCGCCTGGGCCTTGGATCGATTCGTCATCGACCATGTCGAAGTCGACAATGCGTCCTCGCAGACCTCCTCGGTGGCGGTCGCCGCAGCCGACCAGTCGGGATCGTCGACGGCTACGAGCTACACCAGCGACACGGCCAAGATCACCATCACGACCCACACCTCCGGGTCGGGCAATGACCTGGTCACGTACTACGTCGCTGATGTGACGGTGACCGACGCGACCATCCTGCGATCGGCATTCGCCAATGACCAGTTCGGCGAGAACATCATCGCCATCCCTTCGGAGATCGCCGCTTCGGTCGGGGCCATCTTGGCCATCAATGGCGACTACTACGGATTCCGCGACGACGGCATCGTCATTCGCAATGGCGTGATCTATCGCAATGAGCCCGCCCGCCAAGGGCTGGTGCTCTACACCGATGGCACCCTGAAGCTCTACGACGAGACCACGACCACCGCGGACAAGCTCCTCGCCGACGGCGCCTGGCAAACCTGGTCCTTCGGGCCCGGCCTGGTGAATGCCGGCAAGGTGCTCGGTGGCATCGAGAGCGTCGAGGTCGACACCAACTTCGGCAACCACTCGGTGCAGGGCAATCAGCCACGCACCGGCATCGGGATGATCTCCGCGAACCACTTTGTCCTGGTCGCCGTCGATGGCCGCTCCACCGGATACAGCCGAGGGGTGTCGATGACCGAGATGGCCCAAATCTTCGTGGACCTCGGCGCCACGGTCGCCTACAACCTCGATGGTGGCGGCTCCACGACCATGGTGTTCAACGACGCCCTGGTCAACAACCCACTGGGGCGCGGCGAGGAACGCGGCACCTCCGACATCATCTACATCGCTGGATAGGGGCCTGCCATGATCGTTCTCATCCCGAGTTTCGAGCCTGATGACCGGCTCGAGCAGATCGTCGGCGATCTCATCACCCAGTCGGGGCTGCACGTCGTCGTCGTGGACGATGGCAGCGGTCCGGAGTATGCCGACCACATGAGCGCCGTGGCCGACTTGGGCGCCACCGTGCTCACGCACCCGGTGAACCGGGGCAAGGGCGCGGCCCTGCGGACCGGGATTGAGCACATCCTGCAGGCCCATCCCGGCGAATCGGTGGTGTGCGCTGACTCCGACGGCCAGCACTCCCCGGTCGACGTCCTGCGCGTCGCGGCCCGGCTCGATGAAGGCGACTCGGCCATGGTGCTCGGCGTCCGCCGCTTCACCGGCCGGGTACCCATGCGCAGCCGCGTGGGCAATGGCGTGACGGCCCGGCTTTTCCGGGCCCTCACCGGGATCAGCCTGGGCGACACCCAGACCGGCCTGCGGGCCTATCCCGCGGCCACCTTGCCCTGGCTGCTGACGATCCCCGGTGATCGCTTCGAGTGGGAGCTGCGCGTCTTGTTGGCAGCCGCCCGGGACCACCGGCCGATCGAGCAGGTCGAGATCGCCACCATCTATCTCGAGGAGAACGCCTCCTCGCACTTCCGCCCGCTGCAGGACTCGGCGCGGATCTACCGACAGCTCCTCGGCTTCGCCAGTTCCTCGTTGGCGGGCTTTGCCCTCGATGCAGCTCTCCTGGCGGTGCTCGTCGCCCTTGGCGTGCCCTTGGTCTGGTCGGTCTTGGCCGCCCGAGTGGTGAGCGCAAGTGCGAACTACGCCCTGAATCGCCGATGGGTCTTCGGCCGCGGCGAGACGCCAACTCCCCACCGGATCGCCCTCCCCCGGTATGCCGCCTTGGCTGGCGTGATCCTGGTGGCCAACGAGCTACTCATCCACGCCTTGGTGAACGTCACCGGCTCCTTGGTCGTGAGCAAACTCGTGACCGAGTTGGCGCTCTTCTCGGTGAGTTTTGCCGTCCAACGAACCGTGGTCTTCGCCCGCAGCCATCAGGCCAGCCGGGACGCGGCGACCGCCGACGGCATAGCCTGCGAGTATGCCGCGACTACTCCACCTCAGTGACACCCACCTGGCGGCCCCGGGCGCGCCCAGTGCACACCCGGAGTTGGACGCCGCCACCCGGCTGCGCGAGGTGATCGTCGCGGCGATGCGGCAGGGGCCTTTTGACGCGGTCCTGCTCACCGGAGATATCTGCGATGACGGTTCGGCCCAGGGCGCCGCAGCGGTGCACGAGATCGTCTCTCACTGCGCGCCGATCGTGCTGGGGGTGCCGGGCAATCACGACCTGAGTGCCCCGGTGCGCGAGACGTTCGGCCGGGCGCAGGCTTGGCTCGAGGGCTGGCGAATCCTCGGAGTCGAGACCCAGGTCGAGGGCGAGGTCGCCGGAGTTGCCAATGACGCCGTGGCTGAGATTGACGAACTCGACGCCTTCCCGACCGTGGTCCTCATGCACCACCCGCTGCTCTCCCGCAGCACCCATCCGTGGTTCACCCTGGGCAACGCCGAGGCCCTGGCCGGGGTGGTCCAGCGGCATGCCGGTCCGCTGGTGCTGCTCTCGGGGCACACCCATGAGGCCTTTGACGCTCGCCTGGGCGAGGCTTACCTCTACGGTGCCCCCTCGACGTACTACGGGATCGTTCACGAGGGTGACACCTGGAGTTATGCCCCCGACGTGATCGGCGCTCGGATCGTCGAGCTTGCTGCAGATGGCCGCGTGAGCTCAACCCTGGTTACGCCGGACCGTCTCTGAGCAGGGCCACAAAGCCTGCCTCGTCGAGGATGGTCAGGCCGAGTTCTCGTGCCTTGGCCTCCTTGGAGCCCGCACCTGGACCGACGACGACAACGTCGGTGTTCTTGGAGACCGAGCCGGCGGCCTTGCCACCACGGGCCAGGATCGCTTCCTTGGCCGAATCGCGGGAGAAGCCCTCCAACGAACCGGTGACGACGACGGTCAGCCCGGCCAACGTCTGTGGCACCGACTCATCCCGCTCATCGACCATACGCACACCGTCGGCCGCCCATTGATCGACGATTGCGCGATGCCATTGCGCATCCTCACGATCGAACCAGTCCCGCACCGACTGCGCGATCACGCCACCCACGCCCTCGACAGCCGACAGGTCCTCCACGCTGGCCTCACGGATCGCTGCCATGGATCCGAAATGCTGGGCCAGCGCACGTGCGGCGGTCGGCCCCACGTGCCGGATCGACAGGCCGACCAACACCCGCCACAGGGGTCGCAACTTGGCCACCGCGAGATTGTCGATCAACTTCTGGCCGTTGGCGGAGAGCACGCGCCCATCGATGACGCTGCCCTCAGGATCGGTCCGTTTCGCCGCCCGGGTGTAGAGCGGAACGCGCGCAATATCGGCTGTCGTGAGGCCAAAAAGCGCCGCCTCGTCGGTCAGCACGCCCGCCTCGAGCAGCGCAATCGAGCCTTCCCAGCCCAGCGCCTCGATGTCGAAGGCACCCCTGCCCGCGAGCCCGAAAAGGCGCTCGCGCAGCTGACTCGGGCACGAGCGCGCATTGGGGCAGCGAATGTCTTTGTCGCCCTCCTTCTCGGGGGCGAGTTCTGTCCCGCACGACGGGCAGTGCGTGGGCATGATGAAGGCCCGCTCCGTGCCATCGCGCAGGTCGACGACCGGCCCGAGAATCTCCGGGATGACGTCACCGGCCTTACGCAAGACCACCATGTCGCCGATGAGTACGCCCTTGCGCCGCACCTCGTCGGCGTTATGCAGGGTGGCCCGCTCGACGGTCGAGCCCGCCACCACCACCGGCTCCATGATCCCGAAGGGGGTCACTCGGCCGGTCCGACCCACATTGACGGCGATGTCGACCAGTCGGGTATTGACCTCCTCGGGGGGGTACTTGTACGCGATCGCCCAGCGCGGTGCCCGGCTGGTTGACCCGAGTTGGCGCTGGACCGCGATCTCGTCGACCTTGACGACCACCCCATCAATCTCGTGCTCCACGCTGTGCCGGCGCTCCCCGAAGCCGTCAATGAAGGCCTGCACCTCGGCCAAAGAGTCCACGACCCGGCAGTGGCGACTAACCGGCATACCCCAGCCGCGCAGGAGGTCGTATGCCGCGCTCTGCCGATCAATGTCGAAGCCCGTACGGGCACCGATTCCATGCACCAACAGGCGCAGCGGACGGCTGGCGGTGACGCGAGGATCCTTCTGCCGCAACGATCCGGCGGCCGCATTGCGCGGATTCGCGAAGGGCGCCTTCCCGGCCTCGACCAGCGCGGCGTTGAGGCCGCTGAAGGCCTCGATCGGGAAGAACACCTCCCCGCGAATCTCCACCAGGTCCGGCACATCCGCACCCTCCAAGACGCTCGGCACGCCTTCGATGGTGCGGACATTGAGGGTGACATCCTCGCCCGTGCGGCCGTCCCCACGGGTGAGCGCGCGGGTCAGCCGACCACCCTCGTAGAGCAGGTTGATGGCAAGACCGTCGATCTTGAGCTCGCAGAGGAAGTGATAGCTCGTGCCGCCAGCCTCCCGCTCAACGCGGGCCGCCCAGCCGGCCAACTCCTCGGGGTCAAAGGCGTTGTCCAGGCTCATCATCCGCTCGAGATGATCCACCGCCTGGAAGTCGGTCGAGAACACCGCTCCACCGACGCTCTGAGTGGGGCTGTCCGGGGTGCGCAGCTCGGGGTGTCGCTCTTCGAGGTCATTGAGGCGCCGGATCAGCGCGTCGTACTCACCGTCGCTGATCGTGGGTGCGTCCTTGACGTGATAGGCGAACTGATGGGCGCGGGCCTGCTCGGCGATCTCGGTCCACTCATGGCGAACCTGCTCGGAAGCGGCGGACGGGCTCTCGGTCACCCGCCCATCCTGCACCAGCAGACCGACAGCAGGGCGCCCTCAGCTCTCCAGCAGGTGCCGCAGCCGGCGTTCCTCGTCGTCGGTCAGACCCGCCTGGCGCGGCACGCTGCGGCTCTCCTCGTAGTCCAGGGCAGCCGCCAAGGTCTCGGCCAGCGGTCGGACCAGCAGGCCCTCAACCCGTGCTCGGCCGGTATCGAGAGTGGCGAAGTAGCGCCACAGTGGGTCATCGATCCACAGCGGCAAACTCATCGGGCCCATCCAGTCGCTCACTCCGGCCGCGCCGAGCGCCTGCGCACTGGCCGGCCGAATCGCGGCAGACGAGTGCGCCACGGTGCGCGCCAGCTCAAGAAGCTCCCCCAGCGCTATGGTCGGCCCGGTGGCATTGAAGACCCCCGGCACCCGCTCGGCGGCGCAGTGGACCAGCCAGGCCGCCAGATCCTCCACGTCGATCAGTGCCGTGGGAAAGCCCAGGTCGGGCGGGACCAGGACATCGGCCCCGGTCGGATGCCGGAAACGCCACGGGTAGTACCCACTGCGTCCCGACCAGTCCCCGGCACCGCCGATCAGCCCGGCGCGCACGATCGTGAAACTCTCCCGGGCATCGAGCACCGCCTGCTCACAGGCCACCTTCGCCGGCCCGTATGCGCTCATGTCTGCCATGACATCGTCGGTCAACGGGTCCAGAGTGGCGCTCTCCTCGCCCTGTGCTGGCTGGTCGAAGTGGGCATAGACACTGGCCGAGGACACCAAGACCCAGTGCCGAGCCCGGAGCTGTTGGGCGGCACGTCGAGCATGTCCGGGCTGGCGGGTGAGGTCGAGCACGGCATCCCAGGTGATGCCGCCGACCTCGACCAGCGCGTCAGGCTGATCGCGATCGGCACGAACGAGCCGCGCTCCGGGTGGCAGCGGCGTACTGCCGCGCGCCAGACAGGTCGTGTCCATCCCGGCGGCGATCGCGTGCCGGGTCACCGCCCCGCCGAGCCACGCGGTCCCGCCAAGGATGAGCAGTCGCATACTCGAGTATGACCGGCCCCACCCGCGCGGACGGCAGCCCTGAGCTGGATCCTGATCGGCCGTTCTGGACCTCTCGCTCAGATACCGCAAGGATGGGGCGGAACCCACGCCCCGGAGGAGACCCGATGACCAACCTCGCGACCAACCTCACCGCTACGGCAGAGCGCTTGCCCGATCAGGCGGCGATCCGGATCAATGGGCAGGGCATCAGTTACGCCCAGCTGCACAGCCAGGCGGCCACCCTTGCCGGTGAGCTGCGAGCGGCCGGTATCGAGCCCGGTGACCGGGTGGCCATCATCCTCCCCAACGTGCCGGCATTCCCGATCGCCTTCTGGGCGATCCTGCTGGCTGGCGGCACGGTCGTGCCCATGAACCCGCTGCTCAAGGCCGGCGAGATCGACTACTTCTTCAGCGATAGCGGCGCCAAGCTGGCCTTCGTCTGGCCGGATTTCGTGGCCGAGGCCACCAAGGGCGCAGCCAATAGCGGTACCCGGATCATCGAATGCGGCCCCATGGGTCCGGTACCCGGCCAGTTGGCCGCTGGCGAGCCGATTGCGGCACCCAGCGAGCGCGACCACCAGGACACCGCGATCATTCTGTACACCTCCGGCACCACCGGCCGCCCCAAGGGCGCGGAGTTGACCCATCGCAATATCCACCTCAATGCCACCCGCAGCGCCACCGTCATCCTGCAGATCGACAGCAGCGATATCGTCATGGGCTGCCTGCCGCTCTTCCACGTCTTCGGGCTGGTCGTCGGCCTGAATGCCGCGACCATCGCCGGTGCCTCCTTGGCGCTGATCCCGCGCTTCGACCCAGAGGCGGCGATCGAGACCATCGAGAAGGAGCGGGTGACGATCTTCCAGGGCGTGCCGACGATGTATGCCGCGATCCTCAACCACCCCCGCTCCGATGGCATGGATGCCTCGTCGCTGCGGGCATGCGCCAGCGGCGGTTCGGCGATGCCCCTGGAGGTCATGAAGTCCTTCGAAAACAAACTCGGCTGCATCATTCTCGAGGGCTACGGCCTCTCGGAGACCAGCCCGGTGGCGAGCTTCAATATGCCCGACCGCGAGCGCAAGCCCGGCACCATCGGGGTGGCCATCCCCGGGTGCGAGATGAAGTGCGTCGACATCGAGGGCGCCGAGGTGCCGGTCGGCGAGGTCGGTGAGATCGCGATTCGCGGCGACAACGTCATGAAGGGCTATTGGGGCAAGCCGGAGGCGACCGCAGAGGCCATCCCGGACGGCTGGTTCCGCACCGGTGACCTGGCGACCATGGATGCGGAGGGCTACTTCACCATCGTGGACCGCAAGAAGGACATGATCCTGCGCGGCGGGATGAATGTGTACCCGCGCGAGGTCGAGGAAGCCCTCTACCGGCACCCCGATGTTCTCGAGGCCGCGGTCGTGGCGGTGCCCGATGACCTGCTCGGCGAAGAGGTCGGCGCCGCCATCGCGCTGCGGCCGGGAGCCAGCACCACGGTCGAGGACGTCCAGGCCTGGATCAAGGCCGAGATTGCGGCATACAAGTACCCCCGACACGTCTGGCCGGTCTCCGAACTCCCCAAGGGCCCCACCGGCAAGATCCTGCGGCGTGAGGTGCACAAGCCGGTGGACTAAGGCGCGTTCGCCGGGAGCACCGTCACGGTCAGGACACCGCCCTCGGCGTGGCTGACCTCAGCGCGTCCCAGCCGCCTGCGATATCGATAGTGAAGTCCGTTTTTGCGC
>WBZP01001105.1_pt1 | contig 34387 bp, 30 predicted proteins | sample 5204301 | NCBI WGS metagenome assembly WBZP01 (sample SAMN12412401, study PRJNA552823) | activated sludge metagenome | isolation source: activated sludge from nitrification reactor of wastewater treatment plant... | place: USA: Pennsylvania | collected 2017 | reverse complement strand
AGTTGATGTTGTCCGGTTCTGGCAGACCGGCGGGGTTCTTCAGCGTCAACTGCCCACCCCACGGCTGGGTCGGATCCTGCTGGACTCCGCAGAACTCGGTGTTGCCGGGCGTGCCTTTCTGGGTGAGGTCCGGGTACATGGCCTGTGTCAGGTTCCCGATCTTGCTGTACCGGACCGGATCGGAGGCGGTGAAGCCCGGCTGGGGCACGCCGTTGACCAGCTTCTGGGTCTGACATTGCGCCGCGCCGCCGGTCGCGCCGAAGCACGGTGCGAGTTTTGCGTAGTCCTGTTCCAGGACCTGCAGATTGTTGAACACCGCCTCTTCGAGTTCGGGGTTGTCCTGGACCGGGTCCTGGGCGGAGGCGTCCGAGGTCAGGCAACGGTATCCGCCGGCATCCCCGGGGGTGATCAGGTTCATGTTGGCGACCAAGGTGAGCAGGGCCAGCGGGCTGCTGAACGACGCGCTGGGCCCGTTCGGCTCACATGTGAACGTGATGTCCTGGATGTTGGAGAAGTCCAGCTTGCCCGAGATCTGCGCCGCGTCCTGGCAGTTGGGGAAGCCTTGGATCAGAGACTTCAGGGAGCCTGAAATACCGCTGTCGGGGAATCCGTTGACGACCACGGGCAGGACGTCGGTCGTCGCGCAACTGATGATGACCGGGGACAGTCCGGCGTCGTTGCCGCCGATGGAGAGCAGCCCTGCGTCGTACGTCTGGCCGGCAGCAATGGCGGCCAACTGGTCGATCTGCGGGGGCATGTAGTCACCGGGGCCGGTATTGCTCTGCTGCGACGGCTGCTTGATCTTCTTCTGCGGCGACAGCAGCCCTCCCGTCGGGGTCACCGCCGGATTGTCCTCTTGCTGGAGGATCTCGCCGCCCGAACACGCCACGTCCACCACCGTCACGTTGGACCTGGGATCCGACTGCTCGAGGGCCAGCGCGGATCGAACGAACCCGCTCCAGCGCGACCTGTCGCACGCGGGCTCGTCCCAGTCGATGGTCCCGTCGGCGTTGCGGAACGGGGGGAAGCCCTCACCCGACGCGTACGAGTCCCCGAGGATGCTCAGCAGGGTGTTGCGGACCGTGATGCTGCTCGAGACACTCTTCGTCACCGAGGTCTTGGTGTCCTTGACAGCCAACTTCAGCGGGAAGGCGCCTTCCGGCAGGGTCGCATTCAGCGGGGTATTGCAGGGCTGGTCGGCGTACGTGGTCACCGGAGTGGTGGAAATGGTCCACGTGCACTGCAATCGGCTCTTGGACCCGCCGTTGACTGTGGACGCACTGGCGTCGAGGACGACCTGGAACCGCCCATCGGACGACAGCGGACCGTAGAGCGCGTTGCCGGCCGCCTGATAGCCGGGCACGGGCTGCATCGGCTCATCGGGGATGCCCGGGTACTGATCGTTGTCCGTCATCGACGCCGGCATCGACCAGTCCCACTGCACGTCGATGCGGCCCCAGTTCGCCGCCGCCTTGGTGTTGCCGTTCTGTCCGATGTCGGCTCCGACGGCCGCCGGGGTCAGGAGCACCACCGTCACTGCCAGTGCGGTCACGGCCGCCGATGTTCTGCCAAGTCTCACGGTGAGCTCACTTCCTGGGCGGGTCCTCGGGTGATAGAGCCTATGGGCACGCCGCCGGGTTCGCCCGTTCATGCCTAGTTCTCGCGACGGACCGCTGTTCGGCAAGGTTCAACTGCGGCACCACCCGATCGTGGAGCCCGATATGTCACGGGGCGATGATGGAGATGTGCCGCTGACGGCACCTGGCTGATAGGACGATCATGCCCCGCGATGTGGAGTACCCCGCCGAAGTCGACCTGCCTATCACCGACACCTTGGCCTCCCTGGCCGGAACGAACGCCGGAAGGTTCCCGAATCGGGCCGTCTACGCGGTACGAACAGGCAACAACTGGCACGACGTCACTGCGGCGGAGTTCAACGATCAGGTGCGTGCCGCCGCCAAGGGATTGGTCTCCCGAGGCGTCGAGGCGGGAAACCCTGTCGCGATCCTGTCGCCGACCCGATACGAGTGGACGGTCCTGGACTTCGCGATCTGGTCGATCGGCGCCTTCGCCGTTCCCATCTACGACTCCTCATCGGCTGAACAGATCGCGTGGATCGTGCGCGACAGCCGTGCCGTCGCGGTCATCACGGATTCGGACGCGACCGCCGCTCGTGTCCGGGAGGCCGTGTCGGAGCCGCCGCCGCTGTGGGTGATGGACGACGGGCTGCTCGGATCCCTGGCCGCCGAGGGTTCGACTGTGAGCGACGACGTCCTCGCGACGCGAGCGACCGTCGCACGCCCCGAGGACCCGGCCACCATCGTGTACACCTCTGGCACCACAGGTCGGCCGAAGGGATGCGTGATCACCCACAGCAACCTGCTGTTCGTGGTCCGCACGCTGGTGGCGACCACGGGACCGGTCGTGCAGCAGCCGGGCGCCAGGACCGTGCTCTTCCTGCCGCTGGCACATGTCCTCGGCCGCGGGGCACAGGTCTACTGCGCCATGGGGGGTATGCAGGTCGCCCACTGTCCCAACCCCAAGTTGCTGGTCGGCGACATGACCACGATTCGCCCGACGTTCCTCGTGGGCGTTCCGCGCATCTTCGAGAAGATCTTCAACGCCTCCCAACAGAAGGCCCACGCCCAGAGCTCGACGAAGGGCAGGATCTTCGAGCGGGCGGCGAAGGTGGCGATCGACTATGGCCGGGCGATGCATGACGGCGGGCCCTCACCGTGGCTGAAGGTCCAGCACGCACTGTTCGATCGACTGGTCTATTCCAAGATCCGGACGGCGATGGGCGGGGACCTGCGCTACGCGATCACCGGTGGCGCCAGCCTCGGTGAACGGTTGGGGTTCTTCTTCGCAGGCATGGGTGTCACGGTGATGGAGGGCTACGGACTCACCGAGACCACCGCGTCGGGGACGTTCAACAGGGCGGAGAACCCGCGCATCGGCAGTGTGGGCCAGCCCATGCCGGGCACCGCGGTGCGCATCGCCGAGGACGGCGAGATCTGGCTGCGTGGACCACATGTGATGGCGGGCTACCACAACAATCCCACGGCCACCGAGGAGGCGATCACAGCCGACGGTTGGTTCCGGACCGGTGACCTGGGGGACGTCGACGCCGACGGATTCCTGCGGATCACGGGCCGCAAGAAGGAGATCATCGTCACCGCCGGCGGGAAGAACGTGGCCCCGGCCGTTCTAGAGGATCGGATGCAGGCCCACAACCTGATCGGACCGACCATGGTGGTCGGGGATGGTCAGCCGTTCATCGCGGCGATCATCACGCTCGACCCGGACGCACTGTCGGCATGGGCCACATCCCACGGGAAGGACAGCACTTCCGTTGCCGATCTGCGCGATGACCCGGAATTGATCGCTGAGATCCAAGCCGCTGTCGATGATGCCAACGCGGCGGTCTCCAGGGCGGAGTCCATCAGATCGTGGCGGCTCTTGGACGCGGACTTCACGGAGGAGACCGGATACCTCACACCGACGCAGAAGCTGAAACGCAGTGTCGTGGCCAAGGACTACCGCGAAGAGATCCGGAGTATCTACGGGTAGCGAACGGCGAAACTGACCCGCGGAGTTGATCTATATACTCCAACGATGATCCGGTTGCGCAACATGTTGGGCATCGCCACGGCGACAGCTCTCGGCGCCACGGTGCTCGCAGGCCCCGCGGCTGCCGATGACGTGGTGCAGTGGACCTCGAGCAACTACCTGAACAACTCTCAAGCGGGAATCGCGCTCGGCAACGTCGCGTTCACCTCCGCGTCCGACACCTTTGCGGCGTGGACCCTCACTTCCGGGGTGAACTACCAACCACAGGTCACCCGCGGCACCAAGGGCGCGTCGACGACATGGCCTCTGGATGAGGCCACCGCCACGCAGTCCCAGACGCAGTTGGCCATGGCGAAGGACGGATCTACGGGTTTCGCCGTGTACAAGAAGCTCGTGGGCGGAGTCGGCGAACTGTTCTGGTCGCGGTGGAACGGAACCTCATGGTCAGGAGGGACCGAACTCGCCACCTCGGTAAACCTCGCCACCCCGCCGGCCGTCGACATCCGCCGCGACGGCACGTTCGGAGTGGTGGTCTGGAAGACGTCAGCAAACGGCACCCAGGCTGCCCGGTTCAATGGCACGACATTCGCCACCCCCGAATCGCTGGATGCCAGCACCACCGGAGGCACACTGTCCGCAGCGGTCGCGACCGGCGCGAATCGTGCCCTCGTCAGTTGGATCTCCACGTCGGCACAACTCCGTTCGCGAGCGTGGACGGGCAATGGGTGGGCGCCCGCCCGTGATGTGTCGCAGAACGTCGGCGCGTCCACTGCCGGGGCGGGTGTCGTCGACCTTTCAGCGGATGGAACCCGATCCGTGGCCGTCTGGGCCATGAACACCGGCGCCGAGACCGCACGTGCAGCCGTGGGCAACGGCGACACATGGGCGACTCCCACCACTCTCGGCACAACCGTCGCGAACATCCAGGACATGGACGTCGCGCTCAATGCCGACGGCTCGCGCGCCTGGGCGGCGTGGGGCTACGACACAGCCGCTGCTGGCAGCAGCGTGTATCTGAATCGCGCACAACTGGAGTCAGGCAGCTGGTCCAGCCCGACGATCGCCGACGGGCCGAAGTCGGATGACACAAGGCCCGATCCGGACGTCGGCATCTCCGACTCCGGTCTGCGGGCCACCCTTGCCTACCGCGGAAAGCAGGACTCGGCGAACTTCGTCGGCTACGTGCAGGTGCTGTCGCGAGGTAGTTGGGGATCGGGCGTACCTGTCGGCACGTTCGAGGGCAATTCGGTGTCGGGTTTCACCCGCATGGCACTGTCCCCCAACGGGACCCTCGGCTCCGCGGTGTCAGTGGAGAACACGGGTGGACAGCAGGTTCTGGCGCGCAGGGCGATGACGATCCTCACTGCGCCTGATGCTCCGTCTGCGCCGGTGGCCGAGCAACTCTCCACTCCTCTCGGCAACATCGTGAGATTGAGCTGGACGCCGGCCGAGTTCATCGGCAACTTCGACTACCCGTCATTCTCGGTTGAGTCCGACCCTCCGGGCCCCGTGTGCCCGACGGACGGGTACTCCTGCGTAGTGCAGGGCATGACGCCAGGGATCACCTATCGTTTCCGGGCCTTCGCTACCGCGTACTACGGGGTGTCTGAACCGTCACCGTGGTCGGAGCCCGTCACGCTCCCACTCCCACCTGGTGACCCGGTATCCCCCGGTGACACAAGCCTCGCCACACCCAAGATCAGCAAACTGACGGTCAAGCAGGGTCGCTCAGCCAAGGGCATGCGCAAGGTACGGGTGCGCTGGACAACTACAGCCCCGGCAACCTCGTACCAGATCCGTGTGTCCAAACCAGGCGGCAAGAAGTGGAAGCCCTGGCGCACAGTCACGCGGCCCAAGGCGATCCTGCGACTCAAGCGAGCCAAGAAGTACCGCATCGCCGTCAAGGCACAGCAGGCTCAGGTGACCTCGCCGGCGAAGATCGTCCGGTTCCGCGTCAAGCGGTGAAGCCCGGCGGTCGCTGCTCTGCCGATGACACGGGCACCACTCTGCGCCCCATACTCATTGCTAGCGTGATCCACACGGGAGGTCGGGCGGCGCGGACCTGAACGCCCCGGGGGATCCTCCGCCGCGAGACACGAACCGGGAGGTGGCCATGAACGTCAGCACCACGGTCATCCTCGTGGCCCTGGTCAACGTCACGCTGGCTCTCGCCTTGCTCATCCAGTCCCGATTCAGTGTCCGGCCGCCGGGCATGAGACTGTGGGCCGCAGGTCAAACCCTCATCGCCGCTGGACTGATCATCAGCGCCTTCCGCGGTACCAGCCTGGCGGGCAAGATCGCCATCCCCCTGTGGCAGAGCACAACCATCGCCGGGTTCGTTCTGGTCTACGTGGGCATCCTTCGCTTCTTCGGCCGCAGGGAGCGCTGGGCACCGCTGGTCGCCCTCCTGGCGACGCTCACGGTGTGGTCGTCCTTCTTCACCTTCGTCGTCTTCCTGGTTCCGCCTCGCGGTGCCGCAGTGTACGTGTGTGCCGCCATCCTGGTCGTCGCCTGTGCCCGCGCGCTCCACTCATATGCCGAACCCGCGGTACGGGCCTCTGCGAGGTACTTGACGTGGGTCTTCAGCGCCCTGGGCGGGATCTACCTGGTTCTGGCGGTGGTGCAGGCCTCACGGTGGGACAGCCCCCAAGGCATGTTCGCGAACAGCCCGATCTACACGACGGCGTACGTCGCCACCGTGATCGGGACCGTCCTCTGGGTAGTGGGCCTGATCTCCATGGTGAACGAACGGCTGCAGGCCAGCGTCGCGGTGCAGGCGGACAACATGACAAGGATCTTCGACACGAGCCCAGACTGCGCCATCATCAGTCGACTCTCGGATGGAGTGATGGTGAACGTCAACGAGGGGTTCAGTCGGGTTACGGGATTTTCGCGCGCGGAGGCCATCGGACGTTCCTCGCAGGACCTGGGACTATGGCTGACACCATCGGATCGAGCCCGCCTGATCGAAAATCTCCACCCCACAGGTGAATGTGAGAATCTACCGGTGGTGCTGCGACGTAAGGACGGGTCGACGGTCGAGTGTGTGGTGTCGGCCAGCACGCTGGACATCGATGGCACGCCACACCTGATCAGCCTCACCCGGGACGTCACGGAACAACGCGCGCTGGAGGCCCAGCTGACCCACGACGCGGCCACCGACGCGCTGACCGGCGTGGCCAACAGACGTCACTTCCTGGCGCAAGCACAAGAACAGATGCACCACGCGACACAATCCGGTCGCAGCCTGTGCGTCGCGGTGATCGACATCGACGGTTTCAAGCAGATCAACGACATCTGCGGCCATGCGGCGGGCGACGCGGCTCTGGAACATTTCGCCCGGGTCGCGGAGCGCAGAACCCGCGAGGTCGATCTGCTGGGCCGCCTCGGGGGCGACGAGTTCGGCCTGCTCCTACCGCACGCCGGAATCGACGAGGCTTACGCGATCGTTGATCGCATCCGGCAGGACCTTCTGGCCGAGCCTGTCCCGGATCTCGACCCGACCGAGCCGTTGGTGATCACCATCAGCGCGGGAGTGGCGGCCCTGCGATCCAACACCGAGACGCTGCAGGAGGCCATCGCGGAGGCCGACTCGGCGCTCTACGAGGCCAAGGCACAGGGAAGGAACAGGACCATCAAGGTCTCCTGAGCGCAACCGCCGATGCTCAGTGCGAACGGATGAACTCGCCGGCGCAACGGGACCCGCCAGAAGCCCCCGGGAGTACGATGATCATGTAGCCGGTGGGGGCGCCGGCACCCGGTGGTCGGATGCCCGACACCTCCTCCCGGGAGGTGTGTGTCATGGACATCGCGGCGCTCTCACAGTGGTGGAGAAGGATTGCGATCGGCGTCGTCCTCGCCATGACGTTGGTGGGACTACCGGCGCAACTGGTACAGGCCGACCCGGTGGCGTTCGGCACGATCCTCACTCAGGCGATGCCGATCGAGGCGGCCGTCACCCCTGACGGATCACGGCTCTACGTCACCAACAACGGCAGCGGATCGGTGTCGGTCTTCGACACGCAGACCAATGCTGCGGTGGGCGAACCGATTCCCGTTGGAAGCTGGCCCCGGGGGCTGGCAGTCACCCCCGATGGATCGCGTGTCTACGTCGCCAACTACGGTGCCGGGTCGGTGTCGGTGATCGACACCAGCACCAACGCCACCGTAGGCATTCCGATCACAGTCGGCGGTTCACCATGGGACGTGGCGGTCACTCCCGATGGCATGCGTGTCTACGTCACGAATGTGTCGGGAACGGTCTCCGTGATAGACACCAGCACCAATCAGGTCGTGTCCGGGATCACCCTCGGTGTGGTCACCCATGGTGTGGCGGTCTCGCCCGACGGAAGCCGTGTCTACGTCACCAGGTTCGGCGACGGTTCACTCTCGGTGATCGACACCAACACAAACGCCACGGTCGGAGACCCGATCCCGGTGGGCGCCCTGCCGGAGGGGATCGCCATCACCCCCGGCGGCAAGCACGCGTACGTCGCCAACCACGGCAGCGACTCCGTGTCGGTCATCGACACGGAAACCAACTCCACGATCGGTACTCCGATCGCAGTGGGCGACTGGCCGTGGGGCATCGCGGTCAGCCCCGACGGTGACCAGGTGATCGTTGCGAACAACCAGAGCGCCTCTGGGTCGGTGATCGACACCGACACCAAGACCACCGTCGGCAGCCCGATCGCTGTGGGTGCCGCGCCTATGGGGGTCGCATTCAGGCCCGACGGATCGCGCGCGTACGTGGTGAGCTCCGGCCACTACCTCGTGACTGTGATCGCGGTGCAGCCGTCACCGCCGACGGATGTGGCGGCGGTCGCCGGAAACGGTGAGATCACTGCGTCCTGGCAGCCTCCGACGTTCACAGGTGACCAGCCGATCACCAGCTACCTGGCGACCGCATCCCCCGGCGGCCAGCAGTGCACGACTGGAGGCGCGACCACGTGTGCGTTCCCCGGGCTCACTAACGGCGCCGCCTACACGGTCACTGTGACGGCGACCAACAGCATCGGCACCTCGATGCCGTCCAAGCCCTCGACAGCCGTGACGCCGACGGCACCCGTTATGCCGCCACCTCCGAACACAGCACCCACTCCGGGCAGGGTCAAGGGAGTCAAGGCCAGAGTCCGCCATGGCAAGGTCCGAATCACCTGGCGGTCCGTCGCCGGCACCACCGTGTACCGCGCGCGCATCTCGAAGCCGGGGGCCGTGAGTTACAAGGCGTGGAAGACCACCACGAAGCGCGTGTTCAGGGCCACGGTTCGCACAGGCAAGGCGTACAGGTTCCAAGTCCGCGCGCTGGGTGCGGGTGGGCGTGGGCCGGTGACGACTCTGCGGTTCCGGGCACGCGAGCGGTGAGGCTGTCGGCGCTCGACGCCCTGCATCATCCATGCGGGCGGCGGAATGGTTCGTTCGGGGCTGTCCTCACGAGCCTCTACTGACGCATACTCGGAAGGCAAGCGGGTCGGACCACTCGCGGATTGGACACGGACATGAGCATGCGCAAGGTTGTGGCGGCGACAGTTACATTGGCGGCCACGGGCGGGGCGATGATGATGAGCGCTGGAGCTGCGAACGCGGCCGGCGACCCGGACTTCAAGACGGTGTCCGCACCCGCGAGTGTGGTGTCGGGCCAGATGTTCAAGATCAAATGCCAGCTGAAGAAGAGCGTGAACTGGTCCGGGGCGGTGGCCCAACTGGATCAGAAGAAGGCCACGATCAACGCCAAGCGTGATGTCTCCGCCAACGGCAACTGCACCATGCGGGTCATCCTCGGACCGACGGGCAAGCAGAAGATCCGCGTGATCGTCACCCAGAACGGCGGCGCGCTCGAGTCCGCTTGGTTGAAGATCAAAGTGAAGCCTGCCTAGCCGTCAGCAGGACCACCAGTAGCGGTTGGGATCACACCAGGGCGAGACCCTGGGCGCCGGCGACGCGATGGGCTCCGACTCCCATGCGACCGCCTTGATGGTCGGATGTCTCGCTGTACCTGGGCCGTTGATGAGCAGTTTCCGCTCACTCAACCACGCTGGGGACCACCGGCCCGTATCGCGTCCACGCCAACCAAGGCCGCTCTCGCCGGCGGACACGTTGACGATCCGCTTGTTGCGCAGGTCCCGCACCAAGACGGTGCTGCAGTTCACGTCGGCGTAAGGCAGCACATCTGTGACACAACCTGTTCCCGCGCCGAAACGGAACGCGATCCGGTTGCCGGAGGGCGAGAAGGTCAAGCCTGTGATCTCGGGCTTGCGCGGCAGCGTGAATCGCCCTGGGATCAGGGGCTGGCGTCGGCCTGTGGCAAGTCGCTCGATGAAGGCTCCACGCCGGGTTCGGAAAGCGACCGCGGTCGAGTCCGGCGCCCATTGCACCGCAGGGCCGCGCAGATTGGGACCCTTCGCGACTGTAGCGATATTCCCGGAACCGAGGTCCTTGACCAGGAGGCGCGTCCGACCTGATCCGGCCGCCGCGCGAAAGGCCACCCTGAGGGAATCGGGCGACCAGACGACTCCCCCGCGTGTATTGGCCCGCAAGAGTTCCGGGGTGGTTCCGTCCACGTCCACGATGTACAGCGATCGGCGGTCGAGCCCACGGCCCAAGGGATCCTCGGAAGACTCGAACAGCACCCGCCGTCCATCGGGGGAAGGCGCCCAGCCACGGACCCGGCCAGCTGCCGGGACAATTGCGCGGACGGTCCGCGAGGCCACGACTGCGACCGCGATGCCGCACCGGTCCGGGTGTCTGCAGATCGACAGCACCAGGTGATCATCGTCGGTCCACTGAGCACGACCGGAGTGCGCGGACACCACGCGCCACTCCCCTGTGTCGATGTCCGCGAAGCTGACCCCGTCGGCGCCGGTCGCGAAAGCGATGCGACGGGAGTCCGGCGACCACGACACACGTGAACCAGAGTGCGCAACTCTCCGAACCTCCCCTGTCGCAAGCTCGCTCACGAACAACCCCGGTTCACCGCCCCCCAGCTCGGGGTCGTCGGAGGCGAACGCCACGCGGGTACCGTCAGGCGAGACCGTCCAGCCATGACCAGTCGCAGGAAGTCCGTTGCTCCCGACGGCGACGGGCGCCAAGAGGCCGGGCAGCGACGTTGTGTCCCTGCGGTAGCGGAACGTGACGGTTGTGCCTTTGCGGATCGTCAACTGCTTGACACGCGCCGTTGACGCCTGCTCGCCGACGACAGGTAAAGGAAGGAACGTCACCCGGCCTGGACTGACCCTGACAGTGCGCGAGGAGACGATGCGCACATCCCGTACCCCGTGCCTGTCGTATACGCGCACTGTCGCCGGGGTACCCAGCAGCCGTCCGCTGATGATGACCCGTACGGCCGGGTGCACCTCCGGGTCAGCTGCCGCCGGCCCTACTCCAGACGCGAGCATGGCGCCGCCGATCCCGGCGATCACAGCCACTCTCGCTCCCATGCCACACCCCTGCAGTCCACGGCCAGAATAGGGGCCGTCGCCCGGTACAAGGCCCATCTCCGGTCTCGGGCATGACAGGATGTCCAAACGATCATGTAGATAGGAGGCCCCATGCGAATGCTCGGCCTTGCCGTTGCCATCGCATTCATCGCCTCCCCGGTCGCTGCGCAGGCACAGACCGTTCCGGTCGATCCTGGCCCGATCGCCAAGGGGCGCCCGATCCTCGGCACCACGCAGAACCTGCCCTCGCTGGACTCTGAACATCCCTACGACGTCGGGCCGGGAACCGCCTCCCAGCTGCGCCGGATCTACCAGAACGGCACGATCCGAGCACTTCAACAGGAGGTCGCGCAGGACGCGCGCAAGACGGTCCTGCAGTGGTTGCGACAGCACCCGGACGCGAAGAAGCCTGCGGTCGTCTTCGACGTCGACGACACCATGCTCAACAACTTCGAGGAGTACAACTCCAACGACCCGGCGTTCTCCTACAACCCCGAGACGGACAAACAGTTCGCGGTGGAATGCAAAGCGACAGCCAATGCCCCGGTACGCCGGCTCTACCGGAAGTTCCAGGCAGCGGGCCTTCGCATCGCTGTGATCACCGGCCGGCCTTCCACCCAACGCGCTGCCACCATCAACTGCATGGAGAAGCGCGGCTTCCCGCAGTGGAACAGATTCATCACGCGCACGGATGCCACGAGTTCACTGAGTTCCGCGCGATTCAAGGCCAAGGCCCGGGAGTCGCTACAGGACGACGGGTGGACAATCGTGGCCAGCATCGGCGATCAGGTCAGCGACATGTCCTACGGCCGCCTGAAGTACGGCTTCCTGATGCCCAACCCGATGTACTACCTCCCCTAGCCACCTCTGCACTAGCCTGCGGTGATGCGACTCGCCCTGCCAGGGTCTGCCACCCTGGGCGGCACCCAACGCCGACTGTTGCTCGCCATGACGGCAGCGGCCGTCATGGTCCAGACGCTGGGCGCGAGCTTCAACTACATCCTCGACGACATGCTCCGGGGGCTCGGGTCGTCGGCCTCGCAGTCCGACTTCGCGCGTCAGATGCCGACGGTGGGTGCACTTCTGGTGATCTTCATCTCGGGGGCACTCGGGCAGCGCTTGGGCTCCAAGCGGGTCATCCTCGCCTGTTGCGGCTTCTACGCACTTGGTAGCGCACTCGTCGCCGTCGCACCCTCCATGCCCATGGCCACGTCCGGGCTGCTGCTGGCCAACATCGGCAAGGCGGCCCTGCTGGTCGTGGCACTGGCCTCGCTCAGTGCCACAGTGCGGGACTCGGACGGGCGCGCGACCGCATTCGCTGTGTTCTCGGCGGCCATTCCCTTCGCCTACCTCTTCGTGCCATTCGTGGCGGCTGTGATCGTGGAGTCCGCGGGATGGCGTTGGGTGACCGCGGTCTGGGTCGCGGCCGGAATCCTGGCGATGGTGCTGGTGTGGGCCCTCGTTCCCGCCGACACTGCCGCCTCGCAGCCAACGGGAGAGATGCTGACGCCGGCCCTTGCGGGTTTGGTCCTCGCGCTGGCGGTCGAGTCAATCACGCAGCTGTCACAGCGCGGTCCGACAACGGCATTCCTGCTCCTGCTGGCTGCATGCGCAGGAGCAATAGTGGCTTTGGTCCTGGCGATGCGCAGAATCCCGAACCCCACGCTGGACCTCGCACCGTTGCGCCGCGGCAATCTGGTGCTCCTGCTCGTCGTGCTGGTCCTGACACTGTTCGCGAACCTCTTCTTCTACATGACCATGGCGCTGCAGTACGTCTACCGGCTATCCCCCGTCGACGTGGCACTCGCGATGGCACCTGCACAACTGTGCGCTGTCATCGGTGCCACCGCCTCCGGGCGGCTGGTTCGACGCTGGGGCATCACCACCGCCGGCTCGGTTCTCATGGGGCTGGTTGCCGCCACGTTGATCTGCAGCGCGGCCCTACGCCTGGACAGTCCGTTGTGGCTCGCGGTCTTGATCGTGTCCGTTTACGCCGCGGCGGCGGCTGGTGGCGGTGTGGCTGTGACGAACGCCGTGATGGACACTGCTCCACCAGGCAAGGAAGGCGCGGCATCTGCGTTCCGCGGTGCCGCGGCCGGTTTGGGGACGGCCATTGGAGTCGCCGGCATGACGAGCATCGTGATCGTGGCGTCGTCGGCCTCACTGCACAACCAGTCAGTGAAGGCAGGTATCGACCCGTCGCAATCGACGCAGATCGCCCGCGACATGGCACAGGGTGCGACCTCGGAGGATGCCTCGTCCCTGTACGCGGTTCCCGTTGCCGAGGTCACCGAGATCGACGACTTCCGCCGCCGGGCGTACCTGCATGGCTTCAAGGCCCACGGTCTCGTGGGTGGGGTGGTGACTCTGGCCGCCGGCGTCATGTTCTTCGCGGTGCGGCGCAGGCAGGAGCGCCGATCACAAGATGTTGACGGCGTAGGCGATGACCAGGGCGCCCAACGCCAGTGAGATCGCTGACTCGGAGATCATCATGACCTTGGCCCATGGCCGGATCGCCGACACATCGGTGGGGCTGAAAGCCAGCGCGGTGTTGAACGAGAGAGCCACGTAGTCGACGAACTGGGGATACCAGCCCGCGGGCACCAACTCGGGTAGGGAGTGTTCTGGAAAGACGAACGCGCGTGGGACATCGGTATTGGCAGCTGCCCGGGCAGCAGCGCCACCGCCGTCGAGGTCCCAGTACCAGAGCGCGTAGGCAATGACGTTCGACACCCAGATGATCCCCCCGATGGCCAACAACTGTCCGGCACTGTCGAAGGACGCCTGGGTGAGGATTCCTGCGACCAGCCGTACGGCCTGCGCGGCTGTGGCCAGCGTGATCGTCGCAATCATGAGCCCGGTGGTGACCCGGAGCCAACGCCGCTGGCGATCGATGCGGCCAGGATCTCCGACGATGAGCACGATCAGAAAGGCTGCCAGGAACAGTGGGTACACGAAGGAGAACTGAGGGAACATCTGAAAGTCCGACGGCAGCAACTCGAACAGCAACCCGACGATCATCACCGCGGCAGCCATCGGCCAGCGCTGCTCGGCCCGCATCCGGGGTTGGCCCTCCGACCCACTGCTGATCATGGACACAGAGCCTGTCACGCCAACGGCGTGATCCCCTCGTGACACACCTCACCTACGCCGAACACGGCGGCGACCGGGACTCGCTGGGCGCCATACGAGGGATCCCCTGCTCCATCTGGATCGTGTACGCACCGAAGTGGAGATCGTGATGACAGCGCTGGCACAGGAGAACCAGATTTCCGACATCAGTCTTTCCACCGTGACGCCAATGGTGCACGTGATGGGCCTGGCAGAACCGCGGCGCACGACCGCAGCGGATGCACCCCCGGTCACGTGCAACCAGCGCTCGCCATTGCCCGGTACTGGCGCCCCGCTTGCCGCGAGCCAGCGCGAGTGGCACGAAGGTGCCCTCCCGTCGCGTCCCCAGGATGACCGAGACGATCGACGTGCAGGTGATCATGTCGAACAATCGGGTTCCCAGCGCCGAGTCGTCTTCGAGGACGGCACCGTCCGAGGAAAGATCCTCAAGGTCGACCAAAACCGACGTTTGGGAGATCCCCAGCGGACTGCGGTTGGCCATCGCGGCGGAGACCAGGTCCGCCAGCGCATCGGCACGGCGCTGCTGGGCTGTGCGTTTGTCCTCGCGGCCAGTGCGGTCCATCAGCGCCGCCAGAGCATCGCGCAATCGCGCGCCTTCGGCGGGATCGAGGTAGCCGTCGATCCGGAACATCCCGTTGCTGGTCTCCGACAACGAGAGGCATCGCCTGTCGTGAAGTGCGGCGTGATCGGAGTCTTTGCCGTCCGGCCGGCACTGGTCGGCAAGCAGCGTCAGCAGGCGTCTCAGCTCACGCGGTTCCACCCGTTCGGCGACGGTCACGACGTGCGCCTCTATCTGAGCGAAGCCCGTGATCCGATGACTCTCCGAGGTGATCACTGCGACGTGGGCAGCCGAGATCGAGCCGTTCCGGAAGGAGCGGCTCACCTCGGGCAACCCCTGCAGTGCGTGCCCCCGACTGACCAAGGCCGACCCGGTCTGCGGATTCTGCCCGGTGGCCACTGCCACCATCGTCCCGGTTGTGCCGGCGTGAAGGACCCGGGAATCGGCATTGCGATCAGCCTCCGCGGCCACAGCGGTCATGCAGGCATCGATCCGGTTCCGTAGCCGGGACAGGGCTGCCAGAATTCCGGCGCGCTCCTCAGCGCACATGAGCCCCGGGTCCGGGACGCGATCCAACAGATCCTCGACCTCGTCGAGGACAGCAGGGTGATCTGTGGGCAATTCCGCGGCGATCTCCAGGCGACGACGCACCTGTCGAGAGACCTCGAAGAAGCCCATCTACCACCCCGATTCGCTTTCCTCAATCATCGCACACATGTACGACAGATCTCGGGAGCCACACGGTGTTCGTGTTCGCCCGGTCCTCAACCGAACGCGTGATTGACTGCACCCTCACCGGCGTTGTTTGATCGTCTTTTCAGGTGGAGAGAGGTCTGTCATGACAGGAATCCGCGTTCTTGTGAGTTCGATCGCGGCCGTCGCCATGGCGATGGTGGGGATCGCAGCCACCAGCCCCGGACAGGCGGTTGATCCACCGCCGTACACCAAAGCGACTCCCGCTTCTCACGACTTCGGAATCCAGAAAGTCGGCGTCGCGTCCACGTCGTTCACGTTCCTGATCGGCAACGACTACGGGTTCCCCATCGACTTCACCACGAACTCCTTCACCGGCCCCGACGCCGCTGACTTCAAGATCACTGCGAACAGTTGCACGAGCAACAACTTCGGTGAGTTCTCCTACTGCAACATCTCCGTGCAGTTCACGCCGAGCAGCCCCGGACCCAAGACCGCCACCCTGGAAGTCAAGAGCCAGAACGCGCCACCATCCCCGGTCTACTACGAGCGCACCATGCCGATCCCGCTCAGCGGCACCGGCGCCCTGCCGCAGTTGAGCGCGACTCCCAGCCCCCTCGACTTCGGCGGCCAGCCCGTCGGCACCGACTCGGTCGAGCAGATCCTGACCGTGGCCAACACCGGCGACGTACCGCTGAAGATCACTTCGAGTGATGTGACCGGGCCGGACGCCGGACAGTTCCAGGTCATTTACGACGCGTGCGGGGGGGCCACATTGGCACCCGCAGACACGTGCGAGGTCTGGTACGCCTTCTCGCCGACCTCCGCCGGTACGAAGTCTGCTCAGGTCGATGTCGTGTCCGACGCCGAGGGCAGTCCGCACATCGTGCCGATCAACGCGACGGGCACCGTGCCACTGGTGGCTGCAGATCCTGCTGTGGACCTCGGCGACCAACTTGTCGGCTCGACGTCCTCCCCCATCTCGGTCACCGTGAGCAACACGGGAGGTGCCGCACTTGAGGTGTTCGAGACATCCCTCGCAGGAGGCGATTCCGCATCGTTCGCCATCGCGTCGGAAACCTGTACTGCGGCGAAGGTCCCCGCCGGCGGCGCCTGTGAGGTCAACCTCACGTTCAGCCCGGCGACTACGGGCACAAAGTCCGCGGACCTGACCATCGTGTCGGATGCCGCCAACAGCCCAACACTGATCATCCCGGTACAGGGCTCCGGAATCACTGCGCCGGCACCCGTCGTGCCCGGCCCTGGTCCCACGTCGGGCTCGGAGAACGATCCAGCGACGAACGCACTGCGCGAGCAGTCGGCCCAGACGGCCGCACTGCCCTCCCGTATCAAGCGCAAGGGACGCACTGTCATCCTCCCCGCGAATGCGACCACCAATGCCGGGCAGGCGATCACAGCAAAGGTGAAGGCCACTCCGAAGCGCTCACCCAAGGGCACGAAGACCTACAAGGTGATCCGGGCCAAGAACGGCAAGGTGGTGATCCGGACCTTCGGGTACAAGAAGTTGCGCGTCAAGGTCACTGTGTCCGCGCCATCAACGACGGGTTTTGCCCCGTACGCCGTCCAGGCCACCTACTACAAAGGCAAGCGGCGCTGATCCTGCGCGACTACCCAGCCAGGATCTCGTAGATCTCGTCGCGCACCTCCGCCTGCGCGGCGGGATTGCTCACGGTCTTCTCCTCCGCGATCGCGACGGCGAACTTCGGCTTCCCGATGCGTGCCGTGATGCGCAATCCCGGCACTTGGGCACCGTCGAGCAGCATGGTGACCTTCTCCACCGTGACCTCGTTCTTGTTGACGGCTTTGACCTCGCGCGCGCCGAAGCCCATCCCGCGGACGAAGATGAAGCTGTCTGAGAAGACAACGAGCAGGCCCTCATGCTTCTTCTTGATGGTCACGGGATCGCCGTCGGGGTGCTTCGCCTCAAAGATGCCCGGCGACGCGATCCTCACGTCTTCGGAGGCGTACCGGCCATTGAGGTCCTCGGACGTGCCGTCGATGGTCATCAGGTCGTTCTTCGCGTGGTGCACGACGTCGGCTCCGGACCCCGGCCTGAGGCGGTCACCTGTGGCGGACAGCGCTGCCTCGATCTTCGGTCGGATTGTCACTTCTGCTCCTTCACATGGCTTATTCTTCGACGCTAGCCAGTCCGGCAGTACCCGCAATCCCAGACTCGGGCTGTGTAACCGTTACAGCCACGACGGGTCCATAGGCTGTCTCCACCCGAATGATCCGCGTGGCAGGGTGATGACGATGACAGACGCCGTGACCTCCGATGAGGTCCTCGCAGCATTGGAGCGCGTGCTGAACAGCGACGCGTTCCTCAGCGCACCCCAGAGCCGCAACTTCCTCGCATTCGTCGTGACGGAAACGCTGGCCGGGCGCGGCGACCGGCTGTCCGAACGCACAGTGGGGCGCGGCGCCATGGACCGTCCGGATGACTTCGACGGCCGGTTCGACGCAAGTGTGCGGGTCCGGGCCACCCGTGTCCGCAAAGCACTCGAGGCGTACAACGCCACCGCCCATGACCCGGTGCGTATCCACCTTCCCGCCGGCACGTACATCCCAGTCTTCAGCACAGTACATTCGCCGCGCCGACCCGAACTGGAGACGGCGGTCGTGGTCACCGCAGCCGCCGGCGATACCGAGGGTTTCAGCGAGGCGTTGTCACAGGAGATGACCCGCCAGCTCGAGGCGTTCCCGGGACTGCGCGTGATCGGCCCCATCGCGACCGATCACCCCACCTCTGTGGCCGACGGCCTCGACGTTCGGTTCGTACTCCACATCGCGATGGTGGAGGACGCGCCCGCAGTGGAGATCACTGTCCTGGACATGACCTCGGATGCCACAGTGTGGGCGGCCCGCGAGAACCCCGCGGCAGATGCAGCAGCCTTCGACGTCGGGTACTGGGCGCAGTCCATCGCCGGAAGGATCGGCGACTACAACGGAGTCATCCTGAGCCGGTTCGCGCAGTCCGGAGCCTCGGAGGAACCGGACTGGCGCGCGATGCAGGCGTACTACACGATGTTCACCTCTGGTGATCGCACCGCTGTGATCCCGGCCGCTGACGGCTTGACGCGATTGGTGAACGGTGGCCACCGTTCACCCACCATCCTCGCCGCCCTGGCACATGCCCTGTCATTGCGCGCCGCGTACGAATTGAGCGAAGACATCGAAGCCGACAAGGCCACTGCAGTATCACTAGCCGACGAGGCATTGGCGGGGGACGCCACATCCGCCACCGCACACCTGGCATTGGCGACCGTCGCCCTGTTCAGCGACCAACCCGGATCCACTCAAGAACACGCACAGCAGGCGGCCAGTCTCGCGGGGTTCCACCCGTCCATCCTCGGCACAGCCGGCACGCTGATGGCTCACGCCGGCGATTGGCGCGGCGGCATCGATGCATTGCGGGAGGCACTGCGCCTGAACCCGGACCTGCCCGGATACTCACGTGTCCTGTTGGTGATGGACAACCTGTTCAGCGGCGACGACGCACTGGCACTGGCTGAGGCTGCGCGCATCGAGACCCCCACCGAGGCGTGGGGTTCCTACTTCCGGGCGCTGCCCCTGATGGGTCTCGGATATCGCGACCAGGCACTCGACGAGATGAAGACCGCGATGGCCATAGACCCGACCGTGCTGGATGACCCGGAGAGTGTGGTGAAGTCGTACGTTCAATTGACGACCGCACAGCGTCACGTTCTCGCCGATCGACTGCGAATGTTCACCGCCGATGTCTGACCCCCGCGACGACGAAATGGCCGCATCTGATCGAATCGGCGCATGAGCATTCTGAGCCGGGCAAAGTTCCGGCTGTGGTGGGAGCGCGCGTCGTGGGTCATCCCTCTGACGGGCATCGTGCTTGCCCTCATGCTCAACGAGGCTGTTCGCAACATTGACGAAGCGCTGTACGCCGAGGGCGGCGTGCAGGAGTTCTCCTCCGGCGCCGCGATCACGATCCTTGCCGCCATCGGTGGCGGCATGATCACGTTCACGGGCTTCGTCTTCTCCTTCGTGGTGCTGCTCCTGCAGTTCGGCTCCAGTGCGTACTCCCCACGGTCGGTGGCCTACTTCCTGCGCGCCCGCGCGGTCCAGTGGATCCTCGCCCTGTTCCTCGCCACGATCACCTTCTCGTTCCTCACACTCATCGACACCGGCTCGCTCAACCGGGAGGACTTCGTGCCCTCCGGCGGCGTCCTGCTGGCCATTCTTCTGCTGCTCGTCAGCCTCATCGGCTTCATCGGGCTGCTGCATGTCGTTGGCCGGCGCATCCGCGTGGACGCGGTACTCAGTTCCATCGGAGAGTCCTCCCAGCGGGCCCTGCGGCGAAGCGCCCACTACATCCCTCGCGGTGGGACCGCCACACCGATCGGCGAGGAGGCGACCCTGGCCTTGCGCAAGTCCGACGCCCTACCCGATGACACCAACGACGACTTCGAGATCGTGTCCTACGTCGGCCGGAACGGTCAGGTGGTGGCCGTCGACGTGGCCAGACTCATCCGGCTGGTGAGACGCCACAAGTGCGAGATCGATGTGGTGGTCCGCGTCGGGGACGCAGTGACGCCCGGCACACCCATCGCCCGCGTCAAAGGTGCCCCGAAGCCCTTGGACCGCCGGATCAGTGCCGCCATCGTCGTGGACTCCGAGCGCTCGCTGGTATACGACCCCCTGTACGCGTTACGCCTGCTCGTCGATGTCGCCCTGCGTGCGCTGTCGCCAGCCGTGAACGACCCGACAACCGCGGTGCGCTCGCTGGACGAGATCGAGGGTGTGCTGCGGGTGGCTGCCGACGAACGTATGGGCGCGATCAGTTTCGAGCTCGATCCCGGCCGGCTCGTGGTGTCGCGTCCGACGTGGACCGAACTGGTGGACCTGGCGCTCGTGGAGATCCTCACCGCGGGGTCGGGTGAGATACAGGTGCACCGGCGGTTGCTCGCACTGGTGAGCGACCTCATTCCGGCGGTGGCGGAGTCTCGCCGCCCGGTGCTCGACGAGTACCGAAGCCAGCTGCTCGCCGACGCCGCGGAGATGCCGGGACGGTCGGGTCACATCGCCGGACACGGCGATAGGCAGGGCCTTGGGGGCTCGTCCTGAGGGACCTACATCTGCCCGATGTCGATGCCGGTCACCGGCTGTCCGACGCGGTCGTAGACAAGTTGCACGGCCCCCTTCGGGAACACCCGGGGGGCCTGCGCCAACTTGAAGGACGCAGGAACCGCTGGGCCGTCCCGCAGCAGACTCTTGCCGGTCCCCAGTGTCAATGGGTACACCATCAGGTTCAGCCGATCGAGCAGATCGGCGCCGATCAGAGAGTGGACCAATCGACCACTGCCGATCACATGCATCTCACGGAAGCGGTCCTTGAGCAGTCGCACCTGCTCGACCTCGGTCAGAACCTCGGTCCGCTCCCACGCTGCGCTGGTCATCGACTGTGACACGACGAACTTGGGCAGTGCGTTGAAGATCACAGCGATCGGATCGTCCGCCTGGTGCGGCCAGTAGCCCGCGAAGATGTCGTAGGTGTGGCGGCCCAACAGCAGGGCATCCATGCGTTCGATGCCGGACGAGATCTCCTCCCCCGCCTCCGCGTCCAGGTAGAAGCCCTGCCATCCACCGAACGGAAAGCCACCCTCCTGGTCCTCGTCGGGAGCCCCCGGCGCCTGGTAGACGCCATCGAGCGTAGTGAACAGATCAGCGCACACGATTCCCATGACGCCACCCTTTCAGGACTGCTTCTGTGGGCACCTACCCCCAGAGACTGGCCGCATTCCAGGCAATCGTGACCCACCTGCACCAGCCCTCGCGGTGCGCCCCCAAACACACCTGCGTGAATGACACTGCCGCAGCTGTCTCATGGGATGACCGTACGTGTCACAGCTGCCGTCTGCACACGCTGAGCGCGATCACACACAGTCACAATGGGGCACACATTTCCGGCGTACTGCCCCAGGGAGCTTGCCCTACTTCAACACTGCGTCACCTGCGAAACGACCGTCCGCACCAGCCACGCTCTACGCTTCAGCACGAGGAGGAGCGATGGACATCATCATCATGGTTTTGCTGCTCGTCACCGCGATTCTGATCTACCGCGGGGCGGCACGGAAGTGGATTCTCACGAGTTGGATCGTCGCGCTGGTGTTGATGCTCGGTCTGTTCCGGTATCACGTGACCTCGCCTCTGGATCTGAGCTTCTGATGTCGAAGACCTTTCCGAAACTCATCTTCTGGGGACTGCACGCATGGGTCCTGGCATACGTCGGCGTCCTGCTGGGGGCGTTCACCATCCAGTTCGTCGAAGGCGAGTTCCCCTGTCCGCTGTGCATGTTGCAGCGCTACGGGATGATCCTGAGCACTCTCGGAGCCCTGTGGGTGATCATGCAGGCCCGCCGCGGCGAGTTGACCGCGGCCCGCTACATGCAGGGCATGGGTCTGGGCATCCTCGGTGCCGCGGCCGGTGCCCTGGTCTCGGTGCGTCAGATCCTGCTGCACATCAAGCCTGGCGACCCTGGCTACGGCTCGGCGGTCATGGGCTACCACCTCTACACGTGGGCTCTCATCACCTTCTACATCGTGATCCTGTTCGTCGCCGTGCTCAGCATCCTCGCCCCCGTTGGCCTCCCCGAGGCCCCCGAGAGCAAGGGCGCTCTCACACTGTCGTCGATCGTGGTGTGGATCTTCATCATCCTGGTGGCGGCTAACGTGATCGCGATCATCTTCCTGGAGGGATTCGCCTGGGTCCTGCCGGACGATCCGACCTCCTACAACCTGCTCGACCAGTTCTAGGGATTCCTGCGGTACGGTCGGTCAGCCCAGTGCGGTCCGCAGATGCACATGGTTGTCGTGCATCTCGTGCAGGCCCGCCTGCGTGGTCTTGGGGTCCACGCCCGCGCACAGATCCTCGAAGACGGTGGTCGTGAACCCCGCCGACTCGGCGTCCTCGGCAGTCGCACACACGCAGTAGTCCGTCGCGATACCAACCACATGGAGATTTGTGATCCCGTGTTCGGTCAGGACCGCCTGCAGCGTCTGTCCACCCGGTAGTGTCACACCCTCGAACGCCGAGTAAGCGGGCCGGCCGTCCCCCTTGACGACGTGGACATCCACGTACGCCAGTACGTCATGCAGGTCCGGGTGGTAGTCGGCCCCCGGGGTGTGCTGCACACAGTGCACCGGCCACGTCGTGGAGAAGTCGGGCTCCTCACCGGGCTTGGCGAAGTGCCCGCCGTTGTCGCTGTCCGGGTGATGCCAGTCGCGCGAGGCGATCACCAGCGCGTAGTCCTCGCGGTGCTCCTTCACGAACGGCGCGACACACGCAGCCACCGTGCAGCCACCGTCAACCCCCAGGGCACCGCCCTCGCAGAAGTCGTTCTGGACGTCGACCACGATCAAGGCACTCCTTGCCGATGCCTCATTCATGACAACCACCTCATTGTTCAGGCCGTTACCGAAGTTCTTCGTCACTCCCGACCCCCCACTTGAGCCAAGGGGCACCGATCAGGCCACAGAGGGGGCTGCGCTCAACGGAAGGGATCCCCTCGGCGTGACGAGGTGGACGCCCAGCAACGGCAGACGATCACTGCAGGCCTCTTCGATGAATCGGGCCCAGGCCGCGTCACGGGCGCCCACACGCAGGGGACCCGGGCGAGCCAGCGCCACAAGAACACACGACTCGGCACACGCACCGAGGATGGCCACCACGAGGTTGTTCAGCATCACATCGGTGTCGGCCGGCGGATTCAGCTCGATTTCGTCGACCAGGATCGGCTGTGTGATCCGCCGGTTCGCATCGCACATGAGTACCACCAGCGCACCGTCGTACCGCGTTTTCATTGACACGAACAGATCCAGCACATCCCTGATCAATCGGCTGTCGTCAAGTGGTAGTTCAGGCCAGTTCGCGGGGAGGTCCTTGAAGCTCATGCCCCCAGAATCCGGGCCGTTGCGCGACCTCACCAGCGGCCGAGGCCGATCTGTGGATGCACACCGTTGCGACGGGTAGGTGGTCCACATCCGACTGAGGAGAGGTCATGCAGGAGCGACCCACGCCCATCGACAGCCATCACCGCAAGTCCGCCGCGGAGCCTCCGGGCGACAGCCAGGTCACCAATCCCAATCGGGTCATCGGGGATGGCGACGCGATCACCGAGGACAACAAGGAAAGCACGGACGATTAGCGAGAGGTAGTGGCTCAAAACCCTGCGGCGGCAGCCCCCGCACGGTGTCACACTGGCCGCATGCCCGTGCGAGAGGACCTACGTCACGCGCTGACCGACGCCATGCGCCGCCGTGACACGGCAGTCATACCGCCCCTCAGATCTGCCATCGCCGCGATCGACAACGCAGAGGCCGTGACTGTCGAGGCAGGTACCGAGGTCGAATCCCCCATCGCCGGGTCGCGTGGCGGGCTCGGCGCCTCTGAGGCAGCCCGCGCCGAACTCTCAGAGCCACAACAGATCGCCATCGTGAAGCACGAGATCTCTGAACTCGCCTCGCATGTGGAGCGCCTGACGCGGCTGTGTCGCCGCGAGGAGGCGGATGCGGCCAAACGGGCCCTCACCGTCCTCGGGGGAATCGTGGGCACCGCGAGTGAGGCCTGACGAGTCGCTGCACTTAAGGTCAGGACATGTCCCAGCCCCACGTCGCCGCGACGGCCGCCCGCCCTCGCCGGGCAACCCAGCGCGACTTCGTCGATTCCGGGTTCGCGATCCTCGCCGAATCCGGACACAGGGGTCTTACGATCCACAGACTGTGCCGCCACGTGGGCGTGTCAACCGGATCGTTCTACCACCACTTCGCGAACTGGGACCACTACGTGACCGTGCTTCTGGCGCACTGGGAAGGCGACCAGGAACGGCAGATGAAGGCGGCAGCCACCGCCGAATCGCAATTGCGACGCATCGAGATCGCCCGGGATCTCGCCTCGATGTATCAGCATGCGACCGAGGCCGCGATCCGGGCATGGAGCATGTCGAACGAGCAGGTCCGACGAGCCCAGGAACGCGTCGATGACGTTCGGCGACGGCATCTGGTGAGCCTCCTGCGGCATTCCGGTGTCGACGACGAGCGGGCCGAACTGCTGGCCAGTGTGGGCCTGGCGATCCTGGTCGGACTCCAACAGTTGCAGGGCGGCGCGGACAAGATCCCCGACGCCATGCACCTGTATCAATCGCTGGTGCTGGCGGCGATCCCGCCGGCAGGCTGAGCGGCCAGCGGCAATGACCGGCGCGGGCCTGGATCGCTGACACCCAATTCGGCGAGGTCGTGCCGACCGGTGCCCCAGTCGTCGTAGGTACGCACGTACAGGATCTTCTGGTCGTGATCCCGCGCCACGTACCACTGCGTGTAGTCCCCCGAGGCGGCCACATGCCTTGGCACGCTCACCAGGTCCAAGCAGTGGAAGACCTGATTCACCGCATCGCGCGGATCCTTGGCCTCGGTCACTGTCTGGGTCAAAACAGTGGCACGCACGAAGCGCGAGGGCGGTGTCACGTCCCCGGGCATACCGAGCAGGCCCGATCCGTTCCCGGTGGGGACGACCTGCATACCGAGCAGGTTGTAGGGCTTGTCCTCCGCGTTGGTCAGACCTATGTAGTTGCGCAGGTTGGTCATGTGCCAGGGGAAGACCGGGGAATTCGTCAGGACCCCCGCGTGGTTGTCGTAGACGTGCATGGTGTCCTCGACGAACTCGACGACGAGGTCGTTGCCGTGTGCGTCATGAATGCTCAGATGCTCCGTTGCCGACCAGTTGGTCAACGGCTTCAGAGCCTCCGGCATGGCGCGACCTTCGGGCCACAGCATCCCCACTGGCGCATCCCAGATCCGAACCGACGCCAGGGCGGCCTTCACGTCCTCCACCGTTGAGCACGTCCCCAGAAGCCAGCCAGCCAGGTTGATGAAGTCCATCGCGGGGGCCGAACCTTCAGGTGGCGACACCGGCAGGCGGGTCTCGGACAGCCACAGCGTGGCCACCGACAATCCGGCCTCGTTCAAGCCGTCCGCGAAGTAGTCCTTGAGGCCGAAGAAGTTGAGCGCCACGAACCCCAGGTGGTTGCTCCACGTGTGCGGTTCGACACCGGGCGATGCGGTCGCCGTCCACTGTTGGTCGCGGGGCACCACCTCGACCATCGACTCGACCTCGTAGGCGAAGTCCAGCGTGCGGCCGGACACGTGCAGCTGCTCAAGTCTCGTCAAGCGCAGATCCGTACACATGACCCCTCCCGGTTCTCACGCCACGACGCGGTCGCGGCCAGTGCCTTTCGCCGAATACAGCGCCTGATCAGCCTTCGCGATGACTGCGTCAGCGTCATCACCCGGGGCCGCGAGGCCGACTCCGGCGCTCAGGGTGATGCACAACTGGACACCATCGATGGATATCGGCCGCTTGACCGCGTCGAGCACGCACTGCGCGACCGCGGTGGCGGCTTCCACGCCAGAGCAGGACTGCAGGAAGACCAGGAACTCGTCTCCGCCGATCCTGCCCACGACGGCGTCGTCAGGCGCGCAGCACTCGATGCGCCGAGCGACCTCCACCAGCAACGCATCGCCCATGGCATGGCCATAGCGGTCATTGATCGGCTTGAAGTCGTCGAGGTCGCAGTACAGGACCGCCCGGGATGTGCCGCGCCGCGGGCTCCTGGCCAGGCCCTCCTGCATCTGTTCGAGCACAGCGCGACGATTCCACAGGTTCGTCAGGGAGTCCTTGTGGGCGAGCACGGCCAGCGACTCCTGAGCCGAGCGCGTTTGCGTGACATCCAGGAACTGCGCGACGAAACTTGTGTCCTGCCCCGTCTCGTCCTTGACCGCGGCAAGGGCGTTCTGCACCCAGACGGTGGCCCCGTCAGCGTCCACGAGGCGCTTGTCCCTGGTGACCGACTCGACACTGCCGCTGTGCAGGAGATTCCACATCTCCAGGTCCACGCAACGATCGCCCTCATGAGTCAAAGATGTGATGCTGGTGCCGAGCAACGCCTCCTCGTCGCGACGCAACATCCGGCACAGCGCACTGTTGACCTGCAGGAACGTGCCACCACGGGTGATCAGCGCCATCCCGATCGGTGTCGCCCGCATCGCCGCCCGGAACCGCTCCTCACTGTTCTGAAGTTCTATCTGAGCCCGCACCTCGGCATCCACATCGCGAAGGCGCACGACGCGCACGAGCCGTCCCGTGGAATCCCACACCGAACTCGCGGTGGCATGCACCCACAGCCACTGCCCATCGCGCCGGCGCACCCGGAACTTCCCGGTCGCGTCCGTACCCTCCTCTGCGCTGCGATCGAGCGCCGCGCCGATTACCGCCTGGTCGTCCTGCGACACGAAGTCGCCGATGGTGTGCCCGACCGCTTCGCCGCGGTCCCAACCGAACGTCGCCGCCACGGACGGGGACGCCCACTCGATCACACCTGACCCGTCCACCTGCAGCACCACGTCGGAGGTGAACTCGGCCAGCATGCGGTAGTGCTCGCGGGAGTCCGCGAGTTCCTCCCGATTGCGCACCAGTTCGGTGATGTCCACGATCTGCGCGATCAAGTAGATGACCCGGCCGTCGTCATCGCGCACACCTGCCACCGAGAGATCCCCCCATACGACGTGCCCATCGGGCCGGACGAAGCGCTTCGAGAGGCGGTAGGAGTCCCGCGCCCCGGCGAGGATGTCGGACACCAGAGACATGTCCACGCCGAGATCGTGGGGGTGTGTGAGAGCCTGCCACTTCGTGCGCAGCAGCGTGTCTTCATCGCGGCCCAGGAACGCGCACATCGCCGGGTTCACGCGCAGCAGCTCACCCTCCGGACTGGCCAGGTTCATGGCCACCGGGGCATGGTTCATGACCAGTTGGAGACTCTGGTCGCGGAAAGGGTCGAATCTGTCCGTCACCGCCGCCCGCTGTTCAGGTACACGCACGCCACCCCGCATGGCCTGCCCGAAGTGGGTGTCCATAGACAGTGTTTCGGCATCTACTGCGAAATCTTGATCATTGTGGACTATGTCCAATTCTGGACAATGTCCACATCTCGGGTTAGGGTCGCGTCATGCGTCAGGACTTCGGGAGCGTGCTGCGCGGCAGCGGCTTGCAGGTCACCGCACAGCGGCTCGCGGTCTTCCGTGCCGTCAGCGACACCCCGCACATCACCGCCGACGGTGTGACCGAGGCAGTTCGCAGCGAACTCGGCACCATCTCCCGGCAGTCCGTGTACGACGCGCTCGGTGTCCTCGTCGACAAGGGGATCATCCGGCGCATCCAACCCGCCGGCTCCCCCGCCCGCTACGAGGGCCGCGTCGGGGACAACCACCACCACCTCATCTGCCGCTCCTGTGAGCGGCTCGTCGACATCGACTGCGCTGTGGGCGAGATGCCCTGCCTGCACCCCGCCGACGACCACGGATTCACCCTCGACGAAGCCGAAGTCATCTACTGGGGCACCTGCCCCGCCTGCACGACACAACCCGTTTGACCGCCATACCCAACCACAGGAGGAACACGTTGTCTGAAGATGTTGCAAGCACAGGTCAGTGCCCGGTCGTCCACCACCGCCCCGTCTCCAACCGGGACTGGTGGCCGGAATCCCTCGACCTGTCGGTCCTCACCCAGAACTCCCCCATGCTGGATCCCATGGGCGAGTCCTTCGACTACTCCGCCGAGTTCAAAACCCTCGATCTTGCCGCCGTCAAGCAGGACATCCTGGAGGTCATGACCACCTCGCAGGACTGGTGGCCGGCGGACTACGGACACTACGGCCCTCTGTTCATCCGTATGGCGTGGCACAGCGCGGGGACCTACCGCATCAGCGACGGCCGCGGTGGCGCAGGCAACGGTGACCAGCGGTTCGCGCCGCTGAACAGTTGGCCCGACAACACCAACCTCGACAAGGCCCGCCGGCTGCTGTGGCCGGTGAAGAAGAAGTACGGCAAGAAGCTCTCCTGGGCAGACCTCATGGTCCTGGCGGGCAACGTGGCACTGGAGTCCATGGGCTTCGAGACGTTCGGCTTCGGCGGCGGACGCGAGGACGTGTGGGAGCCGACCCAGGTCAACTGGGGCAACGAGGACACCTGGCTGGGCGACGAGCGCTACAGCGGTGACCGCGAATTGGCGAACCCATTGGCGGCGGTCCAGATGGGCCTCATCTACGTCAACCCTGAGGGCCCCAACGGCGAGCCCAGCGCATTGGCGGCCGCCCGCGATATCCGGGAGACGTTCGCCAGAATGGCGATGAACGACGAAGAGACCGTCGCGCTGATCGCCGGCGGCCACACGTTCGGCAAGACGCACGGTGCCGCCGTCCCCGAGGGCCACATCGGCCCGGAGCCGGAGGCGGCGCCACTGCAGGAGATGGGTCTGGGCTGGCAGAACAGCTACGGCACCGGATCCGGAGACGACACGATCACCAGTGGCCTGGAGGGAGCGTGGACCCCGACCCCGATCGCATGGGACAACAGCTACTTCGAGACGCTGTTCGCCTACGACTGGGACCTGACCAAGAGCCCGGCCGGCGCCTGGCAGTGGGTCCCCACCGACCCGGCGGCCAGCACCACGGTGCCGGACCCGCACGACCCGTCGAAGACCCACGCCCCGGTGATGCTGACCACCGACTTGGCGCTGCGGATGGACCCGATTTACGAGCCCATCTCCCGGCGGTTCCTGGAGAACCCCGACGAGTTCGCCACAGCGTTCGCGAAGGCGTGGTTCAAGCTCACACACCGCGACATGGGTCCCGTTTCCCGCTATCTCGGCCCTGAGGTTCCCGCGGAGCAACTGATCTGGCAGGACCCGGTCCCACCCGTGACCGGTGAGTTGATCGACGACGCGGACATCGCGGCCCTCAAGCAGAAGGTGCTCGCCACCGGCCTGACCGTGTCGCAGTTGGTGTCGACCGCGTGGGCCTCGGCATCGACCTTCCGTTCCTCGGACAAGCGCGGTGGCGCCAACGGCGCCCGGGTGCGTCTTGCGCCGCAGAACGACTGGGAGGTCAACAACCCGGCGGAGTTGGCGAAGGTGCTCGGGACCCTGGAGGGCATCGCGCAGGAGTTCAACGCGGGCTCCAAGCAGGTGTCGATGGCCGACCTGATCGTCCTGGCCGGCTGCGCCGGTGTGGAGCAGGCCGCCAAGGCGGCGGGCTTGGAGATCACCGTCCCATTCACCCCGGGTCGCACCGACGCAAGTGCGGAGATGACCGACGTGGAGTCGTTCGCGGTGCTCGAGCCCAAGGCCGACGGTTTCCGCAACTACCTCGCGAAGGGCAACACCCTTCCAGCGGAGACCCTGCTGGTCGACAAGGCGAACCTGCTTTCGCTGACCGCGCCGGAGATGACCGTGCTGCTCGGTGGCATGCGCGTCCTCGGCACGAACCACGACGGCTCGGATCTCGGCGTGCTCACCGGACAGGTCGGCGCGTTGACGAACGACTACTTCGTCAACCTGCTGGATATGGGGACGACCTGGCAGCCCACCTCGGACACCGACGAGATCTTCGAGGGCCGCGACCGGGAGACCGGCGAACTCAAGTGGACCGCGAGCCGGGTGGACCTGGTGTTCGGATCGAACTCCATCCTGCGCTCGCTGGCAGAGGTCTACGCCAGCGACGACGCCAAGGAGAAGTTCGTTGCGGACTTCGTGGCGGCGTGGGACAAGGTCATGATGCTGGACCGCTTCGACCTGGCCTGAGCCGACACACGACTGCGGCGCACTCCTGACCGGGGTGCGCCGCAGTCGTGTTTGTCTACCTCGCAACCGACGCAGCGAGGTCCACGAGGCTTTCCTGCAGATGCGTGCACAAGCGGTCGGGATCCGGGATGAGTGTCGCGTCGGCCAGGATCCCCACCCGAACACCCCCGGCGTAGGAGAACATCGAGACCCCCAGCCCCACGTCGGACGCCCCCGGCACCCAGCCGATGATGCCCGCTACCGGAGTGCCGGCCAGGTGGACCGTGCTGCGTGGGCCGGGGACGTTGCTCACCGTTGCCACCACCTTGCCGCTGAAGACCCGGGTGGACAGATCCTCCACGGGGCCGGGGAGAAGACCGATGGCCACCAGCGTCAGGTAGGCGACCACTGCCTCCGGGGAGCCTTTGAGTTCCTCCACGATCGCGTGCATACGGTTCAAGCGGACGTCCGCAGGCATCTCGCCGGTCGGCAGCGACACGATGAACTCCCCGAACACATTGCCGAGATCCGCGGTCAGTGGTTGGTCAAGGGGACGCAGATTCACGGGCACCATGACCCGCACCGCGTCCAGCGGGGTGCCCTCCTCGACCAGGTAGCGACCCAGCGCGTCGGACAGTGTCGCGAGCAGCACGTCGTTGACCGTTACTCCCGCGGCGCGGCCGATCGACTTGACCTCGTCGAGCGGCCACGGATCGGTCCAGCGCACGTTCTTCGCCCGTCCGACTCCGCCTGCCAACGCACTGCGTGGCTTCTGCGGGATCGTCGCAAGATGCAGCAGGCGACGGCCGCCTCGCAGGCCGGCGCGGGTGGCGCCGAGGACCCGCGACGGATGACGGACGGTGCGCCACCCTTGCCTGACCGCGGTGCGGGACAGCTCCACCGCCATGTCGACCGGACCGGAACCTGCCGGCGGGGCGACGAACCCGGCGTGAGTGTCCTGTGAGGACGTCAACGACAGCAGCACCCGCGTCAGAGTGATGCCGTCGGCGATGCTGTGGTGCATGCGGAAGAGGACTGCGGACCCTTCGCCGTAGCCGTCGATGCAATGCACCTGCCACATCGGGTGTTCGGGGTCCAACGACTGTGGGAGTTGCGCGCCGATGTAGTCCTCGAGCGCACCGCGGTCCCCCGGAGCCGGCAACGTATGGAAGATCACATGTCGGTCGAGATCGAAGCCGGGGTCGGTCTCCCAGCCCGCCCGCCCCAGCGGCAGACCCGCCGGAACGGGGTGTTCGCGGAACTTGGGGAACCGCTCGAGCATCCCTTCGGCCACATCCGACCTCACCGCATCCCAGTCCAACGGTTCGTCGGTCCACATGATCGCGTGGACCATCATGAGGTTCTCCGGGGAGTCCATGCGGTACCAGGCATGGTCCACCGGGGACATCGCGCGCATCGGACCCACCTCCACGCGTGAGGCTACCCGCGACGCAACGTTCGAGGCGCACAATGGAACAGGGGTGGTTCGCATGGACACCGAGCACACCAGGATGTTCCCGGACACGGGATTCGGGTGGTTCGCGGTCATCGCAGCAGCGGCGGGTCTCGGGGCCTGGATCGCCCTGCCGATCATCACGTCGGTGTTCCAGGACGAGTACCCGCTGACGGACAGTTACCTCATGCCGGTCGTCGGTGTGTCGTTGACGGTGCTGGCCGCCTTGGTGAACGTTCTGGCCGTGTGGAAGGGACACCAGCGGTCGGTGGTGAGTCTGGTGGCCATGTTCCTGACGGTGATGGCCTCGCTGTCCTTCGGCCTGATCGTCATCGGCGAAGGGCTGTCGGGAGCGTGATCCCGCTAGAGTTCTCGGCATGACCCCGGAACAGGCGCAGTACTTCGCGCAGCGGTTCGAAGCCGTCGTGGGCAACGTGGAGCGGTTCATCCAGGGTAAGGACGATGTCGTCCGACTCGCGCTCACCTCGCTGCTGGCAGAGGGCCACCTGTTGATGGAGGACGTGCCCGGAGTGGGAAAGACCTCACTAGCACGTTCGTTGTCCGCGTCGCTGGGCCTTTCCGGCAGCCGCATCCAGTTCACCCCGGACCTGCTGCCTTCCGACGTCACCGGGGTCACCGTGTTCCATCAGAGCAAGGACGCCTTCGAGTTCCACCCCGGTCCCGTCTTCGCCAACATCGTGCTGGCCGATGAGATCAACCGCGCGTCGCCCAAGACCCAGTCGGCGATGCTCGAGGTGATGGCCGAGCGCACGGTCACCGTCGACGGTCGCAGTCACCCGGTCCCCCGCCCCTTCCTGGTCATCGCGACCCAGAACCCGGTCGACATGGACGGCACCTACCCGCTTCCCGAAGCACAACTCGACCGCTTCATGATGCGCATCTCCGTCGGCTACCCGAATCCCGCCGCTGAGACACAGATCCTGAAGAACGCCCATGAGGGCCGCCGTCTGGAAGACCTGCGGGCGGTGTCCAGCACTGAAGAGGTCACGGGGATGATCCAGGCCGCCGGCGGCGTGCACATCGCCGACAGCGTGCTGACGTACATCGTGGGACTCATCACCGCCACACGTAACTCGCCCGGGGTGCGCCTCGGTTCGAGCCCGCGCGGCGGCCTGGCGCTCATGGCCTGTGCGCGCGTACGCGCCGCGTCCCGGGGACGCCACTACGTGACCCCTGAGGATGTGGGCGCGCTCATCCAACCGGTGCTCGCCCACCGACTCGTGCTCTCCCCCGAGGCGATCGCAGGCGGCTCCACTGCGGAGCAGATCCTCAGCGAGGCCACCCGCGGGGTGCCGGTTCCGCAAGGCTGAGCAGTGGCTGCCACCACCGGAGATCCTGTCGTCGTCGCCGGGGACGAACCCGACTCGGTGCGCGAGGTCTCAGCACGCACGAAGGGCCTGCTCATCAGCGTGCCATTGCTTGTGGGTCTCGGGTTCCTGCTCGGCTACCCGGCCGTGGTCGCCCTCGCGGTGGCCCCTCTCTTACTGGTGGCGATGGCTCTGTTCATGGTGGGCCGGCGGCCCGGCGGCAATCTCCGACGAGCGATCGAACCGTCGCAGTTGACCCGTGGGGAGACCGCGACCGCACTGATCACGAGTGTGAACAGCCGCGTGACGCCGACAGGAGTCGTCGAAGCCCTCGACAGCATCGGCGGCCAGCCGGTCGAGGTTCTCATCCCCCCGGTCCCACCCCGTCGCGAGGTCACGGTGTCCTACCGCTTCGTGCCCCTGCGCCGCGGCGAACTGCACCTCGGTCCGGTGACTCTGGAGCGCCGTGACCCGTGGGGCTTGTTCGTCCGGCGGGCCACCGCCTCGGCTGAGATGACGGTACTGGTCCATCCCCGGGTGCTGCCGGTCGAGGTGGCCCTGGCAGGTAACCGCATCGGACAAGAGGGTGGCACGGCCGATCGCGACGTCCTCGGATCCAACCAGTTCCACACGCTGCGCGAATACGTCATCGGCGATGAGTTGCGGCAGATCCACTGGCGCAGTTCCGCGCGGGTCGGGAAGTTGATGGTCAAGCAGTTGGTCGACAACCCGCTGCCGCGGGCACTGGTGGTGCTGGACAACGACATCCGGTCGTACCGGCGCCCGCTCGACTTCGAGGAAGCGGTGGATGCGGCGGCCTCGATCGGTAGCGCCATCGTGCAGGCCGGTCTGCCCGTCTCGCTGCGCACCACCGGTGAGGACGCGGGTGTCGAGGTGTTGCGTGTCGAGGACCTCACCCGCCTGCTGGACGCCTTGGCGCTCAGTGACCCCCGCGAACTAAGGGTGTCCCCACCTGCGCTGCGGCAGGTTCTGCTGGCCACCCGGTCCACCTCCTTCTTCCTCGTCACCGGCCCCAACACCGGCCTGATCCCCAGCGCCATCGCCGCGCTCGGCCTGGTCGGCGAGGGGACCATCGTGCGTATGGGCCAGGAAGGTGGCGTGAGCCGGCCACGTCGTGGCCTGGTGTTCCGTGACGTCATGCGCTGCGACGACCTCGCCACCCCGGGGCAACCATGACCCGGATGGATGTGGTCCGGCGCACCGTCGCCGTGGGGATCATGTGCCTGGGCGCGACCGCCGTGTTCATCCGTCTCTTCGGCTACCTGCCAGTGTTCAGCCGGCTGTACCCGGTGATCATCTTGTGCTGTGTCGGATACGCCCTCGGCACCGCCGGCGGACAGCGTGTGCAACGTGGGCTCGGCGCCCTCGTGGGCCTGCTGACGACCGTCATCGCGAGCGTGGTGCTCGGCGCGATGACCATCCAGAACCAGGACGGCAATGTGGGCGTCTCGAGCTTCTTCGGGGGCCTGGTCGAGGGGTTCGGGATCATCATCCGTTCAGTCGTCCCGGCCCCCGTGAATGCGGAGACCATCACCGC
>WBZP01001104.1_pt1 | contig 34389 bp, 25 predicted proteins | sample 5204301 | NCBI WGS metagenome assembly WBZP01 (sample SAMN12412401, study PRJNA552823) | activated sludge metagenome | isolation source: activated sludge from nitrification reactor of wastewater treatment plant... | place: USA: Pennsylvania | collected 2017 | reverse complement strand
GACTCGCGGCAGCCGTAGAGATTGTCGAACTTGCTCTTGGTCACCGAATCATTGACGTTGATCGCCGGGAAGGCGAGCTTGCCTTCCTTGTGCATCTGGTACAGGCGATGCACGCCGGTGGTGGTTTCCTCGGTCACGCCCTTGATCTTCGCCAGGCGGGTGGAATACCACTTCGCATCGGTCTTCAACTTGGCCTTGATCGAGTTGAACAGGCAGACCTCTTCCTCGCTGGCCGGCTTGGCGAGCAGCGAGAGATCGCTTTCGGCACGCGTGCCCAGGTGCAGCAGCAGCGTGGCGTCGCCGCCGTCGTCGAGGATCATGTTCGAGTAGACGGCCCCGTTTCCGTCACTTGGCCATTCGAAGATGCGGTGGGTGTAATCCCAGTAGTCGTCCAGCGACTCGCCCTTGACGGCGAACACCGGCGTGCCGCCTGCTGCGATCGCGGCGGCGGCGTGATCCTGCGTCGAGTAGATGTTGCACGAGGCCCAGCGCACCTCGGCGCCGAGCGCCTTGAGCGTCTCGATCAGCACGGCGGTCTGGATGGTCATGTGCAGCGAGCCGGTGATGCGCGCGCCGGCCAGCGGTTGGGTGGCGGCGTATTCCTCGCGGATCGCCATCAGGCCGGGCATCTCGGTTTCGGCAATGGCGATTTCCTTGCGGCCCCACGCCGCCAGCGAAAGGTCGGCAACCTTGAAATCGGTGAACGCGGTATTCGATTGCGGTAGTGCAGACATGGATGTCTCCTAAGCAAAGGCGGAGCACCCAAAAACGACACGGCGCTCCAAACCAGACTGGGTTTGCGAGCGCCGTTGTTCGGTTGCTGAGCCTGGCCTGTCTCGACAGGTCGCAGCGCCCCTCAGCAATGCGCGAATTCTATCCGCCGGACACCGGCTTGCCAAGTCGAAACCGTCACGCCCGGGGCACCGCGCCGCCGCCATTTCGGTGAACGCATCATCCGGCAAGGCGTGCCTTCGCCGCCTCTAGCCCCTCGTCGAGTACGTCGGCAAGCGCCAGCGCCTGGCGTCCCAGGTCGGCCGATTCCTGGCTGCCGGCCTCTTCGGTGTCGCGCGCCCGCGCCAGCAGACGCGGTGCAAGCAGGCTGCCGGCAACACCCTTGAGCGAGTGTGCCAGGAAGAGAATCGTCTCGCGATCGTTGCTCGCGGCCGCCTCACGCAGCCGCGCCGACGTCCGGCCGTGCGTTTTCATGAAGGTCTCGGCCAGACGATCGATGAACGGGCCGCGTTCCGGGAACCGCCGTTCGAGGCCCGCCCAATCGATCGGCGCCGACGTGACCGGCGCCGCGCCACCGCCGGTCGGCGCCGTTTCGCCCACGGCCGGCGCCGCCGGCTCGTCCGACGGCGCAGGCCGGGCAGACGGACGCAGATGCCGCAGCACGGCGGCCACCAGCGCCTCGATATCGATCGGCTTGGCAATGTGCTCGACCATCCCGGCGACCAGACAGCGTTCGCGCTCCTCGCGCATGGCGTGGGCAGTCAGGCCGATCACCGGCAGTGCCGGCGCGAGTTCGCGCATCCGGCGCGCCGTTTCGTAGCCGTCTATGCCGGGCATCTGGATGTCGGTGAGCGCGATGTCGAAGGCCTGCGCGCCGAGCGATCGCAGCAGCTCCAGCGCCAGCTCGCCGTCCTCGGCCAGAGACAGTTGCGCGCCTTCCAGTCGCATGATCTCGCTCAGCACCATGCGATTGAGCTCGTTGTCCTCTGCCGCGAGCACGCGCACGCCGCGCAAACGCTGGCGTACCGCCGGCGCAACGCCCCCGGCGGGGCGGCGCGCGGCTGCGATCAGGTGGCGCGCTCGCAGGGGATAAGCAATCGGCACGACATGCGCGCGCAATCGTTCGGCCGAAGCACAGGGCACCGGGCAACTGCAAGCCACGGCAATCCGCAGGTCCAGGGCGATCGCCAGGTCTACTGCTACGAGCGTCGATTCATCCAGCGCCGGGCAAGCGATGAGAATCAGATCGGCGGTGGAGCACAGCGCCTCGGCAGCCGATGTAATCCGCGCGCTCACCCCGCGCGCGGCAAGTGCCGCGGCGAGCCGTGCAGCGTCGGTCGCGTCGAGGCCGACCAGATCGATGGCAAGCGACTCGGCCGGTCCCGCCTCGATTGCGCCGGTAAGCGGCAGGCGCAGCGTGAAGCACGAGCCTTCGCCGGGGCGGCTGTGCACCGTCAATTCCCCGCCCATCAGTTCCACCAGCCGGTGCGAAATCGCCAGGCCCAGGCCCGTTCCACCGTAACGCCGGGTAGTCGATGTGTCGGCCTGCTCGAACGGCCGGAACAGCCGCCCGAGTTGCTCTGGCTGCATGCCGATACCGCTGTCAACAACATCGAAGCGCAACCATTGCCCCTCGCGCGAAGCCGAGACGCTCACCTTGCCGTTGGGGGTGAACTTGACCGCATTGGAGAGCAGGTTCACCAGCACCTGGGACACGCGCAACGCATCGCCCAGGCACGCTGCCGGCAGGTCGGGCGATTCGTCTACCTCGAACGCGAGCCCCTTGGCCCGTGCCTGTGCCGCGACATAATCCACCGCGCGGTCGATCGCCTCGCACGGATCGAACGGCACGCGCTCGACATTGAGCTTGCCGGCCTCGATCTTGGAGAAATCGAGGATGTCGTTGATCACCCGCAGCAGCAGTTGCCCCGATTCGAGGATGCGCGCAAACACGTCGGCCGAACGCCGCCCCGAATCGTCGCGCAAGCCGACCTCGGCGAGCCCGAGCATCGCCGACAGCGGCGTGCGGATTTCGTGGCTCATGTTGGCGAGAAACTCGCTGCGCACGCGCGCCAGCCGCTGGGCCTCGAGCAGCGCCGTTTCGCGCGCGGCTTCCACGGTTTTTTGCGCGGTGATGTCGCGCACATAGCCGACCGTCCCGATCACCGCGCCGTCACCACCCATCACCGGCGCCTTGTAGGCTTCGAACCAGCGCGTGCCAGCCTCGCCGTGGCGCACCACTTCGAGCGTGGTGGGTCGGCGCTCGCGCATCACAAGCTCGTCCTGGCCGCGGTAGCGGTCGGCAATCTCGCGCGGTCGCAGATCGTGGTCGGTACTGCCGAGACGATCGGCAACGTCGTCGACGCCCGGCGCAAGGTTGCTGCGGTTGGCGGCCAGATAACGCCCCGCGGTGTCCTTGAGCCAGACGCGGAACGGGAAGTTGTCGATCAGCGCATGCAGGTAGCTTTGCTGCTGGCGCAGTTCGGCCGTGCGTTCGGCAACCAGGTGTTCGAGTTGCTCGTGCTGGGCCTGCAGCGCAAGCCGCGCCTCACGCACATCGCTGATGTCCTGCATGATGCCGATGGCCTTGGTCGCCCGGCCGTCTGCGCCGTACCCCAGTTCGACGACGACATGGACGTGGAGGATCGCCCCGTTCACGACATGGCGGTACTCGATGTCGAAGGGCTTGCCACCCTTTATCGCCGCCATGCCCTCGGCACGCACCCGCGCCCTGTCGTCAGGATGCAGCATGTCGATCATTTGGCCGCCCGGCAGGAATTGATCCGGCCGGCCGAGCATGCGCTGGCTCTGGCGCGAGAGAAAGAACATGTCGGCGGCCACGTCGTAGGTCCAGTTGCCGACCTTGGCCGTCGATTGCGCACGCTCGAGCAGCCGCTCGGTTTCCACCACGCTCGTCACGTCGCGCAGACTGGCGACAATGCCCTGGACAGCGCCGTCGTCGCGGAACGGCCGGTATTCGCCGTCCAGCACATAGTGGCGGCCGTCGTCGAATGTGCGTTCGATGCGGATGCGCTGTTCGACGCCAGCCAGCACGGCGGCAAGGCGCGGCTCGATCTCGCCGAAGATTCTGGCGCCGAGCACGTCGCGCAGGGCGCGGCCGTGCAACGATTCCGGCGTCGCGCCGACATGCGCCGCATAGGCCGGGTTGGCGACGAGGAAGTTCAGGTCGCGATCGGCCATTGCCAACAGTTCTCCGGAGACTTCGACGATCCGCTCGTAACGCCGCAGATCGAGTTCCGTCTGCTTGCGCTGGCTGATATCGAAAATCGTCACGATCACCTGCTGCTCGTCGCCGAACATGATCGGGGCCAGCGAGATCTCCGCGGCAAACACGCTGCCGTCGAGCCGCCGTGCTTGCAGATTGCGCCCGCGCGCCATCGCGCGCGGTTCCGGGCGACTCACGAAATACGCATGGTGCGCGCGGTGACGCTCGCGCAATGCCTCGGGGACCAGCACTTCGTAAGGCTTTCCGATCAGATCGCCGGGCGGGCAGCCGAAGGCCTCGTCGGCACTTTGGTTGCTGCGGACAATGATGCCGCGCGCATCGACCAGCAGAGTCGCCTCGGGCGCACTATCGAAAATCCGGTTGGCGCGCGCTTCGCTCTCCTGTAGCGATGCTTCCAGGGCCCGGCGCCCGGTGATGTCGGCATGGGTGCCGACCATTCGCGCGGGCTTGCCATCGCGATCCCGTGCGATGACCTTGCCGCGCGAGAGCACCCACTTGTAGCTGCCGTCCCGGCAGCGCACGCGCATTTCGAACTGGCAGGAGTCGGTCTCGCCGCGCAAAATGCGCTCGACCGCGGCCATGAAGCGCGCCACATCGTCCTGATGGACGAGCGCGGTTGCGGCCTCGAGCCGACCGGGGATTTCATCGGCCGAGTAGCCGAGCATGGATTTCCAGCGCGACGAAACCAATAACTCGCCGGTCTGCGGATTCCAATCCCACACGCCAAGGTCCGAGCCGTCCAGCGCAAACTGCCAGCGCGCCTCGGCGTCGGCCAGCGCGGCATGCTCGCGCCGTTGCGTCGTGACGTCGTTGCACAGCGAGCCGATGGCACAGATCCGCCCGCCTGCATCGCGAATCGGGAACCGTACCGAACTGAAAACCCTCGCCTCGCCGCCGATCGCCACCGTTTCCTCGAATTCCATCGACTCGCCGGACTCGATTACGGCGCGGTCGTTGCGCGCGCTCGCCTCGGCGAAATCCCGCGGAAACAGGTCGAACAGCGTGCGCCCCAGCATTGCCGCGCGCGAGATGCCCAGGACTTGTTCGGCGTAACGGTTGACCGAGACGAATCGACCGTCGAGATCCCGGATGCAGGCAACGCTGTGCGCGCTTTCGAGAAACGCCAGCAAGCGCGATTCGCTTTCGCCCAGCTTGCGTTCGGCGACCCGACGCGCGCGACGCTCGGCCGCCTCGGCGAGCGCACGTTCAATGGCCGGGACCAGCCGGCCCAGCCGGTCCTTGAGCACGAAATCGGCGATTCCCGACTTGAGCAGATCGACCGCCTTCTCTTCGCCGATGCTGCCCGACACGAGTATCACCGGCACATCGGGGAGGCGCTTGCCCAGCGCGGCCACCAGCGCCGGGAACGCAACCCCCGGCAGGTGGTAATCGACCAGCACGGCGTCCCAGGCGGTGCCTTCGAGCGCCTTCTCGATCTCGGCCGGGTACGAGGCCTGGGTGCAGCTTGCCGGCAAACCCTGCCGCTCGAGTTCGCGCTCGATCAGCAGCAGATCGTCTGCGTCGTCTTCGATGAGCAGCAGGTTCAGGGTTGCGGGCAAGGCGCGGCTCCCTTCTGGCGTCCCTTGGGTAGCCCACCCCAAGCGCTCGGGGCGGGAAAGTGTTTCGGCAAACCTGCCGGGCCGAATCCGCCGCTGTACACGGCAAGCCCGGTGCAGCCGCACCGACCGCTTGCCGGCGGCGCAGTGGCATGAGCCGCTGCAGGTGCCGCCCCGGCGGTCGTCGGGTTCGGTTCTTCACGGCCGGTGACGACGCCTTTCGCGGCAACCCTACCGGCGCAAACCATTATGCACCGTGGAAGGCGCAGAGAGAATCCCGCCTATTCCGCTTATCCCGCTGTTACGCCGTGACGGCCCACATTTGCGCCAGGTCGCGAAAACCCCAGCGCGCCGGGTCCTCGTGATCGACTATGCGATCGGGGCAGCCCGGGCGGTCGAGGTCGACAGTCTCGGTCTTGATGTGTGCATTCGACCGGGTCGAGAAGAACACCTTGACCTGCGGCGTCAGCAGCGACTTGCCGGTCTGCGCGACAACCACCCCGAGGCGCCCGGACTGCAATCGCACCAGGCTGCCCAGCGGGTAGATGCCGACCGCCTTGACGAAGGCGCGGAAGACCGTCGGATCGAAATGCCCGTTGGCCCACTCGGTCATCTTGCGCAGCGATTCGGTCGGCGCCCAGCCGGCCTTGTAGGGCCGGTCGGACGTGATGGCATCGTAGACGTCGCACACCGCGCCCATCTTGGCGACCAGACTGATCGCCTCGCCGGCCAGCCGGTGCGGGTAGCCGCTGCCATCGACCTTCTCATGATGATGGAGGCAGACGTCGAGCGCCGTTTCGGAGACGCCGCGGCTTTCCTGCAGCATCTTCCAGCCTTCTTCGGGATGGCGGCGCACGTTGCCGAATTCGGCATCGGTGAGCTTGCCCGGCTTGTCGAGGATCTCCTGCGGGATTGCCATCTTGCCGATGTCGTGGAGCAGCCCGGCGGTGCCGGCCTCGCGGATCATCGCCTCGTCCTGGCCCAGTTCGCGGCCGAGCGCGATCATCAGCGCGCACACCGCCACCGAATGCATGTAGGTGTAGTCGTCCTTGGTCTTCAGGCGCGCCAGGCTGATCAGCGCACCGGGGTTGCGCAGCACGGAACTGGCGATCTCCTCGACCAGCGGCGCGGCCGCTTCGGCATCGACTGCCCGACCCATGCGCGCTTGCTGAAACATCGAGGTCACCGCGGCACGGGAGGTGGCGCAGATTTTTGCCGCCCGCGCCAGTTCGACCGCGGTTTCGGTCTTCGCCACGGGCGCTTCGCTGGCGGCCGGCGGCTGCGGTTCGGGCGGAGTTTCGGGCGGCACGACCGGGGCGGACAACTGCGGCGGCGCGACGTCGCGTCCCTTCGAGGTGTCGATCCAGACTTCGCGAACACCGGATTCGACCACCCGGCGGACATCCTTCGGGTCGTTGATCTTGAAGGCTGTGCGCCAGAACGGATGATCCATCCATGAGCCGCACAGTTCGTGGAGAAACATGCCGGTGCGCAGTTCGGTTGCAGGAATGCGTTTGAGCATCGGTTTGCCAGGGTGGGGAGACTGTCGGTACAGGGCAATATCGGCAGCGGACAAGGATTCTTGACCCGGCTGCGAGCCGCGCGCACTGGCGTTCTCCAGGCAGGCATGCCGGAAATCCGCATGCAGCGGTGCTTCCAGCGGTGGCAGGCTGGAAAGCCTTGTCCTGTCTTGCTCGCAGGGCAGCACAGTTTTGCCGGTGCGCCTCCGCTATAATCCGCGCCCGAGCATCGACTCCACGCCGCAATGAACGTCCTGTTCGAGGAAGACGGCGCCTTCAAGGCCGCCGCCATCCTCACCGATAACGACAGCTCCCTGCAGGTCGAAACGCCCTCCGGGCGCCGCGCCAAGATCAAGGCGGCGAACGTGCTGCTGCGCTTTCGCGAGCCCGGCTGCGCCGACCTGCTCGATGCGGCCGAGGCACAGTCAGAATCCATCGAGACCGAATTCCTCTACGAGGTCAGCGCCGACGCCGAGTTCGGTTTCGCCGACCTGGCCAACGAATACTTCGGCCACCCGCCCGACGCGGTCGAATCGACCGCTATCCTGCTGCGCCTGCATTCGGCGCCGATCTGGTTCCACCGCAAAGGCAAGGGGCGCTTTCGCAAGGCGCCGCCGGAGATTCTGCAGGCGGCGCTGGCGGGCCTGGAGAAGAAGAAGCTGCAGGCGGCCGCCGTCGAGCGCATGAGCGGGGAACTACTCGCCGGCACGCTGCCGCCCGAGTTCCCGCCGCTGCTCGATCACCTGCTCTACAAGCCCGACCGCAACCGGCTCGAAACCAAGGCGCTGGAAGCGGCCTGCGGCGAGAGCGGCCTGTCGGCGCCCAAGTTGCTGGCCCGTGCCGGCGGGCTGCGCTCGTCGCATGATTACCACCTCGGGCGCTTCCTCTACGAGCAGTTTCCCGAGGGAACCGATTTTCCGCCGCATGACGAGGCGAACGACCCGGCGGACCTGCCGCTCGCGGCGGTGCGCGCATTCTCGGTAGACGATGCGCACACCACCGAGATCGACGATGCGCTGTCGGTGACGCCGTGCGAGGGCGGCGGCTGGCGCCTGGGCATCCACATCGCGGCGCCGGGGCTGGGTTTCGCGCCCGGCTCGTCGCTCGACGCGATCGCCCGCCGCCGGCTGTCGACGGTGTACATGCCGGGGCGCAAGATCACCATGCTGCCCGATACTTTGGTCGAGCGTTTCACGCTGGCCGCCGGCGCAAGCCGGCCGGCGCTCTCGCTCTACCTCGACATATTGGGCGACCTGCGCATCGCTGCCAGCGAAACGCGCATCGAGCGCGTGCCGATCGTCGCCAACCTGCGCCATCACGACATCGAGCCGCTGTTCAACGACGACACCCTGGCCAGCGGCACCGTGCCGCCGTTCGATTTCCGCGACGAGTTGATGCTGCTGTGGCAGTTCGCCACCGTCTGCGAGGCCGGCCGCGGCAAGGCCTCGGCCAACCAGTTGGGCAAGGATTACAACTTCCGGGTCGACTGGAACGCGGCCGGCGCCGACGGCCCGGGACGTATCGAGATCGAGGAACGCAAGCGCGGCAGCCCGCTCGACAAGCTGGTGGCCGAGACGATGATCATCGCCAACAGCACCTGGGGCCGCCTGCTAGACCAGGCGAAAATCCCCGGCCTTTACCGCGCGCAGAGTGGCGGCAAGGTGCGCATGACCACCGTCGCCGCACCGCACGAGGGACTCGGCGTCGATTGCTACGCCTGGTCGTCGAGCCCGCTGCGCCGCTATGTCGACCTGGTCAATCAGTGGCAATTGATCGCCCTGCTGCGCGGCGAGCCGCCACCGTTCGCCCCCAAGTCCCAAGCGCTGCTCGCGGCGATGCGCGACTTCGAACTGACCTACGCCACTTACGCCGAGTTCCAGCGCGGCATGGAACGCTACTGGTGCCTGCGCTTGCTGCGTCAGGAGCAGGCTGCGCATGTCGAGGCGCGGGTGCTGCGCGAGTCTCTGGTGCGCGTGGCGCACCTGCCGCTGGTGCTGCGCGTACCCTCGCTGCCGGCGCTGGACCCCGGCACCGCCGTGCGGCTGGAAATCGAGGCGATCGATCTGATGGACGCCGAACTGCGCGCCCGATACCTCGAACTGGCCCCGGAAGCCCGCGCTGATGTCATGGAGCCGGAGGCTGCGGCAGAGTAGAATCCCCGGCCATGTCGAAGCCAGCCCGGGCCGCCAAATCCGTTGCCTCGCCCGCCAATCCGGCGTCGCGATCCACTGAAAAGCCTGCCAGGGGTTCGGGCCAGCCGGACCCGACCCGGCGCGCGGCGCGCGCGGCGCGCACCAAGGTCGCGTCGAACATTCCGCGGCCGGTGCTGCGCGGCCTCATGGCCAGCCCGGACAACCGCATGCAGTTGGCGATCGGGATATCGGTTTTTGTGCACCTGATCGCGCTGACGCTGCACTTCAAGTTCCCCGATGCGTCGCTGTTCCGCCACAAGGAAAGCCAGCTCGAGGTGGTGCTGGTCAATTCCAAGAGCGCGACCCGGCCGGACAAGCCGCATGCGCGCGCGCAGAACAATCTCGACGGCGGCGGCAACACCGACGAAGACCGGCGCGCGAAGACGCCGCTGCCGGCTTCCCTGCAAAAACGCGAGGGCGATGCGCTGGTCGAAACGCAGCGCCGCGTAGAGCAACTGGAGGCAATGCAGCAGCGGCTGATGACTCAGATGAAGGCCAAGGCCGCGGTACTCGCCGAGCAAAACCCGACTACCGAGCCGCACGATACGCCGCCGCCGGTTTCCGGCCGCGATCTGGCCGATCGCGCGCTCGCGGTAGCCAAGCTGGAAGCGCAGATCGAAAAGGATATCGAGGAGTATCAGAAACGCCCGCGCAAGAAATTCATCGGCGCGCGGACCTCGGAGTACGCGCCTGCGCAGTACATCGAGGCCTGGCGCCAGAAGGTCGAGCGCATCGGCACGCTGAACTATCCCGAGGCGGCGCGCGGCAAGCATTACGGCAGCCTGCTGCTGTACATCGAAATCAAGGCCGACGGCGACATCGCCAAGGTGGACATCCAGCGCTCGTCGGGCAACAAGATTCTCGACGACGCCGCGCTGCGCATCGTGCGCCTGTCGAGCCCGTTCGCCGCCTTCCCGCCGGAGATGCGGGAAAAGATCGACATTCTGGCCTTCGCCCGCACCTGGACCTTCACCAACAGCGACTCGCTGGCGACCTCGGCGGCCAGGGATTGAGCGGCTCGCCGGCATGACCGACCGCTACGCCGTGATCGGCAATCCGATCGCCCACAGCAAGTCGCCGCGCATCCATGCGGCGTTCGCCCGCCAGAGCGCGCAGGACCTCGATTACCAGGCCATCCTCGCCCCGCTCGACCGGTTCGCCGCAGCGGTCGCCGAATTCATCGCCGGCGGCGGGCGCGGCATGAATGTGACCGTGCCGTTCAAGCTCGAGGCCTTTGCGCTCGCGGATCATCACACCGCCCGCGCCGCGGCGGCGGGGGCGGTCAACACGCTCAAATTCGAGCAGGGCGGGATTCTCGGCGACAACACCGACGGTGCCGGTCTGGTCGCCGATCTGCTGCACAACATCGGCTGCCCGCTGGCCGGCAAACGCCTGCTGCTGCTGGGCGCCGGCGGCGCGGCGCGCGGCGTGATCCTGCCGCTGCTCGACCAGGCGCCGGTTTCGCTGACCATCGCCAACCGCACCGCCTCGCGTGCTGCGCAATTGCGCGAGGCCTTCGCCGAACACGGGAATCTTGCGGCGCGGGCATTCGCCGACCTGGCCGGCCACCAGTTCGATGTGGTGATCAACGCCACCAGCGCCAGCCTGGCCGGCGCGGCGCCGGCGATTCCGCCCGGGCTCTACGCGCCGGGTTCGACCGCCTACGACATGATGTACGGCCGGGGTCTGACGGCCTTTCTGGCAGCCGCGCAGGCGCAGGGGGCGGGCCGCCTGGCGGACGGGCTGGGTATGCTGGTCGAGCAGGCCGCCGAGTCCTTTCAGTTGTGGCGCGGCGTGCGGCCCGATACCCGGCCGGTGCTGGCCGAACTTGCCGGCGATCTGCAGCGCGCATGACACGGGTCGGCCGCGGGATCAGGCGCGGGCTGCTGCTGGCGCTGCTGGGCTTTGTCGCGCTGCAGAGCTGGTACTTCCTGCACATCGTCTATTGGCGCTACGCCAACCCACAGATCACCAGCTTCATGGAGATCCGTCTGGCGGAGATGCGCGAGGCCGATCCGCGCGCCGCGATCCAGCATGCGTGGACGCCCTACGACAAGATTTCGACCCATGTAAAGCGCGCGGTGATCGCCGCCGAGGACGACAAGTTCATCGACCATGAGGGCTTCGACTGGGAGGGCATGCAAAAGGCGATCGAGAAGAACCAGCGCAAGGGCAAGGTGGTGGCCGGCGGCTCGACCATTTCGCAGCAACTGGCGAAGAACCTGTTCCTGTCGCCCGCCAAGACGCCGTGGCGCAAGCTGCAGGAGGCTGCCATTACGCTGATGCTCGAAACGATGCTGGACAAGCAGCGCATCCTCGAGATTTACCTGAACGTGGTCGAGTGGGGCAACGGTATTTTCGGCATCGAGGCCGCCGCCCAGCGCTACTACAAGACTTCGGCGGCCCAGCTCGGCCCGGCGCAGGCCGCGCGCCTGGCGGTGATGCTGCCCAATCCGCGCAAGTACGAAGCCCAGTTCAGCGCCCGGCTGCAGGCCCACGCCAACCGTATCCAGAGCCGCATGAGTGCTGCCGAACTGCCCTGACAGAGGTGGCAACGGCAGTCAGTGCCCGCGCAGAGCGCGCTAGTCGTTGGGTTCTAGTCCATGGGTACGATTGATTCTGGCCGCGCGCCCGCTTAGCATGGCAAGCCGAGTCGCCAGAATCACAACAATCGCCGGGCCGATACGCTGCCCGGCGCAGTCAGCAGAGAGAACCGCAGCGCCATGAATGCCGGGTTGCTCCGCTTTGGCGGAGCCGTATTGCTCGTTCTGTACACCGCGCTGAGTGCGGCGCAAACCGGCACGATCACGCTGGCCGAAGGCGCGCTGCGCCTGCTGCGCGGACCGTCGGTGCTGCTCGCCGGTGAGGGCGTGCAGGTCCAGCCGAGCGACATCCTAGAAACCGACGATCGCGGCATCAGCGTGGTCGAGTTCGCCGATGGCCTGTTGCTCGGAATCGGCCCGCGCACCCGGCTCTACCTGGCGGAGGGCAATCCGCGCTCGCGCCGCGAGGAAACCGGCCGGGCGATCATCCTGCTCGCCGGCTGGTGCAAGCTGCAAGCGGGCAAGCAGGCGCCGGCCGACGGCTATCGGGTGCTGACCGAGGCGCTCGGGGTATCGACCGGCGATGCCAAGCTGCTCGTCCACACCACCGATAGACGCGCAAGCGTGTTTCTGGAGTCCGGCGCCGGGCGCCTGCTAGAACCGGACGAAAGCGGAAAGGCCGGCAAGGGCGGCACACTTGCCGCAGGACAGTTCGCCAGCCGGGTGGCGGCGCAGCGCGCGTCGCTGCAGCCCAGGCCGGACGCCGCCTTCCTGGCGGGCATGCCCAAGGGCTTTCGCGATGCCTTGCCGGCACGGCCCGATCGGCTGAAAGCCAATTCGAAGGCGCCCAAGTTCGACCACGACGTGCGCTACGACGAGGTCAAGGACTGGCTGCAGATACCGCAGTCCTGGCGCGGCGAGTTGGTGCGTCGGTTCACGGTGCGGCTGCGCGATGCGGATTTCCGCAAGGCGCTGGCCGCCAACCTTGCCCATCATCCGGAATGGCAGCCGATCCTCTACCCGCCGCGGCGGCACGAGGGCGGACATGCCTTGCCGCGAAACCGGGACAGCCAGCAAAGGGAGCAAGCGCAATGAAGCTGATCGTCAAGTTCAACCTGGTTTTGCTGCTGGTCTTCCTGCTCGGCATGCTGGCGACCGGCTACGTTTCGCACGAGCTGCTGCAGACCAACGCCCGGGCGGAAATCCGCGAGAACGCGCGCATCCTGATGGATTCCGCGCTGGCGGTGCGCAAGTACACCAGCGAACAGATCAAGCCGCTGCTGGAAACCCAGATGAAGTACGAATTCCTGCCGCAGTCGGTGCCGAGCTACTCGGCGACCGAATACTTCGCCGAGGTTCATCGAAAGTATCCCGAGTATTCGTACAAGGAGGCCGCGCTCAACCCGACCAACCCGCGCGACCGCGCAGCCGACTGGGAGGCGGACATCGTTAACGCCTTCCGCTCCGGCCAGGCCAAGACCGAGGTTTTCGGCGAGCGCGACACGCCAAACGGCCGCACCCTTTATCTGGCCCGTCCGCTGACCATCAAGGATCCCGCCTGCCTGCTTTGCCACAGCACGGTCGAGGCCGCGCCGAAAACCATGCTGGACAAATACGGCCCGGCCAACGGCTTCGGCTGGAACTTGAACGAAACCATCGGCTCGCAGATCGTCTCGGTGCCGATGGAGGTGCCGGTCGAGCGCGCCAATAACGCGTTCCGCGTGTTCATGCTGCTGTTCGGAACGGTGTTCGCCTTTCTTTTCGTCTCGATGAATCTGCTGCTCTGGCTGCTGGTGGTGCGCCCGGTCAACCGGCTCGCGCGGATTGCCGACCAGGTGAGTCTGGGCGAGATGGATGCGCCGGAGTTCGTGGTCAAGGGGCATGACGAGATCGCCAGGCTTGGCGAATCCTTCAACCGGATGAAGAAGAGCCTGGTGCAGGCGTTTCAGATGATTTCCGGCTGAGCGATTCGACCTCATCGCATGAAGCACCCCCAACGACTCGGCAAGTACGAGATCACCAGCGTGCTCGGCAAGGGCGGCATGGGGACGGTTTATCTTGGTCAGGATTCGATCATCCAGCGTCAGGTGGCGCTCAAGGCGATCCGCAAGGACCTGCTCGATGAAAACGGACCGGAGATCATCCAGCGCTTTCAGAACGAGGCCCGCGCCGCCGGCCGTTTGAACCACCCGGGAATCGTCTCCATCCACGACTACGGCGAAGACGGCGATTTCGCCTTCATTGCAATGGAATACGTGGAAGGCTGCGAGTTGCGCGTGCTGCTGCGCGAGAAGGTGGCGCTGCCGGTGGCCGACGCCTGCGGCTTCCTGTTGCAACTGCTCGATGCGCTCGACTACGCGCACCGGGCCGGTGTGATTCACCGCGACATCAAGCCCTCCAATGCGATGATCACCCGCGCCGGCAGGCTCAAGCTGGCCGACTTCGGCATCGCGCGCATCGACGGCACGACGCTTACGCGAGTCGGCACGACGATGGGTACGCCCGGGTACATGGCGCCAGAGCATTTCCGGCAAACCGAGGTAGACCATCGCGCCGACATCTTTTCCGCCGGCGTGATCTTCTATGAAATGCTCACCCATCAGCGCCCGTTTACCGGTCCGTCGGAAGCCATCGTCCATCGCGTCTGCAACGAACAGGAGCGCAAGCCTTCGGAAGTCGTGCCAACGCTCTCCCCGTGCTTCGATGCGGTGGTGGCGCGGGCACTGGCGAAGGAACCCGCGGCGCGCTACCAGAGCGCGGCCGCTTTTGCCGATGCCATCCGGCAAGCCCACGAGTCGGTCTTCTCAGAAACGCCCAGCGCGGACGTTTCCGAGAACACGATCATGATGACCTCTGCGCTGATCCTGGAACCCAAGCGGGTGACCGGCTCCTCGCCGTCGGGCACCCAGTCGTCGCCGTCGATCTGGCGCGACGAAACCCTGCGGACCGTCGAGCGGCATCTTGCCGCGTTCATCGGACCGGTGGCGCGGCTCCATGTACGCAATGCCTCGACGCGCACGACGGACTTCGGCCAGTTGTGCGTGCTACTCGCCGAGAACCTCGATACCGACGCGGCCCGCCACAGCTTCCTCAGCGACATCCGCCGTCTGGCGCCCGCCGCGGGGTCCGGTCCGGTTTCGCAACCGGCGGCAACGCCTGGCGTGACAACCCGGCCGGCTTCCGGCCCGCACTCCAGCGCGCACTCCGGCGCGCACTCCGGCGCGCAACTGGCACCGGGCGCGGTCGAGCGCGCAGCACGGAACCTGGCACACTACATCGGCCCGATCGCCAATGTCCTTGCGCGCAAAGCGGCGGCGGTTGCCACCGACGAACAGCACCTGTATTCACTGCTGTCGGCACACCTGAGCGGCAGCGACCGCGACTCGTATCTGAAGCAGATCCCGCCGCGCCAGTATTGAGGCTACGCGCCGGCGTCGCCGGCAAAGCGTGAGAAGCGGCGGGGCCGCCGCAACGCCGAGGCGGTAGAATCTTGAGCCTTTGCGGCTCCGCCCCCCTTCTCCAGTCCGCCTTCAGCCGATGGCCGAATCCGAAGAACTCCTGAATCAGGAAGATGTTCAGCAGCGCATGCGCGAGGTGCAGGAACTGCTGGCGCGGCATCGCCTGGTCGAAGGCCTCGTGCATCGCCAGGAAATGGCAAAGCACGACATCGTCGAGAACCTGGTGCACAAGCAGCACACCGCCGAGCTGTCGAGCAAGCTCACCGATATGCATCCGGCCGACGTCGGTTACGTGCTCGAGGCGCTGCCGCTGGCCGACCGTCTGCTCGTCTGGGATCTGCTCGAGGCGGATCGTCAGGGGGAAGTGCTGCTGGAAGTCACCGATGCGGTGCGCGAGACGCTTATCCGCTCGATGGAGCCCAACGAGCTGGTCGCCGCGGCCGAAACGCTCGACACGGACGAGCTTGCCGACCTTGCCCCGGCGCTACCGCAGGAGGTCATGCAGGATGTCTATCTCGGCCTCGACAGCGAAGAGCGCGAACAATTGCGGGCGGCGATGTCCTACCCGGAGGATTCGGTCGGGGCGTTGATGGACTTCGAGATGGTGACGGTGCGAGAGGATGTCTCGCTCGAAGTGGTGCTGCGCTACCTGCGCCGTTTCGACGAGTTGCCGGACCATACCGACCAGTTGTTCGTGGTCGATCGCGACGAGCACCTGCAGGGCGTGCTGCCGCTCAACCTGCTGTTGGTCAACGATCCCGATATCGACGTGGCGGCAATCATGCAGACCGACATGATGCTGCTGCACCCGGACGACAAGGCCGACTCGGCGGCGCAGGCGTTCGAGCGCTACGACCTGGTTTCGGCGCCGGTTGTCGACCCGGAAAACCGGTTGGTGGGGCGGGTGACGGTCGACTCGGTGGTCGACTTCATCCGCCAGGACAGCGAGTCGGAAATCCTTGCGCAGGCCGGCCTGAAAGAGGAGGAGGACATCTTCGCCTCGGTTTGGAAGTCGGTCAGAAACCGCTGGGCTTGGCTGGCGATAAACCTGGTTACCGCGTTTATCGCGTCACGGGTGATCGGCGCATTCGAGGGTTCGATAGAGAAACTGGTCGCACTCGCTGCGTTGATGCCGATCGTCGCTGGCATCGGCGGCAATTCGGGCAATCAGACCATCACCATGATCGTGCGCGCGATCGCCCTTGGCCAGGTGGAGCCGGACGCCGCGCGCAAGCTGTTCCGCAAGGAACTCGGCGTTGCCGCGATCAACGGACTGGTCTGGGGCGGCTTGCTCGGCATTCTCGCCTGGTGGCTGTACGGCAGCCTCAAACTCGGCGTCGTCATGACATCGGCGATGACCCTGAACCTGATGCTGGCCGCGACAGTGGGCGTATTCATTCCGATGACCCTGGCCCGCCTCGGCCGTGACCCGGCGGTAGGGTCCAGCGTGCTGATCACCGCGGTTACCGATTCCGGCGGGTTCTTCATCTTTCTCGGTCTGGCGACGCTGTTCCTGCTTTAGCAAGCACGCCACATCAGCAACAGAAGGGGCGTTGGTGTTCGGACGGGCTCAGGCCCGCAGCTGGCCGACTTCGAGATCGTTGAACCATTCGATGAAGCGGCGCACATCCTCACCCTGGTAGATTGCCCCGTGCTGCGGACACAGCATGTCGATCTGCATGGCTGCGGCGCGCTCGCACCAGTCACGTTTGGCCCGGTCGGAACCCATCCAGCGCCGGTGAAACGCCTCGGCGTGGCGGATGTGGGTGTCGAAGTTCTTGACGATCAAGTCGTCTTCGCCCGGCGGCAGCAAGGCGGCGCCGACATCGCCCGAGAACAGGATGTGCGCTTGCGCGTCGTAGAGGTGGAAATTGCCTGACGAGTGAAGAAAGTGCGCCGGCACCGCCTCAAGCGACAGATGGCCGAGCGGGATTTTCATCCCCGGGTCGGGAATCGGGATGAAGGTTTCGCGATCGCCGCCGAAGTGCGGAACGAACGTGCTCCAGAGCCAGGACAGATAGCACTTCAGGCGGGGGTTGAATTCCAGCCAGAGCGCCAGCGAGGAAACGATGTCCGGATCCTGGTGCGAGGCGAAAATGTGATGGATATTGCGCGGATCGACTTGCTCGCTAATGGCCGAAAACACCGCCGGAAAAATCTCCATTCCCCCTGGATCGCAGAGTATCGCGTCCGCGCCGTGCGAGACGAGGTATTCATTGGTGTCGATCAGGTAGTCGGGACGATTCGGATCGCGGGTTACCGCCAGCCATTGATGATCGCCTGCGCTGTAGATTGAGGTTGCTGTTTTCATGTCACTCGCCGTTGTCCTTCAGATGACAGCCAGCGCATCGAGCGATCCGCGGATTGCCTGGATGGTCCTGGCGAAATCGCTCGACACCTGCATCAGCGGTTGCGCAAAGCCGCCGCCATAGGCCGCCTCGATCTTCGCCGATCGGGCCAGCACGCCGCCGAGTTCCACGCGCTGCCGGGCGTCCGCCAATACCTGTCGCAGCTTCCGCTGGCGTTCACGCAAAGCGGCCTCGTCGCGAGCGACTCTGTCGGCATGGCGGGCGAACGCGGCGTCTACCGCCTGTTGGCCGCGCGCAACGCCGGCTGCCTTGAGGCGCGACAGGATGTCCAAGGTTCGCGCGCGGCGCACTTGATCGGAAACGACATTTACCGAATCCGAAGTCATTTCTCTGAGTGCTTTCATCACGTCGGCCAGTTCTACCGAGAAGGCGCGCAGTTCGTTGGACAGCACACCGAACCCGAGGGCGGCCTGACCTGCCCGCTTTGCGAGAAAAATTGCGTTGAGCGCCATCAGGTTGATGGAAAAGGCGGTCGCGACGACAGCCTTGATCTGCTCGTTGACCAAGACAATGCGCTGCAACTCGTTCTCGGGATGCGCATTTCGCGGCAGCGCGCGCGCCATTTCGGATAGGTCGTTCATGAAATGCCGATGACCGGCCAGCCAGTTGATTGCCCGACTGGTCTACGGCCCGAAGCGATCCGGCTTGAGCCAGGCGGCGCGGTCGCGCGTCATCCCTTGCCAAGGTCGGCGAAGGCCTTGCGGGCATGCGCCACGGTCTGATCGATATCCGCATCGCCATGCGCCGCCGAAACGAATCCTGCCTCGAAGGCCGATGGCGCGAAGTACACGCCGCGATCGAGCATCGAATGGAAAAAGCGGCTGAACAGTTCCCGATCCGATTGCATGACCTCGCCGTAGGTCGTCGGCAAACCGTCACGGAAATAGATGCCGAACATGCCACCGACCGACTGTGCGCAGAAATCGATCCCTGCTTCACGTCCTGCCCTGGCCAGCCCGTCGACCAGGCGCTTGGTGGCGGCCTCCAGCCGCGCGTGGAAGCCGGGTTCGCGCACCAGCTTCAGGGTGGCGATCCCCGCAGCGACGGCAACCGGGTTGCCCGACAGCGTGCCGGCCTGGTAGACCGGGCCAAGCGGCGCGATCTGCTGCATCACGTCGCGCCGTCCTCCGAACGCACCCACCGGCATGCCGCCGCCGATCACCTTGCCCAGCGTCGTGAGATCCGGACGGATGCCATGCAGGCCTTGCGCGCCCTGTGGTCCGACGCGAAAGCCGGTCATCACCTCGTCGTAAATAAGCAAGGCTCCATGTTCCGTGCACAAATCGCGTAGCCGGCGCACGAACTCCGGACTCGGCCGAATAAGGTTCATGTTGCCGACCACCGGCTCGATGATCACCGCCGCAATCCGATCCGCCGCCTTGGCGAAAGTCTCTTCTAGCTGCGCCAGGTTGTTGTAGTCGAGCACCAGCGTGTGCCTGGCGAAATCCGCGGGCACACCGCCGGAGTTCGGATTGCCGAACGTGACCAGGCCGCTCCCGGCCTTGACCAGCAGACTGTCGGCGTGGCCGTGGTAGCAGCCCTCGAACTTGACGATGTCGTCGCGCCCGGTGAAGCCGCGCGCCAGGCGAATGGCGCTCATCGTCGCCTCGGTGCCCGAGCTGACCAGCCGCACCAGATCCAGGCTGGGAAGCATGTCGCAAAGCAGCTCGGCAAGCTCGACCTCCGCCTCGGTCGGGGCGCCAAACGACAGACCGCAGGCGGCGGCGCGCTGCACCGCCTCGATAACCGCCGGGTGGGCATGGCCGACGATGGCCGGCCCCCATGAGCCGACGTAGTCGATGTACTCCTTGCCATCGGCGTCGGTCAGGCGCGAGCCGCTGCCACTGACGAAAAACCGCGGCGTGCCCCCCACAGACCGGAAGGCGCGCACCGGCGAATTGACGCCACCCGGAATGGTGCGTTGAGCGCGGGCAAACAGGGTCTCGTTCTTGCTTGTCATGCTCTGGGCTCCATCGAGGCAAACAGTTCCGCGTAGGCAGCGGCACGGGCTGCAACATCGGGATTGTCGAACAGATCGGCAATCACGGCGAGCAGGTCGGCACCCGCGCGGATCAGTTCGGGCGCAATGCCGAGGGTTATGCCGCCGATCGCGGCCACCGTGACGCCGCGCGAACATGCTTCGCCCAGCAGCGCGAGCGGAGCCTGCACTGCGGACGGTTTGGTGGCCGAGGCAAACATTGCGCCGATGCCCACGATGTCGGCACCGGCCGTAATCGCTGCATCGACGCGGGCGATCTGGTCGTAGCAGGAAACCCCGAGCAGGCGGCCGGCGCCGAGCCTGACTCGCGCCGCACGCGCCCTTGCGTCGTCGCGACCGACGTGGAGGCCCGCGGCGCCCGTCTCCAGCGCAATATCGAGGTCGTCGTTGATTACCAGTGGCACGCCGCCAGCAACACAGATTTCCAGCAAAATGCTGGCCTGGCGGCGCCTGAGCGCCGGGTCGGCAACCTTGTTGCGGTACTGGACCAGCACCGCACCGCCGGTCACGGCATCGCGAACTGCGGCAGCCAGCCGGTCTGTGTCCAACCAATCGGGCGTAACCGCGTAGAGGCCGCGCAGGCGGTCAGACTTGAGCGACATCTTCCTCGACTTCGCGCGCCCAGAAGAAACGGTCCGGCAGGTATTGCCCCATGCCGGGCCGGAAACCGCTGGCAAGCGCCTGCCAGGTGTATTCCTGGGCGTCGCGGACGGCATCCTCGATGTCGAGGCCGTTGGCCAGATTGGCGGCAATGGCCGATGCCAAGGTACATCCGGAACCATGGTAGCTGCCCGGCAGGCGGTCCCACTGGTCGCTGCGCACGATGCCGCTGTCGCGGTACAGGGTGTTGATCACCTTGGGCGAGGTTTCGTGCGTGCCGGTAATCAGCACATATTCAGCGCCGGAATCGATCAAGCGGCGGGCGCACTCGGCAAGGTCGGGGTCGTCGTCCTCGATATCGTCGTCCCGGACAAGGCGACGGGCCTCAAGACTATTGGGCGTCAGGATGGTGGTCTGTGGCAACAACAACTCTGAAAGCGCGGCGATCATCGCTTCGTTTGCCAGTTCGTCGCCACGGCCCGAGGTCAGTATCGGATCGAAGACCAGCGGAATCTGCGGGTAGTCGGACAGTATCTCTGCAATCACCGAAATGTTCTCGACGCTGCCCAACAGGCCGATCTTGAATGCGGCGACTGGCATGTCTTCCAGCAAAGCGCGCGCCTGATCGGAAACCCATTCGGCGTCGATCGGCATCACGTCGTCCACGCCGGCCGAATCCTGCACGGTGATCGCCGTTACGACCGTCAGCGGATGACATCCCATGCTCGACAGCGTCATAACGTCGGCCTGCAGCCCCGCACCGCCCGTAGGATCGGACCCGGCGAAGCTCAGTACGATCGGGGGCACGAGGTCGTACGAATTGGGTGTTGCCTGGGAGGTATTGGACATTGGCAAGGTGCGGGAGGACGGGAATCGAAGCCGCCCGGATGCGGGGCCGAAGACCGGCGGCGGGCCGCGCCAGCACAAGACCGAGTTGGGGTACTATCCGACCGATTCTAACCGAAAAGTTTCGCCATCATGACCGCAGCCGCCGAGGCCCCGTACAAATCCTACATGTGCCTGATTTGCGGCTTTATCTATGAAGAAGAGCACGGGCTCCCCGGCGAAGGCATCGCGCCGGGTACGCGCTGGCAAGACGTACCACCTAACTGGACGTGCCCGGAATGCGCGGCGCGAAAGGACGACTTCGAGCTGATCGAAATCTGACGTGGCACGATACCGCGCTCGGCGAGAGCCGGATCTGACAACAAAATCACGTTACCGCACCGACAGATAGACGCGAAAGCAGAGAAAAAGGTATAGAATCTGCGCGCATCTGTGGGTGACGACCGTCTGCGCGGCAAGGATGCCCGTGCGGTCATCCAATTCCAAGGAGAACGCGTGGCTGAATCCGTCAATCTCAGCGGCGTCAAGGTAATGGTGATTGACGACAGCAACACCATCCGTCGCAGCGCCGAGATCTTTCTGGTGCAAGCCGGCTGTCAGGTCGTTCTTGCCGAGGATGGCTTCGACGCGCTGGCCAAGATCGCCGATCATCATCCGGATGTCGTTTTCGTCGACATCATGATGCCGCGGCTGGATGGCTATCAGACCTGCGCACTGATCAAGAAGAACGCCCGCTTCGGCGCGACGCCGGTGATCATGCTCTCTTCGAAGGACGGCTTGTTCGACCGCGCCCGCGGACGCATGGTTGGGTCGGACGAATACCTGACCAAACCCTTTACCAAGGATAGCTTGCTCAAAGCGGTCGCCACGCACGCTTCCCGGGCAGCGTGAGCCGAGGCAGCCTGCACCGAGAGCGCATACCATGCCAGTCCAGAAGATACTCGTGGTGGACGATTCGCCCACCGAACGCTTCGCATTGAACGAATTCCTGAGCCGTCAGGGTTTCAACGTCGTGACTGCCGAAAGCGGGGAAGAGGCCATCGCCAAGGCGCGCAGCGAATCGCCCGACCTGATCCTTATGGATGTCGTGATGCCCGGCATCAACGGTTACCAGGCAACCCGGACGATTTCCCGCGACGAAGCGACGCGCAATATCCCGATCATCATGTGTACCAGCAAAGGTGAGGATACCGACAAGATCTGGGGAATGCGCCAGGGCGCGCTCGGCTACATCGTCAAACCGGTCGATTTCGACGCTCTGGTCAAGAAGATCCAGGAACTCGGTTAGGGACCGCAAGCCATCATGTCGAAGAAGATCAGCTTGCGCGAGTTCCAGGAAAACCTGGTCCAGCGACTTACTACGGCTCAGCAGGGACAGACCACCCATGCCGCACTCGGCATCCAGGCTGGGCGCGAGTTCTGGCTGGTCGATCTGACCGATTCCGGCGAGATCGTGCCGACGCCGCACCTGTCCGCTGTTCCACTGACCCAATCCTGGTTCCGCGGCCTCGCCAACATCCGGGGCAGCCTGTACAGCGTGGTCGACTTCGCGGCTTTTCAGGGTGGCGATCCGACGCCCGCCACCAGCGAGTCGAGACTGCTGCTGATCGGCACGCGGCTCGGCCTGAACAGCGCAATCCTGGTCAGCCGCGCCTTGGGCCTGCGCAACATGGACGAGCTGGAGAGTGCGCCCAAGAACGACGAGATCCGCCCGTGGGTAGGAGAGGCCTTCGTCGATCTGCAGGGTAGAACCTGGAACAAGCTGCTGGTGCGCAATCTGGTCATGCAGCCTCGCTTCCTCGACGTGGGCGTTTGACCAATTCGATACGACCCTGAACTTGGGTCCGGCCCCTGCGGCCAAACGGAGATCGCAAGATGGCATTGAAACTCTCGTCGCTCGCAAACCAGTCCGCACCGGAAAGCGGCAGCGCCGACAAGACGCTGATCGTTGTGCCCGGTCCGGGTGGGGGCGACAAACCGCTGCCGACGGCCGTTCTGCCGATCATCGGCGGCAAACCTCAGCAGGAGCAGATCAAGATACTGGCCGTGGCCATTGCGATCCTGGCCCTGCTGGCCACAGTCATGATGTTGCTCACCCTGCGCAGCAACAGCCACCTCGCGAGCTACATTTCGGCAGCCGGGCAGATGCGGATGCTCTCGCAGCGGGTTGCCAAGGCCGCCCAGGTCTCGCTGCTGGGCAACCAGGCGGCGCTGCAGGAACTGGGCGACAGCAGGAACAAGTTCAAGCAATTGCTCGAATCACTGTCCAGTGGCGGGCCGGTCGACGCCCGCACCGTGCCCGCCAGCCCATCGTCGGTTGCCCCCGAACTGGATGCGCTGAAAGCGGAATGGGACAAGACCGACCGCAATATTTCCCTCGTGCTCGCGCAGGAAAAGAATCTCGTGGCGCTGGGCAGTGCCGTGGCCGCCATCAACGCCAGGAATCCGAAGCAGCTGGAACTGGCGGAACAGATTGCCGCGATGAAGCTCCAACTCGGTGCAAACGCGCGCGAAACGGCTGCGGCCAATCAGGTGGTGATGCTCACGCAACGGATCGCCAAGAACGCCAACCAATTGTTGGTCGGCGACGCGATTGCGCCCGAAGTCGCTTTCCTGCTCGGCAAGGACAACACGACTTTCCGGCAACTGATCACCGGACTCACCAGTGGTTCGGACAGCCTTCGACTTACTGCCGCCACCGACCCGGACACCAGAGATCGGCTCGCGCAACTGGACAAGGTGGCGCAGGAAGGCGAGCAGGCGATCAGCGGCATTCTCGGCAATGTACAGCCGCTGGTCCAGGCCAAGCAAGCCGGCAGTGCGGTTGTTCGCGACAGTACTGCGCTGTTCAGTGCCGCCGACAAACTCGACGAAGCGTACGACGCGCGACACGGCGGTTTGAACTGGACGACCCTGCTGGCGGTCGCGTTCGCCCTGCTGGCGCTGGGTGCGGTCTACCTGCTGGCACAGCTTTATCGGCGCGACATCGAGCGCCGCCGTTTAGAGGCGGAGGAGCAAATGTCCCGTTCCGAAACCGACCGCAGCGGCACCCAGCAGGCGATCCTGCGGCTGATGAACGAGATGGGCGACCTGGCCGATGGCGATCTGACTGTGCGGGCTACGGTGACCGAAGACGTGACCGGTGCGATTGCCGACTCGGTGAACTACACAATTGAAGAACTCGCCGTGCTGGTGCGCCGGATTAACGATGCAGCGCAGCGGGTGTCGCTGGCCACCACCTCCGCCCAGCGCACGTCGAACGAACTGCTGGCAGCCACCGAGCGGCAGTCACAGGAGATCACCGAGGCCGGCGATGCGGTACTCGCGATGGCCCGCTCGATGAGCGAGGTTTCCGGTAACGCGACCCAGTCGGCCCAGGTTGCGCGGCAGTCTCTGGATGCAGCGGAAAAGGGCGCGCAGGCGGTAACCAACTCGATTCGCGGCATGAACGACATCCGCGAACAAATCCAGGAAACTTCGAAGCGGATCAAGCGCCTAGGCGAATCCTCGCAGGAGATCGGCGAAATCGTGGAACTGATCTCAGACATTACCGAACAGACCAACGTTCTGGCCTTGAATGCCGCCATCCAGGCCGCGAGCGCAGGGGAAGCTGGACGCGGTTTCACGGTGGTCGCCGAAGAGGTGCAGCGACTTGCGGAACGCTCCGGGGAGGCCACCAAACAGATTGCCGCGATCGTGAAAACGATTCAGACCGACACCCAGGATGCCGTATCCGCGATGGAAAGTTCCACTCGCGGTGTGGTTGACGGGGCAAAGCTGTCCGACAACGCGGGTCAGGCGCTGGCCGAGATTTCCGACGTATCGAAACGCCTGGCCGGATTGATCGAGCAGATCACCCAGCAGACGCAGCAACAATCGTCGCGCGCCACGCAGGTTGCGCAAACCATGAAGAGCATCCTGCGGGTGACCGAGCAGACCACCCAGGGAACCCAGGAGACCGCGGTATCGATCGGCCAGCTGGCCGAGCTGGCGGTCGAACTCAAGGGTTCGGTTTCCGGCTTCAAGGTCTGACCTCACCTTCTACAGCCAGCAGTACGTGAGCCAAACATGATGCATAGCGCCGCCGACACCGATCTGGGACCGCTATCCTGGGTAAAGGGAGAAATCGATCTCGCGCTCGGACGCAGCGCCGAGGCGCTGGACATTGCCTTGGCTGGCGACAATGCGCAGCTTCGCTTCGCCCATACCCACCTGCACCAGGCGCATGGCGCGCTGTCCATCGTCGGCCTGGACGGACTGACCCAGTTCTCCGAAGCACTTGAGCAACTGGTCGGCGAACTTAACGCAGAAAACGTAACCGAGGAGAGGATCGCGCTTGCAAGGCGCGCTATCGCCGCAATGCGCCAGTTCCTCGACGAACTGGTCGCCGGATCGGCAAACCAGCCACTGCGCCTGATGCCGCTGTACGAGCAGATCCAGGTTGCGCGGGGTCAGCCCAAGCCCGCGCCCAGCGAATTGTTCTTCCCCGATCTGATGTTGCGTCCGCCGCGGCGCGAAGCGCCGGCCGTCTCGCTGACCCCGCAGCAGTTGCGCCTCGAACGGGCGCGGCTGGAACGAGGCGTGCTGGAGATCTTGCGCGGCAAGACCAACATCGGTCTGCAATTTATGCGCACCGCGGTCGCCACCGTTGAACGCGCGCAGACCCTGCCGGCAACCCGTGCGCTGTGGTGGGTCACGCTGGGATTGATCGACGGTTTGCTCGGCGGACATGTCGAACTGAACACCGAGATCAAGAAGCTCTGTGCCCGTATCGACGGCCAGATGCGCAAGCTTGCCGAAGGCTCGACGGTAGTCGGTGAGCGACTGATGCGTGACGTGCTGTACCAGGTGGCCGTTGCGCCGCCGGCAACACCGCTGATTCGCGAAATCCAGTCGGCCTATCGGGTCGACACCCTGATCCCGACCGCCGACTCGGCGCTCGAGTCATCGGCACACAAGCCCCGCCTGCGCGCCCTGCGCGAGCTGCTGGCCGACGCCAAGGACGCCTGGAATCGCTTCGGCGCCGGTACCGCGGTCGCCCTGCCGCAGTTCGAGGAGAAGATCCAGGCGCTGCACAACGATATCGAAGGCCTTGGCCGCGCCGATTTTACCGCCTTGGCGCAGGCGGTTCAGGACACCACGCAATGGCTGCGCAAGGATCCGTTGCGCCACAGCGATCAGGTAGCGATGGAAATGGCCACCGCCTTGCTGGTACTGGAAACCGGCATCGAGCAGTTTGCTCAGCCGGGCTCCGATTTCGCGCAGCAGAGCGCGGCCATGGTTGCACGGCTGGGTGCATTGCAGCGCGGTGATGCGACTTCCGCCGTGCCGCCGCCCCTGCTCGGCGAACTGTCGCGCCGCGCGCAGGAACGCCTGCTGCTGTCGCAGGTGGCGCGGGAAATCCAGGCCAGCCTCGGTCAGATCGAGCAGGCACTCGACACCTATTTCCGCGACCCGGCGCGCCATGGCGAACTGGGCCAACTCGACGCGCCGCTCAAGCAGGTGGAGGGCGCGCTGGCGATGCTGGGCGAGATCCGGGCGATTACGGTGCTGCGCGAGGCCGCGGCGGAGATTCGCGAATTCTCCCAGCTCGGTTCGCTTGCCGACCCAAAGCAATTCGAATCGGTGGCGCACAAGCTGTCGGCGCTGGGCTTCTACGTCGAATCCCTGCAGCACGGCAATGCAAATCTGGAAGCCTTGCTGTCTCCCGGCAGCAAAGGCGCCGCGGCGCAGGAACAGCCGGCCGGCGCGGCGATGGAAGACCAACTCGCGCAGCAGTTGCGCGATGCGCAGGTTCTCGCCGCACAGCTCAAGGACAAGCCCGAGGACGACACGCTGCGCCAGGAACTCAAGCACAACCTCGAGGCCATCCGCAAGGACGCGACCATCGTCGCAGATTCCTCGCTCGAACAGCATGCCCGCGATGCGCTGCACGCGCTCGCCGCGCCGGAACAGAAGTTCGACGCGACCGCGACCAACGTACAGGCACTGCTCGCCAGTGCCGCGACCGAGCCGGCGGCGATGCCCGGCCCGTCGGCCGACACCACGCGGCTGGCCGAGTCCAGCAGCGAGCAGATCGATGCCGAATTGCTGGAGATCTTCCTGCAGGAGGCGCACGAAGTTCTCGGCACGATCGGCGACAACATGGTGCCGGCGCGCAACAACCCGCGCGACCGCGAGGTGCTGACGACGATCCGCCGTGGATTCCACACCCTCAAGGGCAGCAGCCGCATGGTCGGGTTGAAGGAATTCGGCGAAGCGGCCTGGGGCGTCGAACAGGTGATGAACCGACTGCTCCAGGACGACGAGGCCTGCGCCTCGCCATCGCTGTTCGCGCTGATCGACGAGGCGCGCCAGCTGTTCTCGGCATGGGTTGGACAACTCGAGACCGGCGGTCCGACCTACCGCGACGCCAGCGCCGTGATGGCGCTTGCCGAACGGGTCAAGGCCGGCGAAGACGTGGTGACACCCGCGGTCACGATACCGGTCGACGCGCTGCCGGCGAGTGACCAACCCGGTCCGGCGCCGGAAGTTCCGGCCACCCGACTGGACGAAGATTCGTCCGTGCACTTCGCCGAAACGATCGTCATGGGCGATGCGCTGCGCGCTGGCCAAGCGGACGAATTCGACGCGCCGCCCGAGTCGGAAATCCTGATGCCCGAACTGAGCTTCGACGAGCCGGCCGGCGAGGAAGTGATCGACCTCGAGGACTCGGCGTTCGACGTGCAGCAGTTGCCGACACTCGGCGAGGAAGCCGCGAACGAGCCGGCCGCCGGGACGTTCGAGGCACCAGTGGAAACGCCGCCTGTCGCACAGCCGGCAGAGCCGCCTGAGCCGGCTCCGATATCGCTGGGCGGGCGCGAGGTATCGCCCGGACTGCTCGACATGTTCCTCACCGAGGCGCGCGGTCACATCGCAACTCTCCGCCGCGAGCTGGCCCGGCTGCATGTCAATCCGGCGCTGCTGCCGCCGGAGCCTGCGGTGCGTGCCGCGCACACCCTGGCGGGGATTGCCAGCACGATCGGCGCCGAGCCGATCCACGACCTGGGCCGCGCACTGGAAGGCGCGCAGACCCGACTGATCCGCGCCGATCTTGCGCCCAACGCCGACCAGTCGGCGCTGCTCAACAGTGTGGCCACCGTACTGGAGGGCATGGTCGCTTCGATCGCCGAGCGGCTGATGCCCCATCCGGCACCGGACTTGATCGATCGTCTGGCCGCCATCGTCGCTGCCCCGGCCAAGGCCGATGTCATTGCGTTGCGGGTGGTCAGTCCCCCGGCCATTGCCGACGTTCCGGCCGCCATTGAACCGCCCGCACCACCGCTTCACGCGGTCGAGGCGCCGGCAGTGCATGCGCCGGCGCCGCCCGCGCAAGTCGACTTTCTGCCGGCTGCCGAACTGCCGACCGCGCATGAAGAACGGCGGCGCAAGCTGCGCCTGTCCGACGATCTCGATGAACAGTTGCTGCCGTTGTTCCTCGAAGAAGCCGACGACCTGCAACGCGAGATCGGCGCCAAGTTGCGCCAATGGCGCAGCGAGCCGGATCTGGCGGAGCATGCGCAATCCCTCTCCCGGCTGCTGCACACGCTCAAAGGCAGTGCCCGCATGGCCGGCGCGATGGGGCTCGGCGAACTGGTCCACGCGATGGAATCGCGCGTCGAGCAGGCCGGCGCGGAAGGCGCGGTAACCCCGGCGTTCCTCGACGAACTCGAAGCCTCCTTCGATCACGCCGGCGCAATGGTCGAACGATTGCGCAGTGGCGAACCCTCTACCCCGGCAGTGGCCGAGGAACCGCCGGAGCCGGTGGCAAACGCCGCAGTGGCAATTTCGACCTCGACCCTCGAAGACCTCGAAAGCGAACTGGCGGCGCAACGCGCGATGGTGCGCGTGCGCGCCGAACTGATCGACCGGTTCGTCAACGAAGCCGGCGAGATCAGCATTTCGCGCACCCGCATCGAGGGGGAAATGCGCACCTTGCGTTCCTCGCTGCTGGACCTGACCGAGAACGTGATCCGTTTGCGCAACCAGTTGCGCGAAATCGAGATTCAGGCCGAATCGCAGATGCAGTCGCGCCTGGCGCTTGCGCAAACCACCGAGGCGGACTTCGATCCGCTGGAAATGGACCGCTACACGCGGCTGCAGGAAGTCACGCGGATGATGGCCGAATCGGTCAACGACGTGACCACCGTGCAGCACAACCTGCTGCGCAATCTCGACGCGGCCGACGCGGCGCTGACCGCGCAGTCGCGGCTCAACCGCGACCTGCATCAAGGGCTGATGAGCATGCGGCTGATGCCGTTCGACTCGATCGCCGAGCGGCTCTATCGCGTGGTGCGTCAAACCGCCAAGGATCAGGGCAAGAAGGTCAATCTCGACCTGCGCGGCGGGCAGATCGAAATCGACCGCGGTGTGCTCGACAAGATGACGGCGCCGATCGAACATCTGCTGCGCAACTCGGTCACTCATGGCATCGAATCGCGCGACTTGCGCGCCCAGCGCGGCAAACCGGAAATCGGCCAGATCGTGCTCGCGCTCACCCAGGAGGGCAACGACGTCGCCATCACCATGACCGACGACGGCGGCGGACTGGATTTCGATCGCATCCGCGCCAAGGGGCTGGCGCTCGGCATGCTGCAGCCGGAACAGGCGCATGACCAGACCGTGTTGACCAATCTGATTTTCGCGCCCGGCTTCTCCACCGCCGAGCAGCTTACCGAAGTGGCCGGCCGCGGCGTCGGCATGGATGTGGTGCAAAGCGAAACGGCAACCGTCGGCGGGCGCATCGAGATTCACTCCGAGGCCGGCGCTGGCGCGCGGTTTTCGATCGTCTTGCCGCAGACCACGGCGGTCACCCAGGCATTGCTCGTGCATTGCGCCGGCAGAACCTACGCGATTCCGTCGTCGATGGTCGAGCAAGTCAGCGAACTCAAGCAGGCCGCGCTGGACAAGATCGTCGCCGAGGGCGTGACCGAGTGGATGGGCGAGCGCTACCCCTACCACTACCTGCCGCGCCTGCTGGGTGATTTCGAAAGCCTCCCGGAAACCAGCCGATTGCACTGGATTCTGCTGTTGCGCGCCGGCGCTCAGCGCATTGCGCTGCGCGTTGACGCGCTGCGCGGCAACCAGGAAATCGTGCTGAAGAAGACCGGCCCGCAACTGGCGCGGGTCATCGGCATTGCCGGCGCCACGGTACTGGGCGACGGCGAGATCGTGCTGATGCTCAACCCGATTGCGCTTGCCGCGCGCGAACTGCGCAGCCCACATGGCGCTGTGCCGGTCGCCCCGCGCGTCGAGCCGCCGCGCGCGCCGACCGTGATGGTGGTCGATGATTCGCTGACCGTGCGCAAGATCACCGGGCGGCTGCTCGAGCGCGCCGGCTACCAGGTGGTGACGGCCAAGGATGGCGTCGATGCCCTGGAACAGTTGATCGACTTGGTGCCGGACGTGATGCTGGTGGATATCGAAATGCCGCGCATGGACGGCTTCGACCTGACGCGCAACGTGCGCGGCGACGAGCGCACCAAACAGGTACCGATCATCATGATAACCTCGCGCATTGCCGACAAGCACCGGAACTACGCGATGGAAATCGGCGTCAATCACTACCTCGGCAAGCCTTATCAGGAAGAGGAACTGTTGGCGCTGATTGCCGGGTACGCCGCGGTGCCCGCCACAGCTTGAGCGGCGCTCCGGGGAGAGTCATGATGAGTTCGATTGCCAAGCGCGCCGCGGTTGCGGCGCTGCTCGCCGCGTTCGCCGTGGCGGGCTGCAAGAACGTCAGTTTCCGCAGCGCGGCCGACGACGCGAAGGCCAAGGCATTTGTCGTAACGCCAGGCAAGTCGGCGATTTACGTGGTGCGGCCCGAATCGGTGCGCAAGCAGGCGCTCACGCTGGTACTCGACGACAAGCTGACCGCACGCACCGGCCCCTGCAGCTACCTGTTGTGGGAAGTCGATCCCGGCGCCCACGAGATCCTCGCCTACGGCGAAAACATCAGCCAGCTGGCGCTTCGGACCGAACCCGGCAAAGCCTATTATGTGCGCCAGGACGTGGCGGGCGGACTGTGGCTGCCGCGCACCCTGCTGACGGCGGTGGACGAGTCGGGCGGCCGCAAATCGATCGGCGATTGCCGCCTGCTGGACTCCGGCACCCCAACCAGGTAGCACACCCGCTCAGGCGCCAGCGCCGGCCTTCACCACCTGGTAGCGCTCCAGCGTGCGGCTGCGCGCCGCTGAATGGTCGACCAGCGGCGCGGGATAGTCGCGGCCGATCACGCACTGTGCCGCTTGCTGTTCCGACACGCTCATCTGCCACGGCGCATGGATGCGCTTGTCCGGCACCTGCGCCAGTTCGGGCACATAGCGGCGGATGAATGCGCCGGCGGCATCGAATTTCTCCGACTGGGTTACCGGATTGAATATCCGGAAGTAGGGCTGCGCGTCGCAGCCGGTCGATGCCGCCCACTGCCAGCCGCCGTTGTTGGCCGCCAGATCGAAGTCGTTGAGCTGGCGGGCGAACCAGGCCTCGCCGAGGCGCCAGTCGATGCCCAGATCCTTGACCAGAAACGACGCCGCCACCATGCGCAGGCGGTTGTGCATGTAGCCGGTACCGTTGAGCTGGCGCATCGCCGCGTCTACCAGCGGATAGCCGGTGCGGCCCTCGCACCAGGCCGCGTACCAATCCGGGCGGGTGTCGAAGACCAGCGCATCGTAGGCCGGTCGAAAGGCGGCGCCGACGACATGCGGATTGAGGGCGAGGATCATGTGGTAGAAGTCGCGCCATATCAGCTCGCCCAGCCAGACCTCGGCCCCCTTGCTGCCGTGGATCATGCGTGCATGCGCCTCGCTGGCGAGCGCCCGGATCGAAATCGTGCCGAAACGCAAATGCACCGACAGATACGACGGCCCCTTCAACGCCGGGAAGTCGCGCCGTTCATGGTAGGCGTCGATGCGCGACAGGAATTCGTCGAACAATTGGCGCGCCCCATGCATGCCGCACGGCAGTTTGAGATCGTGCAGGTTGGTCGGCTCGAAACCGATCTGCGCGAGCGTCGGGATGGCGCCTTGATCGGGCGGCGCGGCGAGCCGGCCACGCGCGCTGCACAGGTGGGGTGCGAGATCGCGCGGTTTCAGGTGCGCAAGCCAGGCGTTGCGGTAGGGCGTGAAGACGGAAAACGGCTTGCCGCTGCCGGTCAGCACTTCGCGCCGCTCGAAAATCACCTGATCCTTGAAACTGCGCAGCGCCACACCCTGTGCTTCGAGCGCAGCGGCCACCACGGCATCGCGGGCGATCGCCTGCGGCTCGTAGTCGCGGTCGCAGAACACTGCGGCCACCGCAAGTTCATGGGCCAGTCGCGGGATTTCGCTGCGCGCCCAGCCGTGGCGAACGATCAGGCCACCGCCCTGTTCGCGCAGCCGCGCATCGAGTTCGACCAGGCTGTCGCGGATGAACTCGACCCGGCGATCGGCGCGCGTCGGCAGCGCATCGAGAATCTCGCTGTCGAAGACGAAGGCACAAAACACCCGTTCGAATTCGGCCAGCGCATGCGACAGCGCGGCATGATCGACATCGCGCAGGTCACGGCGAAACCAGACCAGGGCGGCGGGTGACGAAATGTTCATGTCTTGGCCACGGCAGGGTTGAGGACGCGGGCAGGCCGCCATCGAAGCGAGCGGGCACGCCATCATGCACCGTGCCGCAGAGCCAGTAAACACGGTCTCTCTGGCGCAGGGGTGCCGCAGCGCCAGCATCCATGCGCCTTCGCAGAGGGCATGCTCGAAGAAGTCCGCCCCATGCGGTGCGCAGGCCAGCGTCCAATTTATCGGCTGACACTGTCATCGCTGCTGTTTGAACTGCGGCGGCGCGGAGCGGTAAAATCGCAGTGTGATCAAAGCGCCAACCAAGAACGTCAATCTGACGGACCACTTTCTGATCGCCATGCCGGCCATGGTCGACCCGAACTTTGCCCGCACGCTAACTTTCATTTGCGAGCATTCGGAGCAGGGGGCGCTCGGTGTCATCGTCAATCGGCCGATGGATATGTCGCTCGACACCCTGTTCGACCGCATCGATCTGAAGCTGGAGACCGCGCAGTTTCACGACATGCCGGTTTACTTCGGCGGCCCGGTGCAGACCGATCGCGGCTTCGTGCTGCACCGGCCGGCCGGCACCTGGCATTCGACGCTGTCGATCGGCGAATCGATCGCGCTCACCTCGTCGCGCGACATTCTCGAATCGGTCGGTCACTCGGGCGAGCCGGCCGAGATTCTGGTGACCCTGGGCTACGCCGGCTGGTCGGCCGGCCAACTCGAACACGAACTGGCGCAGAACGCCTGGCTGACGGTGGCGGCCGATCACGCGATCATGTTCGACCTGCCGGCCGAAGAACGCCTGCCGGCGGCGATGCAACTGCTCGGCGTCGATTTCGCCAACCTGTCCGAAGTCGCCGGGCATGCGTGAGCAGCCCGCGCAGCCCGCCCTGCATTCCGCGCAACCCGCCGCCGCCTCCGAGACCGTCCTGGCCTTCGATTTCGGCGAGAAACGCATCGGCGTCGCGGTCGGCGAATCGCTGATCGGTAACGCGCGCGCCTTGGCGACCATCGCCGAGGCGACAAGCCAGGCCCGCTTTGCGGCGATCGGGCGCCTGATCGGCCACTGGCAGCCGGCCCGGCTGATCGTCGGCCTGCCATGCAACGACGACACATCCGAGCATGCGCTGGCCGCGCGTTGCCGGCGCTTCGCCAACCAGTTGCACGGCCGTTTCGGGTTGCCGGTTGCGCTGGTCGATGAGCGCTTCAGTTCGCTAGAGGCCGACGCCGCCCTCAAGCAACTCGGCACCGGCTGGCAGGACCGCAAGGCGCTGCTCGATGCGCATGCGGCGCAAGTGATTCTGCAGGCCTACTTCCAGGAGCGACATGGAACTGCCCGAGGTTGAACGACTGATCGAGCGTCTGGTCGCGCAAATGCGCCCGGCGATCGCTCCCGATACCGCGCTGGTCGGCATCCACACCGGTGGTGCCTGGCTGGCCGAGCGGCTGCATGCCGAGCTGCAGATCGGCGCGCCGCTGGGGAGCATCGATGTCGCGTTCTACCGCGACGACCTGAGCGGGCGCGGCCTGCATGCCAAGGCGCGGCGCTCCGACATTCCGTTCGAGGTGGAAGGCCGGCCGGTGGTGATCGTCGATGACGTGATTTACACCGGCCGTACCACACGCGCCGCACTGAACGAGTTGTTCGACTACGGCCGGCCGGCGCGCGTCGATCTGGCGGTGCTGGTGGACCGCGGCGGCCGCGAGTTGCCGATCGATGCGCGCTATTGCGCGCACCG
>WBZP01001103.1_pt1 | contig 34415 bp, 33 predicted proteins | sample 5204301 | NCBI WGS metagenome assembly WBZP01 (sample SAMN12412401, study PRJNA552823) | activated sludge metagenome | isolation source: activated sludge from nitrification reactor of wastewater treatment plant... | place: USA: Pennsylvania | collected 2017 | reverse complement strand
GTCCAACTGACATACGGGCTGTGCGCACCAAGTACGAACCGACCTCTGTGCCGGACGCCGCACCTACATTTAACGCCAGTTTCATGCGTCGCGGGTGGCGCGCAGCGCGGTGGAGCAACTGACATGAGCGAACCGACCACAGAGGCGGACGGCGCCCGGACGGCCATGATGTTCGCCTACCTGAACGGCGAGTTGTCGGCTGACGAACGCGCGCGCTTTGAAGCGATGCTCGACGGCGAACCGAAGCTCGCCGCGGAACTGGCCGACTGGCGGCAGTTGCGCGGCGAACTCGAGGTGCGCCGGCAGCAGCGCGCACCCGAGGCCGGGCTGGATGCGTTTTCGCGCCGGATGCGGCAGGTGCGACCGCCGCGCAGGGCCGGCCTTGCCGCGTGGATCGAGGGCGTAATGCGCGCGCTTTATTCGCCGATGCGCTATGCGGCGGCGCTGCTGCTGGTGGTGGTGCAGGCCGGCTTCATTGCCGCCATGCTGCGCGACATGCCGGCGGCCGGGCCTGATGAGGTCGGCACGGCGACCACGCAGGTGCGCTCGATCGACAACGCGTCAACGGCGTCGCTGCGCGTGCGCTTCCGGCTCGACGCGACCGCGCGCGAAATTGCCGCCGCCCTGGCCAGTGCCGGTGCGCGCATCGTCGATGGTCCGGGGCAGGGCGGGTTTTATGCGTTGCGGGTTGCCGAGGGCTCGCCTGCCGACGCGATCGCCGCGCTGCGCCGGAGCGCGGCAGTTGATGAGGTCGTAGAAGGCCCGAGCGCGAGCGCGCCGCAGGCCGATCCGCCGCGCAAGCGCTAGACGGACGAACGCGCCGCGCCAGCCGCTGACCCTGAAATGGGCATGCCCTGGAAGGCGCATGGAATGGCGGTCTACAGCATGGCAACGCTGTGAGCCATGCTGCATGCGGCTTCCAGCCGTGCATGGCCTGTAACGACCGCCCGGTGCGGCTTCCCGGCCTTGCTCATGCGCCGCTGCGGAACGGCGCGTGCGCTTCCAGTTCGCTCACATAGTCGGCGATGGCGAGCGATTCGTGGTCGAGGTGGCGTTCGATCGCATCGGCAAAGCGCGGGTCGCGAATCCAGTGCGCCGAGGCGGTGCGCACCGGCAGCAGGCCGCGCGCCAGCTTGTGCTCGCCCTGGGCGCCGCCTTCGAAGCGGCCGATGCCGTGGTCGATGCACCATTCGATGCCCTGGTAATAGCAGGCCTCGAAGTGTAGCAGCGGCACATGTTCCAGCTCGCCCCAATAGCGGCCGTAGAGCGCCTGCGCGTCGCAGATGTTGAGCGCGGCGGCGATCGGCCGGCCGGCGCGCTCGGCAACGAACAACAGCAGGTTGTCCGGCATGCTGCGCGCGAGTTCGAGGAAGAACGCCAGGTTCAGATAAGGCTGTTGGCCGCGCTGGTGATAGGTGTTGCGGTAGCAGCGCAGGAAGCAATGCCAGTCGGCCTCGCCGATCTGCGGGCCGCGCAGATGGCGGAAGGTGACGCCGGCATCGCGCACGCGGCGGCGTTCCTGGCGGATCTTCTTGCGCTTGTCGCGCACCAGCGAATCGAGAAACGCGTCGAAATCCGGCCAGCCGGCGTTGTGCCAGTGGAACTGCACCGCGTGGCGAATCTGCAACCCCGCCGCTTCGAGCAGCGCGGCGTCCCCGGACTCGGCGAACAGGACGTGCAGCGACGACACCTCGGCGTGGCTGGCGAAAGCGGTCAGCGCCTCGACCAGCGCGCGGCGCGCAGGCAGGTCAGCCGCCAGCAGGCGCGCGCCCGGTATCGGCGAAAACGGCACGCTGCAGACCAGCTTCGGGTAGTAGCGTTCGCCATGGCGCGCGTAGGCTTCGGCCCACGCCCAGTCGAACACGAACTCGCCGCGCGAATGCGATTTCTCGTACAGCGGCAGCGCGCCGATCAGCGCATCGTCCCGCCACAAGGTCAGGTGGCATGGCCGCCAGCCGGTGCGCGGGCTGGCGCAGCCGCTGCTTTCGAGCGCGCGCAAAAACGCATGCCGGACGAAAGGCTGCGCACCTGCCAGTGCATCCCAGTCGGGGCCGGCCACGTCATCGATCGAGTCGAGAATCCGCACGGTTGCGGTGGATCGGTTGTTCAAGGGCGGTCTCGCAGGGGCATGCTCGGGGCAATCCGTCAAAAACCGGGTGAGACAACGGCGCGCGCGGCGGATCGGGCAATGGTACGGCATCCGCTGCCGGCTGCCGGCGGCGCACAAGCCGGACGGGTCGCGTTATAGTTGCCGCATGACTACTTTGCCCACTTTGCGCATCGCCATTGCCCAACTCAACTGCGTGCTCGGCGATATCGCCGGCAACGCGCGGCGGATTGCCGAAATATCGTTGCAGGCCCGCGATGCCGGCGCCGACATCGTCATCACGCCAGAACTCGCCCTGTGTGGCTATCCGCCCGAAGACCTGCTGCTGCGGCCGGATTTCTACCGCGCCTGCGCGCGCGAACTGGTGGCGCTGGCGGCGCGCATCCGCGGGGTAACGCTGGTGGTCGGCTTTCCGGAGGCCGACGGCGAACGCCGCTTCAACGCGGCCGCGGTGATCCAGGAAGGGCGGGTGATCGCCGTCTATCGCAAGCACCGGCTACCCAATTACGAGGTGTTCGACGAGGAGCGCTATTTCGACCACGGCACCCGGCCATGCGTGATCTCGGTAAAGGGTATCGGCTGCGGCATCAACATCTGTGCCGACGTCTGGGAGGCCGGCGCGGCAGACGCCGCCTACGCGGCCGGTGCCCAGTTGCTGCTGGCGCTTAATGCTTCGCCGTATCACATGAACAAACAGGCGAGCCGCTACGAGGTGCTGCGCAGCCGGATCGCCGACACCACCATGCCGGTGATCTATGTCAACCTGGTTGGCGGACAGGACGAACTGGTGTTCGACGGCGCCTCGTTTGCGCTCGATGCGCGTGGCGATCTGGTGTATCAGGCGCCGTCGTTCGAGGAGTCGCTCGACATCATCGAACTCGTGGACGGCGACCTGCAGCGCGGCCGGGTAGCCGCCGCCCAGCCGCTGGAAGACGATGTCTATGCCGCGCTGCGCCTCGGGGTGCGCGACTACATCGGCAAGAACGGCTTCCCCGGCGCGATCATCGGCCTCTCGGGCGGCGTCGATTCCGCGCTCACCCTGACCATCGCGGTCGACGCGCTCGGCCCGGACAAGGTGCGCGCGGTGATGATGCCATCGCCCTACACCGCGCAGATGAGCCTAGACGATTCGCGCGAGCTGGTGGCCAACCTCGGCATCCGCTACGACGAGATTCCGATCGCGTCGGCGATGAAGACCTTCGAGGCGATGCTGGCGAAGGAGTTCGCCGGGCGCGCCGCCGACGCCACCGAAGAGAACCTGCAGGCGCGCATCCGCGGCATGATCCTGATGGCATTGTCGAACAAGTTCGGCGCGATCGTGCTGACCACCGGCAACAAGAGCGAAATGGCGGTCGGGTACGCGACGCTCTACGGCGACATGGCCGGCGGCTTCGCGGTGATCAAGGACATCTTCAAGACCTTCGTCTATCGCCTGTGCGCCTGGCGCAACGGCGTCGCGCCGGTGATTCCGCAGAATATCCTGACGCGTGCGCCGTCGGCCGAACTCAAGCCCGGCCAGACCGATCAGGACACCTTGCCGCCTTACGAGATCCTCGACGCGATCATCGAGTGCTACATGGAGCACGACCAAAGCCCGCGCGAGATGCTCAGCAAAGGTTTCAGCGAAACCGACGTGCGCCGCATCGTGCAGATGCTAAGGCGCAGCGAGTACAAACGCCGCCAGTCGCCGGTTGGCATACGCGTGACGCGGCGCGGCTTCGGCAAGGATTGGCGTTATCCGATAACATCGCGCTATGTCGACGAGTGGTGAGGCGCCTGCCTATGCGTCTCGCACGTCCCGCGGATTGTCGGTAACAGCATGGAGCGCAGCGCATGAAGAAAATCGAAGCCATCATCAAACCGTTCAAGCTCGACGAGGTGCGCGAGGCGCTGTCGGAGGTGGGCGTAACCGGGCTTACCGTGACCGAGGTCAAGGGATTCGGCCGGCAGAAAGGTCACACCGAGCTGTATCGCGGCGCCGAGTACGTGGTTGATTTTTTGCCCAAAGTGAAGATCGAAGTGATCATCGCGGAATCGACTGTCGAACAGGCGATCGAGGCGATTGTCAAGTCGGCGCGTACCGGCAAGATCGGCGACGGCAAGATTTTCGTCAGTTCGGTGGAAGGCATCGTGCGCATTCGCACCGGCGAGACCGACGAAGCGGCGATCTGAAGCCGCATCTACACGGGGACGGCGCTGCTCAGGCGGCGCCGTTCTGCTTTTTGGCGCCGCGCAGCAGCACGATCAGCGCGCCGGCGCCGCCGTCATGGCTGCGCGCCTGGCAGAACGCCAGCACTTCCTGCCGCTCGGCGAGCCAGCCGCGCACCAGCCCCTTCAACACCGGCTCGCGGCCGGGCGAACCGAGACCCTTGCCGTGGATCACCCGCAGGCAGCGCAGCTCGCGGCGAATCGCCTCGTTGATGAAGCCGAGCAGCAGTTCGCGTGCGACCTCGCGTGTCGCACCATGCAGATCGATCTGGTCCTGTACCACCCAGCGCCCGCGGCGCATGTCGCGCAACACGCTGCGCGGCATGCCGTCGCGCAGGAAACTGGGCTCGTCGCCGCCTTCCAGCGCCAGATCCAGCGGCTGCAGCCGGGTCAGCGACTCCTGCAATGCGGCACGTTCATCGGCGCTGCGCTGGCGCGGTACCGGCTGCGGCGCGGGCGGCGTGTGGGCGTAGCGGTCGCTGGCGATCGGTATCGCGTCGGCAACCGCCTGACGGAATGCCGCAAGGTCTTCCTCGCTCGGCAATGGCGCAGGCTTCTTCGGCATTCACTTGGCTTCGGACGGCCGGCGGCGGCGCCGGACAGACGGCGGCGATCAGATGTTCAGGCCGTCGAGGTAGCGTTCGGCGTCGAGCGCCGCCATGCAGCCAGTGCCGGCACTGGTGACCGCCTGCCGATAGATGTGGTCCTGCACATCGCCGGCAGCGAACACGCCGGGAATGCTGGTCGCCGTGGCATCGCCCTCGCGTCCGCCCTTGGTGACGATGTAGCCATTCTCCATCTCGAGCTGGCCGGCGAAGATCTCGGTGTTGGGTTGGTGGCCGATGGCGATGAAGACGCCTTGCAGCGCAATGTCTTCCGTCGTGCCGGACTTGACGCTGCGGATGCGCATGCCGGTCACGCCGCTGCTGTCGCCGAGAATCTCGTCGAGCGTGGTGTCCCACTTGATCGTGACCTTGCCGGCACGTGCCTTCTCGAACAGCTTGTCCTGCAGGATCTTCTCGCCCCGCAACTTGTCGCGGCGGTGCACTACGGTGACATGGGACGCGATGTTGGCGAGATAGAGCGCCTCCTCGACCGCGGTGTTGCCGCCGCCGATCACCGCGACGTTCTGGTTGCGATAGAAGAAACCATCGCAGGTGGCGCAGGCCGAAACGCCGCGCCCGGCGAAGGTTTCTTCGGACGGCAGACCGAGGTACTTCGCCGTGGCGCCGGTGGCGACGATCAGCGCATCGCAGGTGTAGGTGCCGGCATCGCCGATCAGGGTGAACGGACGTTCCTTGAGCCGGACGGTGTGAATGTGGTCGAAGACCAGTTCGGTATTGAAGCGCTTGGCGTGGGCCTCGAAGCGGGCCATCAGGTCCGGCCCCTGGACGCCCTCGGCGTCGGCCGGCCAGTTGTCGACGTCGGTGGTGGTCATTAACTGGCCGCCCTGGGCCAGGCCGGTGATCAGCACCGGCGCGAGGTTCGCCCGAGCCGCGTAGACCGCGGCCGAATAGCCTGCCGGGCCGGAGCCGAGGATGATGAGGCGTTCGTGTCGGTTGCTGGTGGCCATGGTGTCCGATCCGGGGTTGGATGCTTGCCGGGGGTGTCCGGCGGGCGCCTTGTGTAACGCGAACAATTATATCTTGGGCGTCCCGATGGCTGGTCAAGCCGTAAATTTCGTGTGGAAGTTGATTTGATTTGTCACGGGTATTGCGCTAATTGCTTGATGACACAATAATCCGTGTCTGGCAGAGAGTGAATCCTGAAATGCCGCGCTGCGGCAGATCGAGGATTCAGTGGGCACATCAACCAAGTGGCGGATCGGCCCGTCAAGATACAAGTACAAATCAGGAGTTGCAGATGTCGAATCATCCGGTATCGCTGGCCGCACTCAGATCCTTCCAGATGTTCCAGAATTTGCCGGACGATCGGCTCGAATCGGTCGCCCGATGCGCGATGCTGCGCAATGTCGCGCGCGGTGCCACGGTGGTTCATGCGGGTGATCGCACGGACTTCGTCTATTTCGTCCTGTCGGGCAACCTGAAGGTTCTGGTGAGCGACGAGGAAGGTCGCGAGGTCATCCTGACCATGCTCGGCCCGGGCGAGGTGTTCGGCGAAATGGGCGTGCTCGACGAAAATCCGCGTTCGGCGACAGTGCTGGCGGTGTCGTCGGCCAATCTGGTGGTGATGTCCAAGGGCGATTTCAAGCGCGTGCTGCAGGAGAACTTCGAGGTCTCGGTGCAATTCATGAAGAACCTGATCCAGCGCCTGCGGGTGGCCGACCGCAAGATCGAGAGCCTCGCGCTGATGGATGTCTATGGCCGCGTCGCGCGTCTGCTTCTGGATATGGCCGAGAACGTCGGCGGCCAGCAGGTTGTAACCAAGAAAATCTCCAAGCAGGATATTGCCAAGATGATCGGCGCCTCGCGCGAGATGGTGAGTCGGGTGATGAAGGACCTGCAAGTGCAGGGGCTGATTGAGGAGACCGATGGCAAGGTCATCCTGCGCGAGCGGATCAATTCGATCTGATTGGTGTGCCGGCCGGGCGTGCGGCGGTGCTCGCCGCCCGTCTGTATAATCCTGGCAGAACGGTCATTGCCCGATGGCCGGCCGGTTGCGCGACTGCCGCCGCCGCGACGCCCGAATCCCGACCTTGATGCTTTCCCGTACTTCCGACCGTAACGCGCCCCAGCCTTTGCCGGAGAAGATCGCTTCGCTGTTGCAGGAAGCGCGCTGGCTGTTGCTGGGTGTTCTCGCGCTGTATGTCGCGCTGATTCTTGCCGGCTATGACAAGGGCGATCCCGGCTGGTCGCATGCGTCGGTTGCCGAGCATATCGCCAATCCGGGCGGCCGTTTCGGTGCCTGGGCAGCCGACCTGCTGCTTGCGCTGTTCGGTTTGTCGGCCTGGTGGTGCGTCGCCTATCTGGTGATTTCCGTCCTTTGGGGGTACCGCCGCGTCAATCGCTTTTTTGTCGCCGATCGGCGGCCGTTCTGGATTGCCTTGACCGGCTTTGTCCTGCTGATCGTGGCCAGCAGCGGGACCGAGGCGTTGCGCTTCCACAGCATGGTGCGGCCTTTGCCGTTCGGCGCCGGCGGCATGATCGGGCAGGAAGTCGCCCGGCTGGTCGGACGTGCGTTCGGTTTCACTGGCGGCACCCTGCTGCTGCTGGCGATGTTTGCAGCGAGCATCAGCGTGTTTTTCGGGGTCTCGTGGCTCACGATTGTCGAACGCTTCGGCATCTTGATCGAGCATGCCTGGGCGATGAGCGTCGGGCAATGGCAGAACTGGCAGGACCGGCGGGCAGGGCGCGAACTGGCGGAAAAGCGCGAGAAGGAAGTCGAGGTCGGGCGCAAGCGCTATGTCGAAGATGTTACGCCGCTGCGCATCGAACCGGCTGTGGTCGAGGTGACGAAATCCGCTCGACGGGACAGGGAGCGCCAGCAACCGCTGTTCCGCGAGTTGCCCGGCGGCGCGCTGCCGCCGCTCGATCTGCTGGACGATCCGGCGCCCGACGCCGACCCGCCGTCGCCCGACACGCTGGAATTCACGTCGCGTTTGATCGAACGCAAGCTCGGCGATTTCGGTGTCGAAGTCAGGGTGCTGGCCGCCTATCCGGGGCCGGTAATCACGCGCTACGAGATCGAGCCGGCGGTCGGGGTCAAGGGTAGCCAGATCGTCAATCTGGTCAAGGATCTCGCGCGCGCCCTGTCGGTAATCAGCATCCGTGTGGTCGAGACGATACCCGGCAAGTCGTGCATGGGGCTGGAGATTCCCAACGCCAAACGCCAGATGGTGCGGCTGTCCGAAATTCTCGGCTCGGCGCAATACCACGACATGCATTCGCCACTGACGCTGGTGCTCGGCAAGGACATCGGCGGGCAGCCCAAGGTGGCGGACCTGGCGAAGATGCCGCATTTGCTGGTCGCCGGCACCACCGGGTCCGGCAAGTCGGTTGCCATCAATGCGATGATTCTCTCGCTGCTTTACAAGAGCGAGCCCGCCAACGTGCGGCTGATACTGGTCGATCCGAAAATGCTCGAGTTGTCGGTGTACGAAGGCATTCCGCACCTGCTGGCGCCAGTGGTCACCGACATGAAGTTCGCCGCCAACGCGCTCAACTGGTGCGTCGGCGAGATGGAACGCCGCTACAAACTGATGGCCACACTCGGCGTGCGCAATCTTTCCGGCTACAACAAGCAAGTCGCCGACGCGCAGAAGGCCGGTGCGCCGCTGACCAACCCGTTTTCGATCACGCCCGAGTCGCCCGAGCCCTTGCAGCACATGCCGTTCATCGTTGTGGTGATCGACGAACTGGCCGACTTGATGATGGTGGTCGGCAAGAAGGTCGAGGAACTGATCGCGCGGCTGGCGCAGAAGGCGCGCGCGGCCGGCATCCACCTGCTGCTCGCCACCCAGCGCCCGAGCGTCGACGTGATTACCGGCCTGATCAAGGCGAACATTCCGACGCGGGTCGCGTTCCAGGTCTCGTCGAAGATCGATTCACGCACCATCCTCGACCAGATGGGCGCCGAAGCCCTGCTCGGCCAGGGCGACATGCTCTATTTGGCGCCTGGCACCGGGCTGCCGGTGCGCGTCCACGGTGCCTTCGTTGCCGATGACGAAGTTCACAAGGTGGTCAACTACCTGAAGAGCCTCGGCGAGCCGGACTATGTCGAAGGAATTCTCGAAGCAGCGATCGACGGGGATGGCGAGGCAGGCGACATGCTCGGCGGTGCCGGCAACGGTGATGGCGAGGCGGATCCGCTGTACGACCAGGCGGTCGAAATCGTGATCAAGACGCGCCGTCCGTCGATCTCGCTGGTGCAGCGCCATCTGCGCATCGGCTACAACCGCTCGGCGCGGCTGATCGAGCAGATGGAGCGGGCCGGCCTCGTCTCCCCGATGGGCAGCAACGGCAATCGCGATGTGCTGGTGCCGGCTAAGGTCGAATGATCGGCGCCAACCTGGGCGTGGCATCGCGCGTTGACCGTCTGTTGTCGTCCACTATTCGGCGCCCATGAAGACTGTCCGCCTTGTCGAACTCGCGTTTCTTGCATTGGCGGTTGCGCTTTCAGCAACCGCCCGTGCGGCCGGCATCGATCAGCTACGCGTATTCATCGAAAATACCCGTGGCGCGAAGGCTGAGTTCACCCAGACGGTGAGCGCCAGGTCCGGTCGCAAGCCGCAGACATCGAGCGGAAGCTTTGTATTTTCGCGTCCGGGGAAGTTCCGCTGGATCTATGACAAACCGTACTACCAGTTGCTGGTGAGCGATGGCGAAAAACTGTGGATCCATGACCGCGATTTGAACCAGGTCACGGTCAAGCGCATCGGCAAGGCGCTCGGCAGCAGCCCGGCGGCGTTGCTGGCGGGCGACAACGCATTCGAGAAGAATTTCAGTGTCAAGAACGCGGAAAGTGCGGAAGAACTGGAGTGGATCGAGGCGACTCCAAATCAACCGGACGGCAGTTTCGAGTGGGTGCGGATAGGCTTTCGCGACAATCTGCCGCGGGCCATGGAACTGCGCGACAGCTTTGGCCAGACGACACGGCTCGCGTTTAAGGCGCTGCAGGCCAACCCGGCGCTGGATGCCGGTCTGTTTCGCTTCACGCCGCCGCCCGGTGCCGACGTGGTGAGCGAGTAGCTCAACTTGACCGACCTGTTTTCGCCAATCGGGAGCCACGCGCCGCTGGCTGAGTTGCTGCGTCCGAAGTTGCCTGACGAAATGGTCGGGCAGGCGCACTTGCTGGCGCCAGGCAAGCCGCTGCGGCTGGCATTCGACTCCGGCAAGCCGCACTCGATGATCCTCTGGGGTCCGCCCGGTGTTGGCAAGACCACGCTCGCCCGTATCATGTCATACGCATTCGATGCCGAGTTCATCGCGTTGTCCGCGGTATTTTCGGGCGTCAAGGACATTCGCGAAGCGATCAGCAGGGCGGAACTTACGCTGGCGCAAAGCGGCCGCCGAACCATCCTGTTCGTCGATGAGGTTCATCGTTTCAACAAGGCGCAACAGGACGCGTTCTTGCCCTACGTCGAATCGGGGCTGCTGACCTTCATCGGTGCCACCACCGAGAACCCGTCGTTCGAGGTCAATTCGGCCCTGCTTTCGCGCGCCTCGGTGTATGTCCTGAAGAGTCTCACTGAAGACGAACTCGGCGAATTGTTCGCACGCGCTCACAAGATAGCTCTTCCGGATTTGGCCTTCGACGACGACGCCCGTACGCGCCTGATCGGTTTCGCCGACGGCGACGCGCGGCGCCTGCTCAACCTGCTGGAACAGATCCGGACGGCAGCGAAGGCAGCCGGCGTCGTTTGCGTCGACGCCGGATTTCTGGGCGACACGCTATCGCGCAACTTGCGCCGATTCGACAAGGGCGGCGATGCCTTCTACGATCAGATCAGCGCCTTGCACAAGTCGGTTCGCGGGTCGAATCCCGATGCCTCCTTGTACTGGCTGGTGCGGATGCTCGACGGCGGGGCGGATCCGCTCTATCTGGGGCGACGCATCGTCCGCATGGCCATTGAGGACATCGGCTTGGCCGATCCGCGCGGCCTCGATATCGCGCTCAACGCTTGCGCCACCTACGAGCGACTCGGCTCACCCGAGGGTGAACTGGCGCTTGCGCAGGCCGTGGTTTTCCTTGCCTGCGCGGCGAAGTCGAACTCGGTGTACGTCGCTTTCAACGCGGCACGCAGATTCGTGTCGGAGGACGGCTCGCGGGCGGTGCCGGATCACCTGCGCAATGCGCCGACCCGGCTGATGAAGGACATGGGTCTGGGCAAGCATTACCGCTATGCGCACGACGAGGACGAAGCCTATGCCGCCGGTGAAAGATACTTTCCGGACGACATGCCAAAGGTATCTTGGTATGCGCCGAGCGGCCGCGGCATGGAAGCGAAGATCGCGGAAAAGCTCGCCCATTTACGCGAGCTTGACCGCAAGGCGGGCAAGTCTTGACCTGGCTCGAAGTTTACCGGCGGCACGGGCCAGCGGCCACTACCGTTTCCCCTATCGGATCAGACGGAGTGGTCGCGATGGCGCGCCGCCGAGCACAGATCGGTCGAACATGATTGCTTCAACAGGTGCGCAAGCTGTGCGGCGATAATCGGTGGAACGCTCTCGCTGCGCGAGATCGTCGCGACCTCGGCTTCGGTGAGATCGCAATAGTCGAGGAAGTCTCTCAGAGTCAGCATGTTCGTTTGTCCTAGGGTTGAATGTGTCGCCGTTCCGGCTCCGGAGGAGCTTTACGGAGATCGTTTTCAGAAGCGCGGCAGTATATAGTTTGCGGTCATAAGCCACAAGAAATATTTCACACCTCGCAGGATTTTGACGTGCATCCGGTTGCCGGATAGTGGTCTACCGCCGCTTGCTGGAGTTGGGATTGGCCCGGAGCGCGTTGGCACATATAGCCGCGCTGTCGGGTTTTCGTCCGGCCCCGCTACTTGCTATTTCGCAATCCGGGATAATCGGGAGTCTTTCTGGAAGGTTTGAACCATGCTGGACATTCAATTGCTGCGCAATCACCTCGATGCGGTCGTTGCACGACTCGAAACCCGGGGCGTCGCGCTGGACACGACTAGCTTTCTGGCGCTCGAGACGGAACGCAAGGATCTGCAGACGCGAACGCAGGATTTGGAGGCGCGGCGCAACAGCCTTTCGAAGCAGATCGGGCAACTCAAGGCCAGAGGAGAGGACAGCACGAGCGCCATGCAGGAGGTTGGCGGACTGGGCGACGCGCTCAAGCATGCCAGAGAGCGGCTCGCGGTGGTGCTGGATAGGCTCAACGCGTTCGTTGCGACCGTGCCCAATCTGCCTCACGAAAGCGTGCCGATCGGGACGTCCGACGCCGACAACGCCGAAATCAAGCGTTGGGGGAATCCACGGTCGTTCGACTTCCCGACGAAAGACCACGTGGATATCGGTGCTGCGCTCGGCGGGCTGGATCTGGATGTTGCGGTCAAGATCAGCGGTGCGCGGTTCTCGGTCATGAAGGGTGGCGTCGCGCGCATGCATCGCGCGCTTGCCCAATTCATGCTGGATACGCATACCGGTGAGCACGGCTATACCGAGGTCTACGCGCCCTACCTGGTCAATTCGGCAAGCATGTTCGGTACCGGGCAATTGCCCAAGTTCGAGGAAGACCTGTTTGGCGTACCGCGTGACGGCGCGGACAAGCTGTACCTGATCCCGACCGCCGAAGTGCCGGTCACGAACATCGTTCGCGACGAGATTCTGGGCGCCGATTCGTTGCCGCTCAAGTTCGTATGTCATACGCCGTGTTTTCGCTCCGAAGCCGGCAGTTACGGGCGGGATACGCGCGGCATGATCCGCCAGCACCAGTTCGACAAGGTGGAACTGGTGCGGGTCGAACGCCCCGAGAACTCGTGGGCGGCGGTCGAGGAATTGACGGCGCATGCCGAGGCGATCCTCGAACGTCTTGAATTGCCCTATCGCCGCATGGCGCTATGCACCGGCGACATGGGATTTTCGTCCGCCAAGACCTACGACCTGGAAGTCTGGCTGCCGGCGCAGAATGCCTATCGCGAGATTTCATCCTGCAGCAACTTCGAAGCCTTCCAGGCGCGCCGTATGCAGGCACGATTTCGTGGCGACAAGGGCAAGCCGGAACTGGTGCACACCTTGAATGGATCTGGGCTCGCGGTCGGCCGGACGCTGGTCGCGGTGCTGGAGAACTACCAGCAGGCGGATGGTTCGGTCGTCGTTCCGCTGGCGCTGCGGCCCTACATGGCCGGCGTTGAGCGACTCGTACCCGCGGTCCAATCCGGACGTTGATCTTTTCCCGGCACCCCAGTAAATTAGCGCTTTATGAAATACTGGTGGGGGTATCGTGACGAAGTCATTTGTTGAAATCACGCAGGACGTTTCGCGAGCGCTCGATGTTCTGCGGGCCGAGGCGCCAGAAGCGATGCAGGGGTTCAGTGCGATGTCGCGAGGTGCGCTTAAGGACGGCGCACTCAGCAAGTTGCACAAGGAATTGATAGCGTTGGCGGTGGGCGTGGCCGCGCGCTGCGACGCCTGCATCGGCTTTCACGTCAAGGAACTGATCAGACTCGGCGTTACGCGGGAGCAGTTCATGGAAACGCTTGCGGTAGCGGTCTACATGGGAGGCGGACCGAACCTGATGTACGCGGCGGAAGCGATTCGCGCCTACGACGAGTTCATCGCCCGTCTTGCTGCGCCGAAAGGCGCTGGTTGATTCGTCGCCGCGACCGTACTGACCAGCCGGATGGAAATCGGTATAATTCGCGCCTCAATCGCCGGGGTCTTGCTGCCCCGGACACAGCGGAGAGGTGCCAGAGCGGTTGAATGGGCCGGTCTCGAAAACCGGAATAGGGGCAACTCTATCGTGGGTTCGAATCCCACCCTCTCCGCCAAGAGAAGCAAGAGATCGGCTATAATCAGGCCACTTTTGCGATGCGCCCGTAGCTCAGTTGGATAGAGTACCTGGCTACGAACCAGGGGGTCGTGGGTTCGAATCCTGCCGGGCGCGCCAATCCTTTCACTGAGCTGGGCAGCAATCTCTGGCTCATTTGCTCTACAGACGCGCTCGGTCGCATCGGTTTGCACCATTTCCGCGACTGCTGGCGGCTGAGAATGGGCTGCTCATCCGCGTTTCGTGGCACTCAATCCGAGCTTCCTCGCGCTTGCCTCCGGTCATGTTTGCGCCCCCGGGGCAACAAAAAACCCGCAGAAGCGGGTCTCTTGCGCCACCAAGCTTGCGTCGTGATGCTTACTTGAGCTTGGTTTCCTTGTACGCGACGTGCTTTCGAGCCTTTGGATCGTACTTCATGATCTCCATCTTCTCGGGGGTCGTGCGCTTGTTCTTGGTCGTCGTATAAAAGTGACCGGTACCTGCGGTCGATTCCAGCTTGATTTTTTCGCGGCCGCCTTTTGCCATGGTAGTTCTCCAGATTGAGGCTCAGCGCCTGTTTCAGATTTTTTCTCCGCGAGCGCGCAGCTCGCCCAGCACCACGTCGATGCCCTTCTTGTCGATCGTGCGCAGTGCTGCGTTGGTGACCCGCATGCTGACCCAGCGATTCTCCGATTCGACCCAGAACCGACGGTTCTGCAGATTCGGCAGGAACCGGCGCTTGGTCTTGTTATTGGCATGGGAAACGTTGTTCCCGGTCATCGGGCCTTTGCCCGTTACTTGGCACACGCGAGCCATGTGTCACTCCAGAAGATTCGGTTTCGCAAAACCCGACATTATACGGGACTATCTTCGGCGCCTTCAAGTCGGATTTGGCCAGGATCTTCTTTTCTCACCTGGCTCTGCGACCCGACGTCCAGTCATAGCAGCCCGCGTTCGGCAAAGGACACCGGCTTTGTCGATCCAGCGACCACAAAATGGTCGAGGACTTTGACGTCGATCAGCGCCAGCGCCTGTTTGAGTGCAGTGGTCAGGGTCTCATCTGCCCGGCTCGGTTCCGCGACGCCAGACGGATGGTTGTGCGCGAGGATGACCGCTGCCGCATTCCATTTCAGCGTCAGCTTGACCACTTCGCGTGGGTAGACGCTGGCCTGGTTCAGCGAGCCGCGGAACAGTTCCTCGAAATGGAGCAGCCGATTCTGGCTGTCGAGCAGCAGGACGACAAACACCTCATGCGGCAGGCTGGCGAGCTTCAGACGCAGCCAGTCCCGTACCGCTTGCGGCGATCCGAGCACGTCCTGGGTGCTCAGCCTGCTTTGAAGTGCGCGCAGGGCAAGCGCCAGCGTTGCCTGCAGTTGCGCGGCCTTGGCAGGGCCGATGCCCGAGACTTCCGCCATTTCCTGCCAAGTGGCATGTGCCAACCGGGCAAGATCCCCGTCGAACCGCGCCAGCAAATCGCGCGCGAGTTCGACCGCGCTCTTGCCCCGTGTTCCGACGCGCAGGAAGATCGCCAGCAACTCGGCATCGGATAGCACGTCGGGTCCGCGCGCGAGCAGTTTTTCGCGCGGGCGTTCGTCCTCGGGCCAGTCGGTGATCGCCATATTGTGGTCTGCAGCGGGTTCGCCAGTCGCCAGCGTATCCATTAGAATCTGCCGACTCCTCAATCGGCGGATTCTAACTTGTCATGAACTCACCCGGCGCAAGGCGCATCGTACTCGGGGTCAGCGGCGGCATCGCCGCCTACAAGGCGGCGGAACTGACCCGCCTGCTGGTCAAGGACGGGGCGGACGTTCACGTCGTCCTCACGGCCGGCGGCGCGCACTTCGTCACCGCGGTGACCTTCCAGGCGTTGTCCGGCAATCGCGTGTGGACCGACCTTTGGGATCCGGCGATGTCGAACAACATGGCGCATATCGACCTTACGCGTGGCGCGCAGGCGATCGTCGTTGCGCCGGCGTCGGCCGACTTTCTTGCCAAGCTTGCCAACGGACTTGCCGACGATCTGCTCGCCACGCTTTGTCTGGCCCGCCAGCGTGCCGGTATCGACGGCGCCCTGGCGGACTGCCCTCTGCTGGTGGCTCCCGCAATGAATCGACAAATGTGGGAGAGCCCGGCCACCCAGCGCAACATCGCGCGCCTCATCGACGATGGTGTGGTCATACTCGGCCCGGCCGCCGGCGATCAGGCCTGCGGCGAGGTCGGCCTGGGCCGCATGCTCGAGGCCGACGAGTTGTTCGAAGACGTGATCTCGCATTTCCAGGCGAAACTGCTGGCCGGGCGGCGCGTGCTGCTGACGGCGGGGCCGACGTTCGAGCCGATCGACCCGGTTCGCGGCATTACCAACTCCAGTTCGGGAAAGATGGGTTTTGCCGTGGCGCGCGCGGCGCATGAAGCCGGCGCCCAGGTGACGCTGGTAAGCGGGCCGGTCGGCCTGGCAACGCCGCGCGGTGTTGCCAGAGTTGACGTGCAGTCGGCGCGCGACATGCGCGACGCCGTGATGTCGCGGGTGCAGGCCAACGAGGTTTTCATTGCCGTCGCCGCGGTCGCCGATTATCGGCCGGCGGAGATTGCGCAGCAAAAGATCAAGCGCAGCCGCGAGTTGCGTACGCTGACCCTCGAATCCAATCCGGACATTCTGGCCGAAGTCGCGGCGCTGCCGCGTCCGCCGTACTGTGTCGGTTTCGCGGCTGAGAGCGAGAACCTCGAAGCCTATGCGTCGGCCAAACGCACCGCCAAGAACATTCCGTTAATCGTCGGCAATCTGGTCCAGGATGGCCTGGGTGCGGACGACAACCGCGTGATTCTGTTCGACGACAACGGTTCGACGCCGCTTGCGCCCGCACCGAAGCTGGAACTCGCAAGGCAGATCGTCGCCCACGTTGCGCGACGCATCCACCCGCACCGCTGAGCGCTCATTCGCACAAGCCTGTCTGGAGCAACCCACCGTGCATCGGATCGACGTCAAGATTCTCGACCCGCGTCTGAAAGACCAGCCGCCGCATTACGCGACATCCGGTGCGGCCGGCCTCGATCTGCGCGCCTGCATCGACGCGCCGCTCACCATCGCGCCCGGCGAGACCCACCTGATTCCCTGCGGCATGGCGATTCATCTGGCCGATCCCGGCATGGCGGCAATGATCCTGCCGCGTTCGGGGCTCGGGCACAAACACGGTATCGTGCTCGGCAATCTGGTTGGGCTGATCGATTCGGACTATCAGGGGCAGATCTTCGTGTCCACATGGAATCGCGGTCGGGAAGCCTTCACGCTCAATCCGCTGGACCGGCTCGCGCAAATGGTCGTGGTGCCGGTGCTGCAGGTGGCGTTCAACGTGGTCGACTCCTTCGACGCGAGCGAGCGTGGCGACGGCGGATTCGGCAGTACCGGCAAGGGTTGAGTGTTTCAAGCGCGCGGTGCATCCGCGCAAGCCGGCGATCCGCGCACCGGCCGGCAATGACGTTGGGCTAGAGCGAAGCAGATCAGATGGCGAGCGCCTCGATCGCCGGCGCGGCAGCGGGGAAGCTGTTGCAGAAGCGCAGCGATTCCGGGTAGGGGAAGAAGTCCTCATACTCGCCGCGCAGGATGATTTCCTGTGTCTTTTGCCAGAACGCGACGTCAAGCAGGTCCCGGTGATACTTGATGAACGCCGCGCGCACCTTCGGTTTGCCGAGCAGGAACGCGGCGAATTCCTCGGGAAACACGTCGTTCCGCGCCACCGAGTACCATGCCTCGCCTGACATCTCCATGTCCGGATACGGCGCCGGGGGGATGCGGCGGAAATTGCACTCGGTCAGGTATTCGATCTCGTCGTAGTCGTAGAAGACCACCCTCCCGTAGCGCGTGACGCCGAAGTTCTTCCACAGCATGTCGCCGGGAAAAATGTTTGCCCGCGCCAGTTCGCGGATCGCGTTGCCATATTCGTGCACCGCGTGATCGATCGTCTCGTCGTCACCGTTGTCGAGGTAGATGTTGAGCGGCGTCATGCGCCGTTCGATGTAGCAATGGGCGATCGAGATGTTTGCCCCCTCTTCCTTGACGATCGAGGGCGCCAACTCGAACAACTGCTCGATGAGTTCCGGCGAGAAGCGCGCCTTGGGCAGCGCCAGTTCGGCAAATTCGAGCGTATCGGCCATGCGGCCGACCCGGTCCACCTGCTTGACCATCAAAAACTTCTTCTTCACCTGCTCGCGTGTCGTGTCCTTCGAACTGCCGAACCTGTCCTTGATCACTTTGAACACGTAGGGGAAAGACGGAAGCATGAACACGTGCATCACCAATCCGCGAATTCCCGGCGCCTCGGCGAACTTGTCGGCCGAATGGCGCAGATGGTGCAAGAGGTCGCGGTAGAACATTGTCTTACCCTGCTTGCCGAGCCCCAGCATGGTGTATAACTCCGAGCGCGGTTTGTTGGGCATTATCCCGCGCAGAAACTGGATGTAGCCTGAGGGCACCTCCATGTCCGCCATGAAATAGGCGCGCGATAGCGAGAACAACAGACTGATCCGCCAGGCCTCGAGCAGAATCGTGTCGAGGACGAGTTTGCCGTCTGCATCGTGCACCACCGGCACCGTGAACGGCCATTCGCTATGGCCGTTGATGGCCGTTCCGATCACATAGGCGCCCTTGTTGCGGTAGAACGGCGAATTGAGAACCTTGATCTGGCAGTTCGGTTCGATCTCCGGCCACTTGCCGCCCAAAAGATTGTGGGCCGTCCGCATGATGAAATCGACATCGCGTTCGAGGTTGGCGAACGGGCGGTTCCAGCCGATATCGAGAAACAGGCGGCGTATGCATCGGCGCAGCCCGCCGCCGGTTTTCGGGTAGTAGCAGCGATAAGTCGGCGGATCCGATTCGATGAACTCGGTCGATACCGCCGGGCGGAAGAAAATGAACTGGTTGTGGAAATACGTGTGGTGCAGGATCTTCGTCGTGACCGAGTTGAAGAAGGTCTCCGCCAGTTCCGGCTGCTTGTGATTGACAAGCATGCCGATGTAGTGAAGCTTGGTCTGTTGCCAGTCTGCGTCGCCTAGCGATTCGGCCTTGAAATCCTTGCGCAGGCGTTCCACGCATTCGTTGACACGTTCGTCGTAGTAGCGGATGCGTTCCTTGACCGCGAGTTGCACATCGGCCCATCTTGCCAGTTCGAAACGCTCCTTGGCGCGACCTGCAGTCTCGCGAAACAGCCTGTAGTGCTTGTTGAACCCCTCGATCATCGCCTGCGCGATCGCCTGCGGTACCGAGACCGAAAGAACGGGTTTTGCCATGGTGTTGCGTCCGGAAGAAGGGTCTGCGCGAGCGGTTTTCATCGGCAGGATTCTAGCATCCGCGCTGCACGCGTTCTGCGGGCATGGCCGCTGTTGCGGTGCAAGGAATTGGAGGATAATCGCAACTCGACAAAGCCGCTGCGGCAGCATGCCGGCGACAGAACGAATCCCCGCCGGGCAGGGATTCCGAGCCTCATTCATCATATTCAACAGCGCATCCAAAGAGGGAGTAGGGCATGAGCGTTTCCCATATCAAGGTACCCGCAGGCGGCAGCAAGATCGTTGCGGGCCAGCCGATTCCGAACAACCCGATCATTCCGTACATCGAAGGCGACGGCATCGGCGTAGACATCACACCGGTCATGCAGGCCGTGGTCGATGCTGCGGTCAAGAAGGCCTACGGCGGCAGCCGGCGCATCGTCTGGATGGAGGTGTTCGCCGGCGAAAAATCGACCACCATCTATGGCTCCGACGTCTGGCTACCCGAAGAGACCGTCGCCGCCTGCAAGGAGTATGCGATATCGATCAAGGGGCCGATGACCACGCCGGTCGGCGGCGGCATCCGCTCGCTAAACGTCGCGCTGCGCCAGGAGATGGATCTCTACCAGTGCGTGCGGCCGGTGCGCTATTTCAAGGGCGTGCCCTCGCCGCTCAAGGATCCGACCAAGACCGATATGGTCATCTTCCGCGAGAACACCGAAGACATCTACGCCGGCATCGAGTGGCAGGCTGAAAGCGACGGCTCGCGCAAGGTCATCAAGTTTCTGCGCGATGAAATGGGCGTCAAGAAGATCCGCTTTCCCGACACCTCCGGTATCGGCATCAAACCGGTCTCGCGCCAAGGTACCGAGCGCCTGGTGCGCGCCGCCATCAAGTACGCAATCGACAACAAGCGCAAGTCGGTGACGATTGTGCACAAAGGCAACATCATGAAGTATACGGAAGGCGGCTTTCGCGACTGGGCCTATGCGCTTGCCCAGAACGAATTCGGCGCCAAGCCGATCGACGGTGGCCCGTGGTGCAAGCTGCCCAACGGCATCGTCATCAAGGACGCGATCGCCGACGCGTTCCTGCAACAGATCCTGCTGCGCCCGGCCGAGTACGACGTCATCGCAACGCTCAACCTCAACGGCGACTACATCTCCGACGCGCTGGCCGCCCAGGTCGGCGGCATCGGCATCGCGCCGGGTGCCAACATCTCGGACCAGTACGCGGTATTCGAGGCCACCCACGGCACCGCGCCCAAGTACGCCGGGCTGGACAAGGTGAACCCCGGTTCACTGATCCTCTCCGCCGAAATGATGCTGCGCCACATGGGCTGGACCGAAGCCGCCGACCTGATCATCAGTTCGATGGAAGCGGCCATCGGCGACAAGGTCGTCACCTACGACTTCGCCCGGCTGATGGAAGGCGCGCAGGAAGTTTCCTGCTCGGCATTCGGCAAGGCAATGATCGAGCGCATGTAGGCAACGCCCCAAGGGCAAAGGAAAGGCGCCGCAAGGCGCCTTTTTTTCTGGAGCAAAGTAGCGCCCGCCGGAGGGCGATAACCCGCAACGCCCGCGTGAAGGTTTCTGCGCGGCTGCACGTTGCAGCCCGGCAAATCACCAGCGCCGACCTCGACGGCAACTGAAGCGTCGCCGCAATGTGCCCGGAAAGCCGCATGGATAGGCGGTCTACAGCGGGCCATGCCGCAGAGCCGCATCAGCCGGGGCTCTGCGGCATGCCTGCCCGCAGAGCGCCATCCGGTGCGGCTCTCAGGCCGGCTGCAAATGCAATCTTCGACCGTGGCCGGGCGGTCAGCCGAACAGGTCGAACGGCGCCAGCGGGCCGAGCTGGCTGGTGACGTTGTCCACCATGCGGTAGAAGTCGCCCATCATCGCGTCCTGGAAGTTGCCGGCGCTGGTGTTGGGCTGGCGGGTGTTGACCAGTGCCGCCTGGCCGATGCCGTTGGCGTTGCGCTTGAGAACGCTGAGCGTGCCGGGCAGGGCGCCGTTGTGGTTCCAGTTGCCCAGGCCGTCCACGCCCCAGCCGAGGGCGACGTTGCGGTTGGCGGCGCAGCCGGTGGTCATGCGCGCGACGTTGGCGGCGGTGAGCAGATCGGCCGGCGGGGCGAGGCCATCCACCTTGCGCAGGAACCGCAGCAGGTCGATCGCGCTGGACACCCAGCCGCCGTGCGAATCCATGCGGGTGATCAGCATGTTGTACGGATCTTCGCCCATCTGCCCGTGGTACACGACTTCGTCGGCCAGGCGCTGCGCCAGCGTGTCGCCGCCGATCGCCATCGAGGTCGCGCCGGCCGGCGTCAGGATCGCCTGCCTGACGTAATTGGCATAGGTCTGGCCGGTGACCTTCTCGATCGCGCGGCCCAGCACGCAGAAGCCGAAGTTCGAGTAGTTGCACAGGGTGCCGGGCGCCGCGGCCGGCGTGCGCGTGTCGAGCACCCAGCCGATCAGGTTGGCGTGATTGCGCGCCGGTTCGCTGAACATCGGATCGCTCGGCACGTTGGTGAAACCGGCGGTGTGCGTCAGCACGTGCTCGATGTTGATCAGGCGCTCGTTGGTGTCGTAAGGCGGCGTGCCGTAAAGGTTGCCGAACAGCCCGGCGCTGCCGAACAGGCGCCGCGTCAGCGTCAGCCTGCCCTGCTGCACCAGCAGCATGATCGCCGCCGCGGTGATCGGTTTGGAGACGCTGGCGATGCGCATGCGATGGCGCACCGTCAGCGGCGCCTGGGTGGCCCGCTCGGCCACGCCGAGCGCGCGCGCATACACCAGCCGCCCGCCGCTGCTGATCGCCAGCGACAGGCCGGGCACGTTGTAGCGGTGCATGAAATCACCGGCAGCCTGCTCGGCGCCAGCCAGCCGGGCGGCGTCGTAGTGCTGGCTCTCCCACACTGCGGCAAACTGCGCGCCGGTCGGCGTCCCATAGCCGCACACCTGGCGCAAGCGGTAGCCCTGATGGAAGGCGTCGTCAAAGGCGCGCTGGTAGGCTGCGCTATCGATGCCGTGGCGAGCCTGCCAGCCGATGCTGGCGCGCTGCTGCCACAGGGCGGCGTAACGCGTGGTGCCGCCGACCGTGTAGCCGCTGATGCGAAGCGGCACGAAACCGAGGCCGGCCAGCCGATTGAACTCGGCCTGGTACTGCGCCGCGTCGAGACCATGAAAAGCCTGCCACGCCGGACCCGGTGATTTCTCCCAGATCGCCGCATAGCGATCCTGCCCGCCTTCGTCGTAGCCGCAGATGTCGACCAGGCGGAAGCCGGCCTGCGCCATCTGGGTGAACTTGTTCTGGTAGTCGGCGGCGCTCATGCCGTGCTGCGCCTGCCACTGCGCGACCACCGACTTGTCCCAGATCGCAGCGAACTGCGTGCCGGTTGGCGTCGCGAAGGCCGCGACGCGGATCGGCCGATAGCCTTGGGCGAGCAGCGTGTTGAAAGTGCTCTGGTAGGTTGCTGCCGTCATCGCGTGGCGAGCCTGCCAGGCCGGGCCGGCCTGCTTGACCCAGGTGCCGGCGTAGCGCGGCGTGGCGCCGTTCATGTAGCCGCTGATATCGACCAGCCGGTAACCGCCGGCCGTCAGCTGGGTGAACGCCGTCTGGAACGCGGCCGCGTCCAGGTCGTGCCGTGCCTGCCAAGGGTCCATGCGCTTGCCTCTCCGTAGCTGTCCGTTGCCCTGCCCGAATTCGCTGTCGGGCATTTACAGACTGCCACGCCGCGCGCCGGAAGAAAATAGGCCGTGCGGATGAGCCGCGGCGGCATCCAGGACGCGCCGTGCTCACGCGCCGCTGCGCCGCCGCCGGGGATTTGCTATGGGTCGATCAGTTCGACCGTGGCGGTCGCGGTGCCGCCGCGGCCGTCGCTGATGGTGTAGGTGATGGTCTGCAGCGTGAACTTGCCGGCGCCGGTGTAGACGAGCTGGTTGCCGCTCTGCTTGACCACGCCCAGCGCGGGTTGGGTGAACGAAACGATGGTGAGCGCATCGCCGTCGGGGTCGCTGTCGTTGGCCAGCACCGGCAGCGGGTTGTCGCCTTCATAGCGCACCAGGTACCGGTCGTTGAGCGCAACCGGCGGACGATTGCCGCCGACGCCACCCTGAACCGTCACCGTGACGCGGGCACTCGCCCGCGCGCCGGCACCGTCGTCAATCGTGTAGCTGAAACTGTCGCTGCCGGCATAGCCGGCGGCAGGCGTGTAGATGATCGCATTGCCCGAGATCGACGCCGTGCCGTGGGCCGGCGTGCCTACCTCGGCCACTGTGAGGGTGTTGCCGTCGGGGTCGGAGTCGTTGGCCAGCACGGCGATGGTTGCGGCGGCATCCATCGCGACGGTGAGCGCATCGTCCTGCGCCACCGGCGGGCGATTGCCGAACGCGCGCACGGTGCTCGAGGTACGTTCGACATCGGCGCCGCGATAGGTGTCCACCGTCTGCTTGTGGCGCACCGTGTTGTGCAGCGCGCGGCGCACCCACGCCGGTTCGGTTTCCACGACTTCGGTTCGCCACTCGACCGGCGCTGCCGGCGCGGGCGGCGGCGCGCTGACTACCGGCGGCGCCGGCTCCTCGGCCGCCTGGTCCTGGTATTCGATGAATTCGAGGTCGACCCGGCGATTCTTCGGCCGTGACTCCGGCGTGTTCGGGTACGACGGTTCGCGCTCGCCCTTGCCCTCGACGACGAAACTGTCGGCCGGACCGGCGCCGCGGCTCACCAGGTAGTCGCGCACCGCGTTGGCGCGGCGCAGCGAGAGTCTCATGTTATACGCATCGGAAGCGAGATCGCAGGTGTGGCCGACGACGTGCACGTTGCCGCTGTGCGTCTTGCGCTTGAGCAGCTCGGCGATGCGGTCGAGTTCGCGCCGCGCGGTGGGCGTCAGAGTCGCGCGGTCGAGCTCGAAGAATGCATCGCTCTTGAGTCCCGCGGTGGTCTTGAGGATGCGCTTCTCTTTGGCCGGTTGCGCGGCGGCCATCGCGGGGGCGGGTGCCGGCGCAGCCTGCGCGACTGCGGCGGGCGCCTGCACCGGCACCTGGCGGGTCGTCCGGGCCGGACGCCAGCCGGCGCCATCGGCGTAGTTCGAGCTGCCGAAGCTGTAGCGGTACATCACCTGCACGCGCGTGTCGTCGCTGCGGGTTTCGTATTCGCCCGACTTGTTGTAGCGCTCGAGGTGCAGCGCCAGGCTGTGCGGCGAGCCGGAGAAGAACTTCTCCAGGTCGAGCGACACGGTGTTCTGGCGCGAGGAAAAATCGCCCCATTCGCGATCGAACCCGAGACTCAGCCGCAGCAGGGCCGGCGCGTAGAAACGGCCGGCGCGCACGCCTATGCCATGCTCGTAGGCGCGCTCGAACAGGCGCGTGGTGGTGGTCGTGGTGATCGTGTCGATGAACGGCCGGCCGGCGTCGGTGCCGGTCTGCTGCGTGGTTTCGGTGGTGGTGCCGAGCGCGTCGATGTAGCGCTTGCCGGACAGGCCGTGGCTGTACGCGAGATTGCCGAACCACGCTTCGCTTTCCAGCCCGAAGCCGATGGTGGCCTTGCGATCGCCGTCCCGGTTGCGGTCGACGGCGGCAAAAATCTTGCGCACCAGGCTGTCGGTGGCCGGCTTGCCGTCGGCCCCGCCGATCCAGTTGTAATCGGCGCGCAGGCCGCCGCTGCGCTTGCTGATCCAGCCCTGCGCGATGAAGGCAGAGAGCGCGTCCTCGGTCAGCACATGGCTGAATTCGCCGCGCGCCTTGGTGTCCCTGTCATAACCGATGCCGACCCGCGAGCGGGAGCCGACATAGTTCAGGCTGGCCGCGGATTCCATGCCGGTGCTGCCGACCGGCGTCGGCGCAGCGGCCGTCGTTTGTGCGGAAGTCTGGTTGGCGAAGGCGCCGAGGATTGCCAGCAGCAACGCCGAGCAGGCCGGTTGCGCGCCGCGAGCACATCGCGGCCGCCGAGCGAGTTGTCGTTTCATGGGGCGTCGAACCTCGTTCAAGCCAAGCGGGCCGGCAAATGTATCACTTTGCGCGCCGGTTTGTGCACTGCAATCAGCCGCGGCGCTATCGAGAGCCGGATGAGGCAAGGCTGGAAATTCCCGCGCAATGGCGCACGATTGTTCGCGCCGCCGCGCGATTCTTCTCGGTCTGTCCGCCGCAGGCCGCGTGGTTTGGCGCTCGTGGCAGGGGCATGCCGGGAAGGCCGATGGAATGGACCTCCTGGCTGGGCATGGCCGGAGAGCGCCAATCCATGCGGGTCGCAGGCAGATGCCCCGCGCAGTGGCTCAAACGGATTCGAAGAACGCGAGCAGCCGTTGCGCCAGCCAGTCGAGGTGGCCGGGAAAACGGCCGCTGACGAAGCCGACATGGCCGCCATGCGCCGGAAATTCGCGGATCACTTGGCGCGACACCGCGTTCGCCGCCGGCAGCGCGTGCGCCGGCAGGAACGGATCGTTGCGCGCGTTGAGCAGCAGCGTCGCCACCGCTATGCCGGGCAGATGGGGCTTGGCGCTGGCGCGGTGCCAGTAATCGTCGGCGTCGCGAAAGCCGTGCAGCGGCGCGGTGACAGCGTCGTCGAACTGGTAAAGCGTGCGTGCGCCGGCGATGCGTTCCCGGTCGCCGATCCCCGGAAAGCGTGCCAGCTTGCGCAGCGCGTTCGGCCGCATGCTGCGCAGGAAGTATTCGGTGTAGACACGGTTGAAACCGCTTTCCAGCGCCCGCCCGGCCACTGCCAGATCGAGCGGCGCGCAGACCACGGCGATGGCGTGCACCACCTGCGCCGCTTCCTCGCGCCGCTCGCCGGCCCACTTGGCCAGCGCGTTGCCGCCGAGTGAAATGCCGGCGGCGTAGAGAGGGCGCGGCGGGTCAAGTGCCCGCAGGCGCCGCAACACCCAGTCGATCTCGTCCGAATCGCCCGAGTGATAGGCGCGCGGCAGCCGGTTCGGTTCGCCCGAGCAGCCGCGAAAATGCGGCACCACGCCGGACCAGCCATGCGCGGCGGCGGCGAGCATCACCGAGCGCGCATAGTGGCTGCGCGAACTGCCTTCCAGGCCGTGGAACAGCACCAGCAGCGGCGCATGCGGTGGGCCGTCCACCCAGTCGAGATCGATGAAATCGCCGTCGGGAGTATCCCAGCGCTCGCGCCGGTAGTCGGGCAGCCGGCCCATCAGCATGCGCGGCCAGATGGTCTGCGCGTGCGCGTTGGCGAGCCAGGACGGTGCGCGGTAGGCCGGAAAAGCCGGCGGGTGATCCGGCGCGATCGTCAATGAACGGTCTTGGGTTTTTCGAGTTGCGTGTCGCTGCCGGCCGGGCCGGGCGAGGCATGGTGGACCAGCATGCGCCAGCCCAGCGGTCCGCGGATATAGACGTTGGTCACCACCACCGGCGGGGGCTTGCGTTGCTCGCCGATGATGGTGATGTTCTCGTGCAGGCTGTGCACCGACAGCAGCATGCCCTGCGAATAGACCTGGTTGGCCAGTGCAAAGCGCAGGTTGCGGCCGCCAGCGAAGACCTGTCGCCATCCCTCTCGCACCGCGGTGTAGCCGGCCAGGCGCGCGCCGCCCGGGTGGATGCAGATGATCTCTTCGTCCTCGGCCCACACCGCCATCATGGCTTCCAGATCGGCGCGCTCGAGCGCCTCGTAGAACGCCGCCTCGGCCTGCTGGGGTGTGGTGTAGATCGTCTTGCTGAGGGTCGGATCAGGCATCGGCGAGCTTTCTCGTTGCGGTTTCCAGTACCGAGTCGGGCGTCAATTCCGTCATGCAGCGGAAATGGCCGAGCGGACATTCGCGTTTGAAGCACGGGCTGCAATCGGGCTTGCGCCAGATGATAGCCGCTTTGTCCGAAAGTGGTGGCGTGTAGTCCGGACTCGACGAGCCGTAGAGCGCGATCAGCGGTCGGCCCAGCGCGGCGGCAACGTGCATCAGCCCGGAATCGTTGGTGACGACGAGCCTTGCGGAAGCGATCAGGTCGAGTGCCTGCCCGAGCGTGGTACGTCCGCACAGGTTCTCCGCCGCACCGGCGCTGGCGGCGACGATTTCGTCCGCCACCGGCGCGTCCTTGGCCGAGCCGAGCAGCCAGATCGCATGGCCGCGCGCGCCGAGCGCGCGCGCCAGTTCGGCGTAGTACGCGGCCGGCCAGCGCTTGGCCGGGCCGTACTCGGCGCCCGGGCAAAAGACGATCGGCTGGTGCGCCCGGGCGAGCCCGAGCGCGACCAGGGTGGCCGCCTCGCGTGCCGCATCGCGCGCGAGCTGCGGCTGCGGCAGCGGCTGGCGAAGCGCCTCGCCCGGCGGCTGCGCGAGCTGGGCGTAGCGATCCACCTGGCGCGGCAGCGTGGTCGTGTCGAGCTGGTGCCGGCGATTGAGCAGACCGTAGCGCAATTCGCCGACGAAGCCGGTGCGTGCCGGTATGCCGGCGAGAAACGGCATCAGCGCCGACTTCCAGGAATTGGGCAGGACGATGGCCTCGTCGTAGCGACCGGCGGCCAGTCGCCGGGCAAGCTGCCGGCGCAGCGCGAAATCGAAACGGCCGTGGCGCAGCGGGCTTTCGATCACGCCGGCGATCTGCGGCATGGCGCGCAGCACCGGGGCGACCCAGGGCTGTGCAAGCGCGTCGATTTCGCAACCGGGATCGCGCTCCGCCAGCCGCATGAACAGCGGCTGCGCGATGATGGTGTCGCCGATCCACGAGGGCGCGACGACGAGAATGCGCGAGGTGGTTTCGGTACGGGGTGAGGGGTGAGGCGTGAGGGGGTGGGAAGGCATTGCCGATCTGATTTACCGGGGCGGGTTCGAATGCGATCACCACCGCATACCCGGCCCCTAACGCCTCACCCCAGACCCCTCACCGCCACACTAGTGGCCGCCCTTGGGCTTTTCGCCGGTAAAGATGTAGCGCGTGCCGCAGTACTGGCAGTAGGCCTCGCCGGTCTTGAGTACGTCGAGGAACACGCGCGGGTGGCGTGCCCACAGCGGCGCACCGGGACGCGGGCAGTGCAGCGGCAAATCCTTGACGGTGACGTCGACCTGGCGGGTGTTGTCTTTCTGCTCTGACATGATCTCTCTCGTCGATTACTTAACAGGCGTCAGCCATTCGCGGTATTTCTCGGCGCGGCCGTTGACCACGTCGAAGAACAGCGCCTGCAGCTTGGTGGTGAGCGGGCCGCGCTTGCCTTCGCCGATCTGGCGGCCGTCGAGTTCGCGGATCGGCGTGACTTCGGCGGCGGTGCCGGTGAAGAAGGCTTCGTCGGCCAAATACACGTCGTCGCGCGTCAGGCGCTTGGCGCGCACGTCGTAGCCGAGGTCGGCGGCCAGGCGGATGATCGAGGCGCGCGTGATACCGATCAGCGCCGAGGCGATCTCGGGTTCGTAGATCGCGCCGTCCTTGACGATGAACAGGTTCTCGCCGGCGCCTTCGGCCACGAAGCCGTCCACGTCGAGCAGCAGCGCCTCGTCGTAGCCGTGCTCGGTGGCTTCTAGGTTGGCGAGGATCGAATTGGCGTAGGTGCCCGAATACTTGGCCCGGCACATCGACACATTGACATGGTGGCGCGCGTAGCTCGAGGTCTTGACGCGAATGCCCTTTTCGAGTCCCTCGACGCCGAGATAGGCGCCCCACGGCCAGGCGGCGATCGAAACGTGCACCGCCGCACCCTTGGGCGAGACGCCCATTTTCTCCGAGCCGTAAAAGGCGATCGGGCGGATGTAGCAGGACTCGAGTTCGTTGGCGCGCACCACCTCGCGCTGCGCGTCCATCAGTTGCTGGCGCGTGTAGGGGATCGCCATGCGGTAGATGTGTGCCGAGTTGAACAGCCGGTCGGTGTGTTCTTTCAGGCGAAAGATCGCGGTGCCGATCTGGGTGTGGTAGGCGCGCACGCCCTCGAATACCGCCAGACCGTAGTGCAGCGAGTGGGTAAGCACATGGGTGGTGGCTTCGCGCCACGGCACCAGCTTGCCGTCATGCCATATGAATCCGTCGCGGTCCGCCATCGACATCTTGAAATCTCCGAGTGCTGGGAATTGCCCTGAAAATCGAGCCTGAAAGGCGCCCGTGAAGTGCGTGGAAGGCCTTGATTTTAGCGCAACTCAACCCCACTCCAAAGCCCGGGCATGCGTGCCGCGAGGATTGTGGCGGCAAATCGGCGGGCTCCCGTGCGCGCCCGGCCGGCGCAGGAATGCCGCGCGTGCCCGGGTAGAATACGCGGCTCGCTTCGGGAACCAACATGGAAAGAATCTGGAAACCCAATGTCACCGTCGCCGCGCTGGTCGAGCGCGACGGGCGCTTCCTGCTGGTGGAAGAAGAGACCACCGACGGCCTGCGTTTCAACCAGCCGGCCGGCCATCTCGACGAGGGCGAGTCGCTGGTCGAGGCCTGCGTGCGCGAAACCCTGGAAGAAACCGCCCACGCTTTTCGCCCGACCGACCTGGTCGGCGTCTACCAGATCCGCATTCCTCAACGCGACATCACCTACCTGCGCTTTGCCTTTGCCGGCGAGTTGCTCGGCTGGGACGAGTCGCGCGAACTCGACGCCGGCATCGTTCGCGCGCTGTGGCTGACGCCGGCCGAGATCGACGCCTGCGCCGATCGCCACCGCAGCCCGCTGGTGCGCCAGTGCGTGAGCGACTGGCAGGCGGGCAGGCGCTATCCGCTGGAAATCATCCGGCATTGGGGATGAGGTTCTGGCCGTGGCTGCTGTGGCTGGCCGCGAGTGCCGCGCCGGCCGCCCAGTCGGTGCAGTTCTGCTACGACTACGGTTGCCGGGTCGAGGACTGGGTGCACTACGACGATGCGCAACTCGACGCGGTGCGCGGTCGCTTGCATGAGGCCAGCGACGCCGCCGGAGAGCGCGAACGACTCGCGCTGGTGCTCGGATCGCTCTACCTCTGGGCCGGCGAGCAGTTGCCGATCCATGCCGACAAGGGTGGCGACCGCGCCGACGACGATGTCGAAGGCCGCATGGATTGCATCGATCACGCGACCTCCACCACGCGCCTGCTGCGCATGATCGAAGCGCAGGGCTGGCTGCGCCACCATCGCGTGGTCGATCCGGCGCGGCGCAGCATGCTGATCGTCCAGCACTTCAGCGCGGTGATCGAACAGCGCGATGCGCCAGTCGCGCCGGCCGCGCCGGTCACGCAGTTCGCCAGCGAACTCGCCGCCTGCGCCGGCTGTTACGACGAAGCCGGCTGGATACTGGCCGGCGCGCGTCCGTCTGCGGCGCCACCACCGCCCGACCCGCTGATCGAGGCGCGCTGGGCGGTAGACACCTGGTTTCGCGACAACGGTGCGCCGGCCGTCGTGATGCCGCTGGCCACCTGGCTCGCCGGCGCGTATCCGGATGACTGATCCGGCGCGCACCGTGGTGGTCGGCATGTCGGGCGGCGTCGACTCGTCGGTCACCGCGCTGCTGCTCAAGCGCGAGGGGTGGCAAGTCATCGGCCTGTTCATGAAGAACTGGGAAGACGATGACGACGACCAATACTGCTCGACGCGCCAGGATCTGGTCGACGTCGCCGCAGTGTGCGATGTGATCGGCATCGATCTCGAGGTGGTGAACTTCGCCGCCGAGTACAAGGACCGCGTGTTCGCCGAATTCCTGCGCGAGTACCGCGCCGGCCGCACCCCGAACCCGGACGTGCTGTGCAACGCCGAGATCAAGTTCAAGGCCTTTCTCGACCACGCGCTGGCCCTCGGTGCGGCGCGCATCGCCACCGGCCATTATGCGCGGGTGCGCGAGGCCCACGGGCGCGTGCAACTGCTCAAGGGCGTCGATCCGGCCAAGGACCAGAGCTACTTCCTGCATCGCCTGACCCAAGCGCAACTGGCGCGCACGCTGTTCCCGATCGGCCATTTGCACAAGCGCGACGTGCGGCGGATCGCCGAGGATGCCGGGCTGCCCAACTTCGCCAGGAAGGATTCCACCGGCATCTGCTTCATCGGCGAGCGGCCGTTCCGCGAATTCCTGCAGCGCTACCTGCCGATGGAGCCGGGCGAGATCCGCAGCCTCGACGATGGCAGGATCGTCGGCCGCCACCAGGGCCTGATGTACCACACGCTGGGCCAGCGCAAGGGGCTCGGAATCGGTGGGCTAAAGGGCGGCGGCACCAAAGGCGGCACCGTCAACGCCGCCGAGGCGGGCGGCGAACACCTCGCCTGGTACGCCGCGCGCAAGGATCTCGAGCGCAATGTGCTTTATGTCGTGCAGGGCCATGACCACCCGGCGCTGCTGGCCGCGCGGCTGACTGCCGCCGATCTGTCGTGGGTTGCCGGCGAGCCGCCGCCCGCTGGTGCCGGCTACGGGGCCAAGACGCGCTATCGCCAGGCCGACGCAGCGTGCAGCATCGCCGCGCTCGACGCCGCACGCATGACGCTCGCGTTCGATGCACCGCAATGGGCGGTGACGCCGGGCCAGTCGGCGGTGCTCTACGCGGGGGATGTTTGTCTCGGCGGCGGCATCATCGACTGATGCCCCTGCGCGGGCGCGCTCAGTCGTGCGGAACGGTGTCAGCGAAAGACGGCCGCAACATCAGCTTGTCGTACAGGCGCGCCAGATTCTCGTGCGCCGCGCGCCATTCGAGCGCCGGCATGCGAAAGCTCAGGTAGCCCAGCGCCACGCCGAGCGCGATATCGGCCAGCGTCAGGCCGTTGCCTTGGCACCACGGGTGCTCGCCGAGATCGGCCGCCAGCGCGGCCAGGCCGGCGGTGATCTTGCCCTGGTGGCGCGCTATCCACGCCGCATCGCGCATCTCTTCGGGGCGCTTGCTTTCCAGCACGATGGTCACCGCCGCGTCCACCACGCCATCGGCCAGCGCTTCCCAGCGCTTGATCGAAATGCGCTCGCGGCTGGGGGAGGGCAGCAGGCGGTTGTTCGGCGTCACGCTGTCGAGATACTCGGCGATCACGCGCGAGTCGAACAGCGTCGAACCGTCGTCGAGAATCAGCACCGGCACCTTGCCGAGCGGGTTGACGTCCGGCACGTGGGTATCGGCGGCCCACGGCGGATCAATCACCAACTCGCACTCGATTTTCTTTTCGGCGAGCACGGCGCGCACCTTGCGCACATAAGGACTGGTAAGGGAACCGACGAGCTTCATGGGGAATCCGCTTGGGCTGACAGGTGCAGTATAACATTCGCGGTGCGGCTGCCACCCGCCCGAGCTTTCGCCACGCGTACCCGCAGCCGCGATTGTTCACCCTGCCGCAGGCCGCGCCAGTCAATGTTCCTGGCGGTGGCAGGCCTGCGAGCCAGTATCCACGCGCCTCACAGCCATGCCTGCCTGCAGATAGCCAATCCATGCGGGTTGCAGGGCAGCGGGTCGCGACGGTCCACTGCCCGAGGCAGCGCAGGTGGCGGCGCAGTGCTAGCGCGCGATCAGGTCCACCACGTGCGGCCGGCCCGAACCGTAGTTGCGGTTGTTGCCGGCCTCGGCGCTGTTGTTGCGCTCGATGACGGCGAAGCCGATCGCCGGCAGGCCGGTGAAGCCCAGCAGAGTGCCGCGCAAGACCTTGCTGTCCGTGCCGCCGGACGTCGTCGGTCCAGTTAGCGGGAAAGACGCGGATAGCCAACCGGAGGAGTAGAGAACTGGCAGGGTTTGAGCGAAAAGCGAGCCCAATACACTGCCAGCGCTTCCCGATGAATCCGAAAACGAAAACCGGTTGACGGACGCGCAATGGTGGTAGAAAAACGGACCCGACGGGGGCGTCGCGAACTGCGGCACTGACTCGGGTACGGTCCCAAAACGACCGTCGCGATCTGCGTGGGTCAGGTCGACACGGTCGCACGATTGGCCCGTCGGCACGTAAGCTTGGGAAAACGGTGGCAACGGGCTGCTCGATCCGTTGGTTCCCGCATCGGTATAAAAGTGCTTGGTCGGGAACGTGACGACCCAGTCGGTTTTGGCGCTGCTCGTGCCGGCAGTCCCTCTGGCGAATTCGTTGATCAGGGAATCGGCCATCAGTACGACCGATACCGCGTCTACCGAAGAGGCAATGTTCGGTGTGGTGACGATGTTGCCGTCGCGGTCGAACTGCGACGCCGTCATGCCGGTATCGCCATGAGCCAGCGTCGGCTTGCCGCTGCCGGGCATGTAGAGGATCGGCGTGCCACTGCGGAAGTTCTGGATCGTCGTCGGCGTCGCGTCGTAGGCATGGCCCGAGCCGACGTTGATCAGCGTGGCGCTGCCCAACAGCACGTTCTTCGGCGCTTCGAAGCTGGAGAAGGTAGTCAACTTCGTATCCGCCACGCCACTGACGGGGTCAAAGTTGGCCGGATAAGCCATCAGTGCCTGGTAGCCGGGACAATCCCTCGGAACATGCACACCGCCGATGGCAGTTCGATAACCTATGCTGGTGCGGTACTGTATTGAACTGTCGGTGTCGGAATCTGGCCAGTGACCGGGGATCGGATAATTCGAAATCGCCATCTGGATGACCTCGACGAATCCCTCCTGCACCCGCGAAAGGTCGCGGCCGCCGTTGTCGTACGGGTAACGTGGGTCGGTGCCATCGAAGCCCGCAGCGGACAGGGCAACCTGCGTCGATCCGTTCGGTCCGGCCTCCAGCGCCGGCGCAGTGCAGGAGTAGTCGAACGAGCGCACGACTGCGCCGTCGCCGCCATCGCTGGTAACCGCGCCGGTCCACACGTCGTAGGCAGTGAGCGCGAGATGGAACTCGCGCAGCGGACGTCCGTTCCTGGCCTCGCGGACGCGCAGGGTCGCCAGAACGGTCCGATCGGAGATGTTGGTAACTGAGATCAGGGTGTCGAAGCCGTTGCGCACCGTGTAATAGGGGAAGATCAGAACTTCGCCGGCTTCGTTTGGCGCAAGATAGATGGCATTGCTGGGTGCAGGGAATCCAAGCGTCATGGCGATGGCGATTGCGACGAGCGACAGTAACGAGTCGGGTCGTGATGTCACGGAACAGTCCTTTCGATTTGAAGTCCGCCACAACCGGGCGAGTCGGGCGCGTCTCATCTCGCGAGCAACCGAGTCAGATGCGTTCTGGTAGAGCCGTAGTTGCGGTTGTTGCCGGCTTCGGCGCTGTTGTTGCGTTCAACCAGGGCAAAACCGATTGCGGGCAGGCCATACAAGCCGAACAGACCGTTTCGCAAGACCTCGGGTGCCCCCAATACCTGCGTATTGACAAGCGGGAACGTGATCCACGCCGTTCCTGACGGATAATCGAAGAAGAGTCTCGGGAAGGCAATTGCACCGGCGAGGATGCCCGGTTTAACCCCAAAAGACGGGTCGAACGCCCGTACGCTGACCGACCCGCAAAGCTCGTCGAAAGGGGTAGGGGGAGGGACGTCACCTGGATAACCGAACGATCCGGAGCCAATGTCCAACGGAAATGCAAAGGGACCCCAAAATGGCTCTCGCTCCACGTACTAAGCCCTACGTTAATAAAGCCTCATTCCTTGGCATAGGCACAAGTAGGCGCATGAAAGAAGCCGGCAACGATCTGGGGCATCTTCTGCAAGCGGC
>WBZP01001101.1_pt1 | contig 34479 bp, 31 predicted proteins | sample 5204301 | NCBI WGS metagenome assembly WBZP01 (sample SAMN12412401, study PRJNA552823) | activated sludge metagenome | isolation source: activated sludge from nitrification reactor of wastewater treatment plant... | place: USA: Pennsylvania | collected 2017 | reverse complement strand
GCGGTACGGTGCAAAGTTGGGCTCATTCATGAAAATCGCATTGACCACGTCGATGATCGGCTGGGCATTGCGCCGCGAGGCATCCTGCTCGCAACGCAGCGCGCCAAACGACTGCGCGAGGAAATCGGCGGCTCCTGAGAACAGTTTTGGCTCGGCGCGACGAAAGCGATAGATCGATTGCTTCGGATCGCCGACCAGGAAGATCACCGGACGCTGCGAGTCCGAATACGCCGCCAGCCAGGCCATCAGAATCTGCCATTGCAACGGGTTGGTGTCCTGAAACTCGTCGAGCAGCACATGACTGTAACGCGCATCCAGGCGGGCCTGCAGAAATGCTGCGGTTTCTTCGTCGCGCAGCAGCTTGAGCACACTCCATTCGGCATCGATAAAATCGATCTGCCGTCGCGCCTTCTTGAACTCTTCGACATGCGCCAGGAAAGCGGCAAACACCGTGCAGGCGTCACGATTGAAGGCGAGAATACGCTCCGCCGTCTGTTGTTCGAGACAAACGATCACGCGCTCGCCGAGCCGGCGATGCAGTTCGATGAAACGCGCCGCACCTTGCGGCGTGTAGCGCTGATCAAGGGTGCCTCCCGCCTGCTTCGCGCGCAGCGTGCCTTCCTTGATCAGGAACACGGAACGCAATCCTTCGAAGGACCTTGCCCGATCCGCGTCATCCAGCGCCATGCGCAGTTTCGCGGCCGCGTCCTGATCGCTCTTGAGCTTGCTCATTTCAAGGAAACCGAGATAGGCCTGAAATTCCTGCTGCCATTCACCGGCAAAGAATTCACCGAGGGCCTGGCCTGTCTCTCCCGCACCGGATTGCGCTCGCAACCCAGCGACGATCTTTTCCGCCGTGCCCGATTCCGCATCGGCGTATGCCAACCATTCGCTGCGCCGATCCATCGCCCGGACAATCAGCCGCTTCGTCGCGTCGAGCCCCGCCTCGTCCAACAGCCGGACAAAAGCCTGCGTAACTTCATGCGCAGGCATCTTCTGAAGACTGCCGGCAAAGGACTGCCAGAGTTCGTCGAACAACCGCGAGTCGGTTTCGACCAGCATCGCTCCGGCCAGATTCGCTGATAACGGCGCCGCATCGACCAGCTGCAGAAACCAGCTGTGAAAGGTATTGACCGCCAGCCCGGACGGTGCGGTCAGCACCCGCTCGTACAGCCCGCGTGCGGTACGTATCGTGGACGCCTCGGCTTCGTCGGTCGCGCCAACCGGCACCCCGCGTTCGGCCAGGAATTCGATGACCTGCGCTGCGCTGCACGTGGCCAGTTGGTGCAACCAGTTCACCACGCGCTCTTCGATCTCCCGCGCTGCCTTGCGCGTGAAAGTTATCGCCAGAATCTCGCCCGGCGCGACGCCGGCCAGCAGCAGACGCACGATGCGTGACGCCAGCAGCCAGGTCTTGCCGCTACCGGCACAGGCTTCGACGACGACGCTGCGTGAAGGGTCGAGGGCGCGCAGAATCAGGGCAGCAGCGTCAGTCACGGCGCGTCAAACAAGCTGTGCAGGCATCGTCATTCATTCGGGGATGGCGGCGCCAGACACTGGAACATAATCCCTTCGGCATAGTCCGCGCATCTCGCACCACTGGCATACGTTGTCGACTCCCTGTGCCGGGAGTCTGGCGCCTGCGTATATCGACGCCACGACGGTTTGCAGGCGCTGGCCCTGTGCGTCGGCCGCAGCCATCAAGGCAGCCTCCTCATCGCCCGCCGCAACGGCCAGTACACGCTCGTCGTCGAGTGCAACATAGGCGGCCTTCACGGCATGGCCATGCAGCAGCACGTAGGTCGGGAGCTGAATGTCGTCCTGCAGTCTGTCGCGAATCGTCTTGGCCGCCTGCGTCTTGTAGTCGAGCAGAAAGGCGCGATCGGTATTCGTCGCCCCCGGATTGCCAAGATCGATTCTGTCGATGCGGCCGTAAAGCTCGATGCGACCATCCGTGCATCCAGCATCGTCCAGCGCGAGTATGCGGCTAACCCGCGTTTCGGCCTGCGACCAATGCCAACCTTGCGCCTCCTGATCGCGTTGCCAATCGAGATAGGCCACCAGCCGCTTTTCCCAGCGCAGGCGCCAGCCCGTCACCAGGAAATCGTCATCGACCGCCGGCGCGAAGACTTCGGCAACGCAGTCTTGCATGGCTGTCAGCGCCTGATCCTCAGCGAGCTCGGCGAGCACGGGATGGCGCTCGTGGAATCGCTCCAGAACGCGATGCACCAGCGCGCCGTAGTCGCGCTTGGCCATCGCCTCGCTGACCTCGTCCATTTCGCCCAGCTTGAGCACATGGCGGGCAAAGAAAAGGTAGGGGCAAGCGACCAGGCTGGCATAAGCGCTCACCGAAACGCGATGCGGGATAAGTTCAGGCGGGACAACTGGCGCCGCCATCCCGCTATTCCGCGGCGCCGTTGCCTGGTCTACCGCAGGATCGCCGCGCACTGGCAACGGTGGCCTCAGCAGGTCGTCCTGCCAGGCCAAGCGGTGCAGGGTCGACAATAGCGCGAGGTCGGGCGCCAGCAGATTGGCTTCGCCGTCCTGTTCGGATTGCCAGGTCACGGTGACCTGCGGCACGGTGGCAAGCAGCATTTCGAGATTGCGGCGCAAGTCGCGCTCGACGTCGTCGCGGGTGCGTAATCCAAGCTCCCGCCGGACCGATTGATTGAAGAACAGCCCATCGGCTGTCGGCGCCAATTGGCGTGCATCGCCGCCAAGCAAGAGAGCGGCCTCGAAACCGCGCATGCGGATAGCATTGAGCGGGGTGAGCACGATCGGGCTGCTGATGCTGTCGTCGCAAAAATTTGTTGACTCGAACTCGCGGTTCAGCCAGTCGCGCCACGCGGCAAAGGCAAAAAGCACTGCGCTGTCTTCAAGTTCCTGGCGTCGCAATTCGAGCAAATCGATCAGCACCTTGCCGGCGGCATCCTGGCGCAGTGGTTCCAGTGCGCCCAGCGCTTCCAGCGCCTTGAGTAGCCGGGCGATCCAGCGCACCAGCGGGGCGGGACGCGCCAGCAACAGCGTCGCTGCCGCCTCGACGCGATCGAGCAGGCCCAGCCCCAGTTCCTTCGCGGCGGCACGCGCGTCGTTGTTTTCGATCAGGCAACGCCGGAAACGCGACAACCCGGATTTGGCCGATGCCGTGCGGATTGCCGTTTCGAGCGTGAATACCGCCGCCTTGCGCATGCCAACGTCACAGTCGGAAAAGACGAAGGGCGACTTGCACAGGTCAAGCAGATCGCGGTGGTAGGCGCCACCGGCAACCGTTTCAATGAGCGCATCGACCGCCGCCGCCGCGCGGGACGTCGAAAGTTTCCAGCCGGTTTCGTCGCTGACGAGCACGTTCTCGCGTTCGAGCAGCGCACGAACGCGCCGCGCCGTCAGCCGATCCTGCGAAATCAGGACGATGCGCCGCTTGCCCGCCTCGAGCCACGCGCCGATTTGCGCCACCGCAAACGCCGCCTCCTGCTCCCGGCCTGTTGCCGGGACGAGTTGCAAGCGCCCGATCAGTGGGCTTTCCGTGCACTTCGTCGCCAGCTCGATGGCCCGGTCGAATAATGGTGTGACGGACGATGAACCGCGCAAGGCTGATTCGTGGCTTTCCTCCGGCCAGGCTGCGGCAAGCGTCGCCATCAGTGGCGAAGCGCATGCGCTGCGGGGCGCCGGATGAAATACGAATAGGGGTTGCACCTGCCCGTAGCGCAAGAGGAAATCGTGTTCGGCCGGATCGAGGGACTCCTCGGGAGCGGCTTTGAGCAGAACCAGCAGCGGATGTGACGACGCATTCGCCAGCGCGACCTGTTTCGCCAATGCGGCCAGACGCATCCGGTAGACGGCCGTCGTATCGGGCCGCCCGGCTGATGCCTGCGCACGCCAAAGTTCATGCACGACACGCGCCTCAAACGCCAGCGGCGCAGAGACGTGCTGTGCATAGGCGCGTTGCAGTTGCCTGAGCAATCCGGCCTGATCGTCCGGCAGGGTAAGGGCGGCTGTCGTCAACTCGTCGAATAGCCGGGTCATCTCTGAAGCGATGCCCCACAGCGCCGACTCGTCAAACCAGCCGCGCTCGCGCAGGGCTTCGCGCAACAGCACGATCCGTTCGCTGTCCGGCATCGGCTCTGGAATGGCGCTGAAGGACGCTGACCCGACCCAGCGCGCCAATGTATCGAAGCGCGGCAAGAGCAGCGGCCGGGGTGCCGCACGCAGTATGGCGGAACGCAACTCGGAGGCGACCGGCAGCGAAGGCGCCAGGACGCGTACCGAGGAAAGATCGCCAGAATCGACGGCCTCGGCGCAACAGGCGAACAGGGCGATTGCGAGCGTATCGAGGAACGCTTCGCCCGCCGGCAAGGCCGTAGAAATCAGCCGCTCAGCGTTCTGCTGCACGGGAACCGGGGCAACAGGGAAACCGGGTGAACCGAATCAGCGTTCGAGGTGCTCAAGCTTGTCGGGCGTACCGTTCCACTCGTCGGCGTCGGCCGGCGGCTCGTGGCGTTCGGAAATTACTGGCCAGTTCTTGGCCAACTCGGCATTCAGCGCAATGAACTTGTGCTGGGGTTCAGGCACGTCATCCTCGGCAAAAATGGCTTCAGCCGGACATTCGGCCACACACAGCGTGCAATCGATGCACTCTTCCGGGTCGATGACCAGAAAGTTGGGGCCTTCGTGAAAGCAATCGACCGGGCATACATCGACGCAATCGGTGTACTTGCACTTGATACAGTTCTCGGTGACAACGTAAGTCATATTTCCTGCTTTTCAGAATTGGCGCACAAAATTATAGCGTATTTGCCTGCTCGCTTCCCTTGACGGACATTTTTCGCTAGGATGGAACCCGTCTGCCGAGCCCTGCATCTACAGGCAAACCACCTCCCACCTTTTTGTTACCCAGAAGGCTTCATGATGAGCGAACACATCCATTACATTACCGATGACACCTTTGACGCCGAAGTTCTGCAGGCAACGCAACCGGTACTGGTCGATTATTGGGCAGAGTGGTGCGGCCCCTGCAAAATGATCGCGCCGATTCTCGATGAAATCGCCACTCAATATGCCGGGCGCTTGAAAGTTGCCAAACTGAACATCGACGACAACCAGAATACGCCGGCGAGTTACGGCGTGCGTGGCATTCCCACGCTGATGCTGTTCAAGAACGGCAACGTCGAGGCGACCAAGGTAGGCGCCCTTTCCAAATCGCAACTTTGCACTTTCATTGACAGCCAACTTTAAAGTCGCTACCCTCAGCCTGTTGGTTCATTCCGGTGCGGCACCTGAAAACACTCATAACAAGGTCCGCACAGAACTTGGAAGCTTGACTCCCACTTGCGTTTCATAGCTCGGCGTTAACACCCGGTCGCAGCACGTCCGGCCACACCCATTACCCCCTCCGCATGCGTGTCGTTCTTGACCGCGCATCACGCCTTCCCAATTTTAAATACTCCACTCATGCATCTATCCGAACTTAAAGCCCTACATGTAAGCCAGTTGCTCGACATGGCTGTCACCAACAATATCGAAGGTGCCAATCGACTTCGAAAGCATGAACTGATTTTTGCACTGCTGAAGAATCAGGCCAAAAAGGGAGAAACGATTTTCGGCGACGGCACCATGGAAACCTTGCAGGACGGTTTCGGATTCCTGCGTTCGCCCGACACCTCGTATCTGGCCAGCACCGACGACATCTATGTCAGCCCCAGCCAGATACGCCGTTTCAACCTGCACACCGGCGACACGGTCGAAGGTGAAATTCGCACGCCCAAAGACGGCGAACGTTATTTCGCGCTGGTCAAAGTCGACAAGATCAATGGCGAGCCTCCGGAAGCTTCGAAAAACAAGATCCTTTTTGAGAATCTGACGCCGTTACATCCTGCCGAGCACATCAAACTCGAACGCGATATGCGCGGCGAGGAAAACACCACCAGCCGCATCGTCGACATCATCGCGCCGATCGGGAAAGGTCAGCGCGGACTGTTGGTCTCCAGCCCGAAGAGCGGCAAAACCGTGATGATGCAACATATCGCGCATGCCATCACCACCAACCATCCGGACATTACACTCATCGTGCTGTTGATCGACGAGCGCCCGGAAGAAGTCACCGAGATGACGCGCTCGGTACGCGGTGAAGTGGTCGCGTCGACCTTTGACGAACCGGCGACCCGCCACGTCCAGGTCGCCGAGATGGTCATCGAGAAGGCCAAGCGTCTGGTCGAACATAAAAAAGACGTGGTCATCCTGCTCGACTCGATCACCCGTCTGGCTCGCGCCTACAACACGGTTCAACCGGCGTCCGGCAAGGTTCTGACCGGCGGTGTCGATGCCAATGCGCTGCAGAAGCCGAAGCGCTTCTTCGGAGCGGCGCGCAACATCGAGGAAGGCGGTTCGCTGACGATCATCGCCACGGCCCTGATCGATACGGGCAGCCGAATGGACGATGTGATCTACGAAGAATTCAAGGGCACCGGAAACCTTGAGATCCACCTGGATCGGCGCATGGCAGAGAAGCGCGTCTATCCGGCGATCAACGTCAATCGTTCAGGAACGCGACGCGAAGAGCTTCTGCTGATGCCCGACGTACTGCAAAAAATGTGGGTACTGCGCAAGTTGCTCTACAACATGGACGATCTTGAGGCGATGGAATTTCTGCTCGACAAGATCAAAGCCACGAAAAACAACGGTGAGTTCTTCGACTCGATGCGCCGCTAGTTTGCAAATTGGCGAGGAATCGAGGATAATGCGCCGTCCTCCGGAACCGGAACCGAACTACCGGAAGCTCAAAGCTGGAAACTTATTTCCGGCGCTTTACCCCGAACCGGCTTGATTTGACTCACAGGAATTTCTCCAGATGAAATCCGATATCCACCCCGCTTACCAAAACATTGAGGTCACCTGCTCTTGTGGCAACGTGTTTAAGACTCAATCGACCATGAAGAAAGCGCTTCATGTCGAAGTGTGTTCCGCCTGCCATCCGTTCTACACCGGCAAACAGAAAATCATCGACACGGCCGGCCGCGTCGAGAAATTCAACCGGAAATATGGCGCTATGCACAAGCCGGCCTGAGTCTCGTACCGAGTTCATGCGGACTCAACGAAAGGGCAGCCGCAGGGCTGCCTTTTTTATTTAAGCGACAGTCAAACGCCGATCACTATGTCTGGCCATGCCATTCTTACCTGAACATCCGCGCTTCAAGGGGATAGCCTTGCCACCCAGCGGCTGGGTGTTGGCCCTATTGCTGGTCACCTACATTTTCATTGGACTGATCGGCCATGACCCCTGGAAACACGACGACGCGGTTTCGATCGGCATAGCCTTCGATACGGTCAACAACGGGAACTGGCTCGTACCTCACCTCGCTGGCAACCCGTATCCGGATGCGCCACTCTACTACTGGACTTCAGCAGTCACTGCCCGTCTGTTTTCCTGGTTATTGCCGGTACATGACGCCGCCCGTCTTGCCAGCGGCATATTCACTCTGTTGGCGCTTGAATTCATCCTCCTCGCGTCGCGGGAACTGCATGGCCGAGACCACGCTGCCGCCGCGCCGCTGATCCTTGCCGGGAGTATTGGTTTCCTGTTCCATGCCCACGAAGCGCAGCCGATGCTGGCCGCGCTGACGGCTCATACGGCGGCCTATTGTGCGCTTTGCTTGCTGCCGCGACGGCCTGCCTTGGCGACCCTGACCCTGGGCGTTGCCATCGCCATTGGTTTTCTCGCCAATGGCCTGCTCCCCGTGCTGACCTTGCTTCCGGTTACCGTGTATACCCTATGGCAGTCCGAATCCAGGATAGCAAGCGCGCTGCGGCTTGCCCTGGCCATCGTCCTGGCGCTTGTTATTTCCGCATTGTGGTTGTTTCCCCTGTGGATGATCTCACCACAAAATTTCAAGGCCTTTTTCTACGGCGAGTGGAGCCCCTTGACGCAAAGAGTACCCCCTCTTTCCAACACCCTGCGCTACCTGAATTTGTTGCTTTGGTACGCTTGGCCGGCGCTGCCGTTGGCGGCATGGGCGCTTTGGTCTAAACGTCGCGTTCTGCGGAGCAAAGCGCTGGCGCTGCCAATTTTCTCTTTCGTCATGGTGCTGCTCATTCTGGGCCTGAATGTCGAGACGCGTAGTTCTGCGGCCTTGCTACTGTTGCCACCGCTCGTTCTGCTGGCCGTACCCGGTGTCGCCACACTGCGCCGTGGCGCGGCAAACGCATTCGACTGGTTTGGCATGATGACCTTCACCTTCCTATCGGCCGTCGCCTGGATCGTCTGGAGCGCAATGGTCTTCGGCTGGCCGGAAAGACTGGCTCGTCAGACAGTCCAACTGGAACCCGGTTTCGTTGGGCACTTCGGCCTGTTTTCCTTCGCTGTCTCGGCGTGTGTCACGGTGATATGGGTTTGGTTGATCGTCACCAGCCCTCGTTCGCCGATGCGCGGCATCATGCACTGGATGGCCGGTCTGACCCTGTTCTGGCTGCTCATCGCCATGCTGTGGATGCCCTGGATCGACTATGGCAAATCGTATCGTCCGCTTTCCGCCTCGCTGGCCAGATCGCTTCCGGCCGGGTTCGACTGCATTGTCAATGCCAACCTTCCCGATTCCATTCTGGCGTCATTGGACTACTTCGACGGAATCCGCACTCTGCCGCCGAAAAACGCTGAAGCCGCTAAATGTCATTGGCTTCTGGCCCAGGGTGAAACGCGTAACCCTGCCAAAATTTCGCCTGGAGTATGGCGCCAGGTATGGGAAGGCAAACGGCCTGGCGATCGCCACGAAAGCGATAAGTTTCACCTATACCGAAGGTGACACGGGATGGCAAGCGAACATGCCTCCCAACGTTCGCTCGCCAAACAAAACATGGGCATACGTCTCCAACGCACCCCGCTCACGACATCTTGATGAAGTGTTCGCGGTAGTACTTCATCTCTTCAATTGATTCACGGATATCGGCAAGTGCCGTGTGATTGCCTTTCTTCGTGAATCCCTTGGCCAGCTCCGGACGCCAGCGCCGGCAAAGCTCCTTGAGCGTGCTGACATCAAGATTTCGGTAATGGAACCAGGATTCCAGCTGCGGCATGTAGCGCACCATGAAACGGCGATCCTGGCCGATCGAATTGCCGCACATCGGGCTGGCCTCCCTGGCCACGAAATCCTTCAGGAAGGCCAGCGCTTCCACCTCAACCATGGCTTCGTCAAGCACCGAATTCTTGACCTTGTCGACCAAGCCGGAGCGGCCGTGCGTGAGCTTGTTCCATTCGTCCATCGCGGCAAGCTGAGTATCGGACTGATGGACAACCCACACCGGCGATTCGGCAACGGTCTGCAGATCGTTGTCGGTGACGATCATCGCCAGTTCGATAATGCGCTCGCGTTCGGGATCGAGTCCGGTCATTTCCATATCCAGCCAGACAAGGCGATTTGCGTCCTGTGCCATATAATCTGTCCAATCATTTAAAACCCCATTCTGTCACAGCTTGAAGATCAATAATTTTTCCTTGCTATTTCTGGCCGCTCTTGCCCTGATGATCGTGCTTCGCCTGATCCTGGCATGGCGACAAATCTCCCATGTCATGCGTCACCGCAGCGAAGTTCCCACGCAGTTTGCCGGACGTGTCGAGATTGCAGCGCATCAGAAGGCGGCTGACTACGCCATTGATCGTACGCGCTTTGGCGTACTGAGACTGGCCGTCGAGATATTGCTTCTGCTGGCCTTTACCTTTGCCGGAGGACTGCAGGCGCTTCATGACTTCTGGTCGCTCAGGTTATCCGGGCTGGCCTATGACATTGCGCTGGTTTTCAGCGTGATGTTCGTATCGGGCATCGTCGACCTTCCGTTCTCGCTGTATTCGCAATTTGTCATCGAGGAAAAATTTGGCTTCAACCGCATGACGTTGCGGTTGTTTGTCGCCGATCTCGCCAAACAAGCGGCGCTTGGCATGGTCATCGGCACGCCGGTGCTGACCGCCGTTCTCTGGTTGATGGCGCAGAGAAGCAGTTATTGGTGGCTTCATGTCTGGCTGTTCTGGTGCGGCTTCAACCTGCTCATCCTCTTTGTCTATCCAAGCTGGATCGCGCCCTTGTTCAACAAATTCACCCCGCTCGACGATGAACCGCTCAAAGCGCGCATTCAAGCCCTGCTGCAGCGCTGCGGCTTTGCCGCTTCCGGCTTGTTTGTCATGGACGGTTCCAAGCGCTCCAACCATGGGAACGCCTACTTCACCGGATTTGGCAAAACCAAGCGTATTGTCTTCTTCGATACCTTGCTTGGCCGCCTGCAGCCGGTTGAGGTCGAAGCCGTGCTGGCGCACGAGCTCGGTCATTTCAAACACCGTCATGTGATCAAACGCATCGTGCTGATCTTCGGTTTGTCGCTGGCATTTCTTGCCGCGCTCGGCCAGGCCATCGATGCGGACTGGTTCTTTTACGGACTTGGAGTCACAACGAAAAACATGGCCCTGGCGCTGATTCTTTTCTTTCTGGTTGTGCCCGTGTTCACTTTCATATTTACGCCGGTGACCAGCCTGATCTCGCGGCGTCACGAGTATGAAGCTGACCGCTACGCCGCCGATCACGCCTCGGCGGCGAGCCTCATTGAGGCGCTGGTCAAGCTTTATGAGGACAATGCGTCGACGCTGACGCCTGACCCCCTGCATTCGCTGTTCTACGATTCCCACCCCCCCGCCGCGCTGCGCATTGCACGCCTGAACGAATGTTGAGTCGTACATGATGCACGAAGGCACTATCGTTGCCGTGCATGGAAGACAATATCGGGTCGAGTTGGCGTCAGGCGGATTGTTGCTTTGCTTTCCACGAGGGAAAAAAAGCGAACTGGCCTGCGGCGACCACGTTCAAGTTGAGCGTAGCAGCGATACCCAGGGGGTTATCACGGCAATCATGCCGAGAAGTTCGCTGCTTTATCGCTCGAACGAATTCAAACAGAAGCTGATCGCCGCCAACGTGGCACAAATTATCGTCGTCGTTGCGGCTGACCCTCCGTTTTCAGATGAACTGGTCACCCGCTGCATTGTCGCCGCAGAAAGCCAGAATGTCGCGACGCTCATTGTGTTCAACAAATGCGACCTGGCCGACCGTGTTGAGCCGGGCATGATGGCTTTGGCGCCGTTCGAAAAATTGGGCTACCAGGTACTTAGAATTTCAGCGCGCCACGATGTCGACGCATTGCGGCCGTATTTAAGCGGTCGAACAAGTGTTCTCGTCGGTCAGTCCGGAATGGGGAAATCAACCCTGATCAATGCTTTTTTTCCTGATGCCAACACGCCGACGCGCGAGATCTCTGTCGCGCTTAGATCCGGCAAGCACACCACGACGCATGCCACGCTCTACCGCTTTGATGCACAATCATCGCTGATCGACTCTCCAGGACTGCAAGAGTTTGGCTTGCGCCATCTCCCGCCGAGCACGATTGAGCATGGTTTCCTCGAATTCAGGCCGTTACTCGGCCAATGCCGTTTCCGCAACTGCCTGCACAACCGCGAGCCGGGTTGCGCGGTCCTCTCCGCAGTTCGACAGGGCGACATCGACCCGCGTCGTTACGCGGCTTTCCGTTCGTTGGTTGGCGAAGCTGGCTGATCCTTTAGGAATCTCCTCATGAGTGAAATTATCATCCGCCGCAACCATGGAAAAAGCCCATCCGATGCTCGCAGCGCTGCCGAGAACATGGCCGCCCAGCTCAAATCGGAGTTTGACCTCGACTACGCGTGGGATGGCGAAGTGATGCACTTCAAGCGTCCCGGCGTTTCCGGTGAGCTCACCCTTGACAACCAGGAAGTCGCCCTGAAAATCCGTTTGGGTTTGCTGCTTTCGGCGCTGAAACCCAGCATAGAGCGCGAAGTTCACAAGTATTTCGACGAGAATTTCCAGGCCAGCTGAGTGCATTGCCCTTCAGCGAGAACGTGCCTTATCGCGGGGTGAATCCATCAGGCCCACGCATCGTTTCAACGTTGCGGCCTGTTCTTCCGGAGTCTTGCCCACCAGTTCGCAGTTCTCCGAGTCGGGCTTCTTCTTTGGCTTGCGCGAGTCCGGCGTGGCCGAGGTGTCGCACTTTCCACTGGCTACAGACGGCTGCGGCGAATTTGCTGCAGGATCAGCCGAAGCCCCGGCAGTCGCCTTGGTCTTGTCTGCGTCAACCGCTTTATGCGAACGAGCAATCGAGTATTCTCGAAGGGCATATACCTGTTTGGACAGCACTTCAAATTGCGCTTTCATCTCGTCAAGCGCTTTGGCTTTTTCCTGGAGTTCGACTTTTGCCGCCGTGACTTCGGCTTCCATCGCCCTGCGCTGCTGGAAATGAAACGACACACCTGCGGCAAAAATCGTCAGCAGTATCCCCAGCAGTATCGACAAGATGACGACAATCGAGAGGCGCGACTTGACGGCCTTTTCCTCTACGACGACTTCCGGCTCTTCACTGCGAGTTGTCACGGTATTGTCCTTTGACGATCCGACGAGCAAGCTTGGCACTGCCAAACACCCTTGCTCCCGGATATAACGTATTCCACAGGCAATACTTTAGCAAACCGGAAAAACACCTTGAAAAACAAAGGGATTTCGAACGATAACCAACCGGTGCTTTGCTTCGGTCGAAGAGTTCGATCCCCAACAGCCCCGTTCACGGGGACTCTCGACTCATCCAACGCCAGGCCCTTCGCCACACGCACAAAGAAGATGGCGTCGCCCAACCGGGGTTGCCTGCCTGGCGACGGCGACCATTGAACGAAAAATGGTGGGCGCGCTTGCTGGAGCAGCTTACTTAGGACTGCGATTTTTGCGCCACGGCCTTTGCAGGGGATTTCCTGACGACCGGTTTCTTGGTTACGGCCTTCGTGGACGTTTTGGCTGCCGGCTTGGCAGACGTTGGCGGAGCCGATTTGACCTCCTTTAGCTTCAGCACAATGTCGGTCAGCTCATCGATGCGCTGAGAGAGTTTGTTGAGATCCTTCTGGCTGGGCACGCCCAGACTGCCCAGTGCTCGTGCAACACGGTCCTCAAAGACATTTTCGAGACGATCCCACGTCCCGACCGCTTTGCTGGCAACGCTGGCCAGCTTCTCATCTGTCATCTTGCGCGTCTTGGTCTGAACGGACTCGCCTTCCTTGACCAGCACATCAAACACCTTGCCGCCTTCTTCTTGCGCTTTGGCAAATGCTCCGAGACCGGCAAGCCAGATCTGCTGCGCCGAACCTTTGACAGTTTGTGCGAATTGGTTTTCGGTCAAACTTCCCGCCAGTGCTTTAAGTTTCTTGCCCATTCCAATCTCCTCAATGAAAATCAAATGCATGCACCTGTTTCCACAAGCCACTTGCTGCCATTGTATTGAAAATTTTCAGTGCCGGCACATAAATTACTTTGGCATGATCCGGCCCGAGCGCGGGCAGAATTGGTTCTGAGCAGGAACGGCACGTGTCAAACCGATGGCTTAAGAAGGTCAACAGGCGAGGGCAGCCTCACGCAATACCTCGGAATCGCCGTGCGCGAATCCTGCGCGGATGCCTACGATACGTGGGGAGACGAAGGGACCGAACAGCCCGTAAGCACCTGAAAACGACATTTCCAAGGCAAAACTCAACGTCCCTTGTCGCTGGAGTAGGTACTGAGGGCTGCGTTCAACTCGACTGGCAATTGTAACGATTTGTCATTTACAACCATCCAGTCGCCGACCAAACGCCACTCACTTTTCTCATCTTCCAAAGTGACATGCCACCGATGGTCAAGACGGCCGCTCAGCTTCCCCGAATAAGATCCTGCACCATCTGCTCGCATGATTAGATTCTGATCTACTCCAGCACGCGTTGGATGGGCCAAGCGCAATTTCAGCACTTCTGGCAATACCGTGCTCGGGTTCCCATGCAGCAATATCCGGATACGCGTTCCATCGTCATTCTGTTGCAATTCGGCCCGCAAACCCAATCTGATCGCATTTTGGATGTGTGCTGTCGTTTGATTGATGGCCAAACCCTGTTTGTAGTAATCCTCATCGACCAAACCGTCGTTGCTACGGATGGCCAAATACGCGGTAACCACTCCCGCGACAATTACAATGAAAGGCCCTGCCATGAGCATCCAGGGCCAGGGGAAGCGGTACCACGGTTTATTTTGATACGTCGGCGTATTTTTCATGGCATGAAGAAAGTCGTTTTCTCGTGCACGGCAATCTTGTCGTTGCTTGTCGAGCGGATCTCGAAACTGATTTTGTTGGACCCCTTGCCCGCGACTCCCTCCTTCACCGATGCGACGACCAGTATACTTTTGTTCGAAGCGGCTGGAACTTCTGTGATCCGCTCGCCCACGATGTCAATCCCGTCGATTCCACTGACACTGATCTGGTAGCGGTGGGGAGCTTCGTCCGTATTCTTGACCTGTAACATGAAGACATTCTCGATACGTCCATCGTCTGCTTCTCTGTACAAAGTCGAGCGATCACGCAGAACATCAACCTTGAGTGGAATGCGTGTGGTCAAATTCCAGGCTGTGGCGACAATGACCGCCATTAGGATCGACGCGTAAAGAATTGTGCGCGGCCGCATCAGATGGGCCAGTATGTCGTGCGCCTTGTAATGTTTGGCGAGAGCATTCTCGGTGGAATAGCGAATCAGGCCACGTGGCGACCCCACCTTGTCCATCACTTCATCGCAAGCATCGATACACGCAGCACAGGCAATACACTCCAGCTGCAACCCGTGCCGAATATCGATTCCGGTCGGGCAGACCTGAACGCAGATACTGCAATCGACACAATCTCCGAGTGTCTCTTGAGCCCCTGCCCCGGCATTCTTCCGGCGTCGGCCACGTGGCTCGCCACGATCGACATCATAAGTAATGATCAGAGTATCGGGATCAAACATCACTCCCTGAAAACGGGCATAGGGGCACATATACTTGCACACCTGCTCGCGCATGAAGCCGGCCATCATATAGAGAAAACCGGCGTAGAAAAGGATCCAGAATGATTCCCAGGAGCCCAGCGCGAATGATACGACCGAGAATCCCAATTCCTTGATCGGCGTGAAATAGCCAACGAAGGTGAAACCCGTCCAAAGGGCAACGATCAGCCACATGACATGCTTGATGAATTTCAGGCGGAACTTGCGCATCGACATCGGCTGCGCGTCAAGCTTCATACGCGCCGGCCGTTCGCCCTCGATCTTTTTCTCAATCCACATGAATATTTCGGTATAAACCGTTTGTGGACAGGCATAACCGCAGAACAGACGACCACCGACAGCCGTCACCAGGAACAGGGCATAGGCCGAAATGACCAACAGGATCGCCAGATAGATGGCATCCTGAGGCCAGAAAACCATGCCAAGAATATAAAACTTTCGCTCGACCAGATGAAAGAGAACCGACTGACGACCATCCCAATCGATCCAGCAAAGTCCGTAGTACAAGGCCTGGGTAAAATAAACCATGATCCAGCGCCAGGTGTTGAAAATCCCCTTTACGCTTCGCGCATGAACCGTCTTGTGTTTCTCGTACAGTCCGTCGGAGTCGACCACTATCGGCTGGTTTGGTGTATTCACCACCTTGTTCATGACTTCCAATCCTAAGCTACTTAAGTATTACATATTTCGCTAATATTCCAAGCAAGAAACGCCGCATCTGCGAAAAAGGCCGGAAGCCGACGCCCCCTGAAAGGAAAGAGTCACGAGCAAGACATTCGCCCGTGACTAGAAAATTACTTCTTGTCGACGGCTGCGCTCAAATTGAGCACATAGGCGGCCAATAAATGAACCTTGGCCTCACCGAGGAAACCCTTCCAGGCTGGCATTTGGTTAGTGCGCCCCTTGGTGATGGTTTCCACGATCTTGGACTCGGAACTGCCGTACAGCCAAACTTTGTCCGTCAGGTTGGGTGCGCCCATGGCTTGCGTTCCTTTTCCATCCTGACCATGACAGGCGACACAAACGCTTTCGAACTTGGTTTTACCCTTAGCGGCCAGGCCGTTATCGTGGCTCAAGCCTGAGAGCGAGCGAACGTAGTTTGCCACTTCCTTGGCACCCGCTTCACCACCGATGGCGTCCGGATTGCCACCGTAAGGGGGCATCATTCCCGCGCGGCCATTCGCTATGGTTTCCACGATCTGTTCCGGTTCTCCTCCCCACAGCCAATCCTTGTCGGTCAGGTTGGGAAACCCCTGTTCTTTCGAACCCTGAGCTGTCGCGCCGTGGCATTGCATGCAATAGGTCTGGTATAGCCGCCCACCCATTTCCATGGCCTTCTCGTCGGCAGCTACCGCCTTCAGATCCATTTTCAGGTATTTGTCAAAGAGTGGCTTGACCTGGTCCTCGACGGTCTTAACTTCCAGCGCATGCTCACTGGCTGTCGACCAGCCAAGGACACCCTGAAAACGGCCCAAGGTCGGATAAAGCACCGCGTAAATCAACGCAAAAACAATAGTGGCATAAAACAGCCACATCCACCATTTGGGAAGCGGATTATTGAATTCTTCTAGCGTCTCATCCCATACATGCCCGGTCGTATCCGTTGTTTTCTCGTGTACCGGGTGGTGAATGCTTTGGATCCAGAGAATGATGCCGCAAGCCAGAATACTTGCCAGCACGCCGAGAATGACATACCAGTTCCAGAATTCATTGACAAAATCGCTCATGATGTTTTCCTTAGTTCATCACCGGAAGAAAGGCCAAGTTCGGCTCGGTCTGTTTCCTCATCTGCAAACGGCAAATTGGCGGCTTCTTCGAATCGCTTCTTGTTGCTCTTGACGCCATAGGCCCACCACACGATTCCCAGAAAGCTCAGCATGGACAAAACTGTCACGATGGAGCGCAAATCGTTGATATCCATATATTTACTTGGCGCCTTTCCTTTCGAGTCCCATCCCTTGCAAATAAGCGATCAACGCATCCATCTCGCTCTTACCTTCCAACTGTTTGCTGGCTCCGGCGATTTCTTCATCGGTATAGGGCACGCCGACTTTACGTAAAGCACGCATTTTCGCGGCAACGCCCGCCGCATCTGCCGGATTCTTGGCCAGCCAGGCAAAAGCCGGCATGTTCGAATCGGGCACCAGGTCGCGTGGATTGCTCAAGTGAACGCGATGCCACTCGTCGGAATATCGACCGCCAACGCGGTGCAGGTCCGGACCCGTTCGCTTCGACCCCCACTGGAAAGGATGGTCATAGACAAACTCACCCGCCACCGAGTAAGGGCCATAACGCTCGGTCTCGGCACGAAACGGTCGGATCATCTGCGAGTGACAAAGAAAACAGCCTTCGCGGATATAGATGTCGCGACCAGTCAGTCGAACCGGGTCATACGGTTTTAATCCCTCCACCGGCGTTGTTGTCGAAGTCTGGAAAAACAGCGGGACGATTTCCACCAGGCCGCCAATACTGACCACCAACACGGTCAGTATGATCAACAGGCCGACGCTGCGTTCGATCGAGTCTTGAGTAAATTTCATGAATGCCTCCCTGTTAAGCGTGTTGACCAGTCGGAACCAGCACAGGTGCTTCTTCCGTGTTGCCACCGGCCATCGTCTTGAACATGTTGTAGGTCATGATCAACATACCTGACAGAAAGAGCACTCCCCCAAGGAAACGGATACCCCAGAACGGGTAAGACACCTTCACCGACTCGACAAAGCTGTAGGCCAGCGTGCCATCGGCGTTCACCGACCGCCACATCAGGCCCTGCATCACGCCGGCAATCCACATCGAAGCGATGTACAGGACGACGCCAATCGTGGACACCCAGAAGTGCACCGTGATCAACTTGATGCTGTACATTTCCTGCTTGCCGAAGAGACGGGGCAACAGATAGTAAATCGTGCCAATGGACACCATGGCGACCCAGCCCAGCGCCCCGGAATGTACGTGGCCGATCGTCCAGTCGGTGTAATGCGACAAGGCGTTAACCGTCTTGATCGACATCATCGGCCCTTCGAACGTAGACATGCCGTAAAACGACAGCGAAGTAATCAGAAATTTCAGGATCGGGTCGTCGCGCAATTTGTGCCAGGCACCGGATACCGTCATGATCCCGTTGATCATACCCCCCCACGAAGGCGCCAGAAGAATCAGAGAGAAGACCATGCCAACCGATTGCGTCCAGTCCGGCAAGGCGGTGTAGTGCAGGTGATGCGGCCCCGCCCACATGTAGGTGAAAATCAACGCCCAGAAATGAACGACCGACAAGCGGTACGAATAAACCGGCCGATCGGCCTGTTTGGGAACGAAGTAGTACATCATGCCGAGGAAACCGGCAGTCAGGAAAAAACCGACGGCGTTATGACCATACCACCACTGGATCATGGCGTCCTGCACGCCGGCATACGCCGAGTAGGACTTGGTCAGCGACACCGGAATCGCCGCGCTATTGACAATATGCAGCAAGGCAACGGCCAGGATGAAGCTGCCGTAGAACCAGTTGGCCACATAAATATGCGTTACCTTGCGCTTGGCAATGGTGCCAAAGAAAACAATCGCATAACAGACCCAAACCACAGCGATCAGGATGTCGATCGGCCATTCGAGCTCGGCATATTCCTTACCTTGCGTATAACCCAGAGGCAGAGTGATGGCGGCAAGGACAATGACCAGCTGCCATCCCCAGAAAGTGAATGCCGCCAGCTTGTCGCAGAAAAGCCGGATATGCGAAGTCCGTTGCACTACATAATACGAACTCCCCATCAGTGCGCAGCCGCCAAAGGCGAAAATGACCGCGTTCGTGTGCAAGGGCCGTAAGCGCCCGAAATGAAGAAAGCCGAGATTTAACTCAGGCCAGACCAGCTGAGCGGCGATAATCACACCAACCAGCATGCCGACGACGCCCCATATCACAGACATCACTGTGAATTGCCGCACAACCTTGTAGTTGTACGTAGACAAAGCTTGCGACATGAATACACCTCATTTGTCGAAGAAGAAAACCAGACGCAACAAACAACCCGCTTCCGAAAAGCACGATTCGGCTGCATTAGAAAACCCCGATATTTTAACCGAAGCCTCCTTCGCCCGATAGCGCAATCGCCTTCGAAAGAAGATAAATCGCCATCAAATTCATGGCCGATTCACTTTATCGAAACAGGTTTAACGGAGTGTGTCGGTTTTCACAATTCCGCTCGTCGAGCGCGCTTGATTGGCATCCTCGACTTGCAGCGATTCGGAAATTTCGACCGGCTTGTCGTCGTCCATCAGCACCCGGTAGCCCGGCCCTTCGAGATCGTCGAACTGGCCACTGCGCACCGACCACCAGAAAACGATGCCGATCAGAAAAACGAGCAGCACTGAAAGCGGAATCAGCAGGTAAAGACTTTCCATGATGGGAGAATGTAACCGAAAAATTTACCCGGATTCGGTGGGTCGCTGCAACCTGAGCGAATTGAGCACGACCAGGAGCGAACTGCCGGACATGCCGATGCCGGCCATCCAGGGCGTAATCAAACCCGACATCGCCAGGGGCAGCGCGACGATATTGTAGGCAAAGGACCACAGCAGGTTTTGCCTGATTATCCGCAGCGAACGTCGCGCCAGAACGAATCCCCGGCGCAGGTGATCAAGATTCTCCGACAACAACACCAGATCGGCCTGTGTCCGCGCCAATTGCGATCCTCCTCCCATGGCCACGGACACCTGCGCTTGAGCCAGCACGGGCGCGTCGTTGATCCCATCGCCGACCATCGCGACAATCGCTCCGGCGGCCTGCAGGCGACTGACATAATCCTGCTTGCCTTGCGGAGACATGCCGGCCTGCCACTCCTTGATGCCCAAAGCTTGTGCCACCTTGAAGGCTACCGGCTCGGCATCCCCGGTGAGCAGAACGATCTGCAGCCCGTCGGAACGCAAAGCGTGAACCATCGCCGCGGCCTGTGGCCTTAACTCGTCGCCGAAACGAAACAGTGCCAGCCAGCCGGTATCGTTGGCCAGCGCCACCACGGTATCGCTGCTTGCCGCGAAAGCCTCCGCCAATGCAGGCAGAGGTTGGCCATGCAGCTCGGCCACGTAGTCCGGGCGCCCAATGCGCACGGTTTTGTCCGCTTGCCGCGCCTCGATGCCGCATCCCGGTACGTTGCCGCCCCCCCCCACAGCGGGTCGGTCGCCAGCGGCGTCCGCCGCACGCAGCGCCTTCCCGATCGGATGCTCGGAAGCTTGCTCCAGGCTTGCGGCCAGCGACAGGCAACTCGCCCGGTCGAGACCGCCCATGGGCAACACATCCAGCAAGACTAACTGCCCGGTGGTCAAGGTTCCGGTCTTGTCGAAGACGATATGCGTGGCCCGCGCCATAGACTCGATGGCGTGGCTGCGGGTTACCAATAGCCCGGCCCGGGCCATGACGCCACTGGCCACGGTCAGGGCAATCGGCGTGGCCAGCGACAAGGCGCACGGGCAAGTCACGACCAAGACGGAAACGGTAACCCAGAGGGCTTTGCTGGGGTCAATAAACCACCAGGCCACGGCGACTCCCAAAGCAACACCGAGCAAGGTAACGATGAATCGGCCGGCGATTCGATCGGCGATTTCCACGATGCGCGGCTTCACCATCGCCGCACGTTCCATCAGACGAATGATCGCCGACAAGCGTGTTGCTTCGCCGACCTGGCCGACCGCGATGAACAGAGGACTTTCCACATTGATGGCGCCGCCAGTCACTGTCGACCCTGGGCGTTTTGGCAAGGGCACACTTTCGCCTGTAAGCAAGGATTCGTTGGCACAACTGACGCCCTCGATGACCTGGCCGTCCGCCGGAATCGTTTCTCCGGGTCTGACCAGCACCACATCGCCAGGGACCAGATCGGCGACCATCACGCGCTCAAGCGATCGGCCCTGCGGATAGCCGGCAACGCGTGTGGTAAACGCTGGAAGCAGTCTGGCCAGGGCTTCGGTGACGCTGACGGCGCGCTGCCGGGCGGTCATCTCGAGGTAGCGCCCGCCGAGCAGGAAGAAAACAAACATGGTGATCGAATCGAAATAGACCTGGCCCGACGCGCTCAATGTTGCCCACACACTGGCGGCAAAAGCCGCGCCGATGCCCAGAGCAACCGGCACATCCATGCCGACCTTATGCAATCGGAAATCGCGCCAGGCGCCACGAAAGAATGGAGCCGCCGAATACATGACCACCGGAAATGTCAATGCCATGCTCGCCCAACGCAACAGCAATGCGATATCGGGCGTTATCTCTCCGTCGCCGGCAAGATAGGCAGGAATCGCATACATCATCACCTGCATCATGCCGAATCCCGCAACAAACAGGCGCCACAGCGCTCGTCTCCGTTCCCGCTGCGCCAGCTCCTCGCTCTTCGCCGCATCGTACGGATAGGCGCGATAACCAATGGCCGCGATGGCCGCCAGGATCGCGGAAAGCTTGATTCTGCGCTCGTCCCAGCGCACGCGGGCGCGCCGCGTGGCGAAGTTGATCTCCATTCCGACGATGCCGTCCAGCTTTGCCACATGCCGCTCATTGAGCCAGATACAAGCCGCACAGGTGATGCCTTCGATGATCAGCGACGCTTCGCGCTCGTTTTCATCGAGTTCGCGCACAAAGCTTTTCTGAAAATCGGCATGATCGTAAAAGATCAGCCCGTCCAGAAAGGCTGGCACCGCCTCGCGCGGGGAATCAGGCAAGGCGTCGCGATGGCGGTAATAATCGGCCAGACCGTGATCAACGATCGCCTGTGCCACCGCCTGGCAACCGACGCAGCACATGGCACGCGGCTGCGCATCGATAACCACCGGCAACTTGACTTCGGATGGCACCGGTAGCCCGCAGTGATAGCAATTTTCGTGTTTCATTACCACTCGGTTCGACATCCCGGAAAAAAAGAGCGCCGGCTCCCGCCAGCGCCCTCCGATGGGGATGAGTATAAGTCAGTTCCGTGCGGATAGATTTTTCCTCGGCGCGTGTCCAACAAAGTGAGCCCCGGGAACTTCGATAAAATCCGTAGTTGCTTGCCTGCAGCATGCGGTACGCTTCACTCCGACGTTCATGACGGTAAATAAGCTCACCAACTATCACCACCCGCTGCCAAACTTTTCTGACCATCCCGAAAGACCATTCCAATGCGCTCACTCCCTCTCGCCGGCCTCCGTGTGCTTGATCTTACGCGGCTATTGCCTGGGCCCATGGCCACCCTGCATCTTGCCGATCTCGGCGCCGATGTGATCAAGGTCGAAGACACCGGCGCCGGCGACTATGCGCGTTCGGCGCCATCGGTTCATGGCGGCATCAACTACTTTCAGCTCATCAATCGCAACAAACGCAGCCTGAGAGTGGACCTCAAACAGGCCGCTGGCGTCGAGGTATTCTTGCGTCTTGCCACAAACGCCGATGTCATTATCGAAAGCTTTCGGCCCGGCGTCGTCGACAAGCTTGGCATCGGATACGGGACCGTATCGTCGATCAACCCAAAGATCGTGTACTGCGCAATTACCGGCTACGGCCAGGACGGTCCGTACCGCGAGCGTGCTGGCCATGACCTGAATTATCTCGGTTACAGCGGCTTGCTCGACCAGATCGGCACGCCAGGCGGCGCTCCCGCCGTGCCGAACTTCCAGATCGGCGATCTGTTAGGCGGATCGATGACCGCGCTGGTCGGCATCCTCGCGGCTATCGTCGATGCCCGCGCCAGTGGCCGGGGCCGCTACGTCGACGTGTCGATGACCGATGCCGTATTCGCGCACACGCTGTTCCCCTTTTTGGCTGCTCTCGGTCTGGGGCAGGCCCCGCCCCGCGGGGATGACGTGCTCTCCGGCGGCCTGCCCTGCTATGGCGTTTATGCCACAAGCGACGGCCGCCATTTCGCCGTTGGCGCCCTGGAGCCAAAATTCTGGCAACTTTTTTGCGAGACCATCAACCGACCGGACCTCAAGCCCTTTGCCTACGCGATGGGCGCCGAAGGTTTGCGTATCCGCGGCGAACTTGAAAACGTTTTTGCCCGGCGCACTTTCGCTCAATGGACAACCCTATTCGAAGACATAGACTGTTGCGTCACGCCGGTGTTGAGTTTCGAGGAGAGCCTCAAGAATGAACAATTGCTGGCGCGCGGGATGGTCGTTGAATCTGATGGCATCAAGCAATTCGCCCCGCCTTACAAGATCAGCGACATGCCGTTCGAAGTCCGCCTGCCGGCGCCAGCTGCGGGTGAACATGGCGAGGACATCCTTCGGGAAGCGGGCTACAGTGCCGACGAGATTGCCATCCTGCGATCCCGGAAAGCAATCTGAGCCAGTCCGACAGGGCCTCAAGGCATGCAAAGCGTCCTGCTGCTGCTTCCCGATTTCGGCTTGATCCTGCTGGGCGCGGCGCTCTATCGCTGGATGGATCTTCCCGATCAATTCTGGAGTTCGCTGGAAAAGTTGGTTTATTTCGTCCTGTTTCCGGCCCTGTTGTTCAACGCGCTGGCCAGGACACGCATCGATTTCATCGCAACGGCCCCGCTATTCGCTTGCGGCGCTGCCGCGATAAGCAGCGGCATCGTTCTCGGCTATCTTTCTCGCCCGCTTTTCGGGCACGACAAGACTGCGTACGCTTCACGCTTCCAGTGTGCATTCCGCTTCAATTCCTACATCGGACTGGCGGTCATCGGCAAACTGCACGGCACAGAAGGCATTGTGGCGATGGGCCTCCTGATCGGCGCGATGGTGCCGCTGGCAAACCTTGCTTCGGTCTGGATGCTGGCCCGCCACGGCAATCTCAATGCCATACGCGAGATGGCACGAAATCCGCTGATCCTGGCCACGCTGGCTGGTTTTCTGTTCAGCATCGGCGGCATTTTCCTGCCGGATTCCGCCACGCATTTCCTGAGCCGGCTGGGTGAAGCCGCGGTTGCGCTTGGGTTGCTGGCAGTAGGCGCAGCACTTCGACTGCGCCACACCGGCGGATGGCCTGCAGCCTCTTCGTATTTGATGGCGGTAAAGTTGCTGGCGGTTCCGGCAGCGGCGCTGTGGGCAGCATCCAGCCTGAATTTGTACGGTGTTTACCTGGATACCGCGATAGTCTTCGCCGCGCTTCCGACGGCGACATCCGCCTATATCCTGGCCGTGCGCATGGGGGGCGATGGGCCCGGCGTCGCCTGGCTGGTTTCAGCGAACACCCTCGCCGCCATGCTCACTTTACCGGTCTGGCTAACGATTGCCTTGCACTTTAGATGACAACTCGCTCCGATGCCTGATCAGATCAGCCGAGATATATCCAGTGCTCGCTCAAGGCAGCATTCAACCAAAACGCTCTATTCGTTGGCAAATATACGTGTGAGAGGCGCGGCCCCAGTCCCAAGGCTGGAGCCGCGTCCATTCACAGTCACATTCAGGGGTCAACCCAGACGCGAGATGAAATAGCCGGCACAAACAGCCGTGCCGATAACACCCGCCACGTTTGGCCCCATGGCGTGCATCAGCAGGAAGTTCTGCTTGTCATACTGCGCACCGACTACTTGCGAAACGCGAGCGGCCATCGGCACTGCCGATACGCCGGCTGACCCGATCAGCGGGTTAATCGGATTGCCCGGCGACAACTTATTCATCAGTTTGGCCAACAAAACACCACCTACTGTCGAGAAGCCGAAAGCCACTACGCCCATTACGATGATCATCAGCGTCTTGGGTTGAAGAAAGTTCTCTGCGCCCATGGTCAACCCCACAGACGTTCCAAGAAAGATGGTCGTCATATTGATGATTTCATTCTGGGTAGACTTGGTCAGACGATCGACGACACCCGATTCGCGCATGATGTTACCAAGCATGAGCATGGCAATCAGCGCGGAAGCCGGCGGCACCACCAGGCACACGGCCACCATCACAACGATGGCAAATAGGATGCGTTCCAGTTTCCCCACGGGACGCAATGTCTTCATGCGGATCTTACGTTCGGCGTCAGTAGTCAGCAGCTTCATGATCGGCGGCTGAATCAGCGGAACCAGGGACATGTAGGTGTACGCCGCCACGGCGATCGGTCCGATCAGATGCGGCGCAAGCTTGTTGGCCGTAAAAATGGACGTTGGGCCATCGGCGCCGCCGATGATACCGATTGACGCGCCTTCTCCGGGCGTAAACACGCCACTCATCACGGCAACAAACATGGTAATGAAAATACCCAGTTGCGCCGCTGCACCAAGCAAGAATGTGCGCGGATTGGCGATCAGCGGACCGAAATCCGTCAGTGCACCGACCCCAAGGAAGATGATGGGGGGAAACAGCTCCAGATGGATACCCTGAGAAATGTAGTAGTACAAACCACCCGGCACGTTTATCAGGCCATCGACAGTCGGCGCGTTGAGTACGCCCTCGGTCGGAATATTGGCCAGCAAGGCGCCGAACGTAATCGGCAACAACAACAAGGGCTCAAACTCTTTGACAATCGCCAGGTAGAAAAGAACTACGCAGATTGCCCACATGATGAACATACCACCCGTAAGTTGTGAGAACCCGGTCGAATGGGTCATCATCAACATGAACTGCTCAAAGATTCCGGACATATGAACCTCAGCTTAGTTGGATCAGAACCTGGCCTTCGGACACGGCATCGCCTTCCTTGACCAGGATCGACGCAACAGTACCCGCGCCGGGCGCATAAACTGGAGATTCCATTTTCATGGCTTCCAGAACGAGAACTTCCTGGTCAGCAGTCACCCGCTGACCCACGGCGACGCGAATTTTCATGACCAGACCGGGCATCGGACTGGTCACCGATTGGCCGCCGGCCGCCGCTACTGGCGCCGCAACCGCAGGTGCAGGAGGTGGCGCCGACGCAGCAACGGGCGCTGCAACGACAGACGCTGCTTGAACAGGAACCGCAGCCGACGCCGCAGGGGCGGCGCCATCAATGACCTCGACACCCACTTCATAGGTCTTGCCTTGCAGGGTAATTTTGAGCATTTTCATGTTAAGCGTCCTTTATGGTTCGACTCGGAGATGAGGCTCAGAGTTTGCGTGATGAGTGAAGGCCTACCCGGCCCTGTACCGACCATGTCCAGTCCATGCTGTCCATGGGGCGAAACTTGACAACGGTTACCGAATGCCCCATGCCTTCCGCAGCGGCCACGGCCAGAATGACGACCAGTTCTTCGTCAGATAATCCGGGATGGATGCTCGCCACGGCAGGCAGGGCGCTTGCCGCAACCGCCCGCACCGCCGGCGCAGCTGGAGCCGCTTTTCTGCAATGGTACTGATCCGGCGCGAAGGTCTTGAGAAGCCAGGCCAGCAGATAGAGCATCAGGGTCAGCCCGCCAAGCACGGTGAAAACCACAAGCAAGCCGGTCAACTGGAACTCGACGACCTGCCCAAGTGTCACCTTGGCTGTGAATCCGGTATTCTCGACAGCATCGGCGACCGTGGCTACGGCACCCTGAGAGACCGCTTTCGCTGCGTCCTGAACCGTGGCAGAGTCGGCCACGGCAAACACCGTATCCTTGGCTACGGCAAGCACACCAGTGAAGGAGTCATGTAAGCTCATAAGGGGATCAGTCCGTGTTTTTTGGGTGGACGGGTAACACGTTTGGTCAGAGCGATGCGTAGCGCCATCGCCACTTTGGAACGCGTTTCGGAAGGTGCAATCACATCGGTGATCAAACCGTGCTCGGCGGCCTGGTACGGCGAAGCAAACTCCTTGACGTAGCGAGCTCTGAGTTCGGCCTCCATCGCTTTCGGATCCTCGGCGGCATCGATTTCTCTTTTGTAGATCACCCGAACGGCGCCTTCGGCCCCCATTACGGCGATTTCCGCAGAAGGCCACGCGTATACAAAATCGGCACCCAAGTCCTTGGAGCACATGGCGAGATAAGCACCGCCGTAGGCCTTGCGCAGGATGATCGTGATCTTCGGAACCGTTGCCGACGCGTAGGAAAACAACATTTTGGCGCCGTGGCGGATAATGCCGCCGCGTTCCTGGGCCAGCCCCGGCATGAAGCCCGGAATATCGACGAGGGTAACGATCGGTATGTTAAAGGCGTTGCAGAAGCGGATGAAACGGGCGCCTTTATCGGAGGAATCGCAATCAAGGGTGCCGGCCTTGACCAGCGCCTGATTGGCGATGATGCCGACCACCATACCGTCAATACGGGCAAATCCGACAACAATGTTTTTCGCGAAATCGCGCTGAACTTCGAGGAAATCGCCGCCATCGACGAGGCGGGCGATCACTTTGGTTACGTCAAACGGCGTCCTGTTTTCCTCCGGGACGAGGTCATTCATGGCGGTATCCACTTCGACCTTGATGGTGTCAGGAATGCGATGCGGTGGATCCTGCATGTTGTTCAGCGGCAAAAAGGACAACAGCCTGCGGGTGATCTCCAGCGCATGTTTGTCGTCATTGGCCACGAAATGAATGTTGCCACTCACCGAGGCATGGGCATCTGCGGTTCCGAACTGTTCGATCGGTGCTTCCTGGCCGGTCGCGGCCTTGATCACGTCCGGGCCGCAGATGAACATCTGCGAGCCTTTGCGGGTCATGATCAAAAAATCCATCAACGCCGGACTGTACGCCGCCCCACCGGCACAGGGGCCGGCAATGATGGCAATCTGGGGAACCAGCCCGGACAGTTCGACGTTGCGGAAGAACACCTGGCCGTAGCCCGAAAGCGAGAGAACACCTTCCTGGATGCGGGCGCCACCCGAGTCATTGATGGCCACGACGGGAAGCCCGAGACTGGCCGCAGTTTCCATCATGTGGCAGATCTTTTCCGAATGCATGCGGCCCAGCGAGCCACCTGATACTGTGAAGTCCTGGGAGAAGGCGGCAACCGGACGCCCGTCGACGTTTCCAATGCCGGTTACCACGCCATCGCCGGGCAATCTCTTGTGATCGATGCCGGCAGTGTCATGGTCAACGTGCATTCCGAGTTCCTGAAACGATCCCTTGTCGTAAAGATCATCAAGACGCTCGCGCGCAGTAAGTAGTCCTTTCTTGCGGCGCTTCTCGAGCTTGTCGAGACCACCTCCAGCCATCGCCTCTTCGCGGCGAGCGGTCAACTCTGCTAACAGTTCTTTGCGTATTGCCATACATGCTCCTTGGCTCATTTCTAAGGTGCAAAATTCGGCCCCCATTGAATCCGGGCAGAAAAGGCCGAAATCCATTTTCCAACGACTCCACTTGGAACTGAAAAAATAAATACTGTTCGCTACTGTTCGCCAGACTCACAGTTACTTCTTGGCAGGCGAATACGCCTCGACTCACCCCAACGACAAAAAGAAGATCCAGCGGCTAACGAAACAAAAATTACAGAAGCCACGCGGTGAAATTTCGCGAACATACCGATATGGAATATCCATAAACTCGATGCATTATCCCAAATTGCATTTTGCCAAACCGATATCTGTCAATTGGAGCAGTGACTTATATATTAAAAATCATTTGCGATCAAGAATTATTATTCTTATGGCATATAGCGTAAGTGTTAAGTATTTTTCACGTTAACAAAGAGTCATTTACACTTGCTTTATTTAATGATATTAGTCGCACCTGCATCAGATGTGTCGATGATGCCGGTCAGCGTACATGGTCATTCGAAAGGTTTTTTTCGCCTGTTATTGAAACGCACTCGAGTATCGACGGCTGGCGACAACGCACCACACCTGTTCGTGCTATCGAATTGGCTCTATTGAAGCACCAGGGATAAAACGGGAGAATCGTTGACGTATCAATTAAGACTCGAGCGTGTATCTGCAGCTAGCAATTTCGCTTTGTGAAATGGATTCACCCATACGCACTGGAAATGTCACTCGATATAGCGGATAATCGGCCGCCTAGAGTGGTGGTTCGCAACGATTTCGGCGATACAAAAAGGTGATGCTTGCGGAACTTCTTCCAATGGATGGCGTCCCACGCCGGGGTTAATTTCCAGAACTGGTTTTTGTGGCTTATTCAAAATAGTGAAGCCAGAGTTGCATAATCAGCACTTGTGGATGCATTGATCATTAAACGCTCGTTTTTTTATAAGGGAAGAGAATTATGACTATCAAAGTAGGCATCAACGGTTTTGGACGTATCGGACGCATGGTCTTCCGTGCGGCAGTTCAGAATTTCAGCGACATTGAAGTTGTTGGTATCAACGACCTGCTTGAGCCTGACTACCTCGCCTACATGCTGAAGTACGACTCCGTACACGGCCGCTTCAAGGGGACAGTATCCGTGGAAGGCACGACCTTGATCGTCAACGGCAAGAAGATCCGCCTGACGGCCGTCAAGGATCCGGCCGAACTGAAGTGGAACGAAGTCGGTGCCGATATCGTCGTCGAGTCCACCGGTCTCTTCCTGACCAAGGAAACCTGTCAGAAACACATTGCCGCCGGGGCCAAAAAAGTCATCCAAAGCGCGCCGAGCAAGGACGACACGCCGATGTTCGTCTTCGGCGTCAACGATAAGACGTACGCCGGCCAAACCATCATTTCCAATGCCTCCTGCACGACCAACTGCCTCGCCCCGGTTGCCAAGGTATTGAACGACACCTTTGGGATCAAGCGTGGCCTGATGACCACTGTGCACGCGGCAACCGCGACCCAGAAGACCGTTGACGGCCCGTCGAACAAGGATTGGCGTGGCGGACGCGGCATCCTGGAAAACATCATCCCCAGCTCTACCGGTGCCGCCAAGGCTGTTGGTGTGGTGATTCCCGAACTCAACAAGAAGATCACCGGCATGGCGTTCCGCGTTCCCACGTCTGACGTATCCGTGGTCGATCTGACCGTTGAGCTGAACAAAGAGGCCAGCTACAAAGACATTTGCGCCGCCATGAAGGCAGCCTCCGAGGGGCCGATGAAAGGCGTCCTGGGCTACACTGATGAGAAAGTCGTTGCTACCGACTTCCGTGGCGAAAGCTGCACGTCCACCTTCGATGCCGACGCTGGTATCGCGCTGGACGGCACCTTTGTCAAGGTTGTGGCCTGGTACGACAATGAATGGGGCTACTCGTGCAAGGTGCTCGAAATGGTCCGCGTCATGTCCAAGTAATACGCAGGGTCAGGGGCACTTCAGGGTGCCCCTGTTCGTTTACACAACCACAGTTTTGAATCGAGAATCGCCATGACCTTCAAACGTCTCACCGACCTTGACGTCTCCGGCAAGCGGGTTTTCATTCGCGCCGACCTGAATGTCCCCCAAGACGACAACCTCGCCATTACCGACGACACGCGTATCCGTGCTGCCCTTCCCGGCATCCAATACGCGCTCTCGAAAGGTGCCGCCGTAATGGTTACCTCCCACCTTGGCCGCCCCACCGAGGGCGAGTTCAAACCCGATGACTCCCTCGCGCCCGTGGCCAAACGCATGTCTGAGCTGCTCGGCAAGAATGTTCGCCTCGTCCAGAATTGGGTCGATGGCGGCTTCGAAGTCAAGCCGGGTGAGGTGGTCATGCTCGAAAACAGCCGTTGCAACAAAGGCGAAAAAAAGAGCAATGACGAACTTTCGCAGAAAATGGCTGCGCTCTGCGATGTCTGGGTGATGGATGCTTTCGGCACCGCGCACCGCGCTGAAGCCACTACCTACGGCATGGGAAAATATGCCAAGGTCGCCTGCGCCGGACCTTGCGTCGCCTCCGAACTCGAAGCCCTGACCAAGGCGCTTGCCAGCCCGGCCCGCCCGATGGTGGCCATCGTCGGCGGCTCCAAGGTTTCCACCAAGCTGACCGTACTTGAAAGCCTTTCGGCCAAAGTTGACCAACTGGTGGTGGGCGGCGGCATTGCCAACACCTTCCTGCTCGCTTCCGGCAAGAATATCGGCAAATCACTCGCCGAGCGCGATCTCGTCGACCAGGCCAAGGCTGTGATGGCCAAGGTCAAGGTGCCCCTTCCAACCGATGTGGTGTGCGCCAAGGAATTTGCGGCAACCGCTACGGCGACGGTCAAGAGCGTCGATGACGTGGCCGATGACGATATGATCCTCGATATCGGTCCGGAATCGGCGAAGGCTCTGGCCGACATCATCGCCAAGGCGGGCACGGTTGTATGGAACGGCCCAGTCGGCGTGTTTGAAATGGACTCGTTTGCCAATGGCACCAAAGCGCTGGCTGCTGCAGTGGCAAGTTCCAAGGCCTTTACCCTGGCGGGCGGCGGCGATACGGTTTCGGCAATCAATGTCTTCAAGATTGAAGACAAAGTTGGTTACATCTCAACGGCAGGTGGCGCCTTTCTCGAGTTTCTCGAGGGCAAGCGGCTTCCGGCAGTAGACATCCTCGAATCACGCTTCAGCAACTGATCATTGGTCCACTGAAACTCGGGGAAGGCTGACCAACCGCGGCCTTCCCCGACATCTTCCCCGACTATCTAACCAGCGTAGCTCATTAACCCTGTTATCTGACGGGATGCACCAGTGTTTTCTATCGATATTCATTTTCAATTGTTTTAAGTAGCCAGGCAACACCGCACCGAACGTATCCACTTTAAAGACCATTTGGCAAAGACTCCCATGACAATCAAACCCGAACTGATAGAAAACCTGCGCAAAAGGCGGGAAAAGATAAGCCAGCACGTTAGCCCAGAGAAACTCGAGTCCTTGCACGCCAAAGGGCTTCTTTCGGCGCGCGAACGGATTAACGAGCTCTTTGACGAGGGGACCTTTCAGGAAGTCGGCATGCACGCGAAACACCATGCCGTCCATTTCGGCATGGCGGCGCGGGAACTCCCTGCCGACGGCGTAATCACCGGGTCGGGCTATATCGGTGATGAGCAAGTCGCCTCGTACTGTCAGGATTTCAACGTGCTCGCCGGCACTCTTGGCAAAATGCAAGCGCGGAAGATTACCCGCATCATGCGTTACGCCCTTAAAACCGGCGTACCCGTGGTCGCCTTCAAAGACTCCGGCGGAGCGCGCATTCAGGAAGGCGTCGATGCGCTCTCAGGCTACGGCGACGTCTTTTACGCCAACGTTATGCTATCCGGTGTCGTTCCCCAGATTGCTGTCGTCTGCGGTCCCTGTGCCGGAGGTGCGGCCTACTCGCCGGCGCTGATGGACTTCGTCATCATGACTCGCAAGAATTCGCACATGTTCCTGACCGGGCCCGAAGTCATCAAGGCCGTCACGGGTCGCACGACGACCATGGAAGAGGTCGGGAGTGCTGAAATGCATGCTTCCGTCAGTGGCAATGTCCACTTCATCGCCGAAGACGATCAGGGGGCCATTGATCTGGTCAAACGCATACTTTCATTTCTGCCGGCGAACAATACCGAGGATCCGCCGCACAATCTTGCCACGGAGATTGATTTCTCACCCGATTTCGGCATGGAGGAACTGGTTCCGGCAACACCATCCGAACCACTGGACATGGAATCGATCATCCGGCGTCTGGTCGACAACGGTGAGTTGCTTGAGGTACATGCCAGCTTTGCGCGCAACGTCATCGTTGGTTTCGCCCGATTTTCCGGAGTGATCGTCGGCATCGTTGCCAACCAACCCAAGGTAATGGCCGGAGCCCTTGACCTTAATGCCGCAGACAAGGTGGCGCGTTTCGTACGTACCTGTAACGTGTTCAACATTCCCTTGGTCACGCTGGTCGATGTCCCGGGCTTTTTACCTGGCGTCGAGCAGGAACGTGGCGGCATTATCCGCCATGGCGCCAAGATGCTGCACGCCTATGCCTCCTGCACGACACCCAAGATTACGATCCTATTGCGCAAATCCTACGGCGGATCCTATCTCGCCATGTGCAGCCAGGAATTGGGCGCCGATATGGTGTTTGCCTGGCCAACTGCGGAAATTGCCGTCATGGGATCCGAAGCCGCAGTCAAAATTCTCTATCGCAAGGAAATCGACAAGGCGGAAGATCGCACCGCACGTGCCGCAGAACTGGCTCAGGAGTACAGAGATGAGTTTGCCTCACCCTACGAGGCCGCATCCAATTTCTATATCACCGATGTCATCGAACCCTGCGAAACCCGGGCGGCAATCGCACTGGCGCTGCGAAAGACACTGAACAAACGAGAATTACGACCCAGCAAGAAGCATGGCAACATGCCGTTATAAACTCTTGAGAGCCTACAAACATGTTTAGCCTTGCCACGATTAAAGCGTTTCAGATTTACGGTATCGCCATCGTCATCTCGATGCTTGTTGCCGTTCTGATCAAGTTGATGGTTGTGCTTACAAGCCGGGCCAAACCCGTTGCCAAACCGGTGACCGCCGTTCACAAAACTGCTGAACCCGTCAAGGCGGCGGGAGTTCCCGCCGAGGTGGTCGCCGCAATTTCGGCGGCGATATCAGTTGTCACCGGACCACATCATGTTTTACGTATCGCCGAAAGCAAACGCTCCTGGGCCAGCGAAGGCCGTATCGCCCAGCATTCCCATCAGCCACGACACTAATCGACAAAGGTAATCATCATGCCAAGAAAATTTAAAATCACCGTCAATAACGTCGATTATGACGTTGACGTTCTTGAAATCAGCGCAGGCACCTCGCAAGTCATGCCTGCTTACACCCCGACCGTTTCCGCGGTGGCGCCGATAAGCTCGGTTCCGGCCGCCGCAGCCGCCCCGACCTCAACGGCCCCTGCCGCCGCCGGCACAGGCGACCAATGCGCCCAGATGGGCGGGGTGGTTGTGTATATTCACGTCAAACAAGGCCAAAGCGTCAACGAAGGCGATGTGGTCGTCGAACTCGAAGCCATGAAAATGAAAGTTCCAGTCGTCGCCAACCGATCGGGACAAGTTACCCGCATACTTGTCGCTGTAGGCGACGGCGTGGAAAACGGACAGCCCTTGATTACCATTGCATAGCAGCGCCGTCTTCGGCCTCTACCCGCTAGCCCGCTTTTTGCGCTTTTGCATTAATACATTGCAGGCATGATACCGCCCGCCTACCGGTCTGGATCCCATGGAAACCATTAATTTTCTCGACCTTTTTCAGGGCATAGCCACCCTGGCTGCCTCCGAACCGAAAATCATGATCGGCCGCATTTTTCTCATGCTGCTTGGCTTTTTCTTGATGTATCTCGGTTCGCGAAATATCCTTGAACCCCTGTTGATGATTCCGATGGGTCTGGGCATGTCGACAATCAATGCAGGCGTCATGTTTCTTGACGGCGGGAAGATGGGCACGCTATTCGTCGACCCATTGATGTCCGACCCGACGGACCTGGTCAACATCATGCAGATCAACTGGCTGCAACCGATCTACACGCTGACATTCAGCAACGGTCTGATTGCTTGTTTGGTTTTCATGGGCATCGGCGTGTTGCTGGATGTCGGCTACGTCATGGCACGGCCTTTCCAGAGCATGATCATTGCCCTGTTTGCCGAATTGGGAACCATTGCCGTATTCCCGATTGCTGTCAGCCTTGGCTTAACCGAACAGGAAGCTGCTGCTGTGGCCACGATTGGTGGGGCCGACGGCCCGATGGTGCTTTTCACATCGCTCGTTCTAGCCAAACACCTGTTCGTTCCGATCACCGTCGTCGGCTACCTGTATCTCGGATTGACTTACGGCGGCTACCCTTATCTTATCAAATGGTTGATTCCGAAAAAGCTTCGTGGGATCAATATGTCGGGCGATGTGGGTCCGACCATCAACCGTTCTCAGAAACTCATTTTTG
>WBZP01001099.1_pt1 | contig 34489 bp, 34 predicted proteins | sample 5204301 | NCBI WGS metagenome assembly WBZP01 (sample SAMN12412401, study PRJNA552823) | activated sludge metagenome | isolation source: activated sludge from nitrification reactor of wastewater treatment plant... | place: USA: Pennsylvania | collected 2017 | reverse complement strand
CTCCTGCACGCGCGGCGACACGAGGTCCCACTGCAGCATGATCCGGTCGCTCGGCTCGCCCTGGTTGAGCGCGTCGTCCATCTGGCCGTAGAAGTCGACGAGGTACTCCACGCCGATGCCGCCGAGTTTGATGAGGTTGAGCCGCGCGTTGCGCCGCACGAGCGGGTCGAACGTCCACACGATCCGGTCGATCCCCTGGTCGAGCGACCACCAGCGCTGGTGCAGCTTGAGCGCGGCGCCGATGCCGCGGTCGGCGGCGCCGGGCACGACCGCCGCCATGTGCGAGTGCAGGTGCAGGTGCAGGTCGCCACGTGGGCCCGAGCGCCCCAGGAACCCCAGGCACGAGCCGACCATCGCGGTGCCGTCGTAGGCGCCCCCGACGTAGCCGCCGGCGTGCTCGATCGCGCGCAGGTGGTTGGAGGTCACCTCGGTACCGCCGGCCGGGTTCGGCCACGCGTCGTCCCAGACCTGGCGCGCATCCGCCAGCTCGTCGTGGGTGTGGAGGCTGCGGACGGCGACGCCGGAGCGCTGCTGCGCCGCCTCGGCCGCCTGCAGCGCCGCGAGCAGCACGTCGCCGTCCATCTCCGCCACGCAGGCACCCTAGGGCAGCGCCGCCCCGTGCGGACGGGGACGTCGGCTGCGGCGAGCGGGTGATCCGCCCGCGGCGCCCGGGCGAGGCGCATCAAGTGGTGCGGCCTTCCCGCCGACGACCTCTACGTCATGCGCGTCCCGCACCGCCGCACCGCGGCGCTCGCGACCGCTGCGGCCCTGGTGGCCGGGGGCGGTGCCCTGCTGCGCCCGACCGCGGCCGAGGCCGCCGTCGCGGCCGGCCCCGATCTGTCCATCGACGTCGCCGCCGTGGGCCCGGCCATCAGCCCTGACGTCTACGGCGCCTCCTTCCCGACACCCGCCTTCGCCGCGGCCGCCCGGCCGCCGCTGCACCGCTGGGGCGGCAACTCGACGTCGCGCTACGACTACCGCACCGACGACTACAACACCGGCCTCGACTGGTACTTCGAGAACCTGCGCGAGTCGGGCAGCGCCAGCACCGGAGGCCCCAGCGCGCTCGACACCTTCGTGTCGACCGCCACCTCGTCTGGAGCACGCGCCGCGGTCACGGTCCCGGTGATCGGGTGGGTCGCGAAGGACAACCGGGTCTCGTGCGGCTTCCCGACCACGACGTTCGCGAACCAGGACTCCACCGACTACTGGTGGCCGACCTGCGGCAACGGACGCTCCGGCGGCTCGGACCTGACGCCGCTCTCCCCCACGCAGACGAGCAAGGCCTTCACCACGACGGACATGACGGCGATGGCCGCGCACCTGCGCGCCGCAGCACCGGCGGGCACGGCGCCGATGGTCTACCAGCTCGACAACGAGCCCTCGCTCTGGAACAGCACGCACCGCGACGTGCAGCCGACCGCGGTGTCCGGCGCGTCCCTGCTCTCGCGCAGCACCGCCGCCGCCGACGCGATCGTCGCGGGCGACCCGACCGCGCTCGTGAGCGGGCCGGGCGACTGGGGCTGGTGCGCGTACTTCTTCTTCCCGAAGGACAACTGCACGAGCGGCGCCGACCGCGCGGCCAACGGCTCGATCGACCTCGCCGCGGCGTACCTCAAGGCGTTCCACGACCACGACGCCGCAGTGGGCCACCGCACGCTCGCGGTCCTCGACGAGCACTTCTACCCGCAGGGCGACGGCATCGCGCTCACGACCGCCGGCGACGCCGCGCACCAGGCGGCCCGCCTCCGGTCCACCCGTGCGCTGTGGGACCCGACGTACGTCGACGAGTCGTGGATCGCGACCACCGGCGTCAACACCAACGTGATGCTGCTCCCGCGGATGAAGGCGTGGATCCAGCAGTACTACCCCGGCACGGGGATCGCCATCGGCGAGTACAACTTCGGCGGGCTCGAGTCCGTGAACGGCGCGCTCGCGCAGGCCGACGTCCTCGGCATCCTCGGACGCGAGGGCGTCACGTGGGCAGCGCTCTGGGGGCCGCCCGAGTCCGCCACCGCGCCGGGCACCTTCGCGTTCCGGATGTTCCGCAACCTCGACGGCGCCGGGCAGGCGTTCGGCACGACCTCGGTCTCGGCCACCAGCACCGACCAGTCGAGGCTGTCGGTCTACGCCGCCACCCGCGACGACGGCACCGTCACCGCGGTGGTCGTCAACAAGACGTCGTCCGACCTGTCCAGCCAGGTGTCGGTCGCAGGCGCGGCACTGTCGCCGACGGCGAAGGCCTACCGCTACTCGGCCGCGAACCTCACGGGCATCACGGTGTCCGACGTCGCGGTCGCCTCGACGACGGGGATGACCTTCCCGGCGCAGTCGATCACCACGCTGGTGATGCCCCAGAGCACCACGCGCGCCCCCTCGTCGGCGCTGGCGTTCACCGCTGCCCCGACGGTCACGACCTTCCCGGGCCGCACCGTCCTCACGGCGCACCTCTCGACGGCCGGCACCCCCGAGGCGGGCGCCCCGGTCGGGTTCTACGTGCGGGCGAAGGGCGCGACCACCTGGCGCCTGCTGCTGCAGTCCACGACCGACGCCTCCGGGCAGGCGGTGGTGCGCACCGCACCGGGCTACGACAGCGAGTACGTCGTGCGCGACCTGCGGGTCGCGTCGGCCACCGTCGAACCCGCACCGGCCACGGCGCTGCGGAGCGTCGACGTCCGACGCTCGGCCAGCCTCGCCGTGTCCGCCACGGCGGCGCGGCGCGGGTCCGTCGTCACCTTCTCGGGCCGCGTGATGCCCGCCGGGCCTGCGCACCGGGTCTCGCTGCAGCGCAAGGTCGGGACGGTCTGGCGCACGGTCGCGACCACCTCGACGCGCGCCTACTCCTCCTCGACGAGCACCTGGTCGCTGCGCCTGGCCCAGACGGTCCGCGGCGCGCAGACCTACCGCGCCGTCGTCGCGGGCGACGCGCTCCACCTCCCGGCCATCTCCGCCGCGAAGGCCGTGCGGGTCGTCTAGGGCGCCGACCTGCCGGTTCGTGGCCCGGCGCCCCGGGTGCGAGGATGGTCGGATGACCGACGGCCCCCTGATCGTGCAGAGCGACAAGACCCTGCTCCTCGAGGTCGACCACCCGCTCTCCGCCGAGTGCCGTCACGCCATCGCGCCCTTCGCCGAGCTCGAGCGCGCACCCGAGCACATCCACACCTACCGGCTGACGCCGCTGGGCCTCTGGAACGCGCGCGCCGCGGGCCACGACGCCGAGGGCGTCGTCGACGTCCTGCTCCGCTACTCGCGCTACGCCGTGCCGCACGCGCTGCTCGTCGACGTCAGCGACACGATGGGCCGCTACGGCCGCCTGCAGCTGCAGATGCACCCGGCCCACGGCCTGGTGCTGCACGCGTTCGACCGCGCGGTGCTCGAGGAGGTGCTGCGCAGCAAGAAGATCGAGCCGCTCGTCGGCGCGCGCATCGACCCCGACACCGTCGTCGTCCACCCGTCGGAGCGCGGCCACCTCAAGCAGGTGCTGCTCAAGCTCGGCTGGCCCGCGGAGGACCTCGCCGGTTACGTCGACGGCGAAGCGCACCCGATCGGGCTGCGCGAGGAGGGCTGGTCGCTGCGCGGCTACCAGCGCGAGGCGGCCGAGGGCTTCTGGCACGGCGGCAGCGGCGTCGTCGTCCTCCCCTGCGGCGCGGGCAAGACCATCGTCGGCGCCGCGGCGATGGCGATGGCGGGCGCGACCACGCTGATCCTCGTGACCAACACCGTGTCGGCGCGGCAGTGGCGCGCGGAGCTGCTCAAGCGCACGACGCTCACCGAGGCCGAGATCGGCGAGTACTCCGGCACGGTCAAGGACATCCGCCCCGTCACCATCGCGACCTACCAGGTGATGACGACGAAGCGGAAGGGCGTCTACTCCCACCTCGAGCTGTTCGACAGCCGCGACTGGGGCCTCATCCTCTACGACGAGGTGCACCTGCTCCCCGCGCCGATCTTCCGGTTCACGGCCGACATCCAGTCGCGCCGGCGCCTCGGCCTGACCGCGACCCTGGTGCGCGAGGACGGCCGCGAGGGCGACGTCTTCTCGCTCATCGGCCCCAAGCGCTACGACGCGCCCTGGAAGGACATCGAGGCGCAGGGCTACATCGCGCCGGCCGACTGCGTCGAGGTCCGGGTCACGCTCGACGAGCGCGAGCGCCTCGTCTACGCGACGGCGGAGCCCGAGGAGCGCTACCGGCTCGCGGCGTCGTCGGACCGCAAGTACCGCATCGTCGAGGCGCTGATCGCCCGGCACAGCGAGGAGCACGTGCTCGTCATCGGGCAGTACCTCGACCAGCTGCACGAGCTCGGCGAGCGTCTCGACGCGCCGGTGATCACCGGCGAGACGCCGGTCAAGGAGCGCGAGCGGCTGTTCCAGGAGTTCCGCGACGGAACGGTCCGCGTGCTCGTCGTCTCGAAGGTCGCGAACTTCTCCATCGACCTGCCGGAGGCGGGGGTCGCGATCCAGGTGTCGGGCTCGTTCGGGTCGCGGCAGGAGGAGGCCCAGCGCCTCGGTCGCGTCCTGCGCCCCAAGGGCGACGGGCGCACGGCGCGCTTCTACGCCGTCGTCGCGCGCGACACCGTCGACGCCGACTTCGCCGCGCACCGCCAGCGCTTCCTCGCCGAGCAGGGCTACGCCTACCGCATCGTCGACGCCGACGACGTCCTGCACGGCAGCATCGACCCGACCGACTGAGCCGTCGGCGCCGAAGCCGGGTCAGTCGTCGAGCGTCACCCTCGGTGCTGTCAGCGCGCCGGGGTTGTCGCCGGTGTTCACGGTCGCGCTCGGCTCGAGCAGCAGGGCGCTCGCGCCGTGCTCGGAGCAGGGCTGGTGCAGCTCGCCGCGGGGAACGACGAACAGGTCGCCCGGACCGAGCTCGACGTCGCCGGACTCCATCCGGATCGTGAGCCTGCCCTCGATCACGTAGAACAGCTCGTCGGTGTCGTCGTGCCGGTGCGGGGTGAACTCGCCGTGCGCCTTGAAGACGCGCACGTCGTAGTCGTTCACCGTCGCGACGGTGCGCGGGGACCAGGGCTGGTCGAACCCGGCCAGCACGTCGCCGAGGTTCGTCGGGGTCATCCGGCCACCCTAGGGCCGTCCTCGTCGGCGGGTGCCGGTCGTGCGGACCCCGCTGGTCAGAGGCCGAGCAGCCAGTTGCGGCGCTCGTAGAGGGTCGCGAGGCCGGCCCGGTGCATGTTGTGCAGCGACGGGTTCGGGTTCTGCGGCGTCTCGGACCCCGTCTCGGCCGTCACGTACGACAGGCCGAGATCGCGTGCGAGAGCGATGCGTGCGGCCATGAGCGCGCTCTGCGCCCCGCGCCCGCGCGCCTCGGGGAGGGTCGCCGCGCCGGAGAGCTGCCCGCACTGCCCGTGCACGAAGAGGGCACCCATGCCGACCAGCTCGTCGCCGTCGTACGCCGCGAAGGTGTGCCAGTCGGCCGCACCGACCTGCGCCGCGCACCACGGGGCGAGGTCCAGCGGCATCTCCATGCCGATGCACTGCACGCTCCCGTAGTCGTCGGCGCGGTCGGCAAGGACCGGCTCGATGCGCAGGTCGGTCTCGGCGGCCACCGGTTCACCCACCACGCGCATCGTCTTGGCCCACGTGCCGCCGCGACGCCAGCCCCGATCCTCGAGGAGGGCGACAGCCTCCGGCGTCTCGACGAACGGTGCGATCTGCAGCACGGCCAGCGACCTGCCCTCGCCCCGCTGGTAGTCCGCGACCTCGTCCAGCTGCGCCCCGGACAGCGGGGCGTCGAGGCCGACGGCGAGGACGCGGTTGAGGAATGCGAAGTCCGGTGCGGCGTCGACCCGCACCCCTGTCCCGCCGGCCACGTCGGTGGCGTTCGCGCCCAGCTCAGCCGCGAGCCCCGGCGTCATCAGGCCCACGAGGCTGGTGACCGTCGCTGCCTCGGTGCGCTCGGCCAGGGTTCCCCACGCGACGACGTCCTGCTCGGCCATGGCCCGCCTCCTGTCGGTCGGGGCTCACGATGCTCGTGGTCGGCGATCGTGTCCATGGACCGATCGGCACCTTCTAGCCTGGGGCCGTGCTGGCCGAGACCCTCCCCGAACCCGAGCACTTCGTCCACGCCGGCGACGTCCTGATCAAGGTGGCGATCCTCGTCGTCGCCATGCTCGCGAGCGTGGCGGCCTACCACGCGATGCAGCGGCCGCGCCTGGTCGTCTCCGAGGTCGAGCCCGGCAGCTGGCGGGCGGAGCGCCGCGACGTGATCCAGTACGTGATCTCGATCCCCTGGCTGCTGCTGCTCTGGATGGCCGGCCTCGAGCTCGTGCTCGTCTTCACCAACAACGGCCTCAGCGGCCCGGACGTGTCGGTCATCGCCGTGGCGATCGTGATCGCGGTGCGGATCCTCGCCCACGTCCTGCACGAGCACGCCCACGAGCTGGCGAAGACGGTGCCGCTCACCATCGTCACCCTGTGGGTCATCACAGCGAACGGGATCCGCGTCGACGACCGGACCCTCGCCGACTGGGACCGCACGGCTCTCACCGGTCCGACGGAGCTGCTGCTGGTCGGAACCGAGTTCGTCGTGTGCGCGCTCTGGTACTGGGTCGGTGTGCGCTGGTGGTGGCCGAAGGGTCACGACCTCGTCGGCATGCCCAAGCACCACCACCTCGCACAGGCGGCGATGCTCGCGTCCGTGTCCGCGCAGGCACCGGCCGCCTCGACGCTCGAGCCAGCACCCGTCGCCGCCGCCGAGCCGCCGGTCGAGCCTGTCGACGGCGCAGCGCCGGAGCCGGTCGTGGACCCGCCCGGGGCCGACGCCGCACCGCCTGCGACTGTCGAGCCCGATCCCGATGACGACGCCGTCACCCTGACGGAGCAGGAGGGCGAGGCGCCGGAGAGGTGAGCGCGTCGCAGGTGGGAGCCGGCCGGCGATCCTCCCGGTCTCACCCGGTTCTCGGTCCGCTCACGTCGCCGGGCTGCGCTGCGGACGTACGGCGGCGCACGCCGAAGAACCTGCCATGACCGCACTCGCCGCCGCCTCGTCCGCCTCCCTGTTCCTCGCGCGCCTGGTGACCCTCGCGGTCGTCGGCGTCTCCGTCGCCGTGCCCGCCGCCAGCACCCTCGCCGCGCACCTCGGTCGGTGAGGTCGACCGCCTCCCGCTGCGCGCGACGTCACGCGCGCAGCGGCTGCCAGCCCCGGGGAGGGACCCATGCGCATCCGGTTCGTGCCCGTCGCCCTGGTCGCCGCTGCTGCCCTCGCACTGCCGGCCGCACCGACGACCCCTGCCGCTGCCGTCACCGCGCCCCCGGCCCCTAGGCCGCCGGCGCACGCGGTCCGCCCGCAACCGGCACCCGTCCCCGTTCAGGCCGCCCCCGCGCCCGCCACCACCGGCTTCGTCGACCACTACGTCCAGCGGATCGCGACGTCGGACCGCGTCGTCTTCATCACGATCGACGACGGCACGTACAAGGACCCCGCCTTCCTCGCGCGCGTGCGCCGCACCCACCTGCCGGTGTCGGTGTTCCTCACCAACGCCGCCGCCGCCGCGGGGCACGGCGTCGACTACTTCCGTGCGCTGCAGTCGGCCGGCGCGGTCATCGAGGACCACACGCTGCACCACCCCTACCTCACCCGGGTCTCCCCTGCCGTACGCCGCGAGGAGATCTGCGGCGCCGCCGACAAGGACCTGCGCTCCTTCGGTCGGCGCGCGCAGCTGCTGCGCCCGCCCTACGGCGCGTGGGACGCGTCGGTCCTCGCCACCGCGAAGGCGTGCCGGCTGCACGCGGTCGTCGGCTGGGACGCCGTGATGCCCGAGCGCGGCGGTCTGCAGACCTGGAACGGCAGCGGACGGCTCAAGCCCGGCGACATCGTGCTGCTGCACTTCCTGCCCGGGCTCGACGGCCAGATCGCCCGACTGCTCGCAGTGATCCGGGCGCAGCATCTGCGCGTCGCCCTCATCGAGGACTACCTCTGAGCAGCGGTCATCGCACGTGCGTGCGGAGGTGGTGGCGCGCCTCGCGGAAGTGCAGCGTCTCGTAGGACACCAGGCCGATCAGGACCGACGTGACGAGCACCAGGCTGACCCACGACGGGACGACCATCCCCACGGGGATCAGCAGCAGGAGCAGCACGGCGCACCCCGTGCGTTGCACGTTCCACGTCCGCATGTTGCGCAACCGGAACATGATGTGGCCGACGAGGTAGATCGCGACACCGCCGAACAGCGCGAACGACAGCGTGGCCTTGAGCGGTGCGTCGATGTCGTCGAACGCCTTCTTGAGCCCCAGCGCGAGCAGCACGATGCCGGCGACCATCACCAGGTGCACGTAGTTGTAGGAGTCGCGCGCGAGCGCGTTGCGCTCCTCCTCGGGCGCTGACGCGAGCCGCGACTCGGCGGCGATCGCCACGACGTCGAAGTAGAGCCACCACAGGCACGCCAGCGCCGCGAAGCCGATGAGCACGGCGATGATCGTCCGCACGCTGTAGAGCTCGTCCGAGACGCCGACGCCGAGCGCCACGACCGACTCGCCCAGCGCGATGATGATGATCAGCCCGTGCCGCTCGGCGAAGTGCCCCGGGCTCACCTCCCAGCCGCGCGTCCCGGTGAGCAGCGGCGATCCGACGTCGATCACGATGGCGACCAGCCAGAGCAGCCCGCGCGGCCACCCCGCGGGCAGGAAGGCCGCGACGAGGATCAACGACGCCCCGAGCAGCAGGCCCGGCGCCAGGCGCCGCGCCGCGGCACCGACGCCGGGCTTGTCGCGGCCGATCACCAGGAACAGCACGACGTGCATGACCCGCACCGCGAGGTAGGTGAGTCCGAACAGGAGCGCCTGGTCGCGCTCGCCGCCGGCGACGTCGCCCAGCCTGCCGAAGGCACCCGGGACGGCCAGCGCGGTGAGGAACATCGTCCCCATGGCCACGAGCATCGTGATGCGCGGCGCGGTCTCCTCGGCATCGGTCGTGGTGCCGATCCAGACGTAGCCGACCCACGCCCACCAGAGCACGGTCAGCACGGCGAGGCCGCGCAGCAGGCCGACCCACGTCGGGTCGGCGGCCATCATCCCCGTGACCTGGGTCAGGGCGAAGACGAAGACGAGGTCGAAGAACAGCTCGAGCGGGGTGACCTCCCGCTCGGTCTCGACCGCGTCCTCCGCGTCAGAACCCATGCGGGGACGGTACGGCGGGACGTGCCGCCCCGCGACCCGTCAGCTGCCCTGGCCCATGCTCCACAGCGTCCAGATCGCCGTGCGCAGCGAGCGCGGCTGCTGCAGCGTGTGCACGACCGCGGCGGCGACGTCCTCGGCGGTCAACCAGTGGGCGAAGCGAGGGTCGTCCTCGACGCGCCCGGCGCCGACCGCGAACTCCGTCCCGGTGCCGGCAGGGCAGATCAGGGTGACGCGCACGCCCTTCTCCCGCAGCTCACGGTCGAGCGACCCGGCGAAGCCCACCTGCGCGTGCTTCGTGCCGGTGTAGACCGCCTCGTCCTCCCCGCCGCGGAAGCCGGCCACGCTCGACACGATGACGATGTCGCCGCCGTCGCCGGTGCGCAGCAGCTCGGGCACGGCGGCACGCACGGTCCACACGGTGCCGGCGTAGTTGGTGTCCATCATCTCGACGAGCTGCTCGTCGGTGTGGTCGAGGACGCCGCCGTACATGCCGATGCCCGCGTTCGGGACGACCGAGTCGAGCCGGCCCCACTTCTCCACGGCGGCGGCCACGAGGCGCGCGTTGTCCTCGGGGCGCCGCACGTCCATGACGACGCCGACGGCGTTGTCGGCACCGAGCTCGGCGACGAGCTCGTCGAGACGCTCCTGCCGACGGCCTCCGAGCGCCACGCGCGCACCTGCCGCGACGAGCTGGCGGGCGGTCTCGCGACCGATCCCGGCGGTCGCGCCGGTGATGACGACGACGGTGCCGCTGAGGTCTCGCGTGGCGGGCATGGATGCTCCTTGACGTGGGAGGGGCGGGATCGCAGCACCGAACGTAGGGCCGCCCGCGGGCCCTGTCGAACCGTCAGCGGCCGACGTCGAGGATCTCGGCGGCCCGGTCCCGCCACGCGGGGCAGACCTCGTTGTGGTCCAGCTGGCGCGAGCCGATGCGACCTACCCACTGCACCATCGCGGTCGTCGACCCGGCGAAGGACTCGTCGCACGCCTTGAGCGCAGCCGCCCTCGTCCCCGGACCCGTCGCGTTCCACACCGGGAGCCCGGGCTCCCAGTCGCCCGCGATCTCCTGCCACTGCTGCGGCGAGGAGTAGATCCCGACGCGGACGCCCGCCTCCTGCAGCCGCGCGGCCATCGCCGCGAGCACCGTCGCGTTCTCCTGCTGGGTGCCCTTCCAGGAGTTCGTGAGCTCGACGTCCAGCCACCAGACGCCGATCCCGGAGACGCCGGCGGCGCGCTCGCGCTTGATCGCGTCCTCGGCCAGCCGCCGGCCGTAGGCCACCGGGTCGTCGGCGCCGGAGTTGGAGGTGTTGATGTAGACGGCGTAGGCGCCGGTGCGCTGCGCCCAGCGGATCTGCTCGGCGAAGCACGCGTTGGAGGTGAGCGGGGCACCGCCGTTGACGCCGACGATCCCGAACGCGGCCGTGCCCGGCAGCGAGCTGCGGCACTGCGGGTAGGAGACGTCGTAGCCGGTGCCCTTCACGGTGGCGGGTGCGGGTGCCGGTGCCGCGGTGACGCTCGGCGCCCCCGGGAGCAGCGGCGCGGGCTCGCTCCGCGTCGGCAGCGGGATGCCGATCCCCCCGGCGCCGCTGCCGGCGCGCATCGCGAGCCCGACGCCTGCGGCAGCGACCAGGCCGACGGCCACCACGGCGACGAGCGCGCGCAGCAGCCGCATCCGCCTGCTGCTGCGGCGTCGACCCGTCCGGACGGTCGGGACCGGTCCGGTCGGGACGTCGTCGGACCGGACCTCCTGCACCCCACGACGGTAACCGACGGCCTCCCTATGCTCGCGACGTGATCCGTCCCGCCGGCCCGGACGACAGCGCAGCGGTCGCGCGCCTCTACGCGCCCTACGTCGAGAGCTCGTTCGCCTCGTTCGAGGAGGCTCCCCCGGACGCCGCCGAGATCGCCCGGCGGATGGCGGACCCGCCGCGGTTGCCCTGGCTGGTGGCCGAGGAGGACGGGGCGGTCGTGGGCTACGCCTACGCCTCCCACCACCGCACCCGACCGGCCTACCGCTGGTCGGTCGACACCTCGGTCTACCTCGCACCGGGTGCGACCGGTCGGGGTCTGGGCTCGGCGCTCTACGACGTCCTGCTCCCGCTGGTGCGCAGGCTCGGGCACGTGAGCGCCTACGCCGCGATCGCGCTGCCCAACGACGCCAGCGAGGCCCTCCACGAGCGCCACGGGTTCGAGCCGTTGGGCACGTTCCGTGACGTCGGCTACAAGCTCGGTGACTGGCGCGACGTGCGGTGGTACCACCGGCGCCTGGCCGCACCGCCGGCCGATCCGCGCCCGCCGAGGGCCTGGGACGGCTCCCTCGAGGGCTGATCGCGGTTGCACGACCGCCAGGTGATCTCCAGGAATCCCACAGGTTTTCCCGGCTTCCCTGGCCGTTCGTCCAAGATCTGTCCAAGATCGCGCGTCCAGGAGCACCGACGGCTCAACAGGGGTTGATCGGGGGCTCTCCTGCCCCGAAGGTGGTCCGAGCGACCCGGCCGGAAGGGCCGGGCAACGACTACGCGGAGTAACCATGCGCACCCAGACCCGTCGACTGGTCGTCGGCACCGCCGCCGGCCTCGCACTGGCCCTGGCCACCCCGCTCGTCCCCGCCGCCTCTGCCCACACCCACAGCGGTGTCCGCGGTGGTCCGGAGTCGGGGCGTCACGGATGGCACTCGACCTCGAACCCGGCCACCTTCGCGGCCCGCAAGGTGCTGATCCAGCAGCTGCGTGCCGCCAGCATCGCGCTGCGCACCCAGGTGCGCGCGGCGCGGCTGGCCTACTGGAACAACCCCGACGTCGTGGCCGCGAAGGCCACGCGCGACGGCATCGTGCGGACCGCCACCGACCCGGCGCTGATCCAGGCCGCCAACGATGCGTTCCTGCTGGCCACGAACGCCGCCGCCGGCGTCCGCGACGCCGCGATCGCCGCGGCCGTCACGACGTGGGAGACCAGCGTCGAGGCCGCCTGGGCGACCTACGACACCGCGACCCTGCCGGCCGCCGAGGCTGCGGCGCGCGCGACGTACCGCGCTGCGGTGCGCACGGCGATCGTCACCTTCCGTGCCGCGCAGAAGAGCGCGAACACCGCGTTCCGCAGCGCGACGGCGTCGGCGAACGCCACGCTGCGCGCCTCGATCAACGCCGCGCACGCGACGTTCGCGGCGAGCGCCAAGACCCCGGCCGACAAGCAGGCGTTCTGCGACGCCGTGGCCGCGGCACGTGCCGCGTTCCTCGCCGACCCGGCGGTCGTCGCCGCCAGCGCGGCGAAGAAGCAGGCGCGCGCCGAGGCGCGCACGGCGTACAAGCTGGCGCTCAAGGCGGCGAAGGACGCCTTCTACGCCGCCACCGGGCACAACCCGGTGCGCCTGAAGCTGCGCCTGCCGCACGTCTGATCCGCAGCACGTACGACGACGGCCCGGTCACCTCGACCGGGCCGTCGTCGTACGTCGGGGCTCAGGCGAGCTCCAGGGTGGCGTGGCGTCGGCTCTCCCGCTCGAAGAACAGCAGCAGCACCATGCCGATCGCGGCCCAGGACAGCCCGATCACGATCTCGTCGCGCAGCAGCCAGAGGACGTCGGCGAAGGGCACGCCCGAGGCGATCTCCCGCGCGGCGGCGATGCCGTGCGAGAGCGGCAGCACCTTCGAGACCTCCTGCATCCACGACGGCAGCGCCGACACCGCCGCGTAGGCACCGCCGAAGACGATGAGCACGCCGAGGATCACGTTCGACAGCGTCGCCGTCTCGCGCACCCGCAGCCCGATCGCGGCACCGGTCAGCCCGAGTCCCGTGCACGAGAACGCCGTGACGACGATGACCGCCACCAGCGGGAGCCACGTCGATGGCGGGAGCGAGACGCGCAGCACCAGGGCGCCGAGCACGAGCGACACCAGCGAGACCAGGAATCCGTTGAGGATCACGGGAAGAGCTCGCCCGAGGAACAGCGGCAGCCGGCGCGCCGGGCTCACCAGCAGCAGTCCGAGCGTCTGCGTGCGCCGCTCGTCGGCGATCGTGTTGCCCATCGCGAACAGCGACGGGATGGCCGCAGCGAGCACGCTCGCGCCCATGAGGAAGAAGACGCTGTCGCCGACGCCCGCGTCCTTCCCGACGAACGCGAAGAAGAGCAGCTCGAACAGCGGCGCGACGATGAAGGTAGGGATCAGCACCCACGGGGTGATCCAGCTGAACAGCGCCCGGTAGCTGGTGAGCCCGCCCAGGAAGAAGATGCGCAGTGCGGCGTTCATACGGGGCTCCTCACGTCAGCGCCAGCGTCGCGCGCTCGCGCGCGGAGTCGACGAGCCGCCGGGCGAGCACCACCCCGAGGGCGGCGTAGGCGGCGCCCGTCAGCAGGCACATCCCCATGTCGGGCCAGGCGTTGCCGCCCAGGGCAGCGTCGCGCACCGCGGCAACGCCCCAGGTGGGCGGCAGCAGGTAGGCGATCGGCGTGACCCAGGAGGGCAGCAGCGACAGCGGCACGAGGAAGCCGCAGATGAGCCAGATCGGGAACTCGAACATGGAGCCGAGCGCCCACGCGGACCGGTAGCGGATCCCCGTGACCGCCTGCAGGAAGCCGACGAGCCCGAGCGAGAAGGCCAGGACGACGGCCGCGAGGACGAACACGAGCGGCTGGTCGAAGGAGACCGGGATGCCGAACGCCACCCGCCCCCACACCAGAGTCGCCACCAGGCTCCACAGCCCGATCGTCGCCATCGAGATCGTCGCCGGCACGATCGTGAGCCAGAACGTCGTGGGCGAGGCGACGAGCAGCTCGAGGGTGCCCTGACGACGCTCGGCCTGCAGCGTGATCGCGGCGGTGGTGCTCACCGACGACCACACCCCCATGCAGGCCGCGCCGACCGCGGCCACGACCAGCGTCTGCGGATCGCCGTTCTGCTGGTACATGAAGAAGACGGTCGTCGCGAAGAACAGCGGGTAGACGATCGCGAGGAACCCGTCGAACGACGAGCGGCTGCGCATCTTCAGCTGCAGCCACCAGGTCACGACGACCATGCGCAGCGTCCTCATGCGTCGCGCACCAGCTCGACGTAGGCGTCCTCCAGCGTGGGCTCGCGCGTGGACACGCGCCCCAGCGAGAGGCCGCCCAGCGCTGCGAGCACACCGGGTGTCGCGGTCGCGGCCGCGTCGGTGCGCACCACGAGGAGCTGCGCGTGGGCCCCGTCCTCGACCGACACCGAGGTGACGCCGGCGACGGCCCGCACCGTGTCGAGCCGGTCCTCGAACCCGCCGTAGACCTCGACCTCGACGACGTGGCCGTCGGCCACCCGCTCCTTGAGCGCCGACGGCGTGCCCTCCGCGACGATCCGGCCGCCGGCGATGACGGCGATCCGGTCGCAGAGCTCGTCGGCCTCGAACATGTAGTGCGTGGTGAGCAGGACCGTCACGCCCTGCGCCGTCAGGTTCGCCACGGTCTCCCGCAGCTCACGGGCGCCGACCGGGTCGATGCCGATGCTGGGCTCGTCGAGGAACACCGCCTCGGGCCGGTGCAGCAGCCCGCGCGCGATGTGCAGCCGCTGCCGCATGCCGCGCGAGTACCCCTCGACCCGCTCGCGCTCGCGACCGCTGAGGCCGACGAGCTCGAGCAGCTCGCCGATGCGCTGCTTCTGCTCCCGCGGCGGCACGCCGTACAGCTCGGCGAAGTAGCGCAGGTTGTCCAGGCCCGACAGGCGCTCGTAGAGCCCGCGGTCACCGCCGAACACGTAGCCGATGCGACGCCGCACCTCGCGCGGCTCGGCGACGACGTCGTGCCCGAGGACGCGTGCCGAGCCCGAGGTGGGCAGCAGCAGCGTGATGAGCATCTTGATCGTCGTCGTCTTGCCCGCACCGTTGGGGCCGAGCAGGCCGAACAGCTCGCCGCGCTCGACCTCGAACGAGATGCCCTTCACCGCCTCGACGGGCTGGCGCGCCGACCGGCGGATCCCGGTACGTGCCGTGTAGGTGCGTCCCAGTCCGTCGACCTCGATGACCGGCATCCGGTGGCGTTCCTCTCGTCGGCGTGGTGCTGCTAGGTCAGGGGGTTCTAGGTCAGGGAGATCGTGTAGCGCAGGCCCTCGCCGTCGCCGTACGCCGCCCCCTTGCCGAACCGTTCCACGAGCACGCCGCCGTTGGCCTCGATGACGCGCTGGGACCCGACGTTGTCGGGGTCGGTCGTGATCTCGACGTAGGGCAGGTCGGTCTCGAGGCGCAGCTCGTCGAGGATCAGGGCGAGCGCCTCGGTCGCGTAGCCGCGCCGGCGCTTCCACGGGACGACGCTGTAGCCGATGTGGCCCAGGCATGTGGGCGGCAGGTCCGTCGTCCCGTGCTGCCAGCGCGCGTTGATCGACCCGCAGAACTCGCCGTCCCACATCCAGCGGCTGAAGCCGGGTATCCGCGGGACGACGCTGCCGTCGGGGAGCGAGATGGTCCGGCCCTGGGGGTCGCGGTCGTCCGCCTGGGCCAGGAAGAGGTCGGCGTCCTTCTCGATCTCGGCCAGGATCTCGCCGGAGATGTCGTGCTCGGTGCTCGGCGACCAGCCCTGGCGCAGCGCCGCCACGAACGAGTCGAGGTGCTCACGGCCCGGCGTCACCAGCTGCATGGGGCGAGCCTGCCAGTCAGGTGAGACGCGGATCGACCGTGTTTCGCGCGAGCGCCCGCTGGGCATCGCGGCGGGTTCCGCCCCGCGACGGCGTCCAGCCGGCCGGGATCCGTGCCGATGACCTCCGTGAGAGCGTCATCAGTCCTCAGGAAGGCCCGACCGTGTCCGACTCCTACCCCCCGCCCACCGGCGCGCCCTTCGACGGCCCCGTCGGCCCGCCCGCCGACGTCCCGTCGGCCCAGGTCCCGCCCGCGGTCTCCTACGAGGTCCCGCCGCTCGGCACTCCCGAGCTGCTCGCGACGGGCACGGTCCTGCCCGCGGCCGAGCCGCCGCGGCGCACGGTGCGCGGCCGCACGGTCGTCGCCGCTGCCCTCGGTGTGCTGCTGGTGCTCCTGGCCGGCGGTGCGGCATACGGCTGGTCGTTCCTCAACCGGGCCGACGTGAAGCTCGCGCGCGCCTTCGACGCGACGCGCTCCTCGGCCGGCGACCTGACCGTCACCACCGAGGGGACCGGCTCCGAGTCGCCCCAGGTGCGCTACGCGTGGACCAGCGACGGCACCGTCCAGGTCCAGCTCACGATGCCCGGCGGCAAGGCGGCCGCGTTCGACGTCATCAGCTCCGGCACGCACGTGGTCCTGCGCGTCGACGCCTCCGCCGCGCCCCAGAGCGCGGCCGCGCTCGACCAGCTGCGCACCATCGCCGACACCCTCGGCCCCGACGGCGCGGCACTCACCGCGCTCGCCGACGGCAAGCCGGTGGGGATGGCCATCGGCCCGGGCTCGCGCTTCCAGAAGCTCCTCGACGAGGCCGGCGCGACGGCGTCGCAGTCGCCCGACTCCGCGGCCGTGCAGCAGCAGATCGCGGCGCTCGCCGACTCGATCAGCCAGAGCGTGCGCGACAACGTCACCGTGACCGCGGCCGGCAGCGACCAGTACGGCGACCGCAGCACGCTCTCGCTCCCGCTCAAGCCCGTCGTCGCCCAGGCGATGGACGCACTGAAGAAGGCGGTGCCCGCGCTCGGGCAGTCGACGTCCTCCGCCGACCTCGGCGAGCTCGGCTCGAAGACCGTGCAGGCCGACGTGTGGACGGTCGACGGCCGCATCGCCCGGATCGCCGTGCCGTTCGACCAGTTCGGCGACGACGGGAAGGGCACCCTCGTGGTCTCCTTCGGCACGGCCGGCGTGCAGCAGCCGACTGCGCAGGTCACCGAGATCAGCGACGCCCTGCTCGACAAGATGCTCGGCGGCCTCCCCGCCCTCGGCGGGGGCGGCATCACCGGCTGACCCGACGCCTCGCGTCCCTCCCCGCTGCCACCGGCACACGCAGCGGGGAGGGACGCTGCGCGTCGGCGGTCAGTCGAAGACGTTCCAGCACAGGTGGTTGCGCCGCTGCTGGTCGTCGAGCACCAGCGCTCGGACGGGGTCCGGCAGCTGATCGCGCTGCCAGCCGCACTCGCGGCGTCGCGCGTGCTCCGCGTCAGCCGGAGGCTCTGCCGCGACCGCTGCCTTGATGGCGTACGCCGCCGCTCCCAGATCGTGCGCGGCCACGTGGGCGACGGCGGCAGCCTGCCCTGCGGCGTACGCCGCGTGCCGCGGTGCTCCGACCAGCTCGCGGGCCGCACCCATCGCGTGCCCGCCGGCGGCGCGGCACCGCATCATCGCCAGCTCGCCGCGCTCCCACGCCCGGACCGCCGCGAGCGCCTCGCGCGGACGGGGGTCGTCGGGCACGGCCGCCTCGAACAGCGCCAGCACGTGCTCGGCGCAGGCGGCGGCCCACAGCGCGAGCAGCCGGTGGTCGTCGTCGGTCAGCGTGCCGCCGCGTCGCAGCGTCACCAGGCGCGGGTCGGGCCGCTCGGGCAGGATCACCGACCCATCGTCGACCAGGACCGCCTCCGCGCGCTCGGTCGGCGGATGGGTGTTGCTCGCGTGCGTGTCGTCGATGTGACGAGGCCCGGAACCCTCTGCAGGGTTCCGGGCCTCGTCGGTGTTCAGAGGTCCAGAAGGCTGTGCTTCTGGGACTTCTTCCTCGCTCCTTCGCTTCGCCGACGGTTCGCTGCGCTCACCGGCGGCTTCGCTGCGTCGCTCGTCAGAAGTCCATGCCCCCCATGTCCGGGGCCGCCGGCGCCGCCGACTTCTCCGGCTTGTCGGCCACGACGGCCTCCGTGGTGAGGAACAGCGCCGCGATCGACGCGGCGTTCTGCAGCGCGGAGCGCGTCACCTTCGCCGGGTCGATGATGCCGGCGGCGATGAGGTCGACGTACTCGCCGGTGGCGGCGTTGAGGCCCCAGCCGGTCTCGAGGTTGCGGACCTTCTCCGCCACGACGCCGCCCTCGAGGCCGGCGTTGATCGCGATCTGCTTGAGCGGAGCCTCGAGCGCGACGCGGACGATGTTCGCGCCGGTCGCCTCGTCGCCCTCGAGCTCGAGCTTGGCGAAGACCGCCTCGCTCGCCTGGATGAGGGCGACGCCGCCGCCGGCGACGATGCCCTCCTCGACGGCCGCCTTGGCGTTGCGGACGGCGTCCTCGATGCGGTGCTTGCGCTCCTTGAGCTCGACCTCGGTGGCCGCGCCCGCCTTGATGACGGCGACGCCGCCGGCGAGCTTGGCGAGGCGCTCCTGGAGCTTCTCGCGGTCGTAGTCGGAGTCGGACTTCTCGATCTCGGCGCGGATCTGGTTCACGCGGCCCGCGATCTGCTCGGGGTCGCCGGCGCCCTCGACGATCGTGGTCTCGTCCTTGGTGACGACGACCTTGCGGGCGCGGCCGAGGAGCTCGAGACCGACGGTGTCGAGCTTGAGGCCGACCTCCTCGGAGATGACCTGGCCACCGGTCAGGATCGCGATGTCCTGCAGCATGGCCTTACGGCGGTCGCCGAAGCCCGGCGCCTTGACGGCGACCGAGCGGAAGGTGCCGCGGATCTTGTTGACGACGAGCGTCGACAGGGCCTCGCCCTCGACGTCCTCGGCGATGATGACGAGCGCCTTGCCCGACTGCATGACCTTCTCGAGGATCGGCAGCAGGTCCTTGACGCCCGAGATCTTCTGGTTGGCGATGAGGACGTAGGCGTCCTCGTGCACCGCCTCCATGCGCTCCGCGTCGGTCACGAAGTAGCCGGAGATGTAGCCCTTGTCGAAGCGCATGCCCTCGGTGAGCTCGAGCTCGAGGCCGAAGGTGTTGCTCTCCTCGACGGTGATGACGCCTTCCTTGCCGACCTTGTCCATCGCCTCGGCGATGATCTCGCCGATCTGGGTGTCGGCGGCCGAGATCGAGGCGGTCGCAGCGATCTGCTCCTTGGTCTCGACCTCCTTGGCCATCTCGAGGAGGGTGTCGCTGACCGCGGAGACGGCCTTCTCGATGCCGCGCTTGAGCGCCATCGGGTTCGCGCCGGCCGCGACGTTGCGCAGGCCCTCGCGGACGAGCGCCTGGGCCAGGACGGTCGCCGTCGTCGTGCCGTCACCGGCGACGTCGTCGGTCTTCTTCGCGACCTCCTTGACCAGCTCGGCGCCGATCTTCTCGTAGGGGTCCTCGAGCTCGATCTCCTTGGCGATCGAGACACCGTCGTTGGTGATGGTGGGGGCGCCCCACTTCTTCTCCAGGACGACGTTGCGGCCCTTCGGGCCGAGGGTCACCTTGACCGCGTCGGCGAGGGTGTTCATGCCCCGCTCGAGCGCGCGGCGGGCGTTCTCGTCGAACGCAATGATCTTCGCCATCTGGCTGCCGATCCCTTTCCACGTGTGGGAGTGACCTCGCCGGTGCCCGCGACGGACGGTCGGACCCCGTGGGCTCACATCGCCCCGGCGTACCGACCTCACCGATCGAGATCGCGCGTGCCACCCGCCCGGGTCGGCGACGGCCTCGCGGCTGTCACTCTCCCTGGTCGAGTGCTAACGCCCATTGTTGGCACTCAAGGCCTGAGAGTGCAAGCCGCCGACCCCTCGGGAGGGCCCGTCCGCCGGCCGGAGGACGGCGTCCGGATCGGGGCGCATCCGGCGGACGAAGCGGTCCACAATGAGGGCATGACCAGGAACGAGCGCGACGACGTCGAGACCGACGACACCTCGACCGAGCCCTACGGCAAGGCCGCCTACCCGGGCCGCGGCCAGGCCGGCGACGAGGTCGCCGACGCCCTGACCGCCGAGCTGGAGGAGGAGTTCGCCTCCGACGACCCGGCCGCGAAGTTCGCCCCGCACCGCGAGGGCTTCCGGGAGGGCATCGTCGGCCGCCTCGTCGACGACGACGCGCTGGACTCCGACCACGACGACGTGACGGCCCACGACTCCGGCGAGGACGACGACCTCTCCGCCGAGGAGTCGGCCCTGCACTACGTCGACCCCGAGAACGACCCCATCCCGGAGTAGCCCGCGAGGCGACCCGCCAGGGGTACCGCGACGCCGGACGGTCCACGGACCGCCCGGCGTCGGCCTGTCCGGGCCCCTGCCGCACTGCTGGCGGACGGGTCAGTCGCCGGCGAGGAGGCGGGCGCCGAGGGCGCCGCGGCCGTGCACGCCGAGCTTCCGGTAGACGTTGCCGAGGTGGTACTCCACCGTGCGCGGCGAGAGGAACAGGTCGGCCGCGACCTCGCGGTTCGACGCCCCGCGTGCGACGGCCGTCGCGACCGCGAGCTCCTGCGCGGTGAGGCCGTGCAGGTCGGCGGCCGGGTCGGCGTGCTGCGCAGTCCCCCCGCACGCACGCAGCTCGGCCCGGGCGCGCGCCACCCAAGGCTCGGCCCCGAGGTGCTCGAGCAGGCGGACCGCCTCGAGCAGCTCGAGCCGGGCGTCGCCCCGCCGCCGAAGGCGGCGCAGCCGCTCTCCGCGCAGCAGGTGGGTGCGCGCGCGCTCGAACGGGTCCTGCGCCTCCCCGTGCGCGAGGAGCGCCACCTGCAGCAGGCCGACAGCGGCCTCGTCGTCGTCGGAGACGAGGCCGCGCACGCGCGCGGCCAGCGCGTGCGCGAGCGGGTCGTGCATGCGGTCGAGCACGGCGAGCACGTCGTGCGCACGGCGGAGGGCCTCGTCGCCGTCGTCACGGCGTACCAGGGTCTCGACCAGGTCGACGCGCGCCATGAGTACGCCGTCGCGGAGCCCGCGGCCGAGCATCGGTACGTCGGCAGCGGCCGACAGGTGCACGACCGCGTCGTCGAGCTGTCCCGACACCAGTCCGCGCAGGCCGAGCGCGCGGTCGAGGGTCGACAGTCGGCGCCGGTCGCCGGCCCTCTCCATGAGCGGGCGCATCCCGGCGGCGCTGCGGTGCAGCTCGTCGTCGCCCTGGATCGCGGAGAGCTCGGCACCGAGAGCGCCGAGGCCGCACGCGACGTCGATCGCCGACGCCGGGATCGCGATGTCGAGACCGAGCCGCATCATCCGACGTGCGGTCGCGAGGTCGCCGCGACCGCGGGCCCGCCAGCCCTGGATGCCGTAGAGGCAGGCGACCGGGTACGCCGCGGTGTCCAGCCGCTGCACCAGGTGCAGCAGCCGGTCGCTCGCCTCGGGGCTGGCGTCGAGCACGAGGTCGTCCAGCGCGACGGCGTTGAAGAGCAGGCCGACCTCGGCCGTCTCCGGGTCGAGCGACGCCGCGCGCGCGTGCACGTCGAGACGCAGCCGCTCGGAGTTCTCGACGTCGCCCGCCTGGAAGAGCGCCGCCGACAGGAGCGCGGACCCGGCCCACTCCGGCGCACCGGTCGCCGCCCCGCCCGACTCCAGGGCGCGGTACTCCTCCGCCGCCCCGACCGCGACCTCGGTGTCGCCGTGCTGGCACGCCAGCACCGACAGCTCCCAGAGCAGGTCGGGCAGCATCTCGGGCGCGACCTCGCGCGCGTGCGCCGCGGACGCCCGCAGCGCCGTCACCCGCGCGTCGGGGTCGAGGCCCGCGCGCTTGAGGGCGCGCAGCCGGTCGCGCACTGCGGCCTGCTCCGTTCCGAGCTCGGCGCCCTCGAGCACGCGCAGAAGGTCGTCGACCGCGTCCATCCCGGGGCCGGTGGCGGTGAGCGACCGTGCGCCTGCGACGGCGCGCTCCACACGGCGTACACCGTCGGGCGAGCGCAGCGCGGCCGCGGCCCACGTGGTCGGCACGACGTCGGGCAGCCCGAGCAGCTCGGCGCGTCGGGCCTGCACCTCGAGGGCGTCGGCGACCTCGTCGTCGACCCCGGAGGACGAGAGCGCGAGGTGGTGCGCCACGACCGACGGCGCGGCACCGAGCCGCCCGGCCGTACGAGCGAGCGCCCGGTGCGCAGCGCGCCGTGCAGCGGGACGCGATCGCGCGACGACGACGTCGCGCAGCCACGGGCTCGCCCACGTCACCTCGCCGCCGACGTCGCAGAGACCGCTCGACGTCGCGAGCGCCGCGACGTCGGGTGCCAGCAGCACGGTGCCGGACGACGGCGGCGCCGGTTCGCAGAGGGCCGCCTGCAGCAGGGCGTTGTCGACGTCGGAGCCGGTCTCGGGAAGCAGGGCGGACCACGCCGCCGCGACGCCCGCGGGCACCGGGAGGTCGACAGGCAGGGGCGCCCGCCCGTCGACGACGTCGGCACCGAGGCACGACGGCACCTCGCGCAGGGCACGGGCGTTGCCGTGCAGCCGCGCGGCGACGTCGGGCAGGCGCGCGGCGTCGCGGCCGAGCCCCGCGCGAGCGACCGCGAGGGCCGCCTCCGGGTCGAGCGGCGGCAGCACGAGGCGGTCCCAGCCCGCGAGGACCTCGGGCACGCCGCCGAGCCGCTGGCGCCAACCCACCACCGCGAGCAGTCCGGGTACGCGCGCGACGACCTCGGCCAGGACCTCGAGCGCCGAGGGGTCCGCGCGGTCGGCGTCGTCGACGAGCAGCACGAGGGCGCCGGCCGTGCCCGGGTCGCGGAGGGCGTCGACCACGGCGTCGACGTCGGACGCGTCCGCCGCGGCGGAGCGCGCGAGGTCGTGCAGCAGCGCGGCGGCGGCGGATCCGGCGTAGGCACGGGCACGGACGACCCGCGCACGGGGCGCCGATCGACGGGCGACCGCATCGAGGACCGACGTCACGCCGGCCCCCGGCTCTCCCATCACGAGCACCGCGCCGCCGGAGCCGTCGATCGCGTCGGTGACGCGGTCGTCGAGACGGCGCAGCTCGTCGGTCCGCCCCACGAGCACCGTTCGACTGTAGGCGCGCGTCGTCCCCGGACGCCTGCCGACGGACCCCGGGAAAGCCCGGTGGTTCCACGGATCCGCAGCGCGCCGCGCAGGACGAGGCTCGGAGCAGGACGAGGAGCGAGAAGGAGATGAGCACGATGACCGCACCGGTGCTCCAGCACGTGGCCCTGAGCGTCCGCGACATCGACGCCAGCGCCGACTGGTACGCACGGCTGTTCGACCTCACGCTGGTCGCCGAGTTCGACGAGCCGGCACCCATGAAGGTCTTCATGACGCCGGACCGCCAGGCCATCGACCTGCGCCAGGACCCCGACGTCGACCGCGAGCCCTTCAGCCAGAAGCACGTCGGCCTCGACCACGTCGCGTTCGTCTGCCAGGACCGCGACGAGCTCGACGCCTGGGACCAGAAGCTCGCCGAGCACCACGTCGACCGCTCCGCGATCGAGCAGTCGCCGTTCGGCTGGCACCTCAACTTCCGCGACCCCGACGGCATCCCGTTGGAGTTCTACCTGCCCGCCGGCTGACCGGCGGACGAACGAGGGGGAATCATGCGCACCCGATGGAGCACCGCTGCTGTGCTCGCCACCGTTGCCGCGCTCGTCGTCGCCGCACCCGCGGCCGCGTCGAGCACGTCGACGGCCCGCGAGGGCCGCGCCCAGGTGATCGCGACGTTCGGCACCGCCGAGTCGTTCGCCGAGAGCGCGACGCTCGACGCCCACGGCAACGCCGTCGTGGGCGTCACCCACTGGACCGAGGGCCTCGGCCGGCTCTACGTCGTCAGCCCGTCCGGCCGCAAGACCCAGTTCGGACCCGACATCCCGCTCGGTGGCTGCGCCATGCTGCTCGGCGTCGACCTCGACTCGCGCGGCAACGCGATCGTCGCGACGTTCGACTTCGGCGGCGACGACCCGGGCTGCGGGGCGGACACCCCGGACTCCGGCCTCCTCAAGGTCACACGCACATCGGTGTCGCAGCTGACCACGCTGCCCGAGGGCTCGTGGCCCAACGGCGTCGAGGTCGTCGGCTCGAAGGCGTACGTGACCGAGAGCGGCGCCGGGGCTGTCTGGAAGGTCCCGATCGACCGCGTGACCGCGCCGACGCACCCGTGGCTGGTCTCGCGGCTGCTGGCGCCGCTGGACGACCCGGAGCTGGCGCTCGGGGCTAACGGCGTCGTCTACCGCGATGGCACGCTGTGGCTCACGTCGTACGGCCAAGGACGCATCCTCACCGTGCGCGTCCACCACGACGGGTCGCCGGGGACGCCGACCGTGCTCGCCACCGACCCGCGGCTGGTCACCGCCGACGGGATCACGCTCGGCTGCGACGGCACGGCGTGGGTGACCACGACGCACCACATCTACGCCGACGGGTCGTTCGACCTCGGGCACGTGGTGACCGTGTCGCCGCGGGGCACCGTGCGGACCGTGGGGTTCGCCGAGGGACACCTCGACTACCCGACGCAGGCGCTGCTCGTGAGCGGCCACCGCCTGCTCGTGGTGAACGGCTCCTACATGAACGGCACGCCGAACGTGACGCTGTTCGGCTGACGCCGCGCACGACCGGGGCGGACAGGGACGGGGGTCCTGTCCGCCCCGTCCTGCGTGCTCAGGCCGCGGGCAGGACCGCGAACAGCGGCGAGGAGATGAGGAAGTCCGCGGTCGACCGGTTGCAGGCGGTGGGGACGTCGGAGAGCACCGCGACCCGCAGGAGCGCCTTGACGTCGGGGTCGTGCGGCTGCGGCTCGAGCGGGTCCCAGAAGAACACGAGCATGTCGATCGCGCCCTCGACGATCTGCGCGCCGATCTGCAGGTCGCCGCCGAGCGGTCCGCTCGCCACCCGCTCGACGGCGAGCTCGAGCCGGTCGTGGAGCAGGCTCCCCGTCGTACCCGTGGCGACGAGCCGATGGCGCATGAGGGTGTCGACGTTGAACGCCGCCCACTCGAGGAGGTCCTTCTTGCGGTTGTCGTGCGCGACCAGGGCGATGCGCCGCGGTCGCGGCAGCGTGCTGGAGCTCATGGCACCAGCCTGCCGCCCCGAGATGAACGTGCGGTTTCGCCGGGTGGAGCGCCATGTAAGCACCCTGCGCGACGCCGGCTCCTGGCCACCGGCGAGCGGGACCGCCGTGGTGATCAGGTCTCGCGCCGCCGAGGGCGCGCGGACGTCATCACGACCGGGATCGGTCAGCCGCCGGCGACGGCGGGGATGATCGAGACCTGCGCCCCGTCCGTGACGGGTGTCGCGAGCCCGTCGGTGAACCGGACGTCCTCGTCGTCGACGTAGACGTTGACGAAGCGGCGCAGCGCCCCGGCGTCGTCGAGGACGCGCGCACCGATCCCGGGCGCTGCGGCGTCGAGCGCGTCGAGCAGCGACGCGAGCGTCGGCTCGGCCGGCTCGACGGCGACCTCGGAGGCGCCGTCGGTGTACGTGCGCAGGATCGTCGGGATCCGGACCTTCACAGCCATGCGTGCTCTCTCGCTTCCGATTCACCGGTCTCACTCGGCCAAGTGCCAACCAGACCACCTCTGGTTGGCACTTCGCCGAGTGAGACCGCGCGGGTTCAGGACTGGGTGCGGGCGTGGTGCTCGGAGATCACGCGGGTGACCTCGTCGACGTCGTGCGCGATCGTCGCGGTCGGGCCGACGGCGTCGGCGATCGCGTCGAGGGTCTTGAGGCCGTCGCCGGTGTTGAGGATGACGGTCTCCTTCGAGCCGTCGAGCCCGCCGGACGCGAGGAGCTTGCGCAGGGTCGCGACGACGACGCCGCCCGCGGTCTCGGCGAAGATGCCCTCGGTCTCGGCCAGCAGCCGGATCCCCTCGACGACCTCGGCGTCGCTCACGTCCTCGATCGCACCGCCGGTGCGGCGTACGGCGTCGAGCGCGTACGGGCCGTCGGCCGGGTTGCCGATCGCGAGCGACTTGGCGATGGTGTCGGGCCGCACCGGCTTCACGACGTCGCGGCCGTCGCGGAACGCCTGCGACACCGGCGAGCAGCCGGTCGCCTGCGCGCCGTAGACCTTCCAGGGCGTCTCCTCGACGAGGCCGAGCGACGACAGCTCTCGCCAGGCCTTGTCGACCTTCGTGAGCAGCGACCCCGACGCGATCGGCGCGACGACCTGCTCGGGCAGGCGCCAGCCCAGCTGCTCGGCGATCTCGTAGCCCACCGTCTTCGAGCCCTCGGCGTAGTAGGGCCGGAGGTTCACGTTGACGAAGCCCCAGTCCGCGGTGAGCGGGTCGCCGATGAGCTCGGAGCAGAGGCGGTTCACGTCGTCGTAGTTGCCGTCGACCGCCAGCAGGATGCCTCCGTACGCCGCGGTGGTGAGGACCTTGCCGTCCTCGAGGTTGCTCGGGATCACGACGACCGAGTCCTGGCCGGCGCGCGCCGCCGCGGCGGCGACGGCGTTGGCCAGGTTGCCGGTCGAGGCGCACGCGATCGTGCCGAGGCCGAGACGGCGCGCGGCGCTCTGCGCCACGGCGACCACGCGGTCCTTGAAGGAGTGCGTCGGGTTGCCGCTGTCGTCCTTCACCCAGAGCGTGCCGGTCATCCCGAGCGCAGCGGCGAGGTTGTCGGCGCGCACGAGACGGGTGAGACCGGGGTTGAGGTTGCGCTCGTCGCCGGCGTACGCCGCCACCGGCAGCAGGCAGGAGTAGCGCCACATGTTCTGCGGACCGGACTCGATGAGCTCGCGGGTCACTCCGGAGTGGTCGTAGCCGACCTCGAGCGGTCCGAAGCACTCGATGCACGCGTACGCCGCACCGAGGGCGTAGGAGGCGCCGCACTCGCGGCAGACGAGACCGGTCGCGGGGCCGAAGTCGGGGGTCCCCGGCTTCTCCTCGAGCGAGGAGGCGGGGGCGTCGAACGAGGTGGACATGCTGGAGAGGCCTTTCTCCTCATCTTCCCGGCGGTCGGTCGACCACCGGACGGAGTTGGCACCTTCTCGCTGCCGGCCTCGCGCGACGTGTCACGTCGGTCGAGCGTGCTGCGATGGTTGCCGGGGCTTCACCGGGCCGTGTCCCTCTGCCCCTCTGGATGAGATGTGCAGTTGTGCCGGGCCCGCGGGCCTCGACCTCAGGGTAGGCCGCGCGCGACCGTCCTGCGTGGGCGAGACTGTACGGGAGTCCCGAGGCCTGGGACGCCTGGGGTCCGGATGGTGAGACATCCGGCCGACGACGGGAGTGCGGGTGCAGCCCGAGGCGGAGTCCTGGTTCGCCGCGCGGACGAGCTCGGTCACCGACTGGTCGCGCGACCGGCTCCTCGAGCACAAGGGCGCGACCCGGGTGAGCGTCGTCCTCCCCGCGCTCGACGAGGAGTCGACGGTCGGCCGCATCGTCGCGTCGGTGCGCGCCTCGCTCGGCGAGGGCGTGCCGGAGGCCCGGCGCCTCGTCGACGAGCTCGTCGTCGTCGACTCCGGCTCCACGGACCGCACGGCCGAGGTCGCGCGCGCCGCCGGCGCCCGCGTCGTCGCACGCGAGGACGTCCTGCCCGACCTCCCGGTGGTGCCCGGCAAGGGCGAAGCGATGTGGCGCGGGCTCGCCGCGACCGAGGGCGACGTCGTCGTCTTCATCGACGCCGACCTGCAGTCGTTCACACCGTCCTACGTCACCGGGCTGCTCGGTCCGCTCCTCACCGACCCGAGCGTGCAGCTGGTGAAGGCGGTCTACGAGCGCCCGCTCGTCGAGGGCTCCACCGTCGTCAGCGCGGGCGGCGGCCGGGTCACCGAGCTCGTCGCGCGACCGCTGCTCAACCTGCTCTGGCCCGACCTCGCCGGTCTCGTGCAGCCGCTCGCCGGCGAGTACGCCGCTCGCCGCACGCTGCTCGAGTCGCTGCCCTTCCCCTGCGGGTACGGCGTCGAGATCGCGCTGCTCGTCGACACCTACGACGCCCACGGCCTCGACGCGATCGCCCAGGTCGACCTCGGCGTACGCGTGCACCGCCACCACGACGAGCCCCGTCTCGGCCGGATGTCGGCGGAGATCCTGCGCACGGCGCTCGACCGGCTCTCCCGCCGCGGCGACCTCACGAGCGCGAGCGCGCTCGGGACGACGCTGACCCAGTTCGACCGCGACTCGCGCGGCTTCTCGATCCGCAGCCACGACGTCGCCGCCCTGGAGCGACCGCCGTTGGCGACGTTGGCCGGCGCGCGGACCCGCTGAGCTGCCGAGCCGCTGACCCGCATCGTGCGCCCCGTCCACCGCGTCCGCCAGGTCGTCAACGCGATCAACCTCGCGACGCTCGCCGGCCTCGGTCTCGCCAAGGCGCAGCATGGAACGCTCGAGAGCGGGCCCGAGGGGCTGGTGATCGCGCGGGGGACGCGCGGCCGGGTGCCGGTCGCGTCGGCCTACACGATCGGGAACGTGATCGTGGTGCGCGAAGGTGTCGAGCTCACCGACGAGCTGCTCGCGCACGAGGCCGCGCATGCCACGCAGTGGGCGTGCTGCGTCGTGCTCTTCCTGCCGCTGTACGTCGGCGCGATGGCCTGGTCGTGGGTGCGGACCGGCGACCACTGGAGCCGCAACGTCTTCGAGCAGCGGGCCGGTCTCGCGCGCGGCGGATACGTCGAGAACCCCACGCGCAGAAGGCGTCAGGCCGGGTAGTCCTTGCCGATCACGATCACCATGCGCTGCTTGGGCATGCCGGGGAGCGGGAGGTCGACGCGTCCCTCGGCCGCGGGCAGGTCCTTGATGATCGTCCCGCGCGCGTTGACGTGGCCGTTGAGGAAGATCGTGGTCGCGCTGATGCCGCCCTTGGTCCAGTTGCCGACCGACGTGACCTTCCAGCCCAGGCGCTCGAGCTTCGCGGCGACCTCCTTCGCGAGCCCCGGGCGGTTCGTCGCGTTGAGCACGACGACCGGCACGCTGCGGTCGATGCTCGTCACCGGCGCCGCGCTCGACGTCGGCGACGAGACCGCACTCGGCGTGCTGCTCTGGCTCGGCTTCGGCGACGCCGACGGCGAGGTGCTCGGGGAGGACGACGGCGACGCCGCAGAGCTCGACGGCTGCGGCGAGCCGGCCGACGGGGACGACGACGCGACGGGCGCCGGTGCGGACGAGGAGTCGGCACGCTCGGACTGCAGGTGCAGCCACGCGGCGGCGAGGGCGAGGGCGGACACCACCGCGAGGGCGAGCGGGATGATCGCGCGGCCGGGTGCGGACGGCCCTCCGGTCATCGCGGCCTTGGCACCGGTGGGCGCCTCGGCCTTGCGCGCCTCCTCCTCCGCCTTGCGGCGCGCGAGGCGGCCGCCGGCCGCCGGGGCGGGCAGCACGTCGGTGGCGTTGTAGGAGTGGTCGTCCTCGGGGTACGGGTACGCGATCGCCGGGGGCTGCTCGGAGAGCGGTACGTCGAGGTCGCCGTCGGCAGAGGGACCGCCGGGGAGGCCCGGCTGGTCGGGCTGGTCGGTGCCCGCCATGCCGTCCTCGCCGGAGTAGGTCGTCATGCTTCCCCCCGCCCGCGGGACCGGCCCGCGGGCAGCGTCAGAGGTCGATGCCCAGACGGCGGGCCGAGCGGGCCCGCTGACGCGCGGCGCGCATCCGGCGCAGCCGCTTGACGAGCATCGGGTCGGCCTCGAGCGCGGCCGGGTTGTCGATGAGGGCGTTGAGCACCTGGTAGTAGCGGGTCGCGCTCATGTCGAACAGCTCGCGGATGGCCTGCTCCTTGGCGCCGGCGTACTTCCACCACTGCCGCTCGAACTCGAGGATCTCGCGGTCGCGCTGGGACAGGCGGTCACCGGACGGCATCGGATCGACTGCGCGCACGGCGTCCATCAAGCAGGTCCTCTCTCGGCCACGGCACGCGTCGGGCGCGCCGTTCGACCACGCCCTCGACGGGCGCGTGGGGCCACTCTACGGGTCGAATCCCATGCATGTCATTCACCCCCGAGGTGAACCTCGGGAGCCGTCTCCCCCGACCCGGGAGCCGGGTCCCGTCGCAGGTCAGAGGGGGTTCGAGCGGTCGAGCGGGCCGCGTCGGACCCGGACACGCGCCGTGGCGCGCCCCGTCGGACCGGCTGCTCGGCGTCATGGCCGCAGGACGTAGACCTTGCGCAGCGTCTCGTGGATGGTCCAGGTCGTCCGGGAGCCGGCGCTCAGCAGGCCGATGTCGCCCGGGCCCACCTCGAGGACCGGCCCGTCCGCCACGGCGATGGTGGCCCGGCCCGACAGGACCACGAAGACCTCGTCGGCCTCGACGTCGCGGCTGCCGCCGACGCCGTGCTGCCACACACCCACCTCGAGGTCGGGCGCCTCGTGCAGCGGGAGCACCCGCACCTCCGCGGGGTCGCCGAGGAGCTGCTCGGCGTCGAGCGTGACAACCTCGAGCTCGGCGTCGTCGAGGGCGGCGGCACGGACCACGCGGGGGACGTCGGTGAACATGCCCCGAGGCTAGCCGGGACGGGTCCCGGGCCCTGTGCAGAGGACCTGCGACGAGGGCCGTTCGCACCCGTACGGCACCCTCGTGGTCCGAGCGGGTGACCCCGCTGCAGACCCGCCCCGCGAGAGCCCGATCACAGGGGTGTCAGGCCCGCGCGGTCGACCTCGCCCCTCGCCGGGCACCCGGTCCCGCGCCACTGCCACGTCCCCGCGCAGACCCTCCTGACAGCCCTCTCTCGACCGCCAGACGTCCTTGTGCTGCAAGGGATCCCGGCGTCCAACCTCTCCCCCTGCTCACAGGTCGCTCAGGGAGCCCCCGCACCGTTACGGACCGACCTCCGCCATGGCCGAAGACCTCTGTGAAGCACCACCGAGGAGGGACCATGAGGATCGACAGGAACACGCTGAGGACGGTCGTGCCGCCGGTGCTCGCGCTGGGTCTCGTCGCGCTCGTGACCCACCCCGTGGACGCCGTCCAGCTCGACCGCCCGACCGCGGCGCCCGCCACAGCGGTCGCCCCCACCGGGGTCGCCTTCGAGCAGACCGTCCACGTCGCCGACGGCCGGCTGCGCACCGCCGTCCTGGTCGGCACCGCCCAGGCGGGTGGCCGCGCCACCGTCCTCGGCGCGCCGGCCTGCGCCGTCGACCTCAAGCCCGGGCTGGTCGGGCACCTCGACTGCGCCTACGCCGGCCGCGGCCCGGTCACCGTCGTCGTCCTGCTCGCCGACGGCCGTCGTACCACGCACACGGCGCTCCCGGCCGCCTCCTGATCCAGCAGGCCCCCTGATCCCCGTCACCCACCTGGGCGAGTGACGCTGCGTGCCCACGCGTTCGGGCGAACAAGACCGCCCTCCGCGCCGACGAAGCACCTGCATCGACGTCGGCCCGCGGCGTCAGCACCAGGTCCTGGGGGTGTCATGGGGGCGGAGAACGCCGTCGTCGCGCGACGTACGGTGCTGGCCGGCACGGCCGCGGTGGCGGGGGCCGCCGCGCTCGGGGTCGCAGCCGCAGCACCGGCCGAGGCCGCGACCGCCGCCGTCGTCAAGAAGGTGGTGCTGTACCAGGTCGTCCGGTACCGCTACAACGCGACGAGCCACGTCACGACCGTCCTGTCGTACAAGAAGGTCGCGGTCGTCGCGCGCTTCGTCGGCTCGAAGGTCTACCTCAAGAACTCCAAGGGAGTCTGGATCCAGGTCCCGTACGTCTGGAGCAGGGCCAAGGCCGGCCTCTGGTACTCCCGCTACCTCCAGATCCAGATCGCTGCCGCCGCGGCGCGAGCGAAGCTGGCCGCCAACCCGACCTCGGGCATCAAGGTCATCACGCCTGCCGTGTTCAGCACGGCCTCGACGTACAAGACCAACGACTGGGCGCGGCACCTGCTCAGCCGCGCCGGCTACGGCGCGACGCCCGCCGACCTCGCGTCGGTCCGCGCCCTCGGCTACGCCGGATGGCTCGAGCAGCAGCTGGTGCCCAGCACCATCAACGACGCCGCGTGCGACGCGATCCTCAAGCGCCTCCCCGACCAGTCCCTGCCGATCTGGCGCGTGAAGCACGGCATCGAGACCGACGCGATCAACGGCTGGGAGCAGTTCAACTCCGTCCTGCAGGACCTCACCGTGCGCGCGTTGTGGAGCAAGCGCCAGCTCCTCACGGTGATGGAGGACTTCTGGGGCAACCACTTCAACGTCACGATCTACCACGACAACACGGCCGAATCGCGTGCCCACTACGCGTGGACGATCCGCACCCGTGCGTTCGGGAAGTTCACCGACCTGCTCCGTGCGATCACCAAGCACCCGGCGATGCTCACCTACCTGAACAACCGCGAGTCCGACGCGATCCACCCCAACGAGAACCAGGGTCGTGAGCTGCTCGAGCTGCACACGGTCGGCGTGGACGCCGGGTACGGCGAGGCCGGCGTGCTCGACGCGGCGCGCATCCTCACCGGGATCGGCGTCGACAGCGACTCGGGCGAGTACGCCTTCCAGCCCTGGAACCACTGGGTCGGCGCGGTGAAGGTGCTCGGCTTCACCCACGCCAACTCGACCGACGTCGGCGGCGAGGCCGTGACCGACGCGCTCATCACCTACCTTGCGCACCACCCCGCGACGGCCCGCCGCATCTGCCGCAAGCTCGCGACCCGGTTCGTCTCGGACACGCCTTCCGACGCGCTCGTGGCGATGCTCGCCAACGTCTACCTCACCAACGACACCAACATCGCGATGGTGCTGCGTGCGCTGTTCTCGTCGGCGGAGTTCGCAGCGTCGATCGGCAACAAGGTCGCGCGACCGTACGAGGCGATCATCTCGACCGCCCGCCTCATGCAGATCCAGCCGGCCACCGACAACCTCGACGCGCCGCTGCAGCTGGTGTCGATGGCCGACGATGCGGGCCACAACCCGTTCGGCCAGCCGTTCCCCACCGGCCAGGCGGACACCGCCGACGCCTGGGAGTCGACCGCCACCACCCTCGTGCGCTGGAACAACACCATCTCGGTGGTGTCGAACTGGTACCCGAACGACGTCGTCCGACCACCGCTGCTCACCGTCGCCGTCGGGGCGACGCTGCCGGCGACGCACGGCCAGCTCGTCGACCTCGTGGCCACCAACCTGTTCGGACGCGTCCTCGCCCCCGAGCACAAGACCGCGGTGCTCGCCTTCCTCGGCGCTGCCGACACCAAGCCGGTGTCGTCGAACTCCGCCGCGGTGTCCTACGGCCTGAACTCGTTCGTGTCCGTCCTGCTCGACTCGCCGTACCTGAGCCTGAGGTGACGACATGACCGAGACCACCTACCGCGCGGAGTGCTGCGAGGACGCGGCCCGCGCATCCACGATGAGCCGGCGCACGCTGCTCAAGGCCGTCGGCGTCGGGACGGTCGCGATCGCCGCCGGCCCCGGCATCGGGATGCAGGCGGCGTTCGCCGCCGACCCTGGGTGGTCCGGCGACACCCTCGTCGTGCTGTCGCTGCGCGGCGGCTTCGACGGCCTGTCGGCGGTCGCGCCCATCGGCGACCCGAACCTCACCACCTGGCGCCCGTCGATCGCCGTGCCGCAGGCCTCGGCGTTCCAGCTCGACACGCTGTTCGGCATGCACCCGGCGCTCTCGGCCCTGCAGCCGCTGTGGAACAACGGCAAGCTGGCGTTCGCGCACGCCGCAGGCATGGCCGCACCCAACCGCTCGCACTTCTCCGCGATGGACGAGATCGAGCGCGCGGCCCCGGGGACGAGCGCGCGCACCGGCTGGCTGGATCGCACGCTCGGCCTGCACGCGCTCGGCGGCCCGTTCAGCGCCGTGCAGATGGGGTCGAACTCGATCCCCGAGGCGTTCGCCGGCCCGATCCCGGTGCTGGGCATGGACTCTATCTCGAGCTTCAAGCTCTCCGGCACCAGCAACGCCAGCCAGCGCACCAGCTGGACGAACGCGCTGACGGCGCTGCACTCCGCAGCACCGCCCGGCCTGCAGGACTCCGCGACCGGCACGCTCGGCGCGCTCGGCACGGCCGCCACGCTGTCGGCGACGACGTACACGCCCGCGAACGGCGCGTCGTACCCCAACACCGGCCTGGGCCGGTCGCTCAAGAACACGGCACAGCTCATCAAGGCCGGCGTCGGCCTGCGGGTGCTGACGATCGACCTCGGCGACTGGGACATGCACGCCGACCTCGGACGCGTCGACGGCGGCTGGATGCGCGACAAGCTCGTCGACCTCGGCGGCTCGCTCGCGGCCTTTGCCACCGACCTCGGCAGCTTCCTCGACACGACGACGCTCGTGACCCTCAGCGAGTTCGGACGCCGCGTCGAGGAGAACCAGTCCGGCGGTGTCGACCACGGCTGGGGCAACGTGATGTTCGTGCTCGGCGGCCACGTGGTGAAGGGCGTGCACGTCGCGATGCCGGCGTCGGGCAACCTGCTCGACGACGCCAACATGACCGACGGCGACCTGACGGCCACCACCGACTACCGCGCGGTCCTCGCCGACATCCTCGTCAACCGCACCGGTGCGAGCACCGACCAGGTGAAGTCGGTCTTCCCCGGCTACAACGGCACGACGCTGGGCATCACCACCGCCTGACGCCGCGACGATCGCCCCAGTCGATCGCGTCAGATCGGCACCTGGCGCTCGCCTGCACCCGTGGGGCCACAGAGCGAGGGCCGGACGTGAACCGGCGGCCACGCGATGCAGATCGGCACATCGGCTCGCTACCGCTGAGCGATACTCACCCCATGTCCGACGGGGTGAACACGCTGAGCCTGGTCGTGCGCGTGAGCCAAGGGGTGCCAACGACGGGCTGGCCCG
>WBZP01001097.1_pt1 | contig 34568 bp, 28 predicted proteins | sample 5204301 | NCBI WGS metagenome assembly WBZP01 (sample SAMN12412401, study PRJNA552823) | activated sludge metagenome | isolation source: activated sludge from nitrification reactor of wastewater treatment plant... | place: USA: Pennsylvania | collected 2017 | reverse complement strand
CGAAATCGTGGAACTCTTCGCCGTAGGTCGCTTTCAGCCAGGCCTGGATGCCGAACGCCTGATTCCAGGCAATTCCCTCGAAGAAGGGATAGACGAAGCCGACGATGAGGAAGGTCGCGGCAAGCTGGGGATAGAATCTGGCGCGCTCGGCGATGCCGCCCGAGACAATGGCCGGAATGGCCGCCGCAAAGGTGAGCAGGAAGAAGAACTTGGTCAGCTCGAAGCCGTTCTTCTGCATCAGCGTCTCGGCGCCGGAAAAGAAGTTGACGCCGTAGGCGACGCTGTAGCCGATGAAGAAGTAGGCGATCGTCGATACAGCGAAGTCGGTCAGGATCTTGACCAGTGCATTGACCTGACTCTTCTTGCGCACCGTACCCAGCTCCAGGAAAGCAAAGCCGGAATGCATGGCGAGCACCATGATGCCACCAAGCAGAATGAAAAGTACGTCACTTCCCGATTTGAGCGCTTCCATGCTTCCTCCTGTATTCAGTCTGCCCGAATAAAGCAATCTCCGTTCCATGTGCAGCAAGCCCCATCGGTCGCCGATTCTGCTCCCTGACCGGTCGCCGGATGCACTGCTGCGGGGCACAGCCAGGCACGTGAGCACCAAGACGAGGCGTGACGCACCAGAGACGCTTCCTGCGTCACTCATTTTGGTGCCGCCGCGGGCGGCAACAACACCCACATCTGGCCCTGCTGTTTCATGCGCCCGGCCTGTTGGCCGGCCTGCGCGCCAAAACCCCAGAAGAGGTCGGCGCGCACGACACCGCGGATCGCCCCACCAGTATCCTGCGCCATCACCAGGCGACGCAGCGGCGTCGACGACTCGGGCAGCGTCGTCGCCAGAAAGACCGGCGCTCCCAGGGGCACATAGCGTGTATCGACGGCGATGCTGCGTTCGGCGCTGAGGGGCACACCCAGTGCGCCCTGCGGCCCATCGGCTTCACTGCCCTTGATCGGCTGCTCACGGAAAAAGACGTAACTGGGGTTGGCGTTGAGCAATTCGTCAAGCCGGCCCGGGCGGGAGCGCGCCCATTGTTTGATTCCCTGCATCGTCGCCTGCTCGACGGTCAGTTCGCCACGCTCGACGAGCAGACGGCCGATCGATTGGTAGGGGTGCCCATTCTGGTCGGCGTAGGCCAGGCGCGTCATGCTTCCATCTGTCAGCCTGACGCGTCCGGAGCCCTGCACTTGAAGGAAGAACAGCTCGACGGCGTCGTCGACCCAGAGCAAGACACGGTCGGCGTAGTCACCTTCCCGGCCGACGATCTCGCTGCGCGAATAGTACGGCACGACCTTGTTCCCTTGCAGGCGACCGCGTAGCCGCAAGTGCCTGACTTCCGGCAGCACACTGCCGAGGTCGATCGTCAGCAGGTCGGCGGGCACGCCGAGCACAGGCTGCAGGTAAGGTTTGCCGCGCGTCCGCGCGCCGCGCAGGAGCGGCTCGTAATAGCCGGTGATCAGGCCGTTCGTCGTACCTTCGGGATTGTGCAGCCGCCAGGGCTGCAAGCGGGTTTCGAAGAACTGGCGGATGGCAGGCGTCGATGGTCCGGCCAGGCCCTTCGCCTGCTCGCAGACCGACTTCCATTGCGGCCACTGCGGACGCGCGGCCAGCGCCCGACACGAGTGCAAGAAGGCCGGCCAGGCGGCGGCAAGTTCGTCTTCCTGCCAACCGGGCAAGTCGCTCCATTTGGCCAGCTGCAGCGCCTTGGCCGTCGGCTGGCCGGCCGTCGTTGCGGCGCCGGGCGCCGGGGCGGCCGAGCACACCGGGCAGGCCGGACAGACCGGACAGGCCGCCGCTTCTCCCGGCGGCCTTGTGGTCGGTCCGCCGCAGGCGGCGAGCAGGGCAACGAGAAACAGGGTGACGACCCTGAGGATATGTCGCGATTGGCTTTTTTCCATGCTTTGACTACAGTGTCGGGTTTTTCCAGGCGCGGAGTATACCCGTCCGATGAACGACCCCCTGCGGCAACTTCTGGGCTTTCTCGCCCGTGCTGAACAGTTTCTCGATCGCCTCGAGCCGCTGCTGCCCCCCGTCTCGCCGTTGCCCGACTGGCAGGCGGCACACGCTTTCCGCTGGCGCAAGAGCCGGGGCGCCGGTTACCTGCAGGCGATCAAGCGCCCGCCGGCGATCCGCCTCGCCGACCTGCACGACATCGATGAGCAGAAACGGCGCCTCGACGCCAATACCCGCCAGTTCGTCGCCGGCCATCCGGCAAACAACGTGCTGCTCACCGGCGCGCGCGGATCGGGCAAGTCGTCGCTGGTCAAAGCACTGCTCAACGAATACGCAGCCCGGGGCCTGCGCCTGATCGAGGTCGAAAAGGCCGAGCTGGTCGATTTGCCGGACATCGTCGAGTTGCTCGACGGACGTGACGAGCGTTTCATCATTTTCTGCGACGATCTTTCCTTCGAGCCCGGCGACGCCCGCTATAAAGCGCTGAAGGTGGTCCTCGACGGATCGCTTGCTGCGGCTCCGGACAACGTGCTGATTTACGCCACGTCGAACCGCCGCCACCTGATGCCAGAATACTTCTGTGAGAACCTCGAAAACACGCGCCTCGGCGAGGAGATTCATCCGGGTGAAACGACCGAGGAAAAGATCTCGCTTTCCGAGCGTTTCGGACTCTGGCTCTCGTTTTATCCGTTTGATCAGGATGCTTATCTCAATATCGTCAGGCACTGGCTGCAGACCCTTGGCTGCCACGCCGATGAGGTGCGCGCGGCCGAGCGCGATGCCTTGAATTGGGCGATCGAGCGGGGTTCGCGCAGCGGGCGGGTCGCCTGGCAGTTTGCCAGGGACTGGGCCGGCCGGCGCAACGCCGGACTCGACGAGCGGCCGCAGCAACGCCGGAAACAGGCAGCGTCCGCCGCCTCCGCGGCAGGCAAACGCCGCCGGGCGGCCACCTGATGGCAGCAAGGCGCCAGGCGCGGCGACCGATCTGCCGGCAGCAGGCAGAGAGGCGGTGAGCCGCATCGTCGAGGTATCGGCGGCCGTGCTGCTGCGCCGTGGCGGCAGGCAGTTCCTGCTCGCGCAGCGCCCGCGCGGCAAGGTCTATGCGGGGTACTGGGAGTTCCCGGGTGGCAAGGTCGAAGCCGGTGAAACTGCCTACCAGGCACTGGTCCGCGAATTGCACGAAGAGCTCGGCGTCGTTGTCGAGCAGGCCTGGCCATGGCTGTGCCGCGAATTCACCTATCCACACGCCAGCGTACGCCTGCGCTTTTTTCGCATCGATACGTGGCACGGCGCAATTGCCCCGCTCGAACATAGCGCGCTTGCCTGGCTGACCGTCGGTGAAGCGCCGCAGGTTGAGCCCATCCTGCCGGCAAACGGGCCGATTCTGCAGGCGCTGGCGCTGCCGCCGGTCTACGCGCTGACCAACGCCGAGGAAAACGGCGTTCCCGCCGAACTGGCACGCCTGGAACGTGCGCTCGCTGGCGGCCTGCAGTTGATTCAGGTACGCGACAAGACGCTGCCGCCAACGCTACGCCGGCACCTGGCCGAGGCGGTGACGGCACGCGCAGAACACTACGCGAACGTCCGCGTGCTGATCAATGACGACCCTGAACTGGCGCTGACCGTCGGGGCAGACGGACTTCATCTCTCGTCACGGCTTCTCTGGCAGCTGCGCGAACGACCGGCGTGCGCGCTCGTCGCCGCGTCCTGCCACACAGCGGCGGATCTGTCGCGCGCCGCCGAACTCGAACTCGATTTCGTCGTCCTCGGACCGGTGCTGCCGACGGCCAGCCACCCAGCCGCCGGCGGCATCGGCTGGCTGGAGTTTGCCCGCCTCGCCGGGCGCTCGCCGCTCCCGGTTTACGCACTGGGCGGGCTGTCCCCGGCCATGCTCGACAGCGCACGCGAGCACGGAGCGCACGGCATAGGCGCCTTGCGCGGCTGGGCGCCGGCGTAGCAAGCGGCAGGCGGACGCCGGCCCGACACCGGCCGGCGCTTGCCCTTGCGTGGTTTCCTGTCCGCCAGGCATTGCATTTATATGAAGCGCTTTGCCTATTGCGTAACGGCGCAAGGGAGCCTCTGGCGAAGCATCGCCGGCGTCCCGCGTGTCCGCCGGGTGCGCCAACGGCCGCTCAGCAGAAGAGGATCGCGCGCGTCGCCCCTTGACGCCAAGCCGCCCGCGCTTACAATCCCGCAGGAACCGCCCCGGCGCCTCAGTCCAGCGCGTTTTGTCTGCTGCCGGAACATCGGCTATTGGACCCGGCACGTTCGGCGCAGCCAATGAACGCCTCTTGCGTCTACGGAAGAAGAATGAGAAAAGAGCCCCGTTTCAGTATCGCAGTTCTCGCCGGCGACGGTGTTGGCCCGGAAGTTGTCGCTGCCTGCCTCGAAGTGCTCGACGCATTGCACGAGCGCCTCGGCGGCATCACGCTCGACTACCGTCACATCGAGGGTGGCGCCGCGCATTACCAGAAAACCGGCACGGCTCTTGCGGCGGAAAGCATGGAGCAATGTCGCCAAGCCGATGCGGTCCTTTTCGGTGCCATCGGCTTGCCGGAGGTCCGTTACGCGGACGGAACGGAAATCTCGACGCAGTTCGACTTGCGCTTCGAGCTTGACCTCTATGCCGGGCTGCGTCCGATACGCAGTTATCCCCTCTTGCCGCGCGTGCTCGCTGACCCGCGGGGTGCCCAGATCGATCTCGTCATCGTACGCGAACAGACCGAGGGACTCCTGTATTCGCGCGGCCGCGGCACCGTCGAGGACGACAGAATTGCGCACGAAACCATGATGATCTCTCGCGACGGCAGCCGCAGGATCTCCGAGTTTGCTTTCCGCGTCGCCGAGCGGCGCGCCAAGAGCAAGCGGCGAGCCGCCGCGGTCACGTGTGTCGACAAGGCAAACGTATTGTCGTCCATGGCTTTTTTTCGACGGATATTCAATGAAGTGGCGGCAGCGCACGCGCAGGTGAAGGCGGACTGCGCTTATGTCGATGCGACGGCGATGAAATTGGTCAGGGCGCCCTGGACTTTCGATGTGCTGCTGACCGAGAATGCCTTCGGCGGCATCCTTTCCGACCTTGCGGCCGGCCTCGTCGGCAGCCTTGGCCTGGTGCCGTCGGCCGATATCGGCGACAAGCACGCCGTCTTTCAGCCAGCCCACGGCAGCGCACCCGATATCGCCGGGAAGGGAATCGCCAATCCGGTCGGGCAGATTCTTTCTGCCGCGCTGATGCTCGACTGGCTCGCCGACCGCCACGGCGAGCCCCGCCTGGCGCATGGCGCGCGCATCATCGAACGTGCCGTCGAGCGCGCCCTGGGCGTCATCTGCCCAATCGAGTTTGGCGGCAAGGACGGTACGTCGCAGGTGACCCAGGCAGTGATCAGCCAAATCCGCAAGGACTGAGCGTTGCCGGGGATTCTGCCTCACTGAAAACACCCACGATACCATCAAGGATCTTGTTCATGACATCCCTGACCACACCGACCCCGACCAGCAGCCTGTTACCTACCGTCGAGCGCTCCACCGGCGAAGCCCCGCGCTTCTCGGTGATCTGGCTACACGGTCTGGGTGCCGACGGTCACGATTTCGAGCCGATCGTCGAGGAATTCGACCTCGACCGCTTGCCGCCCATCCGTTTTGTTTTTCCACATGCGCCGATGCGCGCGGTGACGATCAATGGCGGTTACGTCATGAGAGCTTGGTATGACGTCGTTTCAGCAGATTTTTCGCCCGGGCGTGAAGAAGCGGACGGTGTGCGGCAGTCAGCCGAGCAGATCGAGGCATTGCTCGCGCGCGAGAACGAACGCGGCATCCCGGCCGAGCGGATTGTGCTGGCCGGATTCTCTCAGGGCGGCGCTGTCGCCTTGCACGCCGGCCTGCGTCATGCGCAACGTCTGGCGGGCATCCTTGCCCTGTCGTGCTACCTGCCGCTGGCCGATACGCTGGCCGACGAAGCGCACACGCGCAACCGCCAGGTGTCCATCTTCATGGCCCACGGGCGCAACGATCCCGTCGTTCCCTACGACTACGGGAAGCGCTCGGCCAAGCAGCTCAAGGCGGCAGGCTACCCGGTCCAGTGGCACGCCTACGGCAGCGAGCATACGGTCTGCCTCGAGGAGCTGAGCGACATCGAGGCGTGGCTGCACAGCACCATCACCTCGGCCGGTTAAGCAGTCCGGCGCTTCGCCCGCCGACACGCGTCGCCACCATGGGCGCCAAGCGCCGGCGGCCTGAAGGCAGGGACAGGCGACCGTTGCCTCTCGACTCGCGGACCGGACTTGGCTACACTTGCACGAAATCCATTTGTTTCGTGGGGAAACCGTCATGCGCCGAGTCGTCTTCAATCAAAAGGGTGGCGTTGGAAAATCGACCATCGCCTGCAACCTGGCCGCCGTCGGCGCCGCACGGGGTCGCAGGACCCTTCTCCTCGACCTCGATTCACAGGCCAACGCCTCCCGCTACCTGCTCGGCAAAGCACTTGCCGAGCAGAGAAAGACCCTCGCCGAGTTCTTCGATGACATCCTCGGCTACCGCCTGTTCCCCGAGGCGCTGGAAGCCTTTGCCGTTCAGACGCAGTTCCCGAATCTCGCCGTCCTGCCGGCCAATGCCCGACTTGACGAGCTGCACGCAAAGCTTGAATCGCGTTACAAGATGTACAAGCTGCGCGAATCGCTCGACAAGTTGCAGGGCTATGACGACATCTTCATCGATACGCCACCGGCACTCAATTTCTTCACCCGATCGGCGCTGATTGCCGCCGATACGTGTCTCATTCCGTTCGATTGCGATGACTTCTCACGGCAGGCGCTGTACGCCTTGCTCGACAGCGTGCGCGAAATCCAGGGCGATCACAACCGAAACCTGCGCATCGAGGGGATCGTCGTAAACCACTATCAGGCGCGGGCCAACCTGCCCGCGCAGTTGGTCGAAGAGCTGCGCAGCGAGGGATTGCCGATACTCGATGCTTTCTTGTCGGCGTCGATCAAGATCCGCGAGTCACACCACCTCGCTACGCCCATGGTCTACCTCGATGCAAAACACAAGCTGAGTCGCGAGTTCACCGCGCTCTACGACCTCCTGATGCGATAGACTGGCGGCGACACCCGCTGGCTCGGCGAGCAGCGCTGCACGCCGAAAGGATCGGAAATACAATTGCAGAAGCCGCTGTCGGCATGCGGACGATCAAAGGCTTGGCCGCGCCAAGAGAGCATTCGCACGGGAGACTAGACGAGCGCACGGGTTTCTGGCAGGATACGTGGAGACCAACACGTAACGGCTTGCGGAGGATCGACGATGGATGTCATGAGTACGGAAGATTGGGTGCACTGCGGTCGCCAGTTCAGCGCCGCGGAGATTGCTGATCTCTGTGCGACGGTTGCGTGGTTGCCGGGATTGCGGCGCCAGGAGTTGGCGGCAACGCTTTGCGAACACCTGGGTTGGTTCACGATGACGGGAACACCCAAGATCAATGCTTGTCTGGATCTCCTGGAACGTTTGCACTCCGCCGGGTTGCTGGCGTTGCCGGCCGTGCGGCAATCGGCGCCACGCCGTTCGAAGGCACCAGCGGCAGTCGTCGAGCCGATGGTCGAGGAGTCCCCCGTGCACTGTGCGCTGTCGGCCATCGCCCCGGTCCGCCTGGAAGTGATTCGCGACGCCGCCTTGGTGAGGGAGTGGGATGCGCTGGTTGCGCGCTGGCACCCGCTGGGTTTCCAGGGCGCCTTTGGCTACCGGCTGCGCTACTTCATCACGGCGGGCGACCGGCGGCTCGGCTGCCTGCTGCTGGCCGGAGCGGCGCGGGCGGTCGCCGTGCGCGACCGCTGGATCGGCTGGACGACGCAGGCCCGCCGCGAGAACGTCGCGCTGGTGGTGAACAACAGCCGCTTCCTGATCTTTCCCTACGTCCGGGTACCACATCTGGCCAGCCATGTCCTGGGACAACTCGCGCGCCGCACAAGCGCGGACTGGCTCGAGCACTGGGGCTTCGAGCCCGTGCTGCTGGAAACCTTCGTCGACCCGCGTCACCATGCCGGTACGTGTTATCGCGCCGCCGGTTGGCAGCTGCTCGGGCAGACCAGCGGGCGGGGGCTGGCTCGCCCCGGCCTGTCGTATCAAAGCACGCCCCGCCAAGTGTGGGTCAAGCCGCTCTGCGCCGATAGTCGCGACCGACTGTCCGCCGTGACCGGCAGCACCCGGCCATGAGCAAACCCTGGCATCGCCCGACAACACGGCGCCGCGCGCAATCGAGCAGGTGCTTGTCGGTCTGCGCAAGCGGCTGATCCGCGGCAAGCGCGTTTGCCCTGACGCCCTGACTTCCCGAAACGTCAAGAAACCTGGTCTGTGCTATGATTCGACGCCTGTCGAGCAATACCGGCCGTCATCGATGGCTACCGGCACAGCCGGTGCATTGGCTGCTGCCCGCCGCCTGGCGCCGCGCTTTGGCCGAAGCGCGGTAGCGATGGCACGCAGGGCGGCACGTTGGTGTGCCCGCTCGGTTCATCTGCAAGCCAGTGCGGCCCGCTGGCTTTTTTCATTTTCTTGAGGTCGCAACATGCCGGTCGTTTCCCTGCCTGACGGTTCCCGGAGAGAGTTTGCCCAACCCGTCACCGTCGCCGAGATTGCCCAAAGCATCGGTGCCGGACTGGCAAGGGCGGCGCTTGCCGGCAAGGTTGACGGGCGTCTGGTCGACACCTCGTACTGCATCGCGAGCGATGCCAATCTGGCGATCGTCACGGATCGGGATGCGGAGGGTCTGGCGATCATCCGGCACTCGACGGCGCACTTGATGGCTTATGCCGTGAAGGAGCTTTTTCCGGCAGCGCAGGTGACCATCGGACCAGTGATCGAAAACGGCTTCTACTACGACTTCGCCTACTCGCGTCCGTTTACACTCGATGACCTGGCGGCGATCGAGCAGCGGATGAACGAACTTGCTCGCCGCGATTTTCCGGTGCAGCGCGAGGTGTGGTCGCGCGACGAGGCAATCGCCTTCTTTGACTCCATCGGCGAGCGCTACAAGGCTGAACTGATCCGCGCCATCCCGTCTGGCGAGGTGGTGTCGCTATATCGGGAGGGCGATTTCGTCGATCTCTGCCGCGGACCGCATGTACCGTCTACCGGCAAGCTGAAGGTCTTCAGGCTGATGAAGGTCGCCGGCGCATACTGGCGCGGCGATCATCGCAACGAACAACTGCAGCGCATCTACGGCACAGCCTGGACGAAAAAGGAAGACCAGGACGCCTACCTGCACATGCTCGAAGAAGCGGAAAAGAGAGACCACCGCAAGCTCGGCCGGCAGCTCGATCTGTTTCACTTGCAGGATGAGGCGCCGGGGATGGTCTTCTGGCATCCGAAGGGATGGACGATCTGGCAGGAAGTCGAGCAGTACCTGCGGCGCGTCCTCGCGGCGCACGGCTACCTCGAGGTGAAGACGCCGATGATCATGGATCGTCAACTCTGGGAACGCTCGGGGCATTGGCAGAACTACGCCGAACACATGTTTACGACGGCGGCCGAGAATCGTGACTACGCGATCAAACCGATGAATTGCCCCGGCCACATCCAGATCTTCAATCAGGGTCTGCGCAGCTATCGCGACCTGCCAATGCGTCTGGCCGAGTTCGGCTCGTGTCACCGCAACGAACCGTCCGGTGCCCTGCACGGCGTGATGCGCGTGCGCGCTTTCGTTCAGGATGACGCGCACATTTTTTGTACGGAAGCGCAGGTCCTGCCCGAAACCGCCGCCTTTATCGACCTGTTGCAACAGATCTATGCCGATTTCGGGTTCACCGACATTCTCGTCAAGCTGTCTACCCGTCCCGACAAGCGCATCGGTTCCGACGAGGTCTGGGACAGAGCAGAGGTGGCGTTGGCGCAGGCACTCGATGCCAAGGGCCTGAGCTACGACCTGCAACCCGGGGAAGGGGCTTTCTACGGGCCGAAGATCGAGTTTTCTCTCAAGGACTGCCTCGGGCGCGTTTGGCAGTGCGGTACGCTGCAGCTCGATTTTGCCCTGCCTGAACGGCTTGCCGCACATTACATCGCCGAGAACAACGAGCGACAGGTGCCGGTGATGCTGCACCGGGCGATTCTTGGTTCGCTCGAACGGTTTATCGGCATCCTCATCGAGCACTATGCCGGCGCCATGCCCTTGTGGCTTGCGCCGCAGCAGGCGATCGTGCTCAATATTTCGGAAAAGCAGGCCGCCTACGCCGAGCAGGTGGCAGCGGATCTGCGCCGGTCCGGCCTGCGCGTCGAGACCGATTTGCGCAATGAAAAAATTACCTATAAAATACGAGAGCATAGCTTGGACAAACTGCCCTACCAGATCGTCGTCGGCGACAAGGAAGTGGCAGCCAAGCTGGTTGCCGTGCGTACACGTGGCGGCCGGGACCTTGGTCAGATGTCGATCGAGGCCCTGACCAGGCGACTTCTTGAGGAAGTTGCCCACCGCGGGACGGCCTGACTTTTCTCGAAACAAGGAGCGGAACCATCGCACTGCAAAAGGCGCAACGCGTCAACGAAGAGATCAACGCACCGGAAGTCCGGCTCGTCGGAGTAAACGGCGAACAGTTGGGCGTCATGAGTGTCAGGGCAGCGCTGGCACTGGCTGAGGAAGCCGGGGTCGACCTGGTCGAAATCGCGCCGATGGCGCAGCCCCCGGTCTGCCGCATCGTCGATTTTGGCAAGTTCAAGTATCAGGAGCAGAAGCGTCAGCATGAGCAGAAGCTCAAGCAGAAACAGGTGCAGGTCAAGGAAGTCAAGTTTCGTCCGGGTACGGACGAAAACGACTACCAGATCAAGTTGCGCAACATGACGCGCTTTCTCGAGGAGGAGGACAAGGTCAAGGTGACCTTGCGTTTTCGTGGCCGCGAGATGGCGCATCAGGATATCGGCATGCGGCAGATCGAGCGAATAAAGGCTGACCTGCAGGAAATCGCGCTCGTCGAACAGATGCCGAAAATGGAAGGTCGCCAGATGGTCATGGTCTTGACGCCGAACAAGCGACGATAGCTTGCGGCGCAAGATCACGGCGAAGACAAGTGATGCCGGGTTGCAAGAGTTCCCGTCGGGAAACACCTGGCAGCATGTTTATAAACAGGAGCATACAATGCCCAAGATGAAAACCAAAACAGGCGCCAAGAAGCGCTTCAAGATCAGTCCGAGCGGACGCATAAAGCGCTCCCACGCGTACAAGCGACACATTCTGACCAAGAAGGACACCAAGACGAAGCGCCAGTTGCGCGGCATGACCGCCGTGCATGACGCCGACAAGGCTGTCGTCCGTTCGATGTTGCCCTACGCTTGAGGAGATAAGAGATGCCCCGAGTAAAACGTGGTGTAACCGCCCACGCGCGGCACAAGAAGATTCTTGCCCTGGCCAAGGGGTTCCGCGGCCGGCGCAACAACGTCTATCGCGTCGCCAAGCAGGCGGTAATGAAAGCCGGACAGTACGCGTACCGCGACCGTCGGCAAAGGAAACGCCAGTTCCGCAGCCTGTGGATCGCCCGCATCAATGCCGCGGCCCGCGAATTGGGAATGAAATACAGCACCTTCATGAACGGCTTGAAGAAGGCCCAGATCGAAGTCGACCGCAAGGTGTTGGCCGACCTGGCGGTGTTCGACAAACCGGCATTCGCTGCCCTCGCTGAACAGGCGAGAAACCAGCTCGCATCCTGAAGGCAACGGGGGGCTTGCCAAGGAGGCGCAAGCCTCCTTTTTTCAGTAAACCATGCACAATCTCGAGCAAATCATTCAGGCCGCGACGGACGCCTTTGCGGCGACCGACGACCACGCCGCACTCGAACAGATCAAGGCCGCCTACCTCGGGAAAAGTGGTCGGATTACCGGGTTGCTGAAGGGTCTGGTCCAACTGCCACCTGATCAGCGGAAGGCTGCGGGCGCAGCGATCAACCATGCCAAGGAGGCCGTCGAGTCGGCGCTCAACGAGCGGCGCGAAGCGATTCGACGAAAACGGCTGGAGGCCAAGCTGGCCACCGAGGCCCTGGACGTGACGCTGCCGGGTCGTGGCCAGCCGCGCGGCGGCCTGCATCCGGTCACCCGCACGCTCGAACGAATCGAAGCCCTTTTCCGGTCGATCGGTTTCGATGTTGCCGACGGCCCCGAAATCGAGAGCGATTTCCAGAACTTCACGGCGCTGAACACGCCCGAGGATCACCCGGCGCGCTCGATGCACGACACTTTCTATCTCCAGGACGAGAGCGGAAACGTCGCGCCGGGCGTGCTCCTGCGTACGCATACAAGCCCGATCCAGGTGCGCTATATGCAGGCGCATGTCGCCATGTATGCCGGGCTGGCGCGCATGCCGGAGATTCGCGTCATCGCTCCGGGGCGCGTCTATCGGGTGGACTCGGACGCCACGCATTCGCCAATGTTCCATCAGGTCGAGGGACTCTGGATCGGAGAGAGCGTCAGTTTCGCCGATCTGAAAGGGGTCATGGCCGATTTTCTGCGTCGCTTCTTTGAGAATGACGATCTGCAGGTCCGCTTCCGCCCGTCCTTCTTTCCCTTTACCGAACCCTCGGCAGAGATCGACGTGGCATTCATGAGCGGGCCGCTCGAGGGCCGCTGGCTGGAAATCGCGGGTTGTGGCATGGTGCATCCGAACGTGCTGCGACACGTTGCCATCGATCCCGAGAGGTACATCGGCTTTGCCTTCGGCATGGGGCCGGATCGCCTGACGATGCTGCGCTACGGGATCAATGACCTGCGCCTCTTCTATGACGGCGACTTGCGTTTTCTGCGCCAGTTCGTATGACGGCGCCTTTTTCAGCGATCTTGCCGCAATGAAATTCTCGGAATCCTGGTTGCGCAGCTTCGTCGATCCAAAGGTCGACGGAGACGCCTTTCCGCATCTGTTGACCATGGCCGGTCTCGAGGTCGAGACGGAAGAATCGGTTGCGCCGCCCTTTGGCAAAGTCGTCGTCGGGCATGTGGTGGAAGTGGGTAAACACCCGCACGCCGATCGCCTCAGCCTCTGCCGGGTCGACGTCGGTTCCGGCGAGGCTCTGCCGATTGTCTGCGGCGCGCCGAACGTCGCGCTCGGCATGAAAGTGCCTTGTGCGCTGCCGGGAGCCGAGCTACCGGGCTCGCTCTGCATCAAGGTGAGCACGGTCCGAGGCGTCGAGTCGCACGGCATGCTCTGCTCGGCGCGCGAACTGGGCATGGCGGAGGATGCTTCCGGACTTCTGGCGCTGCCCGCGGACGCTCCAGCCGGCACCGACGTGCGCCACCTGCTTGACCTCGACGACCGCTTGTTGACGCTCAAGCTGACCCCGAACCGCGCCGACTGTCTGTCGCTTGAGGGTATCGCACGCGAGGTGGCGGGACTGACCGGCCAACCGGTGCGTCTGATCGAGGTTGATCAGGTTGCGGCGAGCATCGCGACGACGCGCGAGGTCGTGCTCGACGCACCGGCGGCTTGCCCCCTCTACTGTGGACGCGTCATCGACGGCGTCGACGCGCGCGCGAAGACCCCGGACTGGATGGTGCGCCGCCTCGAGCGCTGCGGCCTGCGACCGATCTCCGCGCTGGTTGACATCACCAATTACGTGATGCTTGAGCTCGGTCAGCCGCTGCACGCCTTCGACAACGCACGCTTGAACGGCGCCATCCATGCCCGCATGGCGCACCGCGGCGAGCAGCTCCGGCTGCTCAATGAGCAGTCCATCACGCTGCAGGATGATGTGCTGCTCATTGCCGACGAGCACGGCCCGGTCGCCATGGCCGGCATCATGGGCGGCGAGGAAAGTGGAATCACTCTGCAGACGACCGAGATTTTCCTCGAGGCCGCCTTTTTTGCGCCGTCGGCGATTGCCGGGCGGGCGCGCCGATACAGTTTCGTATCCGACGCGTCGCATCGGTTCGAGCGCGGCGTTGACTTCGGCGGAACGAGGCGCGCACTCGAACGTGCTACCCGGCTGATTGTCGACATTTGCGGCGGCCAGGCCGGTCCGGTGAGTGAAGCGGTGACGCAACTGCCGGAACGTTCACCGGTACGCGTGCGCTCAGCGCGCGTCGCCAAGGTGCTGGGCGTCGCGCTGACCAGCAAGCGGATTGGTGAGATTTTGTCGAGGCTTGCCTTGCCGCTCAGACGGGATGGTGAGGACTTCATCGTCACCCCGCCGAGCTATCGCTTCGACATCGAGATCGAAGAGGACTTGATCGAAGAAATTGCCCGCTTGCACGGCTATCAGGAGGTCCCCTCGCCGGCGCCAAGCGCTACGTTGTCCATGCTGCCGCAGACCGAACAGGCGCGTTCATTGGCGCACGTTCGGCAGATTCTCGTCGACAGCGGCTATCAGGAAGTCGTCAACTACGCTTTCGTCGACGAGCGCTGGGAAGCAGACTTCGTTGCCAACGCTCACGCAATACGCTTGGCCAACCCGATAGCCGTTCATCTCGGCGTGCTGCGCTCGAACCTGATCGGCGGGCTGGTTGCCAACGTGGGAACAAATCTGCGCCGCAAGCAGAGCAGAATCCGTCTCTTTGAGACGGGGCGCTGCTTCTTCCGCGATGCGCGCGGGGAGCCGGTGAAGGGCTTTCGCCAACCATGGAAACTCGGCGCGCTGGCTTATGGCAGCGCACTTCCGGAACAGTGGGGCTCCCCGGCGCGCAATGTCGACTTTTTCGATATCAAGGCCGATCTTGAGTTTCTCCTCACGCCACGACCTGTCCGCTTCGAAAGATGCGTCCATCCAGCGTTGCATCCTGGGCGAAGCGCGCGGGTGATGGTCGGCGGCGAGGCGATCGGCTTTATCGGCGAGCTTCACCCGCAATGGCAGCAAGAGTACGACTTGCCATCCGCTCCTGTACTCTTCGAAGTGGATCTCGACCCGCTGCTGGTCGCCAGACTGCCGCAATACAGCGAGGTCTCGCGGCAACCGCCGGTCGTCAGAGATGTGGCAGTTGTTGTCGATCAAACACTCGAAGTTCAGCAAGTGATCGACGGGATGAGGCTGCACGGTCCAGCGGTCGTGCAGGAAATCAGCCTGTTCGATCTTTATCTCGGGCGAGGAGTCGAGGCCGGCAAGAAAAGCCTTGCCTTCCGCATAGTGATGCAAGATACTCAAAAAACGTTACTGGAAGCCGAAGTCGAGGCGGCCGTTCAGCAATTGCTTGCTTATTTGCAGGATGCCTTTGCGGCGCAGCTTCGGGTTTGAGAAAGGGGAACGAATGACGCTGACGAAAGCAGAACTCGCAGACTTGCTGTTCGAGAAGGTTGGCCTCAACAAGCGTGAAGCAAAGGACATGGTCGAAGCGTTCTTTGAAGAAATCCGCAATGCCCTCGAACGAGGCGATGGCGTGAAACTCTCCGGCTTCGGCAACTTCCAGTTGCGCGACAAACCGCAGCGACCAGGCCGTAATCCGAAGACTGGCGAGGAGATCCCGATCACGGCGCGCCGGGTGGTCACCTTTCATGCCAGCCAGAAGCTGAAGACCGATGTGGAGCACGCCTATCATGGAAGCCAGTCCTAGAGATTCCGACAAGGAAGTTCTGCCGGCGATTCCAGCCAAGCGCTACTTCACGATAGGCGAGGTGAGCGAGCTGTGTGCCGTCAAGCCGCATGTCCTGCGCTATTGGGAGCAGGAGTTCACGCAGCTCAAACCAGTGAAGCGCCGAGGCAACCGTCGATACTATCAACATCACGAGGTTCTTCTCATTCGCCGGATTCGCGAGCTGCTCTATAGCCAAGGCTTTACGATCAGCGGCGCACGGCATCGTCTTGATGAAATCGAAACCGACTCAAGCGGCACGCCCGGGCTCACCCCCGACGGGCTACGCGCCGAACTGCTCGAGATTGTCGACTTGCTGCGCCAGCCGTGAAACATGCGTGCTGCAGCCTGCTGTCCTCAATGCTCGTGAGGAGAGTCTTTCTCGATGGCCGTTGGGTAAACTTGTTGCACCGCTTTGTGTAGAATCCAGCTTCACATAAGACTCATTTATGCCGTCCCCTGCCAAGGCAAGGGCGCGTTCAGCACCTGGCCGCTGACTCGGGCTCAAGTGGCGCAGCACAGCGTCGCTTTGCTGCCATAGTTGCCGGTTGTCAGGTGTTGCCTGCCGGTTTCCCAAGAACAGCGGTCACTTCATGACGCAAAGCGCCACCTCACTCTCGCCACCCACCACACCCCTTGATGGGCCGCCCGCACCGCCGACCAGTTGGCTGCCAGCGCTCAGCGGACAACTGGTCGGCGATGAGCAAGTCCTGGCCTGGCTCGAAACGGACCTCGACGCGCGTCTCCATTTCTCTTCCGGGATCGTCGTCCTGACCAGCGAGCGCCTGCTGGCGTCGACCGGCAACGGTGGCACCTGGCAGACTTGGCCCTATCGCCCCGACCTGACCCTTGCCCGGCGCGACCACTCCGGCGTTGGCACGCTCGAACTGCACGATGCGCAATCGCTGCGCGGACAATGGCGTTACACGCTGGGCAGCGATGTCGCCGCCGGACGTTTGGTCGAGCGCTTCGCGCGGCAGTTGAGCCTGCGTCTTGATGGCACGATTCTCCCGGCGCCGATGCAGGCGCTCTGCCCAAAGTGTGAGACGCCCATGCTCGCCGGCCAGGAAGAGTGCCCGCAGTGCAGCAAGGAGATCCACGAGCCGCCGTCAACCTGGACGCTGCTCCGCCTGGGGCGCTTTGCCAGGCCTTACAAGGGGCAGTTGCTCACGGCCTTCGTTCTCTCGCTGCTGACCACTGCGGCTACCCTCGTCGCCCCGTACCTGACCATGCCGATCATGGACAACGTGCTGATTCCGTACCAGAACGGAAAACCGATCGAGCCCGCGACGGTAGCGCTCTACCTCTCCGGTCTGCTCGGGGCGTCGCTCGTTGCTTGGCTGCTCGGCTGGGCACGCACCTATATTCTGGCGCTGGTCTCCGAACGAATCGGCGCCGACCTGCGTACCGCAACCTACGAGCATCTGCTCAGGCTGTCGCAGGAGTACTTCGGCGGCAAGCGAACCGGCGACCTGATGGCGCGTATCGGCTCGGAAACCGACCGCATCAACATCTTTCTCTCGCTGCATCTGCTCGATTTCGCCACTGACGTGCTGATGATCCTGATGACGACGGTCATTCTCGTCTCGATCGATGCCTGGCTTGCCGTTGTGACGCTCCTGCCGCTGCCGATCATTGCCTGGCTGATCCACGTCGTGCGCGAGAAGCTGCGCACCGGTTTCGAGCGCGTGGACCGGGTATGGGCAGAGGTTACAAACGTCCTCGCCGACACCATCCCCGGCATTCGCGTCGTCAAGGCCTTCGCTCAGGAGAGCCGCGAGGCCGCGCGTTTTCGCGCGGCAAACGCGCACAATCTGCACGTCAACGACCGGGTGAACAAGGTTTGGTCGCTGTTCTCGCCGACGGTGACCCTGTTGACCGAGATCGGTTTGCTGGTCGTCTGGGCCTTCGGCATCTGGCAGATCGCCAAGGACCAGATCACCGTCGGCGTACTGACGGCTTTTCTGGCCTACATAAGCCGTTTCTATCTGCGCCTCGACTCGATGAGCCGCATTGTTTCCGTGACGCAGAAAGCAGCCGCCGGTGCCAAACGAATTTTCGACATCCTGGACCATGTGTCGAGCGTTCCCGAACCGACGAACCCGGTCCACCTGGCCAAGGTGTCGGGCCGCATCGAACTGCGCGGTGTCGGTTTCCGCTACGGCACGCGCAGCGTCACGCGCGACATCGATCTTCTCATCGAACCGGGCGAGATGGTCGGCCTGGTCGGCCACAGCGGCTCCGGCAAGAGCACGCTGGTCAACCTGATCTGCCGCTTCTACGACGTCAGTGCAGGCGCCATTCTGCTCGACGGCGTAGACATCCGCTCGCTGCCCGTCGCCGAGTACCGCCGACACATCGGCCTCGTGCTGCAGGAGCCTTTCCTCTTTTTCGGCACAATCGCCGAAAACATCGCCTATGGCAGGCCCGACGCAACACGTGAGGAAATCGTCGGCGCAGCCCGCGCTGCGCATGCCCACGAATTCATCCTGCGCCTGCCGCACGGCTACGACTCGCTGGTCGGCGAACGCGGGCAAGCCCTGTCCGGTGGCGAACGCCAACGCATTTCGATTGCCCGTGCCTTGCTCATCGACCCACGCATCCTGATCCTCGATGAAGCGACTTCTTCGGTTGATACGACGACCGAGAAGGAAATCCAGAAAGCGCTCGACAACCTCGTCCGCGGGCGGACGACCATCGCCATCGCCCACCGCCTGTCTACGCTGCGCGACGCCAATCGCCTGGTCGTCCTCGACCGCGGCCGGGTCGTCGAAGTCGGCAGCCACGAGGAACTGATGGCCTGCGAAGGACCCTACTACCGCCTCTATCAGGCTCAGGCGCGCAACGTCGATGTGGAAGACGAGTTGCGCGCGCTGGAAATTGCCCGGCGCAACGACGAGGAGCGGCAATGAACCGCGCTCCGGATTACCAACTGCGCCGCAACCTCCTCGGCCGCCTCGAGCTGATCGATGCGACTGGCGAGATCCATGACGAGGTCGCCCCCGTACGCGCCTTTCCGATTGCCGCCCCCGACGACGGCCTCGCGCTGGTGGACCCGCACGGCCACGAGCTGGCCTGGATCGACCGCCTGAACGACCTGCCGGAAGACATGCAGCGCCTGATCGAGGACGAGCTGGCGCAACGCGAGTTCATGCCCGTCATCTCGCGCATCGTCAGCGTTTCCAGCTTTGCCACACCGAGCACCTGGCTGGTGGAGACCGACCGCGGCACGACCAGCCTTGTCCTCAAGGGAGAAGAAGACATCCGCCGCCTGGCGTCGGCTGCGCTTCTCATTGCCGACAGTCACGGGATTCATTTCCTCATCCGCGACCGCCACGCGCTCGACGCGCCGAGCCGTCGCTTTCTTGACCGCTTCCTGTGAGTCGGCACGCGCCGATCTGTGGCTGCACCGGTCAGCCGAACCGTCGCGGCAACGTTATTCGGGCGACGAACGCGGGCTCTCCAGGTGCTCCCTCCCCCTCAGCAGTTTCCTGCGCGCCTGACGGCGCACCGCTCCTCCCCTTTCGCGAAGGCCGACATGAACACGAAAGACATCAGATTCCTCGAAATCCGCTATCTGCGCGGGCCGAATATCTGGACGTATCGCCCCGTCATCGAAGCGCTGGTCGACATCGGCGAACTCGAGAACTCTCCGTCGAACATGATTCCGGGTTTTTCCGAACGACTGACCTGCCTGCTGCCGTCGCTGGTCGAGCATCGCTGCAGTTACGGCGAGCGTGGCGGTTTCCTGCGGCGCGTCGAGGAGGGAACCTGGCCGGCACACATTCTCGAACATGTCACGCTCGAGCTACAGAATCTCGCCGGCATGCCGGGCGGCTTCGGCAAGGCACGCGAAACGTCGACCCGCGGCGTGTACAAGGTCGTCGTGCGTGCCTGGCATGATGAAGTCACGCGCGCCTGCCTTTATTGCGGACGCGATCTGCTGCTCGCGGCGATCCACGATACACCATTCGACGTCGGGGCAGCCGTAGCCCAGCTCGCCGACCTGGCCGAACGCAAACTGCTCGGGCCGAGCACCGGCTGCATCGTCGAGGCCGCGACCGCCAAGGACCGTCGGATTCCCGCCATACGGCTGCTCGCCGACGGCAACCTGGTGCAACTGGGCTACGGCGCCTGCAGTCGACGCATCTGGACTGCCGAGACGGACCGGACGAGCGCGATTGCCGAAGGCATTTCGCGCGACAAGGACCTGACGAAGACACTCATCAAGTCCTGCGGCGTCCCGGTGCCCGAGGGCCGCCTGGTCGACAGCGTCGCAGACGCCTGGGAGGCTGCTGAAGAGATCGGCCTGCCGGTCGTCGTCAAGCCATCCGACGGCAACCATGCGCGCGGCGTATTCACCAACCTCGTCACCCGCGAGGAGGTCGCCGCTGCCTACGCTGCCGCGGTTGAAGAAGGCAGTGGGGTGATCGTCGAACGTTACGTGCGCGGATCGGAGCATCGCCTGTTGATCATTGGCGGCAAGCTCGTCGCCGCGGCACGCGGCGAGACGGCCAAGGTCGTCGGCGATGGCAGGTCAACGATCGACGAACTCATCAACATGCAGATCAATTCAGATCCTCGCCGTGGTGCAGCCGAGGAATTTCCGCTCGATATCATCGACCTGGCAGAGAACCCGGTGGCGCGACTGGAAGTGACGCGCCAGGGCTTTTCCCCGGAGTCGATTCCGCCGAGCGGACGCGAGGTCTTGATCGTGCGCAGCGGCAACCATACCGACGATGTGACCGACGCAGTCCACCCCGACACCGCTGCCATCGCATCGCTCGCGGCACGCATCGTCGGACTCGATATTGCCGGGGTCGATCTCGTCTGCGAAGACATCTCCCAGCCGCTCGACGGCCAGCGCGGGGCGATCGTCGAAGTTAACGCAGGCCCAGGCCTGCTCATGCATCTGAAGCCGGAAACCGGGCAGCCGCGGCCGGTGGGTCGCGCCATCGTCGATCAATTGTTCCCCAATGGCGCCGACGGCCGGATTCCGGTCATCGGTATCTCGGGCAGCTTCGGCAAGACCACCGTGGCCCGCCTGGTCGCGCGTTTCCTCGTCCTATCCGGCAAGTGCACAGGATTGGCATGCAGCGACGGCCTGTTCGTCGATCGACGCTGCATCGAGAAAGGCGACAACGCAAACTGGGCAGCGGCCCAGCGCATCCTGATGAATCGCGCGGTCGAAGCCGCCGTCCTCGAGAACGGCTGCGACGCGATCGTCGCTGAGGGACTCGCCTACGACCGCTGCCAGGTCGGCGTGGTGACCAACGTCGATCCCCCTCTGCATTTCGGACGCTACGACATTCAGACGCCGGAACAGGTGTTTACCGTCCTCCGCACGCAGGTCGATCTGGTGCTGTCAAGTGGTGCCGCGGTGCTCAACGCCGACTGCGCCATGCTCGTCGAGATGGCTGGACTGTGCGACGGGGAGGTCATCTTCTTCGCCGTCGACGCCGATCTGCCGGCCCTCACCGAACATCGAGCAAGCGGCCGGCCGGTTGTCTTCGTCCGCGATGCGCAGGTATTTGTCGCCGCAGGCGAGGAAGAAACTCGCATCGTCGGACTGCCGGATGTGGCGCTGACCGATGGCGGAAGAATCGCCTGGCAGGTCGAAAATGTTCTTGCCGCAACAGGCACGGCTTGGGCCCTCGGCATCGCGCCAGAGGTCATTCGTACCGGACTGGAGACCTTCAGCCTTGTCTGAGTAAGTACCAACGCCGGCAATCGAATGCCGCACCCAGGGCCCAGTTCAACCCGGAAGAAGGAAACTGTTCATGGAAGTCTCGCGTCTCCGCGCGCTGCGCGGTCCTAACCTCTGGAGCCGGCACCCGGCCGTCGAAGCGATCGTCGTCTGCCCGGAAAACGAGCGCAACCTCGACCATCTTCCTGGTTTCGAGAATCGCTTGCGCGAGCGCTTTCCCGAACTTGCCATGCTACACCCGGCCGGCCACGATGAAGCGGTTTCCATGGCGCAGGCGCTCGAGTTTGCTGCGCTTGGTCTGCAGGCGCAGGCCGGTTGCCCGGTCACCTTCAGCCGCACCGCAGCGACGGTTGACGCTGGAACTTATCAGGTCGTCGTCGAGTACAGCGAGGAGGCCGTCGGCCGTCTCGCTTTCGATCTCGCGCAGGACCTGTGCCGGGCAGCGTGCGAAGGTGCGCCTTTTGACCTGGGCGAGGCGCTCGCGCGCTTGCGCGAGCTCGACGAGGACGTGCGACTCGGACCGAGTACGGGCTCGATCGTCTATGCTGCCATGGCGCGCAACATTCCGTTTCGTCGGCTGACCGAAGGCAGCATGGTGCAGTTTGGCTGGGGCAGCCGGCAGCGCCGCATTCAGGCGGCGGAAACCGACCGCACGAGCGCGGTTGCCGAATCGATTGCTCAGGACAAGGAGCTGAGCAAGATCCTGCTGCACGCTGCCGGCGTTCCGGTTCCCGTCGGGCGCCCGGTGCTGAGCGCCGAAGATGCCTGGGCAGCGGCCTGCGAGATCGGCGCGCCGGTCGTCGTCAAGCCGCAAGATGGCAATCAGGGCAAGGGCGTCGCCGTTAACCTGGGCACACGTGAGCAGATCGAAGCGGCTTACGCCATTGCCAGCGAAGTCAGCGACGAGGTTCTCGTCGAGCGTTACCTGCCTGGCCATGACTACCGCCTGCTCGTCGTTGGCGACAGACTCGTGGCGGCCGCCCGCCGCGACCCGCCGCTGGTCGTCGGCGACGGCAAGCACACGATCCGGCAGCTCGTCGAGCGCGTGAACAGTGATCCGCGGCGCGGCGAGGGTCACGCCACTTCGTTGACCAGGATACGCTTGGACGAGGTCGCGCTCGCTCTGCTCAGCGCTGCCGACCTGACACCCGAGTCGGTCCCCGTCCGAGGTCAGCGTGTCATTCTGCGCAACAACGCGAATCTGTCGACCGGGGGAACGGCGACCGACGTTACCGACGATGTTCACCCGGAGTTCGCGGCGCGAGCCATTGCCGCGGCGCAAACGATCGGACTCGATGTCGCCGGCGTCGACGTCGTGTGCGACAGCGTTCTGCGACCGCTGGAGGAGCAGGGCGGCGGTATCGTCGAGATCAATGCCGCGCCCGGCCTGCGCATGCATCTGCAACCTTCGTTCGGCAAAGGACGGCCGGTCGGTGAAGCAATCATCGCCAGCATGTTTGCGCCGGGTGATGACGCACGCATTCCGCTCGTCGCCGTCGCCGGAACAAACGGCAAGACAACGACGGTGCGCCTGATCGCCTGCATTCTGGGTCGCCAGGGCCTGCGCGTCGGCATGACGACGACCGACGGCGTGTATGTGGGCGATCGCCGGATCGACACCGGCGACTGCAGCGGTCCGAAAAGCGCCAGGAACGTGCTGCTGCATCCCGATGTCGACGCAGCAGTGCTCGAAACCGCACGCGGCGGTGTTCTGCGTGAAGGCCTCGGCTTTGATCGCTGCGATGTCGCTGTGGTCACCAACATTGGCCTCGGCGACCACCTCGGTCTTTCGTATATCAGCACGGTCGAGGATTTGTCGGTCGTCAAGCGGGTCATCGTGCAGAACGTGAAAGCGAAAACCGGTGTTGCCGTGCTCAATGCAGCCGACCCGATGGTTGCCCGGATGGCAGACTCCTGCCCGGGCAGCGTCATCTTCTTTGCCTGCGACCGGCATCACCCCATCATGGCCATGCACCGCGCGCAGCGCAAGCGCGTCGTCTATCGCGATGGCGATTCGATCGTCGCCTCGGCGGAGGGCATCGAGCAGCGCATCGCACTGACCGAGATCCCGGTGACCCAGGGTGGCGCGATCGGCTTTCAGATCGAGAACGCAATGGCGGCGACTGCCGCTGCCTGGGCTCTCGGCGTTGACTGGAAGACAATCCGCCGCGGCCTGGGCGCCTTCGTCAACGACGCGCAAACGGCGCCCGGACGCTTCAACGTGTTTGCTTACCGCGGCGCAACGCTGATCGCCGACTACGGACACAATCCGGATGCCATTCAGGCCCTCGTCGAGGCAATCGACAACATGCCTGCCGGACGCACCGGGAAACGTTCGGTCGTCATCAGTGGTGCCGGGGACCGGCGTGACGAAGACATCCGCCGGCAGACGGAAATCCTCGGCGACGCTTTTGATCGGGTGATTCTCTACCAGGACCAGTGTCAACGCGGTCGGGCTGACGGTGAGGTGCTTGCCTTGTTGCACGAAGGGCTGGCCGAAGCCGGCAGAGCATCGGTCGTGCAGGAGATTCGCGGCGAATTCGTCGCCATCGACTCCGCGCTGACCGACCTGGAGGCCGGCGACCTCTGCCTGATCCTCATCGACCAGATCGAAGAGGCGCTCGAACATATTGCCCGACGCCTGCGCGAAGCCTGAGCGTCGGTTCGCCGGCGGCAACGGAGAGGGTCAGGCCGGCGCCGAACGATAGGTCCACGCAAAACTCCCCTGCGCGCCGCAATAGAGCAGCCGCGTCGCCGCGTCGGTGAGGCGCAAACGCGCTTTCAGGTCTTTACTCGACAAGCTGCTGAGCGGCGGGTCGGCAGGTCGGCTCAGCAGTATGCTGATGCGCGTCTCATCCGCCACCTGATCCACGGTACAGCCTATCCCCGCGCACAAGGCGTCACGCGCAGCAAGCAGCTCGCTGATCCTGGCGCCCATGCGCCCCTGTTCGGCGTCCATCTCGTTGACCGACTGAGCCAGCTGGGACAGGGTCCGCAAGGCGGGTGCGACCTGTCCAGAAAGCCTGCGCCAACTCACCTCCTGCTCCGGGCGCAGCGTCAATTCGTTGCGGCGCAGCCTTTCGGCCAGGCGAAGATAATTGGCAAGCTCCTTCTCGCTGCGCAGGGCGGCGATTTTTTCGCGCTGCGCTGCCATCGTGTCCAGCAACGTCTCCGACCGCTTCTGCAAGGCGATGATCTGTGCCTGATAACCCGAAAGATCGGGAACGAGAACCAGGAAAACATTGTCGATCCCGCGCCGCGAACGGCTCAAGCGCACGTGCAGCGCCCCGCTTGCCACGGCGCACGACTCGGCGATATCGATTTCGAGTTCGTCGGCGACGATGGTGCAGCAGGTGGCCTGACCGATGACCACCCGGTGACCAAGAATGATGCAGTTATCTGCCCTGCGCAAGGTGATGCTGCCTTGCAGGGCCGATAATGTCGCGCCGGAAGCGACCCCGGCGACCACGATGTCACCTGCTTCGTTGCTCGCGCTACCGCCGACAAGGTTGTGCTTGAGATGGACGACGCCACCCGTCGACTGGATATTGCCGAAGACATCGGCATGCGCCGTGATGCTCCGGCAGCGGACGATGCGCTGCTCCTGGATCTCGCCGTGCTGCTCATAGACTTCACCGGTGAGCAGAAGGTCACCCGTCGTACGCACGCTGACCCCTTCATGACTGACGATCTTGTCACCGACCGAAAACTGATTGGTCTGCGTATCGATACTGAGAAACCCACACACCGAGGAGACCAGAAACTCAACATCCTTTTCCCGTCTGACCTGGGTCCCTGGGCCGGCCAGGCCGGACAGATCGAAGTCCTTGGCCGCTGGAGCGGGGATCGGCTCGCCAGAAATATGGCGTCCATCGGTACCGGGTTGACGCGGAACTTTCTGCACCAAACGGACGGCGGCGGCAACCTGCGGGTAGCGCGTTTCGAACTGGCGCAGGTCGACGCGGCCGCCGATCATGCGCCGGGGAGCGTTGTTGCGATGCAGGCCAGGCGCCAGTTCGCGTAGCTCGGCATCCTTGCCCGGCTGGCAGGGCGAGCTGCACGCGACGACGCGCCGTTCCGGCTTGACGAGTTCGATTCCTTCGCGCACTGCCGCAAGGTCAATACCGTAACGTACGCCCTCTGCCCAGGCATAAGCGATGAACTCGTCGATATCGAGGAAGACGCGTTCCCCGTCACTGTGCCGTCCGCTGCCCGGTCGCGGGTGGTTCTCGGTTTCTTCATCGGCATGATGGATCGGCTCGAAAAGAAAGTTCGCTTCGCTCTTCCCGCTGCGCAGCGAGTGATACAGCTTCCGGCGATCCGGGTCAAAAGCGGCCATCCCGGATGCCAGGAGAAGTTCCAGCGGCTCGCGGCTCGCGCTGTCGCCGTACAGCAGCCCGGCGAACCGCGGGTAGTCGAGATTGCGGAAGTAGAGGCCGGCCGCAATCACCCGGTTTACAAACTGGAGGAACGCTGTCGGCGATTCGAGTTGCGCGCAGAGGACATACAGACCCTCCGCGCGCTGAACGGCGAAAGCGGGAAGAACGACCTGCTCTTCCGCAAGGTCGGCCAGGCTGGCGACGGTAATGGCAGAATGTTCCGGCATGGCAGAAGTCAGATGCGAATCATCAGGAAGCACAGTCTCGTCAGCACTGGCACAGCAGAGAAACACGCCGCATCGATGCGCAGCAGAAGGGCGCCGACGTCGGTCATACCGAGCCAGGCTCTGTGCCTCGGCAAGCCCATCACGTTATACATGGGTGAGATACGGCAGTTTCGGCAGAAAACTTGAGCAGCTTTCGGCGTCAGCCGATCCGCTGGGCAAGCGTTATGGGAGTTGACTACTGTGCGGCGGCAAGAGGAGAGTCTAACGACAAGACGATCCTTCCCGCAGCGCACGCGTAGCATGGACTCCAGAGCTCAGGCATGAACAGACCAAACCGTTACACCCTCCTCCTGCTCATCCCCCTTGCCGCGTGTGTCATTCTGCCGCCGGAGGGGCCGAGCGTCATGACCTTGCCGGGGCGCGGGCAATCGTTTGATCAGTTTCGTGCCGACGACGCAGGCTGTCGGAGCTATGCCCGGCATGCGATCGGCATGACGAACCCCGGTGCGGCCGGCGTTGAGTCCGGCGTCGCCAGTGCGGCCGTCGGCACGGCGATCGGCGCCACCGTCGGAGCGGCGGTCGGTGGCTCGCGTGGCGCCGCCGTCGGTGCGGGCTTCGGGCTGCTGGCCGGCAGCAGCAGTGGCGCAGCGACGAGCCGGGCGTCGGCATACGCGTTGCAGCAACGCTACGACCAGAATTACATACAGTGCATGTACGCGCGCGGCCACAAGGTGCCGCTGCTTGGCGGAACCTCCCTCCAGCAGGACGCCATCGGTCCACGTTCCGACCAGCCAGCCCCGCCGCCGCCGCCGCGTGGCGCCCCCCCTCCTCCTCCACTGCGTTAAGAAAAAACTTCTTTCTGGCGTAGACTACTGGTTTGATCCAGGAAAGCTTACGCCATGCCTCGCCCGACGCTGAAACTGCCCCGACCTCCCTCTCCACTGACTGCCAGTGGGCAGAGCACGCCTTCGACGCGCAAGCCTGTTCGTGGCGGCTCACCAACAAGGAAGCTCTCGACGCCGCGACCTCCGATTGCACCACCGTCTGCGCCGGATGAACCCGCCGCCAAGCCAGCGAAAGTTCATCCGGCGCGCGGCATCGCGCGCAGTACCGGCGCACGTGCATTTCCGCCAACCGCTGGCAGGGCCGCCGGCGAAGTGACGCAAGCGCCGCCCCCAGCGGCTGCCTCGCCGGCACCATCGGCGGAGCCGGTGGCCGGGGCAGGGCTCGCAGCTTGCCCGCCGGATCGGCAGCATGCGCCGGCAGAAGCGTTACCGTGCGTGGCCAAGGAGCCTCCGAGGCTGGCGAAGCTCGTCTGCCGATTGACGCTCTGTTCGCGGCGGGAAGCTGACGAGTGGATCGAGAACGGCTGGGTCAGCGTAGATGGAAAGGTCGTCACCAGGCTTGGCGCGCGCGCCAGCCCGAAGGCACGGATAGAGATCCGCCAGGCGGCCAACACGCACCAGAGCGAAGCGATCACCATTCTCTTCAACCAGACGGCGGGCCTGCCCGGTTCGCCGCAATCCGAAGAGCGGGTCTTGCCCGGCGACATCATCCGCGCGGACAACCACTGGGGCGAGGACCGAGCACTCAGACGCTTTTCGCCAACGCAACTGCGCGGCCTGGTACAGGCCGGAAGACTCGCACCCGACGAAAGCGGGATGCTGGTGTTTACCCAGGACGGCAGCGTCGCACGCCAGTTGACCGGACGGCAGTCCCGCTGGGAAAAGGAGTACCATGTGCGCTTCGTCGGCGAGCTGGACGACAAAGGTCTCGATCTGCTGCGCCACGGGCTCACTCTCGACGGCATCAGGCTGCGACGGATTCAGGTTTCCCGGCTCAGCGAGCAGCAATTGCGCTTCGTCGTGCACGACAACGGGCGGCGCCAGATTCAGCGAATGTGCGACCTGATGGCTTGCCCGATCAGCGAAATCAAGCGCGTGCGCATCGGCAGCGTCTCGTTGGGCAAGCTGCCGCCGGGAAAGTGGCGTTACCTGCGCCGGGACGAGCGTTTCTGAGCGCGCGCCGCTTGCGAGGCTGGCAAGCGGCGGCTACCATTGACTGACCACAAGGGTCGGAACGGCGCCAAGGTCATTCCGACCAGGTTCGCGACCGCGTTTTCGCTCGAGGCGACATCAATGTCCACCCCACAACCGCGACAAGGCATTGCCGCCTGGCTGGCGTTCTTCGGCAAGGCGGAAATGCCTGTGCTGCGGCAGACCGTTCGCCACCTCGAGGAGGCGCGCCGTTGTGCGGATCGCATCAGCAGCCGTGAGATCACCGATATCGTGCTCCAGGACCCACTCCTGGCGGTACGCGTACTCGCCTACATCCAGGCCTTTCGTGGCCGCCACCTGCAGCACGACATCACGACCGTTGGGGCGGCGGTGATGATGCTGGGTGTCGAGCCGTTCTTCCGGGAATTCGACCATCTGCCGACCATTGAGGTGGCCCTGAAAACCCAGCCGAACGCACTGCTTGGGGTCCTTCAGGTAATCCTGCGCATGCAGCGCGCCGCACGCTACGCGCGTGACTGGGCTTACGTGCGGCACGACCCGAATATCGAGGAAGTCGCTCTCGCCGCGCTGCTGCACGACCTGGCCGAGATTCTCCTCTGGTGTTTCGCTCCCGCCCAGGCAATCGCCATTCGATCGCGCCTGCTGGCCGAGAAGGCTCTGCGCAGCGCGGTCGTGCAAGAAGAGATCCTTGGCTTTCCACTCAGCGAGCTGCAGTTGGCACTCTGCCACGCTTGGCGCTTACCTGAACTTCTGACCACGCTAATGGACGATGCCAACGCCCATTTGCTGCGCGTGCAGAACGTCCGACTGGCGGTCAATCTCGCCCGCCACTCGCTTGACGGCTGGATCGACGCCGCCTTGCCGGACGACTTCGCCGCCATCCAGGCGCTCTTGCGCATCAGCCGAGAATCCTTGCTCGAGCGGCTGCAGGTGGCGCCCGAATCTCTGTTGCGCACATGAGCGTTTGTTTCAGGCAGAATCCGCTCCTGCGACGCAGAACCGTCAGCCCACGCGGCAACACCTGACCCGGCGGCGCGTGCCGCGGACTGGGCAAAGAACCTGAAGGCAGGACAGAATGAGCAATGAGCTGACCTTTCGTATCCTCGAAGACATCGCACGCGACCTCTCGGGCGATTCCGTTTCCTTTCCGACTTTTCTCGACATCACTTTTCGTGTGCGCACCGCGCTCAAGAGCCCGAACCTGTCGATCGAGCAGCTGGCCGCCCTGGTCAGCGCCGAGCCTTTGATGAGCACAAAGATCATTCGCCTGGCAAACTCGGTCGCGTTGAACCGCGCGCGACGCAAGATCGTTGATGTGAATAGCGCAATTTCCCTCGTCGGCATGGAAGCGGTGCGCAGTGTCTCGTTTGCCGTGGCGATGGAACAGCTGCTCGGTTCAAAGAAGATGGTACCTTTCGAGGCGCTTTCACGGCGCCTGTGGGAACACTCGATACACGTCGCTGCGCTTTGCCGCGTGCTGGCCCGCCAGCTGACCCGAGCGAGTCCGGACGAAGCCATGTTCACCGGGCTCGTTCATGACATTGGCGTCTTCTATCTGCTCTATCGGACGGCCAGTTTCCCCGAGATGGTTGCCGATGCGGCCATGCTGCACGAGTTGCTGGTACGCTGGCACGCCGACATCGGACACGCTCTGCTGGCTGCCATGGGCATGCCGGAAGATCTTCTGACACTGGTTCAGGGACATGAAATGGAACGTTCCTTGACCTCGGTTGACTCGCTGGCCGACGTCCTCTTCGTGGCCAACAAGCTGGCAAGCAGCGAGCAAAGCTGGCGCGATCCGCAGTTGTCGCCAGTCGACGACGGAGCCGCCATCGGCAAGCTGTTCGACGCAGAAACCCTGCGCGCGCTGCGAGCAGAATCGAACGATGACGTCGCTTCCCTGAAGAGCGCGCTGGGAACCTGACCCTGGCGCGGCGACCGGTGAACGCTCCAGAGCTTTTCCTGCACCGGTCAGCGCTGCCGGACTCTGGCGAGCAGCGCGGTGGTCGATGTCTGGTGCTGGAACGGCAAGGAGAGCACGCAGCCACCCCAGGACCTGACTTGATCGCTGCCGACGATCTTCGCGGCCGGCCAATCGCCGCCCTTGACGACAATATCCGGATGACACGCGATAATGCACTGCAGCGGCGTGTCTTCCTCGAACCAGGTGACCAGCGTCGTCGACGCGAGCGCGGCGATCACCGCCAGCCGATCGGCCAGCCGATTGACCGGCCGGTCATCGCCTTTGCCGAGGCGTCGGACGGACGCGTCGGAATTGAGAGCCACGATCAGGGCAGCACCGACAGCGCGCGCTTGCGCGAGCAGCGTGACGTGGCCGCGATGGACGAGGTCGAAGCACCCGTTGGTAAACACCAGCGGGCGCGGCAGAGCCGCCGCTTGCTGCGCGATTTCGTCCGGCGGGATGATCTTCGCTTCAAAAACCGGGACCGTGATCGCCGGCAGGCGGTGACTGTTCATGCGCGGATCCACAGACGAAAGATGGTTTTCTGGCGGGCCTGCCGGTGAAACACCGGAGCCCTGAACTTCATTCAGTCTGGGAAGTCTCTCATCTATGACAGTGGCCGGCAAGACCTCGCCGCGCCAGCCTGCGGATCGACGGCGGGACGTGACCGATCTCACGCACGCAGGCCAGCTCGCCGGACTACACTCTCGCCTGTGAACGCGCTCTGCACAGACGCCCGGCCCGCTCCGGGCTGCGCAGAGCGTCAATGGGAAGTCAGGCAGGCTTTCCTGTCGGCGATGTGACCGACGTCAGGCCTCGCCACGCTGAAGGGACAGATTGATGGAGAGCGAGTATCGGGGAAGGCATTCCTGGCGCGGCAAAGCGCGGCCCGGTTCGGCGCGCTGGTTCCGGCGCTATCGCTGGCTGGTGATCGCCGGCTGGCTGGTCGCCCTGCTGGTCGTTCTCTGGGTACTCTTCGTCCGTATCGAAAAGCCGTCGAACGGAACGTCAGCTGCCAGCATCGGAGCCGAGGCATCGGCTCCGACTTCCGCACCCGGGACAAGCATGGCGCCGGTGAAATTGCCCGCCGACGACGCCGTGCATGATCAGCTCACCGAGTGGTGGTACTACAGCGGGCACTTGCAGACCGAATCAGGCGAGCGCTACTCGTTTCACATGGCGTCATTTGTGCGCAAGGGAACGCTTACACATACCGTTTTCCACGGCTCGTTACTCGATCACCAAGACGAGAAACTCCATACCGAACAAGCCCGTACGGCGGGCATACCGGCGGAAATGCGGCGCGACGGGTTCTCATTCTCGTATGGGGACTGGCAAATGCGCGGAAGCGGCCCGCAGCACGCGGCGAAGATGGCGTGCAAGGACTTCCGGCTCGAGCTGCAAATGAACGACAGTCTGCCGCCGGTCCTCCATCAGGTGCCGGGAACGCCGGTTGCCGGCCTGCTGGATTTCGCCGCTGCCGGGAAGAGTTATTACACCTCGCGTCCGCGGATGAGCGCCCAGGGTACGCTGACCATCGGCGGAACATCGAAGACGGTGCGCGGTCAGGTGTGGTTCGATCACCAATGGGGCGATTTCGAAGCGGCCAAACTGCGCTGGAACTGGTTTGCCCTGCAACTGGCGGATGGCGCGGACGTGATGATCTTCGAGCTCTTTGAGCGACAGGGTGAACCGGTGCTACGCATGGGAACCTACGGCAAGGAAGGCAAGACACAGGCGCTCGCCGGCACCGATTTCGCGACGAACGCACACGGAAGCTGGAAGAGTCCTTCCACAGGAACAGTCTATCCGATGGACTGGACGATCTCGATCCCGGCCAAGGGTCTGAAGCTGAAGGTGGACCCGGTGATCCGCTGGAGCCAGTTCAATGCCTTGACGACGACGATGAACGTCTATTGGGAAGGCGCGGTCAAGGTGAGCGGTTCGCATGACGGGGTCGGCTTCATGGAATTGAGCGGCTATCAGCCAACGCAGGAAGCCGACGCCGCGAAGCGTAAGCCCTGAGCAGTCAATGCGGCGTACCGAAGCGCTGTTCGCCCTGGTGAATGAACGGCAAGCGCACACAGCCCGGTGGGCAAAGCGCTTACAGTTGCCTGATGCGCGGAGAGAATACCTCGGTCACCAACACCGTTTGGCGACCAAAGGAGAAACGCGAGCGACGAGCCCACAGTACGCCCGGTGTTTCGCCGCTGGCGCCGAGCGCCCGTCGCGCTGCGGCAAGAAGCTGGTCATGCTGATCAAGCCGACGGAAGTGCATCGGACCACGCGCGAATCCGGCGTGCGCAAAAAGCAGCGCACCGAGCGAGCGGTTGCCCAGACGCGCCAGCCAGCGGGTCAGCGGCCCGCGTGGTCGCCGGGGAAGAACGGTGTGTGCGAAGACGACGATTTCGTCGCCACAGAACAGAATGACCTCGCGTAACCGGACGAGGATGCCGGGCGCAAGGTCAAGTGCCGACGCGTCGTCGGGTGTCGGCTTGCCCAGCCCCTGACGGAGAACCTGCACGGCGAAACGCCCCTTCGTCTGAATGCGCGCGGTCAACGATCCGCGGTCGCGCAGCCATTCGCGCGGCAGCGTGTTGTCGCTTGTGCGCGGCAAGCTGCTTCGCCAGACCGGTCGGCGGACCTGATTCATGGCTGACGACGCGAAGCGGGTCGCCTAACGCGGCCGGGGAGATTTTTCGACGCCCAGGATCCGGCTTCCGGACTTGATCCCCTTGCCGGCAAACCAGCCTTGATTCATTTCCAGCGCGTAGCGCGCTGCCTTTACGGCACAGTGGTTATCGTCCGTCTGCGGCTGCATGTCGGCGATGTTCAGAATCCGTCCTTCTTCGTCGAGAAAAGCCACCGACAGCGGCAGATGGGTGTTGCGCATCCACATGCAGTGCTGGTCTGCCTGCGCGAAGACGAAAAGCATTCCCTGGTTGGGTGGCAGGCGGCGTCGCTGCATCAACCCCTGCATGCGAGCAGGGTCGTCGGCCGCCACCTCGGCCTCGATGCGGTGGAAGCCGGCAGTCAACTCGATACGCGGCAGTTCGGCCGCCAGCGTTGGCGCAAGCAGCAGAAGCAAAGCGGCCGCAGGAAAAACGAACCTGTACATGACAAACTCCGCGTCAACCGCAGGGTTGACGGCTAGCGAGGCGGCGCCCGGTCCGTGGCGGCACGAAACATGGCGCGGCGAAATAATGTCCCGGTAGTGTGCGACTACATCTTGCGTGCGCCAGCCTTGCTCTTCGCGCGAAGGGGTCCTGGCTTGGCAGCTTGCGCGGCAACAGGGCGGGCCATTTTCCCCGTTGTTGCGCCCGAGTGCTTCCCGGCAGCGACAGCGCCTTGCTTCCCATGAACGCTGGCGCTGCTCGATCTGCCACCGACGTGACGCGGCTTGCCGACCTGCACGGACGGTCGCCCGCCGATTGTTGCCCCGCCACCCTGTGCAACTGGCGGCGGTGACGCGCGCGGCTTGCCAGATCCGGCGCGTGGTGGTGCGACGACCTCACTGAAGCGCACCGGGTCGTCTTCCGTCTCGGCCGCTTTGGGTACGGCCCAGCCTGTCGCAGCGCAAACACACAGGCTTGCTGCAACGAGGTAACTCAGGCGAAGAGTGGTGTTCCATCTCATGGGCAAGTCGTTCGACCTTCTTTTCCGGATCGAGGCGACAGACAGCCCCGATCAATGACTGGTCCCCTCCGAGCGCGATATTTTATTCCATACATTGTACTTGCCGACGGGTTTCTTGGCCGGAATACGCTTAACCTCCCGCAGCGTGCGGGTATCGATGACGACCAGCGCGCCGTCCATCTCCCACAAACTGGCCAGCGCGTAGCGACCGTCGCGCGTAAACTCGACATGCGCCAGCGTCTGCCCAGGCGCGGCCTTTATTTCCGCCACCACCTCCAGCGTCTGTTTGTCGATCACCTGCAACGTGTTCCGGTATTCCCTGCTCATCATCGAGTCGGTAAAGGCATAGCGGCTGTTCTCATGACTGCGCATGAAGAAGCCCGGCCCCAGGGTTCTGATCTGCTTGACCATCTGGTAAGTCTCCAGGTCGATCACGCTGACCACACCTTCATTCAGGTTGGGGGAGGCCATGACTGTTCGCTGGCGACCGTTCGCGTCACGCCATGTCCAGGTGATTCCGGAACCGAGATGCGGCATGCCGGGCAACTCGAGATCGGCGATCTTCCGGCGCCCGTCGAGGTGGATCACTTGCCCCTTGCCGGCTGAACGCGACGAGCCGAGAATCTCGTCGTAGCTCTGGGTGAAGAAGAAATCATCCAGATAATCCTGCAGCATGATGCGGCGAGGGTTGAACATCGCCGGCGTGAAGGCGCCCTCCATGTACTGAAAATCGTGCACCAGCCCGACGGCGATCGGCGGCGCCTCGGGGTCGTAGCTGATTTCCCAGGCTTCCGGAACGTCCTTCAGGGCTGCGATGAAGCTCTTGCGCGGCGCCGCGTCGTAGACCGCCGAAACGCGTGATGTCTTCTTGCCGCCGGCATCGAGGGTCGGAATGATCCTGACCAGCGAGAGGTCGGCCGCATCGAGCACGACCAGACTGTGCGGCAAATAGTTGGCGACCATTACCCACTTGCCGTCGCCCGAGACAGCGGCGTTGCGGGTATTGAGCCCGGCGCGGATTTCGGCGACGACGACGAAATGATACAGATCGAACTTGCTGATCCAGCCATCACGTGAGGCGAAGTAGACGAAGCGCCCGTCAGGCGAGAATTTCGGACCGCCGTGCAAGGCATAGCGGCTCGGGAAGCGGTGCAGGCGCTCGAGCT